>Ga0182027_10013225_pt1 | contig 11529 bp, 13 predicted proteins | sample 712E1DmetaG_FD_121300 | JGI IMG/M metagenome (GOLD analysis project Ga0182027, IMG submission 121300) | Permafrost microbial communities from Stordalen Mire, Sweden - 712E1D metaG (Illumina Assembly) | ecosystem: Environmental > Terrestrial > Soil > Wetlands > Permafrost | place: Sweden...
ATCTGCGTCCAACCTCCTTCACCAAGGCGGCAGCCCCTTCGCCCTCAAATCCAGCCGGTTCAACCCACCCACCCGCATCATCCCTCCGAGGTGGTTTGGCGATGCGGCTATTCCTCAGCGCTGACGGGACCCGGTATCGCTTTACTCTGCGGCCGTAATGCTGTATCGTTGCTGGGCAGCTCGACATTTTGGAATTATGCACATTTTAAGAAATATGAATGGGCTTTTGGGTTCGATTGCCGTTGTTGTTTCACTGCTCGCCAGCATGCGGACGCAAGGAATGGATCTTATCTCTTACGATCTTGATTCATTGATTTACATGGGGCCGGGAGTCGTTGAAGGCAGACTTGGTGGCACGCATGTCACCAATAACTTCACGGCTTGGGAATTCAAGATTTCAGCTGTTTACAGGGGGGATTTCAAAATCGGGCAATCTATCGATGTTACTGCGCTGGGTTTTTTTTGCGTATCGAAGAGCGGCCCTTTCGGGAACGATTCATTGAAAGAGGGTGATCAACTTTTCCTTTTTCTTGCTCGCGCCGTGGGAGACGGGCTTTTTTACAAAATCCCCCCAAACGCTGAAATTTACTGGCCCGCACCCTCTGGCGTTCGGCTAGTCGAAGGCGAAAAAGCTCTGGACTTTCGCCAGTACAGTAATCCGGGGCCCTATTTGGCCATATTGGCGGGCGCTGCAACAAACCCTGCAATCCCGACGATTGGCGAGTTTCGCCGGCAGATTCGCGAAAGCACTTCTCGGGTGGATGGTTGGACGCCGATCCTGGAACCAAAACCAGCAAGCAATAACGTCTCTGCATTGTTACAAATTCTTCGACAACGACCATCGGGGAATACACAGGGCAGATGGGATCGAGATTTCATCGCTGAGAAAGTCTGTCAGACTTTAGCTGCTCTTCGTGACTTGGACGCTTTATTGGAAGCCGCACAAATCTTGGGGTATCGACGGGATTTGGGTGATGGTTTTGGTATACCCGCTGGTCGTGAATTTTTGCGAAAGCATGTTGCCGATGACCATGAACTCTTTGAACGCCGGCTTCTTTGTGCGAATCTTCTCGCCGCTGCCGGCGAGGGAGACCCTCCCGAATGGCATCTCAAGCACGTTTGTGAACTTGCTGCTCTACCAAAGCAAAATCAAAAACTGCAAGTTGCACTACTTGACTCCATGCACCAAATGGCACGGGGGTTCCAATCCGCAGGCGGAGGAACCAATACAGAATCGAGAATCTCGCAGGACCGGAAGGAAGCCGGCGCGATCTTGACTCAACTCGCACGGGAAACGGATTCAGAAGAGGTGAAATATGAAATTGACCTGGTTTTGCCTGCTTTTGGATTTACTGCATTTAGTGCGAAGAACTGCCTTCTCCAGTTGGATCGATATGACCCTTCGACACGGATGTTGTATTTGCGGTGTCACATCTTCGGGGCAGCGGGTATGAATCCGGTGCCTGTAGCCTTTGTAAATGTGAAGACCGGTCAAAAGTGGAATGCACCTTCAACGTTGTATTTTCACGGTGACGAAGTCGAAAGTTCAGGCAAGGTGGTTGTACCCAACGATTTGCCGCATGGCCATTATAGGGTGTTTTATGAATTCATGGAAGACGGAAAGGTCAAAAGCACAAGTCATTATTTCGAAATCGATCTGTGATTTAATTTCGAATTGGTTGGCCATTCCTACTGCCGAAGGCAAACGAAACTGGCGGCAAGCCCTGACTTGGTGGTGACGGCATTGGCCCAATGTTGCGAGGGCAGCCGGGGCGCAATCTTGGGGATCCGACTTCGCCGGGCCTACGGCGGACTGCGCAATGACGGCACGAACAGGCACTCGTCGGGGCGGAGCGTTCGCGTGTTGGCATTCCGCCGTCGCACAGGGCGCTATGGCGGGACAAGTCGGCTCGGCCTTCGTGCCTTGAGCAAGCCGGATGATCCGCCTTCGCCAAGCCTACGGCGGGACAGGCGACCCCGGAACGAGCCGCGGGGAAATGCCGTCCGATGAGTTTTCGTCTCCCCCAAAAGAGGTGTGTTTTTGCATTTGCGGCCAGAGCCGAAAGAGATTAGTTTGCCCGTGATGAAAGTTAAGGAAAAGATATCCACAAAGGAGCAAGTTCCATTTGACCCGATTCTTTTTGCCGTAACCGTGCCGTCCCGCCAGCCCACCATGAAGGACCGGGCAGACGCCAAGGAGCGCCCTGACGATGCCATTGAGCCGAAAGATCACGCCACGCTGGACGCTGCGGTTAAAGATTTATGACCTACCGGCGCAGCGTTCGGTTTAAGCGTGAATTCGCCTTGCTGCCGCTTGAAATCAAACGCCTTGCCCGCGCCAAGTTCGCCCTGTTTAGTCAGAACTGGCGGCACCCTTCGCTTCGCGCCCACAAGCTGGAAGGCCTGCTCTGGCACGGTCATCAGGTTTTTGACCTTTGGGTGACGGACCGATACCGGTTGCTGTTTATCATTGATCACGACGTGGTCGTTTCATTTTCCATCGGCCCGCACAGCATCGTCTCCAAGTGGTTTCCGGCCTGATTGAAAGCGGGGAGAATGCCTCTTTCAGGCAAGAAGACTGAGGACTTTCCTGGTTTGTGCAAGGCGGGCAGTCCCCTGCCCGCCGCATGACGGTATTGTGACGTTGGTTCCTCTGCCACCGACGGCGGGCAGCGGAGTGCCCGCCCTACCTTCCCCCTCCGTCGCTGCCGCATTGCCACGCCTCGTTTTTAGCCTTTGACACCCGGCCTGGGCGGTGTAATTTTAGGGCGTGAACAGGGGGTCGAAGATGCCCGGCGCATCCGGGTATGAGAAGCAATGAATGATGAAAAAGAACCATCCTCACCGCATACAAGATTTTACTTTCGGCATGGACCTAAAGTTGACGGCGGAAATACACCGCGATGGTGAATGGTATGTTGGATTCTGCCCGGAAGTGCCGGAGGCCAACGGCCAGGGGCGGACACCTGAAGATTGCGTGCAGAGTTTGAAAGAGGCGATTTTGTTGCTTATGGAAGATCGGCGGGAAGACGCCGCCCGCAAGCTTCCCAAGCGCTCTCAGCTACTGGAACCGGCTTAAAACGCCGCGCTCTCATCCGGCACCTTGAAGCGCACGGGTGTCCGTTCAAACGCGAAGGCGGCGCGCATTCCATTTATTGGAATCCAAGCACCGGTCGCCGCGAGCCAATTCCGCGCCACGGCGAAATCCCCGATTTGCTGGCGAGAAAAATATGCCGAGCACTCGACATACCATTGCCTGGTAAAGATTGAACCCCTGTATCCCCTATTTCAATTTGTGCCACTTTTTGTGCCGTTTTCATGGTTTTCTCGAACCTTCCCGGCAGTTTGGAGAAAAGTGAGTCTTCCCCTGTAGAATCAAGGGGTTTGACGTGGTTTAAGCAATGGAAAGAACTGACAAAGAATCGCTGTTTCGCGAATCCCAATTCTGGCGTGTTGGCATTCCGCCGTCGCGCAGGGCGCTATGGCGGGACAAGTCGGCCTCGCGGGTCATGCAAATCATTTCGCCCATCAAGTCAGCCGGGCTTGAGGCTGAAGAGGCTGGCGGCAACCATCTCGTCCAGGCTGTCGTGGTGGAAGAGGCGGCGGTAATCCGCGGCTTCGAGGAGGTGTTCGGAAAGCTCGCCGGCGTCGCGGCGCAGAATGAACTTCAGTTCGGCCAGGTCATCGCTCCAGCGGAAGCCGTTGAAAAATTGGGCGCCCGCGAACTGCGTTTTGTAGAGGGCGTTGTGCGAATAGCAGGTGCCCAGATAAAGCCGGCGGCAGCGGCGTTCGCTAAAAAGCGCCACCGCCGAGGTCATCATGAACATGCCCAGATTGCGCGCGTAGTAATTGAGGTCGTAAAAGGCGTAGTAATAATAAGCCAGTTCCCGGCCCTCCAGAAACAGGGTCGAGACGCCCACTTCCGCCCCTTTTTCCGTGTCGGTGAAGACCAGCAGGTGGGAAATGACCGGGGAAGCGAAAAGCGAATCCAGCCGCTCGAACGTCATCACGTCCTTGCCGAATTTGATGTCGGCATACGTCTTGTAGAACTGGCGGCGTTCGGGGGTGTAATCGAACTCGGCGCGCGGCACCAGCCGCGCCTGGATGCCCGCGCCTTTGCGCAGAATGCGGCGGTTCTCCGAGGAGGGCTTGAAGGAGGCCAGATTGACCCGGATCTGGCGGCAGAGATAGAAGCGGTCCAGATTGCGCGAGGAAGGCAGGAAGCCGGCGTGGAAGAGATCGGCGGGCGTTTCGCCCGGTTCGGGCACGGCCCAGACCGCGTAAGGAAACTGGTAGCGCCCGTAGTTGGATTTATGTTCGGAAAAGAGAAGTTTCATACCGATGGCGCCTGAGCGGCGCATAACTGTCAATCAAGCCATCTCGGTTTCCAAGCGTTTCAGGACGTTGCGCCGGATTTCGAGATTGGGAACAGGAACTGGCGGCCTTTGCGGGAACTCGTCGTAAGTCTGGCCATCGAGTGCCCTGCCCGCTTCCGATTTGCGCACACCTCCCCATTGCTTGAAGAAAAAGGCCACGCCACCACGGAGGCATTGCACCTGGATACTCCGAACCCAACTCGCTTCCATTGGCCGCGCCCCATGCCCGCTCTCGCCTCCAACGATAACCCATCTGATGCCGTTAAGGTTAAGCGAGCCAAGACACTCTAAGAGAGGTTCAATGGAAAGAAAGCGCACTTGGGCGGGCGATTCTCGGAGCAGGTCAATCCGCGGAAGGCCGTGCTGGCGGTTTTCGACACTGACGCCCCACCAGATATGAGGTTGCTCGGCGGCGAAACGCAGCTTGCCCTTCAATAATTGTTGCATGCGGCCTGCGCGCTTGGTCAAGATCTGGTAAGTGTGCCAATTTGCAGCGGCCATAACCCGTGCGACCAAGACAATATAATCGTCAGGGACGTTTTCGTGAAAAAGATCGCTCATGGAATTCACAAAAATCATTTGTGCGGTCGCCCATCGGAGAGGGTCGCCGAGTTTTTCCGGAACGAGACGCAGGTCAAATCCGTGTTCAAACGGATGCCCCTTGACTCCACGAAAACGCTCCGCGAATGTTTCCGCGTAACAATGTTGACAACCTGGGCTGATTTTGCTGCAACCGCGAACGGGGTTCCAAGTCGCGTCCGTCCACTCGATTTTTGAATTGGCGCTCATATATTGCCTTCAGTTTAGCCCACCGGCTGGACAAAAGCAGTCCAACCATTTTTTATAGCAGTTCTTTTTGGCCCTTTTCATCGATTTTTATTATCTTCTGCCAAAAATCCTCACCTCTTCGATGTCGGCTGAACAGCGTAAAGCGGTATAACGGGCTGCTTTCAGGAACCAAGACATGGCGTGTGCCGATAAAACCCTCGCGTTGCAATTGGTCGCAAAAGTGGTCAACCGCCAGACGCCCAAATTCACCAGGTTCCTTCCACTCCCATTCGCGCCATTTTTGACCGCCAAGAAAGCCATCCAGCGCGGTTTGATTGCTTATGGATTTTCGATATTGAGGCGTGTTCCAGACGATCCCCAAACGATATTGAATAGTGACGAGCAAATCTATCCTTCGACTCCCAGCGAGGAGTTTCATGGCCGACAAGGGTATTTGGGAGATTCCGGTCGGATCAACAAAGGCCACGACCAAAGTTGAGGAGTCAAATTTCAACCGGTCTGATTTCACCACTTTTATCCAATTTTCTGGAATAATTTCGACATTGCGCGCCTTTGGGTGGTTGGAAACCCGTTTTTGCAGAGCCTCGACCAGCGTGGGGTTGTCTTCGATGAGTATGAATTCCGAGAAATCATGCTCCAGAGCCACAAAAGGTGATCCCGGAAATTCTTCTTTTGTTTCTTCGATAATACATCGGCCAGGACCGGCCATTACGTCCAAATAGACCAGCCTAAACTTCTTCCGCATCGAGCGCGTAGTGATACCGCAGTAATTCCTGAGGAAATGATGTTTGCGCTTCGCCCACTCGCCGCTGTTCCGCGCCACCAGTCCGTCGCTGCTGTACAAACAGGGATTTTCCATAAATCGTCTCGATCGAGATCATTTCAGCACGGCGGCTGCGGTTGCGTCGGTCACCTTGGGCGCAACACTGCCGTTGACCGTTTTGCGGCGCAGGCGCAGACGCCAGTTGGTGAGGACGTCGTAGGAGACGGAGTTCTTCAGCCGGGCCAGGTCGTGAACGGTGATTTCCTCGCCGCCCTGGCGGCCCATAATGACCGCTTCGTCCCACATTTGCGCCTCGGCAATGTCGGTAATGTCCACCGTGATGGCGTCCATGGCCACGCCGCCAACCAGCGGGGCGCGCCGCCCGCGGATGAGCGCCCCGCCCGCGTTGCGCACGCGCGGGAAGCCGTCGCCGTAACCGATGGGCAGCACGGCGATGCGGCGCGGGCCGGGCGCGGTGTAGCGCATGCCGTAGCCCACCACTTCGCCGGGTTGGAGAGGCTGGATGGCGGCGATGCGCGCCTTGACGGACATGACCGGCTGGATGCCCGCAATGCGCCGGCAGACGGACGAGGGGAAAATGCCGTACATCAAAATGCCCACGCGCACCATGTCGCGATGGGCTTGCGGCAAATCCAGGAAGCCGCCGCTGTTGCAAAGGTGCTGGCAGGGCGCGCGGCCGCCGGCGCGCCGCCAGGCGCCCATCACCTGGTCAAAACGCTCGATTTGCAGGAGGGCGAAGCTCTTGTCCGCCTCATCGGATTGGGCGAAGTGGGTCATCGCGCCGTCCAGCCGCAACGATTTTTCCGCCGCAACCAATTCCATCAGCGGCAGCGCCTGGTCCCAGCGCACTCCGTAACGGCTCATGCCGGTGTGGATTTTGACATGGACGGGGACGCATTTGCCGGCGGCGGCGGCGGCGCGGGCCAGTTGGCGGAGGGTATGGGGTTCGTTGACACACACCGTCAGGTCATGCTCGACGCACCAGGGCAACTCCGCCTCCTGCCGCTCGCCCAGCAGCAACAAGGGGGCGGTGATGCCGGCGTCGCGCAACGTCATGGCCTCCTCCAGCGTGCTCAAGCCGAAGCCCGCCGCGCCTTCTTCCAGGGCGATTTGCACCACGTCCATGGCCCCATGGCCGTAGGCCTCGTCCTTGACCACGGCGAGCAATTTGACGGCGGGAGGAAGTACCCGGCGGATGAGGCGCAGGTTGTGGCGGAGGCGCGCCAGGTCAATCTCGACCCACGCCGGCCGCAATGGAAAACCTGCAGAAAGATAGTTCATCAAAACGCCGCTGTTGTTTAACCACGAAAAACCGGCCGGCGCAAATGAGAATGCGAAAAAGTCCTGAGAATTGCATTTTGCTTTTCTTGTTTTGCGTTTCATAATGTCCGCCATGAAAGAACTCGCCGCGATCCTCCGCGCGCAAGCGCGCCAGCCGGATCAAACCGCGGCCCTGGCCACGCTGGTGAAGGCTTCCGGCTCGACCTACCGCCGCCCCGGCGCGCGCATGTGGATCTCCGCCGATGGCGAATCGGTCGGTTCGATCAGCGGCGGCTGTCTGGAGCAGGACGTGATCGAGAAGGCGCAGGGCGTCATGCAAAACGGCCAAACCCTCCTCGTGGCCTATGACACCACCTCGGAGGAGGACTTGGTTTTTGGTGCGGGGATGGGCTGCCAGGGCGTGGTGCATATTTTGGTTGAGCCGGTGCGGCCCGGCTCGCCCGCGGCCGGGTTGATCCAATTTGTCAATCGTCTGTTCCAACAGCGGCGATCCGGCGTTGCGGCGACTATTTTTCGATTGCAGGGCCTCGTGCAGGCGCAACCGGGCGACCGCCTGATGCTGGACTCCGATGGCGAAGCCGCCGGCGCAATCCAGGACCCCGCCCTCCAATCCAAAATGTTCGCCGCCGCCCGCGAAATCCTCGCGGCGAGCCGTTCCAAGACCGTGGAATTTGAGCTGGCTGCCGGCACGGCTGAAGTCTTCGTCGAGGTGATCCAGCCGCCCGCGCCCCTGGTGATTTTTGGGGCCGGATACGACGCCGCGCCCCTGGCCCGTCTGGCGAAGGAGGTGGGTTACCATGTCACCGTGGCCGACGTGCGTCCGGCCTACGCCCGGCCGGACCGTTTTCCCGAGGCGGACGCCGTGGTGGCGCTGCGCCCGGAGGAGATCGTCCGGCTGGCGCTCAACGAACAAACCGCGGCGGTCATCATGTCGCACAATTACTTGACAGACCGCGCTTTTCTCAAGGCGCTGCTGCCGCTCCCGTTGCGCTACCTCGGTTTGATGGGGCCAAAAGATCGCGCCCGAAGAATGCTCCAGGAACTGCGGCAGGAAGGCTTTGCCGCCGGCGAAGCCCTGCTGCGACAAATCCATAATCCCGTGGGGCTGGACATCGGGGCGGAGAATCCGGAACAAATCGCCCTGGCCATCCTGGCGGAAATCCAGGCTGTCCTTTCCGGCCATGCCGGCGGATTGCTTCGCGACAAGCAGAGTTCCATCCATTCCCCCGCCTGCGCCTTGTGAACCCCGCGGCCTCAAACCCCTTGATGTCCAGTGGCGGCGCGGCCAGCGCTGTGATGATTTTGGCGGCCGGCCCCTCCACCCGCTTGGGCCAGCCCAAGCAGTTGCTGTCGTTCCGGGGGCGCAGCCTCCTTCGACACGCCGCCGAGACGGCGCTGGCATCGGTCTGCCGGCCGGTCGTCGTTGTGCTTGGCGCTTTTGCCGAACGGCTGAACGGCGAATTGAGCGGCTTGCCCGTCACCGTGGCCATGAATCTCCAATGGGCCGAGGGCATGAGTTCGTCCATTCGCGCCGGGCTGAAGGCCCTGGCGGCGGAGAGCGCGGGCCCGAATGCCGTCGTGATCATGCTGTGCGATCAGCCGCTGGTTTCGGCCCAGTTCCTGAACCGCCTTGTCGCCGTCCACCAATCCAGCGGGAAGGGCATCGTCGCGGCGGAATATGGGGGAGAAGGAGGTGTGCCGGCACTGTTCAGCCGGGCGTATTATCCCGAGTTGGCGGCGTTGCGCGGAAGCCGGGGCGCCAAGCCGGTAATTGTCAGATATGCGAATCAGGCGGAACGAATTCCCTGGCCGGAAGCCGCGATTGACGTTGACCGGCGGGAAGATATACTACTGCTTGGCCGTCTGGCCGGGGCATCCGTGTCTGAAACAGGCGAAAACGGCGGTGGCGGCTGAATCAGGCATAAAAGTGGACATAACTGTTCTGATTTGATACATTGGTAGGGGAATTGCTTATACCAATTTCATGAATTTGAATCGTCTGAAGACTATTGTGGGTTTGCTGATCGCAGCCCACGGCTTTGCGGCCAAATCGGATGTCACCCTCGCGTGGAATCCCTCGACCGGGGCCGTCATCACCAATTATACGCTGTCTTGGGGCACCAACAGCGGAGTCTATATTCTCGAAGCCAGTGCCGGCACCCAAACAAATCTGACCGTGACCGGTTTGTCGCCCGGCACCGTCTATTATTTCTCGGTGGTGGCCACGGCGAAAGATGGCACGCAAAGCCCCGATTCCAACGAGATCATTTACACCAACGCGGCGGCGGCGGGCGGAGCGGGCGGAGGAGGCGGAGCGGGCGGAGGAGGCGGGGCCGGTGGAGCGGGCGGGGCGGGCGGAGCTGGTGGAGCCGGGGGAGCCGGCGGAGGCGGCGGGGCGGGCGGAGCCGGCGGCGGCGGGCTCAACAACACGGCTGGTGTTGCGGGGGAAGTTTCCGTTCCAGGGGTTCCGCCTGTTGTGAGTCTGAGCTTTACCAATAATCACCCGTTGCTGAGGATTTCCGGCACGGTGGGTTCCACTCTGGAAATCCAAAGCAGCACCAACGCCGCCAACCAGAACACCTGGAACGTGATCACCGACCTGGCCATGACCAACGTGGCCCCGGGCGGGCCGACCAATTCCTCCACCATCAACCTCGCCTTCGTTCCGGCTGCGCAAAACTACGAAGTGATTGACGCGGCGCTCCCGACCTGTGAGTTTTATCAGGTGGTGATGCCTTACGATTATATGGTGCTGGCCGATGCCGTCTTGTACGGCCAGGGATACACCAACCGCTTGGTGCTGGTGCGCATGCCGGGCATCTCCTCCGACGACGTTTGTTATGTCACGCCGCAAAGCAGCTTTCTCTTTTATGACACGACCAACTACGCGTTCGCGCTGGAACCTTCCGGCTCGACCATCCGCCAAATCGCCACCACCTTGTCCGCTTCGCTGGGCCAAAACTGGACCTCGGCCTCCGAATTTGCCTATTCCAACGGCGTCAGCACCATCCTCGCCACGGTAGTGGAGACGGAGCCGCCAAGCTCGGACCCGGTGGCGGGCGCCGCCGCCCCCAGCATCATAATTGATTTTTAACCAAACCATATTCGGGCAATGAAAGAAAACATAGAAAGACGGGTCATCGGCCTCTTTTTTCTGATGCTGGTGATCCTGGTTGGCGTTGCCTGGCTGGCCGTCAACACGATCGAGAAATCCAAGGAGAAATCCGATTGGGTCAATCACACCCACGAGATCATCCTGGACGCCAACGCCGCCGCCGCGCTGCTTCATGCCGGCGATGCTTCCATGAGCGCCTTCGTGCTGACCGGCGAAAGGCGCGACCAGGATAACTACCGCCGCGCGTACGGAGACATGGTGAACCAGTTGGATGCCGCGCTGGCGGCGTCCCGCTCGGAGGACTACCACAAGGACTTCCTGAACCTGACCAACCTCATCGGCCAGCGCATCAGCTACGCCCGGGGCCTGGTCCAGGCCCGCCAACAGGGCGGGGTGGACGCGGCCCGTCAATTTGCCCAAACCCATCCCGAGGGTTCGACCACCGGCGAAATTGACCGTTTGGTGACCCGCATTAACAACGACCAGCAGAGCCTCCTCCGACAGCGCGACGCGGAGGCCAAGAAACAGGCCCGGGACACAACCCACGTTGTGGAGGCCGGGGTCGCCGTCAACTTCGCCCTCCTCCTGTTCGCCAGTGTGCTCATTCGCGACGACCTGAAATCCCGGCGCATTGCCGCCACGGCCATGGCGGATGCCAATGCCCAGCTCGAGGCCAAAGTCCAGGAGCGCACCGCGGAACTGGTCAAGAGCAACCAATCCCTGAAGAAGGAAAACCTGGAGCGCCGCTGGTCCTATCAGGCCCTCGATCACCAATTCCGTTACAATCAACTGATCGTCAATGCCATCAGCGAAATGGTTTTCGTTGTCAGCAAAGCCCTCAACATCAGCCGCGTCAACCCGTCCGTCACCCATCTTACCCAATGGGAGGCGGAGGACTTGGTTTCCCAGTCCATTGAGCGCGTGCTGCAAGTTCCGGCCGACGGCCCGGCCAACCCCATCATTTCCGCCTTGAACGAAGGCCGCGAACTCCAGGAACGCCCGGCCGTGGTGACCACCAAATCCGGCGCCAGCCTCCCGGTTCGATTCAACCTCGTCCCGTTGCGGGATGACAACAAAGTCGTGGGCGGCGTTGTGACCGTCAGGCCCTGGCTGGGCGCGCCCCAGAAGCCGGGATGACGTCACTTCAGGCCCACCGCAAATCCATGAAAAAGCACATTCTTTCA
>Ga0182027_10013227_pt1 | contig 11525 bp, 9 predicted proteins | sample 712E1DmetaG_FD_121300 | JGI IMG/M metagenome (GOLD analysis project Ga0182027, IMG submission 121300) | Permafrost microbial communities from Stordalen Mire, Sweden - 712E1D metaG (Illumina Assembly) | ecosystem: Environmental > Terrestrial > Soil > Wetlands > Permafrost | place: Sweden...
ATCTACAGATTGAGCGGCAGCAATGTTAACATCTCTAAGAAAATGTTGTTGATGAAATAAGTAACGCGTGACGAGTGACGCGTAACAAGTAAAAAACCCCGCATTCAAATGCGGGGTTTTTTTATCACATCATTTGGTAAAAATTATTTTAACTGATCTATTATAATAAAATGATTCAAATTGATACAAATTACTAATTCATTCATTCGATTTTTGTCAAATAACTAAAGTTTTTCTGGCACTTCAATTGATTATTTAATACTAATTATAAACTCTTATTCTGGGAAAAAATAACATAAAACTTTCTCGATGGCGGCGGCGATTTTAGCGGATGGTACTCGGCTGGACTGTTCGCTTGGATTACCGCCCTGTTCTTTTAATAATTCCTTTGATTTACTTACAAAATATTTTCAATAAGTTTATTTGCTATCTATAAAATCTTAATTTCTCACCCATACTATAATTCTTACTTTTTTAAAATGTATATATGAGGATAATCACTGATATAGATTAATATGATAACATTCATATTTTTCTTCTCATTTTCTTGCAAAGCGTTGTCAGGATATTATCCGCAAATGTATATTTTCCCCGGACATCGACTTTTATATTTCCTTTATTAATGAATATTTTTGATTAAATTTTGCGATTAAGTATAAATATTATAATACTAAATGAAAAATTATAATAATGTATCAGAGCAACTTTGGTTATTACTTCCAAAATCTTTAATTTTGCACTCTTTCAAATACAATGGATAGCAAATGAAGCGTACTTTTCAACCCAGCAGGACAAAAAGAAAAAATAAACATGGTTTTCGTGAGAGAATGTCTACGAAGAATGGACGCAAAGTTCTTTCCCGTAGAAGAGCAAAAGGAAGAAAAAAATTAACCGTTAGCGACGAAGCATAGTTGAAACAGTTTGGTCTTTCTGCTAAGGAAAGAATCAAAAGTAAAAACGAATTCGATTTGGTTTATTCCAAGGGAGAGATTTTATTTTCTTCTTCAAATAAACTCAAATCAGTATTCTTTATAGAAAGAGAATTTGGAGAAACTGTTGTTAAAACAGCTTTTGCAGTCTCAAGTAAAAGCGGAAACGCTGTTTGGAGAAACCGGGTAAAAAGAGTCCTCCGAAATTCATTACGGTTAAACAAACAAATTCTCTTTGAAGAGGCCAATTTAAAAAAAGTTAAACTGCTTGTCGTTCTTTCTCCAAACAGAATTAATGAAATTAATAATAAAAAAATTTCTTTGAAAGACATTCAGATGGATGTGATTGATTTGTTAGAGCAGATTAGAGCAAAGTTGTAATATGCGTTATGTTCTAATAAAACTTATCAAAATCTATCAAAAATTATTATCGCCGATGTTTCCTCCCTCTTGTCGTTTTTATCCTACATGTTCTGAATATGCTGTAGAATCAATTTCGAAATACGGAGTGTTTAAGGGAGGAATAAAAGCATTGTGGCGCATTTTAAGATGCAATCCTTTTAGTAAGGGCGGATTTGATCCCGTTAAATAAAGAATTTTATCAAATAGGATTTTGAATGGACAAACAAACATCTATCGCGTTTATAGCAATAGGAATTATTCTTGTAACCTGGCTCTATTTTAATTCTCCAAAAACTACACAGCTTCCTCAAAAGAAATCTCAACCAACCGCTGTTGAACAAAAAGATTCCACAACAAATAAACCTGCCCCTGATCAGCAAAAAGTAGAAACCAAACAACAGGAAGAAGTTCCGGAATTCGGACAGGTTGCACAAAATGAGAATATTATTACTATTGAAACCGACCTGGCTAAGATTGAGCTTACAAGTAAAGGCGCAAGAATAAGAAGATGCTTTTTGAAAAAATTCAAAACATGGTATCATAATTACATTCCTGTTTCAGATACTAATTTTTTTAATCAGCATGTTCAGTTGATTAATACCAAAAAGAATGGCGGTGATTTCAGTATTATTTTTGTAACCAAAGACGGTAAACTTGTAAATACCTCTTCTCTTGATTTTAATTCTTCCGCCTCAAATTACTATTATAAAATAACCGGTAAAGATTCACTCGTTCTTAATTATACTTTTTCTACTGAAAACGGGAAGGCAATTAAAAAGAATTTTATTTTCTTCGGCGATAACTATGCATCCAAAGTAGATATAGAATTTGATAATATGGACGATATTATAAGCGGATACAGATATGATGTGGTCTGGTCAAACGGATTGAATTTTGTAGAAGGTAATTCGGTTGACGAAGCAAATAATTCTCATGCAAGCGCATTCTCTGCCGACGATCAATTAATTATCAAAGCTAAACAAGGGGAAAAGATAACAAAAGATCTTAATGGACAGATTGATTGGATTTCTATACGAAGTAAATATTTTGCGATGATAATGGCGCCGTCAAATCCAAGTAGCGAGGGCGGGGCATATTTTGAAGGAACACATATACTTGATTCGAAAGGAACAAGAGAATATTACAGTGCAAGCTTAAAAGTTCCTTATAAGAACCAGAAGATTCAAAAGGATTCATACACTCTATATCTTGGTCCGGTAGATTATTATCTCCTAAAAACATACAATAAAAATTTCCAGAATGTATTTGAATTTGGTAGTTTATTTGGTTTGAAGTTTATCATCAGACCTATTTCCGAATTTGTGATGCTTCCCATGCTGCGTTTTCTACATTCATTTATTTCAAATTGGGGATTGGTAATTATACTTTTTTCGTTTATAATAAAATTTGCACTTCATCCTCTTACACGACAGAGTCTGAAATCCATGAGAAAAATGCAAATGCTTCAGCCGAAGATTTCAGAGTTGAAAGAGAAATTTAAAGACAGTCCTCAAAAAGTTCAGCAGGAAACGATGAAGCTTTATTCCACATATGGAATTAATCCGATGGGAGGATGTCTTCCGATGCTTCTTCAAATGCCTATTCTTGTTGCGTTATGGAGTTTATTTAATGTTGCAGTAGATATTCGTCAGCAGCCTTTTATTTTCTGGATACAAAATCTTTCTTCCCCTGATATTATTGTGAGATTGCCTTTTAAGCTTCCTTTATTTGGTCTTGATGTTATTAGCGGCCTAGCTGTACTAATGGGAATAACAATGTTCATTCAGCAGAAAATGACAATTCAGGATCCTTCTCAAAAAGCCATGATCTATATAATGCCCGTAATGATGACAATGATGTTTATGAGTCTTCCTTCAGGTTTGAATCTTTACTATTTTATGTTCAATTTGCTTTCAATCGCTCAACAATATTATGTTAATCATAAACACTCTGATCTTGAACTTGTGCCAATAGCTAATCCGAAAAAGAAACCAGGATTCATGTCTCGTTTAATGGAATCAGCTGAAAAACAGGCGCAGGCGCAGAAACAGGCTTCTAATAAAAAGAAAAAATAATTACATTTTTGTTTTCTTTGTTTTGAGTCTGCACATATTCTGCTTTAATACGCCGGGGGCGGTTTTAGACCTTTGCGGTAGGCAGGTATGCCAGTACCCCGTTCTAAATGGAGTTAATTTTTCATTGCTTACGAAGAGGAGTTTCATTTACCCGGGCGGAAATATAGAATGAGTAATGAATTTTGATGATATCAAGAATTGCATATAGAATTTTATTTTCGTTTCTACTTTCCTTCTCATTTTTATTTGCTCAAACTAAAACAACACTTAAGTTTGATTTAGTAAATAAAAATTTACCTTTCGGATTGACACAGAAAGTCCCGGTCAATATTCCTAAAATTGGATTAGCATTAAGCGGAGGTGGAGCGCGGTCTATTTCTCAGCTTGGTTTATTGCGTGCTGTTGAACAAGAAGGGCTTCCGATTGACTGTATTGTAGGTACAAGTATGGGAAGTGTTATTGGAGGTCTTTATTCTGCCGGTTATTCTCTAAATGAACTTGATTCTATAATTCAAAACACAAAATGGGAGGAGTTTTATTCTTCCCAACAATCTACGCGTAATGAATTGTTTATTGATCAGAAAATTACCGAAGACCGTGCTATTATATCATTCAGAATGGACGGATTAAAACCACTTTTTCCCACATCCGTCAGCTCTGGTCAACGAGCTGCGAATTTCCTAAATCTTTTAGCCCTAAATGCCCCAATCCAGGCGGAAGAGAATTATGATAATTACAAAACAAAATTTCGTGCAATAAGTTCGGATCTAGTTTCAGGTAAAGAAGTAATTATAAATAAAGGCCCATTAGGATTAGCAATGCAGGCGAGCTCAAGCGTTACTCTATTGCTTCCACCTGTTAAACGCGATACAATGCTTCTTGTTGATGGAGGTTTGGTTGCTAATATCCCTTCACAGGAAACACGTGATCTTGGAGAGGATATAGTCGTTGCGTTCGACTCATCCAGCCCGTTGTATCCTGAAAACCAACTTCAATATCCATGGTTGATTGCAGATCAGCTCGTCAGTATTCCGATGAAGAAACTTAATGAACAACAATTGGAAGAATCCGATTTTATTATTCAGCCAAAATTAGACGGTAGAATTAATTCGGACTTCTCAACACTTCCCAATGTTATTAAAAGCGGCTATGACGCCGCCAAGCCCGTTATTGTTAAAGTTAAGCAGGAGTTTGAGAATAATTTTATAGCGTCTTTACCCGGTGAAGAAATATTTTATAAACATTTAAGTCTAAGTGAGAATCCAACTGAATTAGAGAAAATTCTTTACAGTCGTTTTTTCTTGAAAGATTCTATATCAAATAAAGAACTTCTATATAATCTTTACTTTATATTCAATGAAGGAAACTTTAAAGACATTTCTATTGATATAAATGAACAATTTGGTAAATCATATTTTACAATTAATAAAATCGACAACCCCGTAGTTACAAATATAAAAATCCTTGGTGAATCGATATTTAATAATTCCGACATGTTTGAAAAAATTAATTTGTTGATCGGTGAACCCTTTAATCCTTATAAAACGGTTGATGCGATAATCAGCCTACTGCAATATTATAAAAGCAGGGGTTATTCTTTAGCGAGAATTAATACACTTTCCTTTGATGAAAACACACATACTCTCTTTTTAAAAATAAGTGAGGGGTTAATTTCAAAAATTTCAGTTGAAGGAAATAATAAAACAAAAGAAAGAATAATCACAAGAGAATTTCCTCTTAATCAAGGCAGCTATTTTAAATATGCTCTTGCCGAAAAAGGACTTGTAAGTCTGCGAAGTACAAACTTATTTGATCAAATTGATCTTGAAACAATTCCATCCGACAGCACAAATGAAGTAAAAATAAAACTAATCGAAAAAGCAAGTAGTATTATTCGGTTTGGGATGAGAATAGACAATGAAAATTATACTCAGGTTTCTTTTGACATACGTGATGAAAATTTCAATGGAACAGGAACAGAATTAGGGGCAACTTTTTCCGGAGGCGAAAGAAATCAGTCTTATAGTTTTGAACAAAAAGCAAACAGAGTGTTTGATTCATACCTAACATATAAAGTCCGGGCATATTATGAGTTTAATAATGTCAACGTTTATAAAGATGATTCCGTAACAACACTTAATACTTTTTCAAGAAGTAAAGCCGCTGAGTATCGTCAATATTTTTATGGGGGTACTTTCGGTATTGGTGCCCAAGTTGAGAAATTCGGAAATCTTTTTGTCGAAGCAAGATATGAACGCAACGAAATCGAAAACATTCAGAATTATATGTTCCCCTCTAGCTTTATTGACATCTCAAGTCTTAGATTTTCCCTCTACATCGATTCTCAGAATGAATATCCTTATCCTACTAAAGGAATGTTAATTAAGGCATATTATGAAACCGCTCAAATTGCTTTAGGGGGAGACGTCAGTTATACAAAACTATTTATTGATTATAAAACTTTTTTTGGATTTACAAATAATCACGTATGGAGTCTTCGCGGAGTTCTTGGTATTGCAGATAATACTTTGCCTCTAAGTCAGCAATTTTCCTTAGGCGGGCAGAATTCATTTTATGGTCTTCGAGATTATGAGTACCGCGGACGACAAATATTTGCCGTTTCGCTTGAACATAGTTATAAACTTCCGTTCAAATTATTCTTTGACGCTTATACAAAATTAAGATATGACCTTGGTTCAATTTGGGTTCAGCAGGAACAAATTAAATTTGCTGATCTAAAACATGGTGTGGGAGCTACATTGTCATTAAAAACTCCGATTGGTCCGGCAGATTTCTCGGTTGGTAAAAGTTTTTATTTCAAAAACACCCTTTCAAATAATGCCATTGTTTGGGGATCTACTTTTTTTTACTTTACTATTGGTTTCTATTATTAAACGATCAATTCTTGTTTATAAATATTCCCATAAATCATATAAAATATTCAATATAGTTTTCGGGTTTATTCAAGTCTCTTTCTAAATCTTAATGAACTGAAAACTAAAATTGAAGTTCCCATAAATAAAAGTGCTAATAAGTCCATCCAATGTTCTGCAAATCCATTCCCTTTTAATACTACACCGCGAATAATATTAATAAAATATTTTAAAGGAATTGCATATCCGATATCTTGAATAATAACCGGCATATTCTCCAAAGGGAATGTAAAACCTGAGAGATATATCATAGGCATCATAACTCCGAAAATTGCTATCATCATAGCTTGCTGTTGAGTTTTGGAAATTGTAGAGACAAATAATCCTAACCCTAAAGTTGAGAGGATATAAAGGAATGCAGAGAAGAAGAGAAATATTATGCTTCCTCTGACATGAATGCTGAATATTAAATTCATAGCTGTAATAACAATGACAACTGAAACAAATCCAAGGATAATAAACGGCACTAATTTCCCGATTATTAATTGATATGGTTTAATGGGAGTAACGATAAGTTGTTCAAGCGTTCCGATTTCTTTTTCTTTTACAACAGCCAATGATGTTAATATTAAAGTTATTACCGTTAAAAGCATTCCGACAATTCCCGGAACCATAAACACTCTGGTTTTCAATTCAGGGTTGTACCACACCCTTACTTCTGAGCTAATAGATCCGGCCGGCTTAATTTTCCTGCCGTTTTGATCGAGATATTCTTCAACAATTTGCTTTGAATACCCCGATATTATGGTCGTCACATAGCCCGCTGCTATTGATGCCGAGTTCCCGTCAGATCCGTTGAAAATTGCCTGGAGAGGTGCGGTTTCTCGTCTATTAATTTTCTTTTCAAAATCTTTTGGAATTACTAATGCTACAAGACATCTGCCTTTTTCAACGTCGTCTTGTACGGAAGTATAACTATCTTCATAATGATCAACAACAAAAAATCCGGAACTTGTGAATTCCTCAATTAACATTCTACTTGTTGAACTTTTATCCTGATCATAAACAATAGTTCTTACATTATTAAGATCCAGCGTTGCGGCATAACCAAAAAATAAGAGCTGGAATATCGGAGCAAATAAAATCAGTCCAAACATTTTTGGATCACGTTTGAACTGAAGAAACTCTTTTTTAATTATATGAATAATTGTTTTCATTTTATACTTTATATAATCCCGGTTTTAAATGAGCCCTCATAGCCACAGGTGGAGTGGTCATAAACAGCGAGGGTTCTGCTAACTAATTATCTTACCTCCTGACCCAAAGAGATTGACCCGCAAAAGGTGGAGAAACCTAAAACCGCCTCCGGCCTGTCTGCCGACAAGGCAGGCGGATTAATTATTTTTTTCCCTTCTATTATATATGAAAATCGCGGCACCGAGTAATACTGTAGTAAATAGTATCAAATATAATAGTTGATCCCAATAGGAATAAATCCCGACACCCCGGAGTACAATCGCACGTAATATTCTGATAAAAAACTTTGCCGGAGTAATATTTGTAACAATTTGAATAAGTACAGGCATGCTTTCAATCGGAAAAATAAATCCGGAAAGAATTACCGAAGGGAGAAGTGTAATAAATGTTGCAATAGTAAATGCTATTTGTTGCGAATCTGAAATGACGGAGACTAAAATTCCGACACTGGTTGAGGCAAGTAAAAATATTAATGTACATATAAACAGGAATACATAACTTCCTTTAACAACTACATCGAACATAAAATAACCAACGACAAGAATCATTGTGGCATTATATAAGGAAAGCATAACATAAGGAAAAGTTTTACCGATCAACAGTTCTGATGTTTTTATCGATGACACATTTATTTGTTCAATTGTTCCTCTTTCTTTTTCTCTGACCAGAGAAAGCGAAACACTAACTGCCGCTGATATAATTAGAATCATAGCTATTAGACCGGGAATAAGAAATCTTGTTGATTTCAAATCAGGGTTAAACCAGAAGATTGGCTCGAAATCAATTGGAGTATATTGTTTTACACCGTTAATAGATAAAACATCGGAAGAGAGATTAGTGCTGTATGAACTTGTTGCCGCTGTAACATAAAACTGAATTATATTGGCGGTATTTCCGTCAACTCCGTCAATAAGAAACTGAATTTTTGATTCCTGCTTTGAATAATAATTTCTTGATAAATTATTTGGGATTACAATTACGCATTGAGCTTTTTTAGTAGCCAGAATTCCTTTGATTTTTGAATCATCAGAAATATTATCAACCAAATCAAAGTATGTTGATCTTGTCAATGAATTAATAAATTCTCTACTGAGATTTGAATGGACTTCATCACAAACTATTATTTTAATATGGTGTACGTCAAAATTAACCGCATAACCGAATACTCCAAGTAAAAACATTGGAAATAATATTAATATCATGAACATCCGGATATCTCTAAAAAGATGTTTGAATTCCTTTTTGGCAATTGCAGCTGTTCTTCTTAAATTCATTTCTTTTTACCCTTATCCAACAGATGTATAAATACATCTTCAAGTGTCGGGATTATTTTACTAATCCTTTTAACTTCTATAGAATTCATACTGCATAATTCAGATATTTTTGATGTGTCGGTAAAATTTTCATTTACGCTGATATGTATATTGTTTCCGAAGATTGACGTTTCTTCAACGAAGTTCTGTTTTTCAAAAAGCTCAAGTGCGTCAACCACCCTGTCGCATTCTATTTCATATATATTATTTTTCAGATAATTAGTTTTTAATTGCTTAGGATTTCCTTCTGCAATTAATTTACCCGCATCAATTAATATAATATTATTACAGAATTCAGCTTCTTCAAGGTAATGAGTAGTAACAAAGACAGTAATTCCTTCTGCGGATAAATCATTAATTAGATCCCAAAAGTTTCTTCTGGAGATCGGATCAACTCCGCTTGTCGGTTCATCTAAAAATACAATACTGGGCTTATGAATAACCGCAGTTCCGAGAGCTAATCGCTGTTTTATTCCTCCCGGTAATGAACCGGTTAATAATTTTTCTTTGCCTACAAGATCGGCTATTTTCAATACCCATTTTTTTCTTTCCCGCAAATCCCTATCGTTCATATTGTATACGCCGCCGAAAAAATCTAAATTTTCCTCAACTGCCAAATCATTATAAAGTGAAAATTTTTGTGACATATATCCGATGTTTTGTTTTACTTTGTCCGGATCTTTTGAAATGCTGAATCCGCCGACTAAAGCATCGCCTGAAGTCGGTTCAAGAATTCCACATAACATTCTAATTGTAGTTGATTTACCGGCACCGTTAGCTCCAAGAAACCCGAAAATCTCACCCTGTTTCACGTTGAAGCAAATACTATCAACCGAAACAAACTTTCCGAATTTTTTAGTTAAGTTCAGCACATCAATGCTGTTCATTTGTTTTTCTTTACCTTTAATATCGTCCGGCATTATTTCACTTAACTAAATGATAAAATGAATTTCTCCGACAGGAGGGGCATTTGCAATATAATTTTAACTGCCTCAGACGGATTTTTCTTCTTCTCGAATTAAATGTATAAAAACATTTTCAAGTGATGGTGTAACAGTCCTATTGTCATATATTTCTATTGAGTCTTCTTTGAGTAATTTTTCAAGTGCCGGATAATCCTTATCAATATCATCAACTATTATATCAATTCTGTCTCCAAACATTTGCGTTTCAAATCCGGTTTGATTTTTTATAATTTGATATGCTTTCCTGACCGGGGAACAAACTATTTCGAGTGTTTTTTTACCCAGCATATCTTTAATTTTTCCCGGCGTATCAAGAGCAATTATTTCACCTTTATTCATTAAAGCAACTCTATTACAACGTTCGGCTTCATCAAGATAAGGCGTTGACATGAAAATTGTAATTCCTTCCTTTAGAAGTCCTGAGAGAATCTTCCAGAAATCACGTCTTGAAACAGGATCAACGCCGGTTGTCGGTTCATCCAAAAACAATATTCTAGGTTTGTGAATTAAACTGCAGGCAAGCGCTAGCTTTTGCTTCATCCCACCGGAAAGTTTATCAGCCGCACGGCTTCGAAATTCTTTAAGACGTGTGAAATCAAGCAATTCGTTTCTTCTTCTTTCATAATCTTTAATATTATGAATCTCAGCAAAAAATTCTATATTTTCATCAACAGTCAAATCTCCGTATAAACTGAACTTCTGGGATAAATAACCAATATTTTTTTGAATTGTTTTTTTATTTTTAGATATATCCATATCAAGTATTAATAACATTCCTTCGTTTGGAGATATCAGTCCGCATAACATTCTTATTGTTGTTGTTTTGCCGGCGCCATCCGGTCCAACCAGACCAAACATTTCTCCCTTGTTTACGTTAAAAGAAATACCTTTTACGGCTTTTACGCTTCCAAATGATTTATGTATATTTTGAATATCTATAATAGAATTCATTTTTTACCGGTATTATATATAAGTTATTCGGAATAAATTTTAACATCAGCCGGAAGACCGACTTTCAATTCATAATTCGGATTCGGGATTTCTACTTTGACTGCAAAAACAAGTTTAGTCCGTTCATCCTTAGTTTGGATATTTTTAGGTGTAAATTCAGCTTCCGGGGAGATAAATGTAACCCTTCCTTCATATGCTTTATTTTTAAATGAATCTATACTTAATTCCGCTTTCTGTCCGAGTTTAACCTTCCCTAATTCAGTTTCTGATACATAAATTCTAACTTCAACTTTAGATAAATCCGAAACTTTTACAATTGACGACATCATTGAAACCGTTTCTCCTATTTCAATGAATTTTTTAACTATAAAACCATTGATTGGAGATAGAACGAAACAATCGCGGATACTTTTTTTTATAGCATCAACTGAAGCTAAGGATTTTTCATAGTTAGCTTTTGCCTGTACAATTTCTTCAGGTCTGGCAATGTTTTTTATCTTAGTAAAATTTTCCTGAGCTCCTTTCAATTGCGCCTGTGTAACATCAAACTTCGAAACAGCATCATCGTATTGCTTTTGTGTTACAGAATTTGATTTAATCAGTTTTTCCATTCTTTCCAGATCAGTTCTTGCTGATTTAAAATTTGCCGTTGCCTGGTTGAATACTTCTTCTGCTTGAATTATATCTTCTTTCCGTGAACCTTTAACAAGCAAATCAAGCTGCGATTTAGCTATAACTCTTGATGCTTCATTTTCCTTGA
>Ga0182027_10013229_pt1 | contig 11525 bp, 8 predicted proteins | sample 712E1DmetaG_FD_121300 | JGI IMG/M metagenome (GOLD analysis project Ga0182027, IMG submission 121300) | Permafrost microbial communities from Stordalen Mire, Sweden - 712E1D metaG (Illumina Assembly) | ecosystem: Environmental > Terrestrial > Soil > Wetlands > Permafrost | place: Sweden...
ATTGATTCCGGTAAAACGACCCTAACTGAACGAATACTGTATTATTGCAACAAAATACATGCCATTCATGAAGTTAAAGGAAAAGACGGCGTTGGCGCAACCATGGATTTCATGGAACTCGAACGCGAACGGGGAATTACCATTACCTCCGCGGCAACCAACGTTGAATGGCAAAAGCATTCCATTAATATTATCGACACGCCCGGACATGTGGATTTTACCATTGAGGTCGAACGCGCGCTTCGGGTGCTTGACGGCGCTATTTTGGTGCTCTGCGCGGTTGGCGGAGTGCAATCGCAATCCATTACGGTCGACCGGCAACTGAGGCGCTATAAAGTTCCCGCCATCGCATTTATTAATAAATGCGACAGAACCGGTGCGAACCCCGAGAAAGTCAAGGCCGATCTCTGCACGAAACTCGGCCGCAATGCAGTTCTCATGCAACTTCCCATCGGCCTGGAAGAAAAACTCGAAGGCGTCATCGACCTGATCACTATGAAGGCCGTTTACTTTGACGGCGCGCATGGCGACGATATACGCATTGAAGAAATTCCGGCGAATCTTGCTGAAAAGGCGCGGGAGCGCCGCGAAGAGATGCTCGACGCCGCGTCGATGTTTTCCGACGAGCTGGCCGAGGCGTTTTTGGAAGGAAAAGAAACCCCCGAAATGATCCATGCGGCGGTGCGTAAAGGCACGCTCTCCCTCGACATGACCCCCGTTTATCTCGGATCGGCCTATAAGGACAAAGGGATCCAGACATTGCTCGACGCGGTTGTCAGCTATCTTCCCGCGCCCATGGACCGCACCAACGTGGCCCTGGACATCGACAACCAGCAAGCCGAAGTCCGGCTTTTCCCCGACGATGCGAAACCGACGGTCGCCATTGCCTTCAAGCTCGAAGAAGGCCAATACGGGCAACTGACGTATATTCGCGTATATCAAGGTTCCATTAAAAAAGGCGACGAACTCACCAACACGCGCTCGAAAAGAAGTTTCAAAGTCGGGCGTTTGATCCGCATGCACGCCAATAATATGGAAGACATTTCAATCGCCCCCAGCGGCGACATCGTCGCGCTGTTCGGCGTGGATTGCGCGTCGGGCGACACGTTTACGCAAAGCGGCCTGAATTACTCCATGACCAGCATGTATGTTCCCGAACCCGTGATTTCGCTTGCCATTTCCCCTAAAAACAAACAATCGGCCGACGCTATGTCCAAGGCCCTCAACAGGTTTTCGAAGGAAGACCCGACGTTTCGGACCTTCGTGGACGCGGAATCCAAGGAAACGATCATCCGCGGCATGGGAGAACTGCACCTTGATATTTACATCGAGCGCATGAAGCGCGAGTATAACGTTGAGCTGGACGTTGGCATGCCCCAGGTGGCCTATCGCGAAGCCATCACGCAGACCGTGGAATTCGACTATACGCACAAGAAACAAAGCGGAGGCTCCGGTCAGTTCGGACGCGTTGCCGGCATTATGGAACTCAATACGGAAAAGGATTACGAGTTCGTCGACGAAATCAAGGGCGGCGTGATCCCGCGTGAATTCATATCGTCCTGCGATAAAGGCTTTAAGGCTTGTTTGGCGCGAGGATCGGTCATTGGGTTCCCCATCGTGGGCATTAAGATGACCATCAACGACGGAAGCTCCCACCCGGTCGATTCTTCCGACATGGCATTCCAACTTGCCGCAATCGGCGCGTTTCGCCAGGCATTTGCAAAGGCGAAACCCGAAATCCTCGAACCCATCATGAAAGTGGCCATTGAAGGGCCGTGCGAATTTCAGGGCAATGTGCTCAGCAGCATCAATCAGCGCCGCGGCATCATCATGTGCACTTCCGAAGACAATCTTTTCGCCAAGGTCGAAGCGGAGGTGCCGCTCTCGGAAATGTTCGGCTACTCGACCATTCTCAGGTCCCTTACCCAAGGCAAAGCCCAGTTTACCATGGAATTCGCCCGGTACGGCAAAGTGCCTGCGGCGCTGTCGGAAAAGCTCATTGAGGAATTTCAGGAAAAAGCTAAGAAAAGAAACTAAATTTATAGTAAACGCGGTGGCAACTATAAAAGAGGAACACTAACGATGATTAAAAAAGAACTCATAAGCAAAAGCCCGCTGAGGATCCTTGAAAAATCGATCCATGGCGGCGTGGGCAAAGGTAACCTTGGGGTCATAGCTGCCCGTAAAGGCATCGGAAAAACCGCATGCCTTGTCCATATCGCCACCGACCAACTCCTCCAGGGAAAACATGTGATCCATGTTTCCTTCGGTGAAGACGCCAGCCACATCGTGGCGTGGTACGAGGACATTTTCAGCGAAATAGCCCGTCGCAACAACCTTAATTGCGCCATGGACGTCCATGATGATATAATCAGAAACCGGGTCATCGTAAATTTCAAACAGGACGATACGCATCTGGACCGGATTAAGCGCAACATTTTGATGTTTTTGGAAAAAGGTAATTTCTGTGTTGACACTATTGTTGTAGATGGGTACAATTTTGCTAAGGCCGATCCCAATGATTTCCTTGAATTCAAGCGTTTTGCGAATGAAAGCGGCCTTGAAATGTGGTTTTCGGCGTCGCTCGGCGAACACAACGAATCGCGCGGCGACGGCGGCGTGCCGGAACTATTGGCTCCATTTGTCAAAGATATCGCCATTCTGATCCATCTGGAGCCCAAAGGCGATTACGTGCATTTGTCGCTTGTTAAGGACCATGACGCCATTACGAACGCGGACATGCATCTGAAGCTCGATCCGCATATCCTGCTCCTGGCGGAAGAAACCTGATTCTATGCTACGGGACGAATTCATGTAGCATAGCGCGAAAAGAGAAAGGCTACGTGAGTTACCCTTGAAACGGCACCTGATCGCCGCGGGCCTGATTGGTTTCTTGACCGCCGCACTATTATGGCCTTCGCTTCCTCTTGCCGATGAACCGGGCAAGCGCTCGGCGTTTTCAATTCCACTTGCGCGCTTAAGCGTTTCCTTCGACGAACGCACTCATGTTTTTGAAAAAGTAAAGGTCTCCCCCGGCGGGTCCGACGATAACTCCGACGAATGTTGGATCATCGCCCCTATTACGGATTATGAAATCAAAACCACCCGGGAGGGACGCCAGAAATTCGTCCACGTGGAAACGCCCGACAAGGCCTTTATCATTTCGGATTTCGAGGCGCAAGTGATGAATATGGTGTGCAAGTCGTTTGTAAATACCCTGGAAATCTTCGAAAAAGACCTGCAAAAAAAACATTTTGACCGCTGTTTGTACCTCGACGCCTATTTCCCCCGTTTCCTGAAAGGTTTTTACTATCTTTATTGCGCCGCCCGCAATTCGCCCTATGCCATGCCCCGCTCTGCCTGTATTCCGGATTCGCTTTTCGATATTTCGCTCTCCTCCCCAAAGTCCGACGAGCGGATCAAAACCTGGCAGGATTTGCCCGACCACATCATCAAGCTGCGCATCATCACCAAGGAATTGATTTACCAAACAAAAGAGTGGCAGAAAAAGGAAATCGACAATCCCAGCCGTAACGTCGAGGTGCCCTCGGGAAAGCTTTTCGAGGAGGCCTTCACACTTTTTGTCAAGATCTACTTCAACATGAAACCCTCTCCCGAGATCCCCGGGGAAGGCGAGCACCTCGCCCGATAATTCCCGGCGCTCTTGCTTTCAAACAACCGATAACGGTATACTTACTAAACAGGAACACCAATTAAACGGAGGCCCCGTATGGGCATCAAATTCGGTCCGAAAAGCATGTCGCGCTCGGCGCATTTCAAGCTTACGTCGGTTGTACTGCTGCTGGCGCTTATCATTTTCAAGGCCCTTAACGCCTGGCGGTTTCCCGATGAGGAAATCATTCCCGACTCGGTAACGCTCGTCGTAACGCTCGTTTTGCTCATCTATCTTTGGATACATGAACTCATCGACCGCGACCGGCTCTATGCCATTAATTTGGAGCTGGCGGCTGCGCGTGAGAAAATGAAACAGTCGCAGATAACCGCATTGCAAACGCTCATGTCGACCATGGAAGGCAAGCACCCGGAACTTCGGGGCCATTGTAGAAAGGTAAGCGCGCTGGCCGAGGGGATCGCCGAAAAGCTCAAGCTTCCGCTTGAGGAAATCGAACGCGTCCGCACCGCGGCGCTGCTCCACGATATCGGCACGATAAAAATGACCGACGATATTTTCGACAAAAAAGACAACCTTTCCGACGGGCAATGGGAGGCGATAAAAAACCATCCCGTGGTTTCCTCGGCCGTGCTGTCGTCGTCGGAATTTTTACAGAGTGAAAGCGCCATCGCCCGGGGCCACCATGAACGTTTCGACGGCAAGGGATATCCCGACGCTTTACTGGGAGAGAAAATTCCGCTGGGCGGAAGGATTTTGGCCGTTGCCGAGGCCTTCGACGCCATGACGTCGTCGCGCGCGTACCGGCCGCAGCCCTTGTCTCAGCAGTTCATCATCAGGGAGCTTCGCGCCAATTCGGGAACGCAGTTCGACCCCCGCGTGGTGACCGCGTTTTTGGAACTGCTCAATGAAAAGCCGCAGATTTGGTCGAGCGTTTAGTCTCTGTAGCTGAATATATACGCTTCCAGCGTATATCATTCCCGCGTACAGAGACTTATCCGCCTTTAGGCGGGTTTGGCGGGTTTGGCACGTTAGGGGCGACTCCTCCTTTTGTCGCTACTCCCCTTTTTTCCCCATCCATTTAAAAACAACGGTCGATAGCGATGGTAAGGTGCAATCGATTGAAAATTTTTGGTTGTGCATGGGAATTGCCTCGGTTTTCTTGCCGCCCATATTACCGTTTCCCGCTCCGCCGTAGAACTTGGAATCGGTGTTGATTATTTCCTTGTAAAAACCTTCGAACGGAACTCCGATACGGTATTTTGGGTGGAGAACCGGCGTCAGATTGCAGACCACGACGAGCGGGGAGCTCGCCGAATCTTTTCCAAAACGCATGAATGCCAGGATACTGGCGTTGGCGTCCTGAAAATCGATCCACGAAAACCCTTCCGGCTCGAAGTCCAGCTCCCAGAGCGCCGGTTCCTTGCGATAGACGCCGTTGATGTCCGAAACGAGCTTCTGCACACCGCGGTGGAATTCCTTGTCGTCTTCTTTGTCAAGAATGTGCCAGTTGATCGACTGCCGCGCGTTCCATTCCCAATGCATGGCGAACTCGCAGCCCTGGAACAAAAGCTTTTTTCCCGGATGCCCGAACATGAACCCTAAAAACGCCCGTACATTGGCGAACTTGTTCCAGGGGTCGCCCGGCATTTTTTCCAAAAGGCTTCTCTTGCCGTGCACCACTTCATCGTGTGAGACCACGAGAACGAAGTTCTCGGTAAACGCGTATACGAGCCCGAAAGTAAGCTGGTTTTGATGGTACTTGCGATATACGGGATCTTTTGAAAAGTACGACAAAATATCGTTCATCCAGCCCATGTTCCATTTGAAGGTAAAGCCAAGCCCCCCGGAATACGTGGGCCTGCTTACCATGGGCCATGCCGTGCTTTCCTCGGCGATGGTAACGGCCCCGGGAAAGTTTTCATGCACGAGCTTGTTCATGGATTGGAGGAAAACGATGGCCTCCTCGTTTTCAACGCCGCCGTGCTTGTTGGGGATCCACTCGCCGTGCTTGCGGCTATAGTTGCGATAGAGCATGGAGGCTACGGCGTCGACCCTGAGGCCGTCGATATGGAACTTTTCAAGCCAGAACAGCGCGTTTGCAACCAGAAAATTTTTAACCTCGTTCCTGCCGAAATTGAAAATCAGCGTCCCCCAATCCTTGTGCTCGCCTTCGCGCGGGTCTTGATATTCATATAAATGGGTCCCGTCGAAATGAGCAAGCCCGTAGGCGTCTTTGGGAAAATGCCCCGGCACCCAATCCATGATGACGCCGATGCCCTGTTCATGCATATAATCGACGAACCGCTGGAAATCCACGGGAGAGCCGAACCGGTGGTTCGGCGCGTAGAAACCGCCCACCTGGTATCCCCACGAGGGAACGTACGGGTGGTCCTGCACGGGCAAAAGCTCGATATGGGTAAAGCCCATTTCCTTGACATATTGGGCAAGCTGGACCGCCAAATCGCCATACGACAGATAATCGCCGTCGTCCTTGGGCCCGGTCTTGCGCCACGATCCCAAATGCACTTCGTAAATGCTCATGGGGCCACGAAGGTGGTCTTTTTCAGCGCGCTCCTTGAGCCACTTCTTGTCGCGCCAGGCGTAATCGTCGAGACCGAACACGATGGAAGCGTGATTGGGCGGCGGGTCCTGGTAATAACCGTAGGGGTCCGATTTCAAGATGAGATGGTCGCGGTCGCGCTTTTTTATTTCGTATTTATAAACGGTCCCTTTGTCAAGTCCCGGAATGAACAGTTCCCACACGCCCGACGTCCCGAGGCAGCGCATGGGATGGCGCCGTCCATCCCAGCCGTTGAAATCGCCGACCACCGATACCCGCTTGGCGTTCGGCGCCCATACCGCGAACACCACGCCGCGCGCGCCGTCGACGTCGCGGACATGCGATCCGAGATCGTCGTATACGCGGTAATGGTTGCCTTCGTTGAACAAGTACCGTGCTTCTTCCCGCATTACCGGAAGAAAACTGTAAGGATCGCGGTTTTTCTTGACGCCGCCGTCGTGCCCGGTCACGGCAAGGTCATATTTAAAGAACTCTTTTTCATCGGGCAGGGCCGCTTCGAATATCCCCTGGTCGCTTACGCGCGTCATCGAACAAATACCTAAGTTTTGCCCGGCGCGGGTGATTTCAATGGACCGGGCTTGCGGCAAGTAAGCGCGGACGCTGATGCCCTGTTTTTCCCAATGCATGCCTAAAACCGCAAAGGGGTCTTGTAAATTATTTCCAAGAATATCACTTATGTTCTGCTGCGTTAGAATTCCCATGGCGCTTCTTTTCTATGCAATATTACATTTTGTCGGAAAGACTTTTAAATATAGATGAACGTCCTCTAATGTTACGCATAAAGCGCAATAAAAACAACGTTTTAAAAATAATCATTTGATGGATTTACAATCAAACTATTGACAAGCTCATCCTAAATAAATTATTATTCGAGCGCATTATTAAAACCATTGTTTTCCGCTTTACTAACCTTGGAGATTACTGAATGGTCACCATCAATGAAAATTACCTAAAGCTTAGGGCGTCGTATTTGTTTTCCGACATAGGCAAAAGGGTGGCGGCGTTCAAATCAAAAAACCCGCAAGCGGAAGTCATCAGGTTCGGCATCGGTGACGTCACGAGGCCCCTGCCAAGGGTTTGCATCGAGGCGTTTCATAAAGCCACCGACGAAATGGCCGACGCGGCTACCTTTCATGGCTATGACGACGGCGGCGTCGGCTATGCGTTTTTGCGCGAAAAAATAGCCAAGGTCGATTTTCAAGCGCGAGGGGCCGATATTTCGGCGGACGAAATTTTCGTGAGCGACGGTGCAAAATGCGATACCAGCAATTTTCAGGAACTTTTTTCGCAAAACGTAAAGATTGCCGTGCCGGACCCCGTGTATCCCGTGTATGTGGACACGAACGTCATGGCGGGTAGGACCGGGGAATTTTCCGGAGGTCGCTATAAGGGCCTTACATATCTTGAGTGCAATGCGGGCAACGACTTTGTTCCGGATTTACCGAAAGAAAAGCCCGACGTAATATACCTTTGTTTTCCCAACAACCCCACCGGCGCCGTTATTACTAAAAGCCGACTCGCGCAATGGGTGGAGTATGCGCGGCAAAACAAATCGCTCATACTTTTCGACGCGGCCTATATTGCCTTCGTGCGTGATCCATCCCTTCCTCAGAGCATTTTTGAAATAGAAGGCGCGCGCGAAGTCGCGGTGGAATTCAGGAGCTACTCGAAAACCGCCGGATTTACCGGGACCCGCTGCGCCTATACGGTCATCCCGAAATCATGCATGGCCTTTGACGCAGAGGGCGCTTCCCATGCGCTCCATGCGCTCTGGAACCGGCGTCATACCACGAAATTCAATGGCGTTTGTTATATGGTGCAGCGCGCGGCAGAGGCGATTTATTCCCCCGAAGGCCAGGAGCAAATCAGGGAGCTTAACGATTACTATCTGCGCAATGCCCGGTTCATCGTAAGCGAAATGAAAACGCTCGGCTACGAATGTTTCGGCGGAGAGAATTCGCCCTACATTTGGGTCAATACCCGCACCGATTCATGGGCGTTTTTCGACAAGCTGCTTGAAAAAGCCGGGGTTGTCTGTACGCCGGGAGCGGGCTTCGGCAAATGCGGCGAAGGTTATATTAGAATAAGCGCGTTTAATTCGTTCGAAAACGTTCAAAAAGGCATGGAGCGGATAAAGAAGACCGTTTAGCGAATCCATACCATACGGAGGAAAAGCTATGCTCTATAGAAAACTTAGCAAGACAGGCATCGACCTCTCGGTTCTCGGGTTCGGGTGCATGCGGCTCCCAACCATCGACAACCGGCCGGAAAAGATAGATTACCCCCAGGCGATCCGGCTACTTCATCATGCGATTGACAATGGCGTCAACTATGTCGACACCGCGTATTTTTATCATGCCGCCGTTTTCGGCCAGCGCGGAGAAAGCGAGCCGTTCGTCGGCGAAGCGCTGTCGGGAGGATGGCGCAAGAAAATAAACTTGGCCACTAAGATGCCGCTTTTTCAACTGAACCAGCGCGAACAGATGGACGCGTTTCTCAAAGAACAGTTGGAGCGGCTGAAAACCGATTATTTGGACTTTTATCTTTTGCATGGCCTTAACGGCGAAACGTGGAACAGGATGCGCGATCTTGGCGTACGCGAGTTTCTCGACAAAAAGAAGGCCGAAGGGACCGTCAAGTTTCCCGCTTTTTCATTTCATGGAAAGGCCGAGGATTTCATCCGGATTTGCGACGAATACGACTGGGCCTTTGCGCAGATCCAGTATAATTACATGGACGTCAATTTTCAGGCCGGGTTAAAAGGCCTTACTTACGCGGCCGACAAGGGAATCGGCGTTGTGGTGATGGAACCGCTTAAGGGCGGAAAACTCGCCCAAAAACTTCCCCCTGAAATGACCGCGGTCTTTGCCGCTTCAAAGGTCAAAAGGACCCCCGCCGAGTGGGCGCTTCGCTATGTGTGGAACGAACCCGGCGTATCAAGCGTTCTGTCGGGCATGAACACCATGGAACAGGTCGAGGAAAACATCCGCTGCGCGGCTGAGGCAAATCCCGGCTCCCTGGATAAAGACGATGCAGTGATGTTTGACTCTTTACGAAAAGCAATGGCTGCAAAAATCAAAGCCGACTGTACGGCCTGCCGCTATTGCATGCCGTGCGCCTCCGGAGTCGATATTCCCGATGTGCTGGCGGCCCTCAATAACGCCGCCATGTGGAACGACCCGAACCCGTGGTTGACGGGCTACACGGTCATAAACGGCAAGGCGGCCAAATGCACCGATTGTAAAGCGTGCGAGGAAATTTGCCCGCAGGAGCTTCCCGTATCGTCGCTTATGAAAGAAGCGGTTTCGGTCTTTAAGGGGTAGCGCTTTTTTTAGGGAACAATTGGAAAATTCTTAAACGAATTTTGCAAGTTGGGGTTAAATTAACTTGGCGGGAATCCATAATATCAAACGGCATAGCCTGAGAAACTATGCCGCTTTTACGTGAGTAGAATCAACGGAGTTAGATGCGAGTCTACACCAATCAATAAAAATTTAAAGCGCCTACCAAAGGAATAAGGCGCCCATTATCTAAAATAAGCAAATGCCGGTTAATTATTATTCGTTTTCTTTTCCCGTCGCAATCGTAATCGTAAATGTTTTTTGTTTGTTGTCACTCTTCCGAGTAACAACCGCTGATGCCCCGCCATCGCCGGTAAAAGTTACCGTCCACGTACGTAATGGATTATCTATGTAAATCGTTCCTGATGCCGGAAATCGCCACCAGTGAATTGACCCGACCTGGCCGGCGAATTTTCTCACGACATTTGTTACGATTGTATTTGAAAGCGCCGAACCGTTCCAAATCCCCGTAATCGTTCCATTCCATGTTGCCTCTGTATCTGTGCTTTTTGTGACTACCACATTCATGGCAAATCGTGAGTTGAACGTGTTGATTAACCCATGGCGGTTTATATGACGAATATGAGTCCAGCCGGTAGAAGTGACCCATGCCGGCATTTTTGCCAATGATTGGGAGGCGGAATCGGTAAATTGCAAACTATCAGAGCGAGTGAAAGCCAAACCAACTGAAAGTGAATCCTCAAAACTTCGCGTCCACCACATTGAAGAAGGATCATAGGTCCACGGCTGGAGAATTACCTGATTTGTTAATACTATGGTATCAATAGTTTCCATTGCCTCTGCTGAGGCCGTCATTTTCGTCAACCCGACCGATCCCTCATCGGACATTTGAGTTACCTCCATGGCCATTTCTCCGGCGGTGCCATCGGATAATTTTTCGGCGGTTGAATTTGGTGAACATCCGTCAAACCATAACATAGTAATTGAGGACAGAATTGCAGAAGCCAAAATACGCTTTTTCATAAGTCCGCTCCCTTGAAAAAATGTGAAAAATATTTGCAACCCTGAATTTCTCCTAAATTATTACATGAATTTCGGCTTAATTCAAGCTTGGAGAAGCCGTTTTTAATAAATCTGCTCTCTATTAGGAAGCGGTTTTTTATACTGGACAATTTTCAATCCTTGTTTCTATATATTTTTAACGGTTTTGAACAAACTCCGGTGATGCCATCTTCCAAACACTGAGCAAAATAGCCTTACAAGAGGGTAGACATGCGTTTTATAATCATTCTTTTACTGTTATCAAGCGTAATAGCGGGTGTCGTAGGGGTATTGTATGTAAACTCCGATCTTGACCCGATGGATGAAAACGGCATTATTGTCAGACAAACAACGATTAATAAACTTGGACTGACTGACGATCAGCTGGCGAAGATTAAGAACTTCGATGTCGGCATGGATATTCAGGAAAAAGATGCTTGGGGAAAGATAAAAACGATTTATCAAAAGGAAAAGGAAGCGCTTCTTTCACAAAATCCGAGTCAGCCGGCCGTATATGGGTATTCAAAGGAGATTAGTGATTTACAAAGCGAATTGGCTGAAAAAAAGCTGGAGTATTTTCTTAAAATCAAAGAGGTTTTGAAGCCCAATCAGTTTAAAAAACTACTACATTTGGAGATGGAAGGCTTTTCCCGTGATTGTAAAGAATGACGGAATCGATTGCGGAGGAGTTAAAATCGGGGGGGGATCAAATAAAAAAATATGTCGACACTTTTAATGAACCGCCCCGAGGTTGATTTCAGGGCGATTCATTAATGTTTTAAATAAAATTATGATCTTTATTTTTTGTTCGCGTTCGCCGCTTCCGCTGCCAATTTAATCTCAGCATAGGCTTGATCGAGCAGATCTTTCGCTTTTGCGGCATGTCCATCCATATCAAATTCATTGGCTTTTTGGGCCATACTTACTCTGTGGACCGCTTTTTCAATAAGACCCTGGGCTGCAGCAA
>Ga0182027_10013230_pt1 | contig 11525 bp, 10 predicted proteins | sample 712E1DmetaG_FD_121300 | JGI IMG/M metagenome (GOLD analysis project Ga0182027, IMG submission 121300) | Permafrost microbial communities from Stordalen Mire, Sweden - 712E1D metaG (Illumina Assembly) | ecosystem: Environmental > Terrestrial > Soil > Wetlands > Permafrost | place: Sweden...
AGCCTTGGCTTGGGCCTGCGCCGATTAACGGACCTAACCTGGGGCTGGCGACTGCGCCGACAGGCCAAGCAGGCAGCGCGATGAAAAATGCGTGTAAGGAGCAGGCAGCAGCGCCGCCCTACCGGAGATACGAAGAATTGTGTCATGCGCTACCATTTTTGACCTTCCCGCGCCTGGCGTTGACTTTTCCGCCTACCCATGCCAATCTCCGGCATGCTCTTTAGAAATTGCCTGCTCGCCTGTCTCTGCGCCGCCACCGTGAACGCGGCGCCGATCCAACACGAATTCATCGCCATTGACGAAGGGAAGGACAACCTCCTCTATGTCAACGAGAACAATCCCGCAAAGAACTGGATCGTGCCCATCGGCAAGTCCCATCCCCGCGACATGCAGTTGGTCGGCAGCAACCGCGTTCTTATTGGCAGCGTCACCGGTTACTCCGAGTACGACATCGCCACCGGCAAACAGTTGCTGGAAGTGACCAACTTCGCCCCCGCCAATGCCCCGACCGACACCGATGAGGTCACGTCGATCCGGCGCCAGCCCAACGGCCACACCCTGGTCGCCGGTATCAATATCGCCGGGTCCAAAGGCATCGTCGTGCTGGACGTGGACCCCCAAGGCGCGGTGAAAAACAAGATCGTCTTTCCGGGCACTTATATCCGGTTCGTGCGCCAGACAGCCGCGGGCACCTATTTGATGGCTTGCGACACGGCGATTCGCGAAGGCAACAGCGAGGGAAAATACATCTGGGAGGCGCCGGTCCCGCAATTCAGCCATGCGTGGAAGGCTGTGCGGCTTCCTAATGGCGACACCCTCGCCTCCGCCGGTTATGGCGGCTTTATGATCGAGTTGGATCAGGCCAAGAAGGTCGTCCGCAAATTCGGCGGCAAAGACCAGGTTCCCGCCGCCGTCAACTCTTCCTTTTTCGCCTGCTTCCAGCTCCTGCCCAACGGCGATGTCGTGGTGGCCAATTGGCAGGGCCACGGCCCGACCCACGGCAGTTCCGGCATTCAGCTCCTGGAGTTCGACAAGACCGGCGCCATCGTCTGGCAGTGGAGCAAGGCCGAACTCATTTCGTCCTTGCAGGGCATTCTGGTGCTGGACGGCCTGAACACCGCTCTGCTCTACGACGAGCGCAACGGCATCCTGGAGCCGGTTAAGTGACGTTGTAGCGTTGTAGCGTCGGCGCTGCGCGCCGATGTCGAGCCGGAGGCTCGACGCTACACCAGATGCTTACTTGCTCACCTTCACCACGAAGTAGAGGAAGGGCGTGCTGGTTTCGGTGAACCAGTGCGGCACACCGTTGGGGATGATGATCACATCCCCTTTCGCCAGGTGGTTCGTGTCGCCGCCCACAATCGCAGTGGCCCCAAATTCTCCCGGCGCTCTCTGCGTCACGTCAGTCGCCTTCCCGCCCGTGATAAACGTCGCCGTGCCGTCCATGATGTAAAAGACGTCGGTGTCTTTCTCATGGATTTCCACCGCTCCCGCACCGCTACGGTGGCCGGCCATGACCTTGAAGTTGTTGGTTTGAATCAGCGTTCCGCCCTTGGCAAAAGCGGCGTCCACTTGTTCGTGGCCAAAGTGAATGACACCTTGCGTTAGTTGTTGTTCCGCGGCGTAGGCCAGGCCGATCAAACTTGCGGCCGCGAGCGCCAGAATGACTTTGGGTAATATTTTCATGCCGGGAATGTTCCCAGCTTTCAATATGAAGTCAAGCGCCGTATCATTGAGATAGTGAAATGAGCCCGCCGCCACAACCAACCTCGTGCCCGCCCCCGACGGAAGCGCCGGGCGCGGATTTCCGCACGACACGCTGGACGCAGGTCAGCCGGGCGAAAGCTGATTCCCCGGAGGGCCGCCGCGCCCTGGCCGATCTGTGCAACGCCTATTACGAGCCGGTGGCCGCCTTTCTCCGCTGCGAGTTGAGGGACGCCGATGCCGCGCGCGAACTGGCGCACGACTTTTTTGCCAGCATGCTGGCTGGCGGCGCCATCGCCCGCGCCGAGCGGGAGCGCGGCCGGTTCCGTTCGTATCTGCTTGGCGCCGTGAAGCACTTTCTCGCGCATCGCCGCGAGGCGGCGCGCCGGCTCAAACGCGGCGGCGGCGCGGAAGACATTTCCCTCAACCAAACCGATGCCGACGAAGCCCGGGCGGTGGCCGATGCCAGCGTGTTGTCGCCCGACGCCGCCTTCGACCGGCAATGGGCGCTGACGGTCGTGGCGCGCGCGCTGGAATCGCTCCGTGCCGAATGCGCCGCCGGGGGACGCCTGGATTTCTTCGAGCAAGTCAAACCGTGGCTCACGGGCGACGCCGCGCGCGGCGACCAGGCGGCGCTGGCCGCCCGTTGCGGCATGGACGCCGGCGCGCTCAAGGCCGCGGTGCATCGCTTGAAGCGGCGCTTTCGCCAATTGCTCAAGGCGGAAGTGGCGGGCACCCTGGATGACCCCGGCTTGGTTGAGGACGAGATGCGCGCCTTATTCGCCGCCCTGGCAAGTTGAGGACAAATGTTGGCATCCTCCTTCCACTTGCCGGATGAACCCGGTGTCGCGGAGAACAGCGTCTTGAGCGGCAACGCGGCAGCAAAAAGGAACGGAAGAATTTGGAAAAAGGACCCGGCTTGGGGTAATCTGGCGCGGACATGATTCCGGAAGAACCAGCCGCGAACCCCGCCCTGACGCGCGAAGCCATTCTCGCCGCGTTGGGCGCGCTGTCGGACGAACTGGCCACGCAGGCCGTGATCGGGGAAGTCTGCCTTTTTGGCGGGACGGTGATGGTGCTGGCTTTCGCGGCGCGGGTGTCCACCAAGGATGTGGACGCCCTTTTCCAGCCGGCACAACTCATCCGCGACCTCGCCCGCCGTATCGGGGAGGAACAAGGCTTGCCCGAGCATTGGCTGAACGACGGGGTCAAAGGTTACGTGTCATCCCGTCACGAGGTTTTGGCCGGCAACTTGCCGCAGTTCCCCAATCTGCGTCTCACCATGCCCGTGCCGGAATACCTGCTGGCGATGAAGTGCATGGCCGCGCGGTTGGGAGGCACGACGGGCGAACAATCCGACGTGCCTGACATTCGTTTTCTCATTCGCCGCCTGGGCTTGGCCTCCGCCGGGGAGGTGCTCGATCTGGTTGGCCAATACTATCCGGCCAACCGCATTCCGGTCAAAACGCAGTACCTGGTGGAAGGGCTGTTCGAGGAGGGGAAGATATGAGACCGGGAAGTCTGGCTGAAGTCGCGCGCCTGGTTGCCGCCGGGGAGTCCTTCGATCTTTGCCTGGCGAACTTTCTCGACGAATTTTACCACGCTCCCGCAGCGGCGGCGCTATCGGCCACGCCGGTTCTGCTCCAGCCTGACGGCGGCGAACTGGGGCGAGTGCAGGACGCCTATCTGGCGGCCGTGGCGGAAGAGTTGGCCCGTGCTTACGATTTGACGCCGCCGGCCTGGATCGGGGAGGAGACTCGCAAATTGCACCGTCCCTGGTTTGCGTCGCAGTTGGCGTCGTTGCGGGCGGTGCTCTTGCAGGAAAGTCCGCCGGGGTTTCGCGCCCGCAATTTATTTGTCAGCCAAAACGCGCTGTCGCGGGCGTGAGGGGAGTCGAGGAAAGGCTAAAGGCTGAAGGCTAAAGGCTAAAGGCTGAAGGCGAAAGGCTGAGGACAATAGGGTTGTTCGAGGAGGGCAAGGCATGGGAGGAGGTAGGGCGAGACTCTGTCGAGCCGTGACTCGATTTCCCGTGAAGAAGTCACGGCTCGACCGAGTCTCGCCCAACCGTTTAAGGTTCAAAAGTCACGGCTCGAGTCTCGCCCTGCCATCCATGAAATTGGCCTTCATGGTTGCTGCGGGGCGGAGGGGGGTGGGGGATTCGCGGCCGGCTGGCCGCCGCGAGTGGGGACGGAGGCAGGGAGGCCGTTGGTCGCGCCGAGTTTTATGAGGATGTTGGTGTCGCCGCCGTTGGCGCGAGTCTCGCCGGCGAACATCGGGACCTCGTCAACGGAAAGCTCCGCCTGGAGTTGCACCGGGCCTTCGCACACGGCTTTGAAGAGAAAGTTGCCCGTGGTATCGGTGCGGGCAGTCCGGTAGGTGGGCTGGCCTTCGCCGGTGAATTTCACTTCGGCGCCCCAGCACGGTTTGCCGTCCAGACCGATGACCTGCCCGGCGAGCGGGCGGTTGGCCGGCTTGAGGACAATGGGCGGCGATTGGAGCCGGTTGGTCCGGGCCGCGGCGGCCGGAATCGAGATTGTATTACATCCATAGTCTTCGGCGTACGCGCGCAGCTCGCAGTGCCAGCCCGGCGGGAGTGTGGTGAAGGAGAACCGGCCTTGCGCGTCGGAGTTGGTTGCGGGCGGCCGGGTCCACGTCGGCGCCGCTTCGGGCGGGAAAAGTGTCAATAGCACATTCGCATTTGTAACGGGATTGCCCGCGGGGTCCCGAACCGCGCCGGAGAGAGTGAGGGCCTGTTTGAGATGCAGATCCACATCTGTAGTCGCGTCATCCAATTCGGCGGCGGCGATCCAGTCGTGCTTCGGGTCGGTTGCGAACAGCAGCGCTTTCATATTCTGACCCCGTTCAAAGGGGCTTAAGACGCGCTTCTGAAATGTGTATTTGCCAGTGGCATCGCTTTGGGCTGGGGGTTTGGAGGCGGGCACGAGGCTCGACGACAGGAGCACGCCGGGGGCGGGCGCGCCGGAAGGGTCGAATACCGTGCCGGAAACGGTGACGGCCACGCTCGATGCGGCCGCGTCCGTGTTTGTGTAAAGGCGCAATTGGACCACCACGTTGGTGTCGCCCGCCATGACGTTGGCGCTGCCGCCAACGAACCGGGCGGAACCGGGATTGACCCGGCCGACCACCGCAATCACCGGGCCGGGAGCGAGACCCTCAAATCTGAAGTGTCCATCCTCATCTGCAAGTGTGTCCGACAGGTTGCCCCGAAATCTATCCATAAGCTCGACTTGGACTGAGGAAGCCGGCGTGCCGAGGACGCTCAACACGCGTCCGGCAAGAACGAGGTTGGTCCGGCCCAGGATGCTGGGCGGCATTTCCAGCAGGTTGGTTTTGGTGTCCTCCGCTTCCGCCTGCAAGTTGGCAAAACTGTAGCCGGGGGATTGAATATGGAGATAATATCTGAGGCCCCGCGGGAGGGCCTTGAGCAGGAATTGGCCGTGGGCATTCCGAATCATCGGCTGCGGATTCAAGAGGTATCCTCGGCGGGGGTCGGCCCAAATTGTCACATTGGCCGTGGCGTTGGTGATCGGCAGACCGGCGATGTCCTGCACGGTTGTGGAAATCGTCAAGCCCTCTTGCAGGGTCAGGTCGAGGTTTGTCGTGGTCTTGTCAACTTGGTGGAGCGCGAAAAGGCCGCGTTTGAGGTCGCGAGCGAGCAGCCAGTTTGTTTCCTGCAGGGCCGGATTCGTCTGCCAGTTGAATTCGTAATGGCCGGCGGAGTCGCTCTCGTTGTCTATTGCGCTTCCCTGGACAGGAAAGAGCGACATGGTCACCGCGGGTGACGGCGTGCCGGAAGGGTCGCGGACGGTTCCGGTGATCTTTCGCGGCGGGTTGGGATTTTGCCCGTATGTGACGAGGTTGATGCCGAGGCGGATGACGACATTGGTGTCGCCGCCATTGGCGGGAACGTTGCCCTGGGTATTCCCGGAGTTGGCGCTCACGGTGACCAAGCCTTCGCAGACCGCGTCGAAGGCAAAGTGTCCCTGGCTGTCTGTTTTGGTTTCAGGTCCCAACCATCGGAGTCGTGGCTGACCATCACCATTGAATCTGACAGTCGCCCCTGAGACGGGCTTTCCGTCAAGGCCCAAAACCTGGCCTGCGAGTTTGCGGTCGGCTCGCTTGAGCACAATGGGCGGAAATTCATAGTGGTTGGTTTTGGTGTCCTCGGGCTTCAGAATCAGGCCTGCGGTGCCGTAGCCTTTGGCGGTGACTCCTTCCGATGACCAATAGTTCCCTCCCTGCGGCATGGCTGGGAGGGAAAATACACCTTGCGCGTTGACTTTGATCAACGGCGGGCCAGTTTGCCTGCTTGATCGGAAGCGCTCGAGAGCGAGGTCCACCGCTGCGTTCGTCACGGGCGCGCCAGCGGGGTCCTTTACGGAACCCGTGATCGTGACGCCCAGTTGCAGGTCGAGGTCGAGCGTGGCCGGGATTTTTACAAATTCCTGGATTGCGGTGAGATTGCGCTCCACGCTGCGAGCCAGAAGGAAATTCGTCTCGTAGATCATGCCATGCCACGCCATATCTTCCCGGCTCAGTCTTAGGATGATCTCGTAGCGTCCGTCTTTATCGGTGGTAACTTCGGAGTAATCCGGCATGCTGGGGTATACAGCCTGTTGAAAAACTCGCCCGGTGAGGGCACCGGGCCTACATGACCCGTGATTTCCGAGGAAATAATGTAGGCCGCGTGCCCCCACGCGGCGTTCGATGGGATATTTCAACAGGCTGTATAGCCCTGGATGAAATGAAACGAGAGCGCCCGGGACAGGAGCGCCAGAGGGGTCGCGGACGGTGCCGGTGATGGTTGGGGGCGGGAGCAACTCAATCCAGACGTTGGTGATATGGCCGGCCTCAACGTCGGCCTCGCGATGTTGCGAAATCCAGTCTTTGCGGGTGGAGAAGTAGTTTCTGCCAAGGGGAACACGAAACAGGGCCATGCCGTTGATGCCTGTATAGACAGTGGCTCCGGCCGCCGACACCGGCACACCCACAACGGGGGTCAGATCGTTTGTCATCACCACCATGACTTGCACCAGGGCGCCTTTGGAGGCCTGAATCTCCAGACCGCGCGCGGTTTCTCCGGCTACGACCGTTACCTGGCGGTTTTCTGGTTTCACCACCGACAAAACCCAGTCAGGAACGGGCTGGCCGGGAATGACGGCTCTGACGTTGTAGTCCCCAGGCTGAACGTCCGGAATGCGAAATGAGCCGTCCTCGCCGCTCTCAATGGGCTCGCGATAATCAGAGCCGCAAAGGCCGCCTTTGCCGGGTTCCAATTTTATTTTGACCCCTGCGAGCGGCTGGCCGGTGTCCTCGACGGCGACTTTTCCTTCGACAGCGCCCGCCGGCGCAACGCGGAGTTGGATATCGTCATCGCCGGACTGGTGGTCGCGCGACATGGCGTATTCGCCGGAGGGACGCAAGGCTTTGCCCGCGGCTTTGACAGCGAGGCCGGCGTGGCCGGCGGCTGGGAAGTTCGGGATGCGGAAGCGGCCATCGGCCTCCGTTCTTGTGGAGAAACACTCGCGGGCCGGCTGGCGAAAAAGCTCGTTCTCCTGCTCTTCCCGGCCGTAAATGTTCCCGATGATGGCATCCGTAACCCACACCTCCGCGCCGGCCACCGGCTGGTTGTTTTCATCCAACACGATGCCCGCCAGCGAGGTTGGCACCGTGAGGACGACCGGATCGGGTGAATCCTCAAGGTAGGGAGACCAAGTTTTCCAAGCCGTGGCCAAACCGGCCTTCTTCACCACCGCCAGGGTTGCCCCCGGCGAAGGCAGGAGGGCGAAAACACCATTGCTGCCGGTTACGGTGCGCTGGGTGTGTTCCGGTTCGCGGTCTCTATAGCCCCATCCTTCGGAGCGCTGATACACATAAGCATCCACCGTTGCGCCCGCGACGGGCTTGCCCTGGTCGTCCACTACGGTGGTGGAGTAAAAGGCCGGCGCGGCGGAGTCCGCCGCGCGCGCTGGAGCGGCCAGGGAAAGGGCGAGAATAAGAAGGCCGACACGAAAGTTCTTCATAAATTAACCACAATTAACTTTAATTAACCTTAATTAGCCTTAATTAGCCTTAATTAACCTTAATTAGCCTTAATTAGCCTTAATTAGGCTTAATTGGCGAGACCTGATTTAATGTGTAACTTGTTCAGGTAAAGTGACTTGCGCCAATTTGTCATATAAATACAGAAAAAAAGGCCGAAAAAGCCTGGTCGCGAGGGCATCATACAGATTTAAGCCCAGATGAACACTTTTTTTGAACGCAAAGGCGCGAAGGCGCAAAGGCGCAAAGACAAAAGCAGAAATTGGGAAAGCAAAAAGCAGAAATGGCTTGCCGCCTTGCGTCTTTGCAGTGCTATAGCCAAGAATCATGCAATTCCAACAAAATTTTTGCCGCAAAGGAACGCAAAGATCGCAAAGACAAGGACTTATGTCCTTTTTTCTTTGCGATCTATGCGTTCTTTTGCGGCCAATTCGTCTTTGGTTGCGGCTCTGCTGCGCTGCGCCTTGGCGACTTTGCGTTGAAAAATCTTTTCTATCCGTGAAATCTCCCGATTCGGAATCGGGATGGTTCCATTCCTTTGGTGCGGCTGGCCGCGCTGTGTTCTTTGCGGTTAAATCCGCAATCCGCAATCCGCAATCCGAAATGCAGCCTGCCGCCTCCTCCCGCATGCGCCCTTTGACTGTGCCTTCGTGCCTCATGCTGAGTATTTAATCATAGGCTCTAATTTTTGTCAAGCCCTGGTTGCGAACCCCAAAGCCCGCGGGCGCCATCTTTCTGGCCGGCGGAGCCGAACCTGCGGCAAGGGCGAGAGCGGGGAGGGCGAGGTCGAGAATCAGGACCTGATTGAGAAGGTTTTTCATGGCATTGTTTGCAATTCGAGCGTGCGGCTCACGGTTGCGCTGGAACGACTGTAGGAACGCCGTCCGTCGGGGGGAGTTTGACGAGGATGTTGGTGTCGCCAGCCTGGAGTTTCAATTCGACAGAGGAATCCGACGCCACGGCTGCAAGATAATCGAGTGCAAGATAATCGATGTCCGCGTCATTGGGTAAAAGCAGATGGTAAGTCCCCTCACACAAACCGTCAAAAGAAAACCGACCATCGGTATCGGAGCGAGAGAGCATTTGAATAAACCCATGTTCAATAAGCGCACCTCTCCCTGCGTCGCTTAACCAGGCTTGTCCCAGAAGCAATTGGCCCAGGTCCTGGAAAATGCCATCGGCACCGGCGTTGGCGCGCATCACTTCGGGATCGAAATCCATTATCGTGCCACGCTTAAAGCCTTCAACCTGGGCAAGGGCGCGCACCCCTTCGGGATCGAAATCCAATACCACAACGATTCCTGCAATGGGCTTGTTGTCCGGGCCGACAACTTGCCCGTCGAGTTTGCGTTCTGCCACCCGGAGCACGGCAGGGTGAAACGTGTATTGATTGGTTTGCGTCTTTTCGGCTGGGACCGAGGCAGTCACATTGTTAAACTCTCTGGAGGTTACGTCGGCCGAGTAAGACAAACCCCGCGGCATGGCTTTGAACTCGACCAAGCCATTCTCGTCCGTCCGCAGTTGATAGTTCAGCAGTGTGCAATTTCCATTTTCCTGCGCGGCCGTCAGGCTTACCTTTGCGGATTGAATCGGCAGTCCGTTGACATCCTGCGCGTTGATCGAAAACATGATCCCGGGTTCCAAGGTCAGGTCCACATTGCTGAGCTTGTCGCCAATTTTGTGTTTTGCCGTCAAGTTGCGCCGCAAGTCCCGTGCAAATACAGTAAGGCCCGGATCGAAAGACTCCTTGGCCAATTCCAGCGTGTAATGCCCGTCCAAATCTGTTTTGACTTCCTGGCACTCGGGCCAATCCCCCCACAACCTGAGGAGCACACCGGACGCCGGCGCGCCGGAAGGATCGAGTACCGTCCCCCTGATCTTTAAAGCTGGCGGCGCGCGCCACACCCAGCCGTTGTCTTTGGAAAGTTCAACCCCTCCCGGACCCAGCCGCAAGAGGACATTGGTTGTTCCCGCGATGGTTTGGGCTCTGCCCGAAAAGCCCTGAAAGGAGATAACGAGTTGGACAGGGCCTTCGCAGACCTCGGGGAGGAAGAAGCGCCCGTCGCCGTCGGTGCTTACATGGCCGAGAATTTGTAACCGGACTGGTTCCACGTCCCAAGCGTCCGGTTTGCCGGGAACTGCGTGGACTACGTTTGAAATCTAATAAATTTGGACCTCCGCGCCTTCGACTGGCTGGCCATCCGTGCCCACGATCTTGCCACCCAGCTTCAGATTGGCGAGCGGCAGGACAAAGGTCGGAAATACAAGGCGATTAGTTTGCCGTGCCGGCATTTGCATCACATCACCGGCCCATCCGCGACCCTGGGCGAACACGTAGGCATCATAACGATCCGCCCGTGGCACACCGCTGAACTCGGCATGGCCCCGCGAATCGGTTGTGCAGGGGTAGGGTGGAATCGGAATAAAGCCGTTGGTTAGGATAATCATGCTGACTTCGGCATTCGTAATGGGGTGGCCCACGGCATCTGCCACCGTCACTGAAAGGCTCATGCTCGGTTGCAGAGTCAAATCCTGGTTGGTGGGACCCTCCTCAATATAGCGGATAACCGAGAAGTTGCCGTCTCGTGTGCGGGCGTAAAAACGGTCATCTTGGGTGGTGCCAAGGCCTGCTTGGGCCTTGTACCACCATCGTAATTCGTACCGTCCGTTGGAATCCGTCGTGGCCTCCTCGCTCTTGACGGCACTCCCTTCGAGAGAGATCACGGCTCCAGGGGCCGGTGTGCCGTCGGGCTTGTAGATCGTGCCGGAGAGTTTCATGGCAGGGCCCATCCTCACTTCCACCTGGTTTGTCTGACCTGTGAGGACCGTGACATGATCCTGCCCCGCATTGTCCGTGCCTCCTCCATCGCTGGCGCAAAAGTCCCAAATGTCGGGCAGCAGGCGGATCCGCGCAATACCATCGGTGCCGGTGAGTGCAACGAGACGGGATAGTGACAATTCATTGGAGAAGGTGACAGGCACATGAACCAAAAGTCTCTGCTCATCCCACCCTGACAATACGCGGACTAGCGCGATGCCGCCTTTCAAGCCCCGGACGATCAGGCCCTTCTTGGTTTCTCCTGGCGCAAGGGCAAGCGGAAGGTCTTCCGCCACCCAATCGGCAACCGGCTCCCCTGGAAACTCAGCGGTGATGGCACCCTGTCCAGCGCTCAGGCCGCTAATGCGGAACGAACCGTCCGGGCCGCTCAAGACCGCATCGTGCGAGCCGTTTGTGGCGATCCAACGCAGTTTCACCCCGGACAAGGCCTGGCCTGATCCCGCCACAATGACTTTTCCTTCGATGATGGCCGCCGGACCCAGTGCGGGGTGGCCCTTATCGTCCACAGTCGAGCCGGTGTAATTTGCCGGCGTGGCGCTATCCGCCGCACAGGCGCGAGCGGGAGCGGCCAGGGCGATGGCGAGAATAAGGCCGAGATGGAATTGTTTCATAGGACATTCCGGTTTAATACCATTTACAGTTTGAGATTGCACGATCTCCGCACGGATTGGCGGCGGTCACAGACCGCCGCTACAGGTTGCATTAGCAATTTGAGCGGCGCTCTGCCGAGCGCCGCTACGAGCTACAGCACTTTGCATGATGTTCCCATTATATGACACCTGAAAGCGAAAATCCTTAGCCCGCATATTTCATAAGCCGTCCGAATTTTCGCGTCGGACACGGTTTCTGGAGAAAAAATCGGCTCCGCCGATGCAACTTTTGGGATTCGAGACAGGTTGGGAGCCGGATTTTGCCATAG
>Ga0182027_10013231_pt1 | contig 11524 bp, 14 predicted proteins | sample 712E1DmetaG_FD_121300 | JGI IMG/M metagenome (GOLD analysis project Ga0182027, IMG submission 121300) | Permafrost microbial communities from Stordalen Mire, Sweden - 712E1D metaG (Illumina Assembly) | ecosystem: Environmental > Terrestrial > Soil > Wetlands > Permafrost | place: Sweden...
AGCGCCAGCAACGTTGTATAGGACAACGCCGCCGCGCGGACGGGACAGCGGTTGCGCACGAAACTCCTGATGACCAGCGCGCAAAGGTGCGCGAACCGTTCGAGCCGGCTCAGTTCGCTTTCCGCGCCGGAGTAAACGCCGGTCGAAATTTTAATGAGACGTGAGAACGGCTTTATTGCCATGCGTTGCGTCACGCTAACAAACCCATTCGCCAAGTCAATCGGCGCGCGAATCCGCCTTCATTAAAATTCCGGCGCGATAAATCCGCTTTATCGCCGCCGGAAAATCCGCACAATGGCTGTGCAGGCATCCGTAGCTCAATTGGATAGAGCTTCTGACTTCGGATCAGAAGGTTGCAGGTTCGAGTCCTGCCGGATGCGCCATATTTTATTGGGGTTTGTGAATTCCAGCCGGGGTGCAAATCCGCCGAGTAGAACCAATCGTAGAACCATGCACGTTTTGAATCGCTCCGTTTTGGCACGGCTGCAAATGTTGTCCGCGTCATGCGCCGAGACGCCAGAGGGAGGAAAGAGGAATCTGCACCCTGCCAGTCAAAGCGCGTCCTGCGAAGCCACGCAACGCTAGGCGGGCATCGTGGCGACTCGTTTCCGTCATGTGGAAGGGGCGGGGTATTCGCGGGGTTCGGGGGGGAGTGGTGGCAAACAGCGCTTGTTCTGCTCCTGCTGGAATCACAGGTTTTTTCGGGTGATTTAAGGCAGTCTTTATGGATCACACGCCAATGCGGATTGCTGCACACCCAGCAACCATGAAATTGGCGTGGTTTTAATCCTTTACACAGCCCGGCTAAACGCGGTTAACTGGCCTTGAAGATATTTTGTCACCCGTTGATTTTACCATGTCGGATGCACCCGTTCACGTTGCTGAAATGTGATACGATGTTATATTTTATGTGGATTTATAACATATGACGCGCAAAGAACTTGTTCTTGCCAGCATGGCCACATGCTGCGGGCATACATACACGCCCGTGCAGTTGCAGAAACTGCTTTTCCTGCTGGACAAAAGAGTGCCGAAAGAGACGGGGGGCCCGCATTTTGATTTTCAACCCTATCACTATGGGCCGTTTGACAAGGATGTGTATAATGAGTTGAACACTTTAGAAAATGAAGGCTTGGTCGAAATCATAAACGACTCAGAATTGGAAGTGAGGAAATACCGTCTGCTTCCAAACGGTGCCAAATTCGGTGAGGAGGCGCTTGGGAAACTCGATAAAGCAACTGGAGAGTATGTTCATAAACTTTCTGACTTTGTTCGGACTGCTTCATTTCCTCAACTCGTTTCAGCAATATATGAAGCTTATCCTGAAATGCGTGTGAACAGTGTCTTCAAAGGATAAGGAACTACATGACGGTCATCGTGGGCTTGCTTTGTACGGATGGGGTTGTGGTCGGCTCTGACAGTTCAGCAACTTTCGGCCCGACCATGATGCACAAGACAATCGAACAGACTGTCCAAAAGATTTTTGTTATTCAGAATCGCATAATCGTCACTGGAACAGGTCAGATTGGGGCAGGCCAACGTTTTACGGCAGCGATTGATACTGCTTGGAAGGCGAACACACTCAAAGCGGCATTGCCAACTGATTTTGCAAAGCAACTTTCGATAGTTGGCACTAACGATTTTGCAAGCACCAAGATGCCTCAAGGTTCATTTGGGGCTTTAGCTGCCTTTCCGAATCATAAAACGCTTTGCCTTTGCGAACTGGCACTTCAGGACTTTCAGCCCGAACTTAAAACGAAGGATATGTGGTTTGCTTCAATGGGGAGTGGACAACCAATCACTGATCCATTTCTTGGATTGATGCGGCGCGTTTTTTTCCCAAAAAGCCAGCCAACGGTCAAAGAAGGGTTGTTTATAACAACATGGGCACTGCGGCACGCAATTGACTTAAATCCCGGCGGGATAAACGGTCCACCACAGATTGCTACGCTTACGCTCAACGGGAAAGGCGACCCAGAAGCCCGCATCCTTCCCGAAGGCGAACTGCAAGAACACAACAGTAGTGTTGAAGCAGCAGAAAAACACCTTTCTCAATATCGGGATATTTTAAATAATCCTGCCAAGGCAGAAGATCCAAAAATACCTGTAAAGGAAGAACAACCGCATCAATAAAAAATGATTTCCAACTCAGAGAGATGAGCGCTGGTGTATGACGAAATGGTGCGCAGGGACACGAAAACGCAAGTGCGCATTCACGCGGAACTTAATCCACCTTCTCATCGCTCGGCACATCAAGCACGGGTTTCGTCAGCTTCGCCCATTGTGCGGCCAACTCGCGTTGCAGTATTTCAATTTCGCCACTGTTGTTTGCCGCCGCCAATTCCTGCTCCGCTTTTATCTGCTTCGCCTTTTCTTCCAGCGTCAGGCTTGGGTCATTCTGAATCCGGTTGCGTATTGCGGGCGTGGGGTTTCCGAGTTCCCGTATCCTTTCGGCCATGCGTTTAATGGCGGCGACTTCTTCCGGCGTGGGAATGTAGAAGCCCTTCGCGGCGGCAATCGTTTTCAACGCTTCATCCGAGTCAAGGACGCCCTCGTTCTTCAACTGCTCGAACACCTTCCAAAACTTCTTGTCGGTCTTGGGCATGGCCAACTTCTCTTGTGGAGTCATCTTCGCCTCGGCCAGTTCGTAGGCTTTCTTCGCGGCTTCCTTGAGTTTGCCGACGTAGGCTTCGGTCACAGCCTTGCGGAGTCCCGGCACCTGCGACTCGTCCACATCAAAAGCCTCGGTGAACTTCCGCACAAACTCGTTGACGAAATTCTCGGTCATGTTCCCTTGATATATTTCGGGCATAGCGAGAACCTGCTTGGCGATACTGGTCATGCTTGGCACCAGCCTTTGAAGGGTGCTCTTTTTGGCAACACGCTCAATCATTTCCTTGAGGTTAAGGTCGGGGTCGGAGAAAAGCTTGGCGTAAACCAACTGTGCGGCTTTCTGTTCCGGCGTGAGCGCAGCGTTTTTTTCTTTGGGGGCTGCTTTCACAATTTCACGCACGCGCGCCCTTGCTTTCTCAAGCTGGTCAAAAAGCTCTTGCGTGATAATCCGGCGCACCCCAAGGCGCGTCTTGGGCGTCGAATTCTCCATTGTGATGTTCTTCTCGATGTTATCAAGGCAGGCGTTCAACACGCGCTCAAACTCAGCGTCCGGCTGCTTGGCTAATGCAGAAATCGAAATCCGGCTGTCGGTGTGCTTCTCTTTGGGGGTTCCAAAACGCAGCCCACTAAAATCTTCAGCCGCGACCTGACGAGCCAACTTTTCAGTCACCGGATCGTATCCTGCCCAGAAATCTCTTGCGACCATCCATTTATTAAAATTCTTGAGTTGGAGTCCGGCCTCGATTTCCTCTGGCGATGGTAGTTCGCCGTCATCATAACGCTTTTGCAGGGCGGCTTTCTCATCGTCGGTTTTGCAAGCGTTCAACGCCGCCTGCTTTCCGGCGGCAATCTCCCCGTCGGCAATCGCCGCTTCAACGTTGTTCATTTGCTCCTGTGTTGCACCTGCCATCATCACCCGCAACTTCTCAAGGGCGGATAGCGTGGGTTTGCCCTTCGGTTCCTCAATCTCGGCGTCGGGTTGCATTAGGTCACGAACCGTCAGCGGTTGCCGACATCGGGGGCAAGGGAATGTTTGGCCAGCGATGCCAGCGGGAAACTCAAACTCGCCATCGCAGGTCTGACATCTACACCTTATGTGCGGTTCGTTCACAAATACTGGTAAGTGGAGCAGGAAAGGGAAAAGGCGCGAGCCCGACGGCGGCGGATGAGGAGGGCAGTGGCACCGACGGCCAGCAACCCAAAAACCGAGGGTTCAGGCACGGGCTGGAAGGCAAGTCCGACAAAATTGCCGACGCCAGGGACATTCAACCCGGAAGCAAATGTGCTTCGCACCCCGCTTGGCGTGAATTCAACGATGTCTTGGCTGCCTTGTTCAATCGCAAACAGGTTGCCCGCGCTGTCAAAGGCCAATCCAGCAGGCCCCCACTGCGCCACGGAGGCAAAGGGGCTTCGCAATCCACCCGGCGTGAATTCATAAATGTTGCCGCTGCCGTTATCAGTTTCAAACAGGTTGCCCGCACTGTTAAAGGCCAGTCCATTAGGCCCCCACAGCCCAGAGGCAAATGTGCTTCGCATCCCGCTTGGCGTGAATTCAACGATGTCTTGGCTGCCTTGCTCGACCGCAAACAGGTTGCCAGTGCTGTCAAAGGCCAGTCCAGCAGCCCCATTCAACTTGGAGGAGCCGGAGGCAAAGGTGCTTCGCACTCCGCCGGGCGTGAATTCATAGATGTTGCCGACCCAGTAATCCGACACAAACAGGTCGCCTGCGCTGTTAAAAGCTAGTCCATTACGGGCAATAACCACGCTCAAAACCCCTTCTAAAATCGGCTTTAAAAATGGGAAAAAGGTGTATGACGAAAATGATTTTTATCGGTGATCAAAAATTCCTGATTCGGCTTAAAATCTTCAAATTCCCTAATAAAACAGATCGCCTGAACACCCTCGCTATGAGCGAGGGTGGAAAAACGGCTTGATTGTGGAAAAAAACGACTTGGAAGATTGAATAATCATTTTGGTTATTTACTCAGTCTTGGAGTGACAATGCGTTAAATGCATAGGACGCACCAGGTCACAGGGTTTTCCACGCGCCGTGCGTGATGTTTGGACATGGGTTGCGCTTGATGCTGACACAAAACTTGTTCCGACTTGGCTTATCAGCACCCGTGACGCTGGCGCGGCGTATCACTTCATGCATGATCTGGCCGGGCGGCTGGCAAAACCGTGTCCAACTGACAACGGACGGCCACAAAGCCTATCTGACAGCCGTTGAGGATGCTTTTGGCGCGGAGATTGATTACGCCATGCTCCAAAAGATTTACGGCATTGCACCGCACGAAGGCGAAGTGCGTTATTCTCCGGCACAGTGCATGGGCGCTCGTAAGGCGGTCATCTCCGGCAATCCTGATTTCCGGCATGTTTCCACCAGTCACACGGAACGGCAAAATTTATCAATGCGGATGGGAAACCTCGTCCACTTCAATCAGGCCGCAATTCAGATTGCGGAGCTTTTCGTCCATGATGCGTTGGCAGCCTTCGCCAACGCGGACGCCAAGCCGCATGACGGTATCACGGTGAATGCCTGTTATGCGCTCAATGGAGCGAATGCTGTTCCCTTCGCAGAGCAGGCTGACTGCCTGCGCCTTCTTTTCCGTCTTTAATTCATTACTCATAAAATACTAGTTGACTTATCTTGATTTTTATACTACTATATTCAAGTAGTATGTCAAACAAAATTAAACAAAATAAATCGAAATGGGGCGGCTGGCGCAAGGGTGCAGGCCGACCTAAAAACAGTGGCGAAAAGACAAAAATTTGTGTTTCCGTCCAAGAAGAAAACTGGAATACTGCCGTCAAGCGCTGGAAGAAACGACCGTCCTGGCTGGTGGATGGCCTGATTTCACGCTATGTTCAGACTGGCGGCAGCATCCTACAAATGGAGGCTGCAATATGAGCAATCAAATCGAAATCAAAATCGAAGCCAAAAGGCTGACGCCCGACAAATTTCTCGCTGGTGCTAAAGACTTCTTTGCCTTGGTCGAGGGCGTGGCGAAAAATGTTACCTTAACCCACATCAATTGGTCCGTGGAGGTTGATAAAGGCAGCGCGGTCGTCAGAATGCGGGCTGAAAATCCAAGTGATGAGTCTCAGAAAGTCTTTTCGGTTGTCAGGCATGGAATACGGGCGTTGCGAAACCGAACAAACGTAATTCCAATTGGTTTCACCACTAACGAGCTTGGGGCGGCCAGCAGATTAAGCAAGTTGATAGACGGCGAGTGTGTCCAGCTTGTTTCTATTAGAAATGGCGGCAAGCCGGAAGATTTGGGGGCGGCAGTAGTCGAGACGGCGGATGCCATTCTCTCCAGACAAAGCCAGTTCGCTTTTGGGGGAATTGAAGGGAAAATTATTACACTCTCCGCCAAACACGGCCTTATCTGCACTATTTATGACCCAATCCAGAGGCGAGAAGTTACCTGCTATCTTCAAACAGAAAAAGCCCAACAAGATGCTATTAACGGATATACAAAACGGGTTTTGGTCAGTGGGTTGATTCATTATTCAAAGGAAGGCCAAGCCGTAAATGTAACTGTGGACAGCATACGAATTTTCCCGCCTGATTCAGAATTACCAACGCTCGAAGATGTGCAGGCGGTGTATGAATTACACCGGAGAAAATAAATGCCAAAAAATATCTATTGGGACGCTTGTGTTTTTCATTCCCTTTTTGGAAATGAAAAGACCGTGGACTCCTGCAAACGCATTGAAAAAGCAGCTCAAGATGGACGGGTTTGGATTTACACTTCCGCCGTTACTTTTGTCGAATGCGCTTGGCTAAAAACCGAAAAAGACCCAACGGGGAATTTGAACAAATTGTCAGCCAAACACGAAGAGGTGATCGCCGGATATTTTCAAAGGAGTTATATTGCTGTCATCAACTGCGATAGAAACATCGCTGAAGCATCCAGAAAATTGCTCTGGCAGTTTCCATTAAAGCCGAAGGATGCTATTCACGTCGCCAGCGCAATAGCCCAACAAGTGGATGTATTGCATTCATTCGATGACGATTTGGTTAGATTGGACGGAAAGATTGCGGGGCTAAAGATTTGCCGTCCTGATAAAGACCCTGATTTTTCAGCAAAACAAAAGACATCCGAATTGGGGTTATCTGCTCCTCCTCCCAAGTCACCACCGACTTCAATTCCCGGCGTTGAACCTGCTTAGAAAATCCAAATTAGGACACTACCCAAGATTGGGTAGTGGGTCAGTTTGAAACCCTGAAAAGCTAGAAAATGTAACCCGAAACATTTTCCTACGCTGGCTGTTTAGGTTTAGCGGCGGCTGCTTTTTGAACTTCAGCCCTCCTCATTATAGAAGTCGGTGTTTCATCAATAAAAGTAGCGGACGGAAGTGATAATGGCGGGAATGGGCCACGACCCGTTATTAAAAGAATCAATTCCCTAGCTGCGCTGTAAAGAATTGCAGGCGCATTGGCCGCAACAACATCACCGATTCGATCTTCGGACAACTCGCTGTCCACTTCAAAAAATCCAATCAACTCCATTGCGACCACATAAGCGCCAGCGTTCTTATCAGCCGGTTCGCAGTTAAGTTGAAGCGCCACTTTCCAGTCGCGCTTATTGTCGGCCCGTTGAGCTGCCTCAACTTTAGTGGTTACGTTTGCCTCCCCCGCCAATGGAACTTGTGTCCCTTCCATCACTGGGGTCGCTTTGACCGATAAACCGGTCACAAAGTAATTTTTAACTTTAAGCGGCGATCTTTTCACAATTCGGTTCAGGTTCGATCATCACTTCCATCGGTTTATAGCCGGGTTCAGTCAAAAGGTTGATAAACTGTTGGGGGGGCCGTGGGGACATTTCAGGCCAGTTGTCCATATAATGCATCCAAATACAACCAACCTCATTGGGTGTAAGATGAACATTCAATTTGTAGTTGAGCGCAAACGCCAGCTTAACCATCGTTCCAATGGTGCAATTCTCTCCTCGAAAAACTTTCGTGAGAAACTGCTTGGACACTGCGGCGCGGTTGGCAAATTTGACTTGATTCAAATTCCTATGCTCCATCGCCTGCCAGAGTTCATCGGCATAATTTCCTCGAACGTATTCAATCTGGTAAGGAAGGGTTTTACGAGAACGGTCCAGTTTTCCTTCAAGATTCAAGTTCCTTTCGACCGGTATTTCCAGCATTTCGTTTGTATTCATAATATAAGGCCCGCCTGATTTGGGCTTTCTCAATTTCGGTTCGATGAGCGTGGTTTCCTCTGCCCACAAAACCATGTGTGCAAACTACGATTTTGTCGTTATTTTCGTCGGCAAACCAAAAGATTCTAGCTTCTTTCCTGCCACAAAACTCGCAAATTGGCTTTGCATGGTTTCCTTGAAGTCGTTTTGTTCTATAATTGCTCCAAACAAGGCCGGATTCTGCTGTTTTATCCAGCAACGATGTAAGCGAATTATAGTCATCTGGCCTTGATCTCTCTATTTCATCCAAAAACTTGTCAACATCACATCTTTGAGTCAATCGTTCGCCAATCATTCAGCACAGCCAACGGATAAGCCGTCATGGAATGGTGAAATCGTCTCAATCGGCAGCGCGAACAGCAGCCGCATTGCCGGACACACGACGCCAGCCGCCGTAATCGCGGACATTCAAGCAGGCAAATGGGCGAAGGAAATCGCCGCGCTCCGCTCTGCTGCTGGCGATGAGGCCGAAAGACTGAAAAAGAATTTACCCGCTATCTTATGGGCGGGAGCTTTCAAAAGGCGGAAAAACGACGGCATTGAGAAATTTAGCGGCTATTTATGCGCGGACATTGATAAAGTCCCCGACCGTATCGGCGAACTTCACGAAATCGCCCGGCATGATCCGCACGCCGCCGTCGCCTTTGTGTCGCCGTCCGGCACGGGCATCAAAATCGTTTTCCGCGTCCCTGTCGCCACTGATGCGAGACAGCACCGGCAAAATTTCAATGCCGTCCGCGTTCACGTCGCCACAAAATACGGAGTAAAAGTGGACGAGGCCGCAAAGGATGTTGCGCGGCTCTGTTTCGTGTCTCACGATCCTGCCGCGTTTTTCAATGCCAAGGCTGAACCGCTCGACGTATGCGGCGAACTGGAAACCGTTACCAGTTGCAAACCGCTCGACGGCGCGGAAGAGGGCGGACGAAACAACGCCGCGTTTAATCTGGCGTGCAATTGCCGAGACAAAGGCCAGACACCAGATGAAGCGCGTGCCGCCGTGCGCAAATTCGCCACGAAATGCAATCCGCCGCTGCCAGAGGCCGAGGCGGATGCTTGCGTCAAATCCGCTTTCAGCCAGCAGCCGCGCCAGCTCGTTGTCGAGTTGCCCGAATTGATTGACGCTGCCGAATTTCTCGCCGCGACGATTGATCCGCCTGCCGAACTTGTCGCCGGCATTTTGCACAAGGGCAGCAAATTGGCTTTCGGCGGATCATCGAAAAGTTACAAGACCTGGTCGTTGCTCGACGTTGCAATCTCCGTTGCTACTGGCACGGACTGGCTTGGACGCCCAACGACACAAGGCAAGGTATTGTTTGTCAATTTCGAGATTCAACCACACGCATGGCAACGCCGCATTGCTGCCGTTGCGCAGGCCAAAGGCGTCGAGTTGAAACACGGCCAAATTGTCCTTTGGAATCTGCGCGGCCATGCTGCCAGTTTCAAGCAGCTAATCCCGTGCATCATTGAACGCGCCCGACGGGAGGGCTTCGCGTTGATCATCCTCGACCCGATTTACAAACTTTACGCCGAAGGCACGGAGGAAAACGCCGCTGGCGACGTTGCCGCGCTTTTGAACTCGCTGGAAAAACTGGCGACGGAAACCGGCGCGGCCATCGCTTTCGGCGCACACTTCGCCAAAGGCAATGCGAGCGCAAAAGAAGCAATTGACCGAATCAGCGGCAGCGGTGTTTTCGCCCGCGATCCTGATTCACTTCTGATTTTCACGAAACATGAAACGAATGATGCTTTCACTGTTGAGGCTATCCTTCGCAATTTTCCGCCCGTCTCGCGGTTTGCTGTGCGTTGGAAATTTCCTTTGATGCACCGCGCCGATGATCTCGACCCGGCACGGTTGAAACAGGTTGGTGGACGCCCGACCAAGCATCGCCCAGAGGATTTGCTTGCCCTGCTACCGTCAGAGGGATTGATGCACCGCGACTGGCTTGAATCTGCCGCCGCCAAAAAAATCAGCAAGCGCACATTTTACCGGCTCCGCGATGACCTCAAAAATGCCGGGGAAGTCCACGAATCCATCCACGCCGGGAAATGGCTGCCAACTCAACCCAAACAAATGCCATGACTGCCAAAATGCCAAGACTACTTTCGCCAATGTTCACAAGGCTAATTCCGCGCTTTGCCAAAACTGCCAAAACTGGTTATGGCAGCGGGAAGCCTGATTCACTGCCCCAATGCCATAATCCTTTAGGATATGGCAGTGGCAGTCAGGTGGGGAATTTGACACGGGCAAAGCGGCTTGCGTTTGCCACCGTCACCATCACCCGAAGTGATGCAACGCTTCTACAAACGGCAGGATCGAATGGAAACGCAACACAATGACCGTTTCTTGAAGTTGAAAGACGTTCAAGACTTGCTCGGCGTGTCGCGCACTACGCTTTGGCGCTGGCAGGCCGAACACGGTTTGAAAGTTGTCCGCGTCGGCAGCGTTACGCGAGTGCGTGAAAGTGATTTGCAGGCGTTTTTGAGACGGCATGAGGCAAATCCGTTGACTGTCGCGGCAGCGCAAGACGGCGAGTGCGTGAATCTTCCCGCACGATGAGAAACTGCATAATCAAGGAGGCGAGAGCGGGGCGATTACTCCTTACGGGCGGCCCTGAGAAGCGCGTTGCGGAGCCAGTCGGCCCTCTCCTGGCTGGAAGCGCGAATGGCAACCGTCACGGTTTGCGCTTCTTCCGGCGGCAGTCGAACGGAAAAGACAACCGCGACCCCTTTTTTCGAGAGTCGAGGCCGGCCCATTTTCTTTTTCATACAAACATAAACTTTCGTAAACGAAAGTGCTTGACCCCGTGGCTCACTTTCGTTTACATAAAGGCAGGTCTTGAAAATCAAGACTTGGCCTTACCAGAAAATGCCCGCACGTCTCCGGTAAGACTAGCAAACCAGAGACACCCGGCGTCAACCGGGGCGGGCATTGAAAGACTAGCGATGAAAGAACGTTCACTCAAGATCGAAAAAACAGGGGACTCTTGCTACGGGAAAATCATTCCACGAATCAGAATTGCCGGACAATGGCTGGAGCAGGCCGGCTTCAAACCCGGCCACCGCGTTGAAATCCATTTTGATCAGCCCGGAAATCTGACGCTCCGTTTTCAGGAGCAGTCGAAGGAGGTTGCGCTGTGAAAACTTCCAGCACAGAAAGCGAGCACGCCAAGCCGAAGTTTGAGCGTCTCGGTGAGTGCCTTTATCGGAAGGGTGGAAGCATCGTTGCGCATATCCGTGTGAACGGGAAACGGACTTGGCGTTCGACGGGAACCGACAATCCAGCGGAAGCGCGGAAGTGGCTTCAAAAATGGCGGGGCGAGGAGTGGATGCAAGAACACGGTATTGAGGCAAAGGGCGTTGTGTTGCATCGCCAGCGCGTCACAGTGAGCGAACTAATTGACGCCTACATTGCGGCAGGAATGCCGACGCGCAAAATGCGTCCGAAGCGGTCGGCGACAATCGCGGGCGAGCAAGGCTGCTTAAGGCCAGTGCAAATGTATTTTGGAAGCAAGCAGGCTGCGGCAGTGGCGCTCGCGGATTGTGACCGATACCGGGATTGGAGAATAAGCGGGGGCTTCTTCGCCGATGCGGATGCGGATGAGCAGCGAAAGAAAATGAAACGGATGCGGGCGGGCACGCGCAGTGTGGATTTGGAACTAACCATCTTGGGCAACGTGTTTAATCTGGCCGTGCGG
>Ga0182027_10013232_pt1 | contig 11523 bp, 5 predicted proteins | sample 712E1DmetaG_FD_121300 | JGI IMG/M metagenome (GOLD analysis project Ga0182027, IMG submission 121300) | Permafrost microbial communities from Stordalen Mire, Sweden - 712E1D metaG (Illumina Assembly) | ecosystem: Environmental > Terrestrial > Soil > Wetlands > Permafrost | place: Sweden...
AACGTCATTTCCGATTTTTCTAAGTTCCCTTCTCTTAGCAAAAACATTGACCAGATAATTTTGACCGGAAAGACCGGGATTGAACAGGTTTCCGAATGGGACGTCACCTTCGACGGAGCACCTGTCAACTGGATTGAGAAAGATATTCTCGACAAAGACAATTACACAGTCAATTTCAAGGCCCTTTCCGGCGATTTTGAGCAGTATACAGGATCTTTTCATGTGGAAGACTCTCCTGACGGCGGCATAGCCATTGTTTATTCAGCCAGCTACAACGTGGGAATTCCCATCATAGAGGACCTTTTTGGACCTGTCTTTAAGGAAAAGATGCAGGTGAATTTCAAGGCTTTTCTAAACGGAATTGCCGGGGAAATCAGCCGGCATAAAATTGCGCAGGAAGAAAGGACGGAGCGGCGCTATAAAGTGGGAGTATTTGAAGCAATGATATTCGACGGGAAAACAATAGAGACCAAAATCGACGACATCTCCCGCAAGGGAATGATGTTCAGCAGCGAGGAAGACCTTGAAAGACCGGTTTCCATGCAGGCCTGCGGGCTCGATCTGAGGCCGGAATCCCTGCATCAGGAGTCTTTCGATAAAAAATACCGTATTATTTTCAAAGAGCCTATCGAGGAAGACCGCCTTCTCGCAATCGTGAAAATGCTTCAAAGCAGGCATGTCATGACGCTAGGCAAGTTCCTTGCCATGGAGCCGAGAACAGCAATTTATTCCTGACTATGTAGGCTATCGGTTTAGCTCTCCGACGGCTGTTAAATCCGCCTGACGTAAAGGCATTATCCACATCAGCATCGAGCGCATCGGATATTCGCCAGTGTCGACTGCATCTCCAAACAAATTTGCCTGCATTGGACATCCCGCGGACGTGGAACAGTTTAGAGGTATCGTCAATACTCTCAGGACTGAAAGAAACCTAGCTGACAAGTCGTTTGATAAGCGCCTCCTAATAAAGTTGTTTGAATGGACGCCGGCTTTCAAGATAAAGGACATAAACCCGGTCGGTTTCAGCGGCTCTGGATCAGTGGAGGGAATTGTCGTTATCGCGCCTTTTCTTCCGGAAATGAGGGACATCAAGCTCAAGGAAATAGGGGATAAGATCGAAGATGCAATTGTCATTGCTGCGCAAGAGGGGTGTACAGTTGCTGCGCTGGGTGGCTTCACGTCCATAATTCTCCAGGGCCGCGAAGAGGATCTTTCGAAAAAACACGGAATAAAGCTGACATCAGGAAATACACTTACAGCAGCCGTTATTGTGCGCTCAATAGAGCGGATCACAACACGGTTTGGAATTGACCTCGCAAAGTCAACCATGGCCATTGTAGGCGCATCCGGAGACATCGGCAGCGGCTGCACAGGGTATTTCTGCGACAAGGTGCAAAGACTGCTACTGACGGCCCGAGGCAGGGGCAAATTGGAAGAAGTGGCGGAAAAGTACAGGGCACAAGCCACATGCGAATTAGAGCTGTTCAGCAGCGAAGAAAACAAACAAGCGATTTCCAGGGCGGATATTGTTATTTTTGTGACAAGCGCATACAAGGGAATTATTACCCTGAGGGAATTTGAACCATATACCATTGTTTGCGATGCGTCATCTCCTCTCAACGTAAGAATTAATTCTCCATTGCGCCCAGATGTTTTCATCTTTCATGGAGGGGTCTTGGCATTGCCTTTTGAGATAGACACTGGACAAGACCTGGGTTTGCCGTCTACATATACATTTTATGGGTGCCAGGTAGAGGGAATACTAATGGCTTTGTATCCTCAATTGCCATGTTCCTGGGGTAGGGGAAATATAAATCGCGAAAAACTTCATCAATATTTGTCGATTTTGGATTCCGTTGAAGGAATGCGCACCGCTTTCACGATTGCACATCATACTTATCACGAAAGTGAAATTGACACATATGTCAAGAAGTGGGAGAAGAAGGCTTTTTAGTATCTGTTGATGTAATAATATTCAAACATCGTATCAGCGAAATAACATCGGGAAACGTCTTGTGAAGCGATCAATTAAAAAAGTTGCACTTATTAATCCAGCAAAACCGCGGCGTTCTTCGAGTGCGGCAATAAACGCCATGTTTGAAAAGTGCAAAAAATTTATTCGGCCATGGTTTATCCCTCCGTTAAATTTATTGACAATAGCCAGTTATTTTCCACCAGATACGGAAATTGATTTTAAAAATGAGGACCTGTCTACAATTGATCTTTCGAAAGAATATGATTTTGTTGCGTTAACCTCAATGACATTGCAAGCTCCAAGGGCCTACGAGATTGCTAGAACATTTAGGCATCGAAAGATCCCGATTGCGATTGGAGGAATTCATCCTACAGTAGTACCCGAAGAGGCATCGAGATACGCTGATTACGTATTTTTAGGTGAGGCCGAAAAAACATTGCCTAAGTTTTTGGATGAATTTAAAGCGGGATCTCCGAAAAGTCTCTACCAAATGCCGCAAGACGAACATTTCGATTTGAGAAATGCTTTGATCCCACGCTATGATTTGTTAAAAAACGATCAAATTAATAAAGGACAAGATTATTTCAATATGATACCCGTGCAGGCAACGAGGGGATGCCCTCATGACTGCTCCTTTTGTATCGTATCTAAAATGCACGGAAAAAGGATAAGAAAAAAAGAGGTTTCCCAAATTTTAAAAGAAATCAGGACCATTCAGAGATTGTTCGGCAACAGGTTAATCGTATTTGTTGACGATAACCTTTTTATCGATAAGCAGTTTGCAAAAAGCCTTCTAGTAGAATTGATTCCGCTTAAAATAAGGTTTTGTGCTCAATCAGACATCGGTATTGCTGAAGATGAAGAATTGCTGCAATTGGCTTATAGGGCAGGTCTCCAAGTAGTGCTCATTGGATTTGAAAGTCTTGAAAAAGAAAGTCTATTCAAACTCGATCCTGTAAATTGGAAATACAATCATATGAAATACTATGAAGGTGCTGTAAATACAATTCAGGATCATGGTATTATTGTTTATGGGACATTTATTATTGGATTTGAGCATGATACGAAGGATACATTTCCAATATTACGCAATTTTTTAATCAAAAATCATTGCAATGCCCAATTTTCTTTTTTAACCCCATTTCCGGGAACAAAGCTTTTTCAATGGGCTCTTGAAGATGGAAGAATATCCTCCGCAATTGACTGGGGCAAATTTAGTTTTGACGACATCATGTTGTATTCAGATAACATAGGCAAGAAAGCGACTGAAGATGGCCTTATTTGGTTGTACAATGAAATCTATGACGAAAAAGCATTTTCCGATCGAGCGAATCATTTGAAGAAAGTGTTGAAGAAGTTACCCGCAAGATGGAATTTGAGATAGCAAAAATTTGCAAAGGGTAACTATTCGCAATGAAATAGCAAACATCTGCGTTTAGAAATCATGCCCCTTGCCTCGATATTTCTTCTTGCCACCCGAATATTGTGTCCTAACACCGCGTGTCACACTACCTATTGTACAAGATGTTCTGGTGCAATTTTGTCAAACATCTTTACAAAATGTTCTTGACAGTCCACCATTCCTGATTATACAATTTAACAATCATTTAATCTGGTCTTTGGCATCGGGTTAAGTGCCGTCACCTTCTTGCAAGAGTATGTCTGCGCTTATTGAGGTCAGTGTATGGAATCCCTCTCCTCAAAATTCGATCTTCTAAATCCCATCTCCATTAGTCGAGACAGTGACGTGTATCTTATCAAGAAGAAGGATTCAGGCGAGCATTTTCTGCTAAAATCCCTTAAGGAAAATACCGGGGCGGGAAAAGACACAATCAACCGCAAGATCAGATTCAGACGGGAAATGGATATCGTTTCCGCGCTCGACCATCCAAGTATCGCCCGGCCAATAGAGACGTTCGTCGACGACAAATCATATTCGATCATTTATCCCTTTAGAAAAGGCCAGACCCTTGCAAAGACGCTTGAAGATGGGGTTCATTTTACAGAGCATGATGCAGTCAACATCATTCTCCAGATTCTTGATGCACTTGGATACATCCATGCCAGGGGAATCATCCATGCGGATATCAATCCCTGCAACATTTTCCTTGACGACGAAAAAGGCGCTGAGCTCCTGGATTTCGGCATTTCCATGACCGAGGAAGAGGCGCAGAAGCTACCTGAAGGCAGGATCGTTGGTACACTGCCATATTTGGCCCCTGAGCAGATGGGCTTTACGGATTTCAAAATAGACACGCGAACAGATCTTTATTGCGCCGCGCTTATCCTGTACAGGCTTCTTGCCGACAGTCTGCCTTTGGGAAATCATACCAGTAGTAATTCGATTTCTGACCTCCTTGATGCGACATTAAAGAGAGAAGTGCCGCCGATAAAAAAGATGAACGCGACACTCAACGCGGTTCTGCTCAAGGCGCTCAAGCCTTCTCCGGACGACCGGTACCAGACAGCAGAGGGGTTCAAGGCAGACCTGCGACATGCATTTCGTGAGCTGGAAGGTCATACGGATGGTTTGTTCATCCTTGGTGAACAGGACGCAATAGCCTCGGTCAACAGGAGCAAGCTTTTCATTGCTCGCGAAAACGAGATCAACTACCTAGAAAAAGGTTTCAATAAGCTTCTGGACAGGGAATTTTCCTCTTTTCTGATTTACGCCCGCTCCGGAACAGGCAAAACCGAAATTGTAAGACAATTCAGCGCCAGGATTACGGAAAGCAACTGCTTCTTCTTGCCTTCAAAGTGCAACCTGTTTACTCCTCACCAGCCGTACTCGATTTTCCGGCATATTGTATGTGAGTTCATCGCAAGAATCAACCGGGAATCGGAAAAAAGCAGGGAAGAGGTTAAAAAAGCAATCAACAATCAACTTGCCGAATATTCTGGAGTCATTTGTCAGACAATTCCTGAAATGAAGGAATTCTTCCTTGAAGTGCGGATGGTGGACAAAGTCGAACCGGAAAAGGAAGCTGACCGTGTAGCCCATGTCCTCACCACGCTGCTTCTCACCTTGTGCGATATCAAACCTCTCATCATCTTCATAGACGATTTGCAGTGGATAGATTTTGTCACTTTTGGAATATGCAAACGAGTGATGCAGGAAAAACCGCCATGTATGCTCGTGTATAATTACCGTACCGATACAAGCGAAACAGATCTCTACGTTTTCGGTAATGATTTGCATAATATCGGCATTGAGCGCCTTATCCATATTCAGCCTTTTACTCGTGATGAAACAAAAGAGCTTATTTCTTCGAGGTTCAATGAGGTTAAGAACAGCGAAGAACTTGTTGAAATGCTTTTCACCAAAACAGACGGAAACCCGTTTGTTTTAGCTGAAGCCATACGGTATCTGGTCAATATGGGATTTTTAGTGCGAGAAGAGCGCGGATGGACATTTAAACTTGCCCAGACAGAACTTTTGCCGACAAAGTTCGATTCTGTCTCTCTTATTCTTGGTAAAGAGGAACAGCTCAGCAAAGACGAACGCCATTGTCTGACGCTGTTGTCTCTCATCCAGGGAAAATTTGATAATACACTTCTTGAAAAGTTTGGCAATGTAAATGAAACCCAGGCAAAAATATGTCTGCATAGGTTCGAAAATCTTGGCTTCATAATCGCTCATTTTAAGGGCGGATTTTCATTTTCGCACGACCGTATCCAGGAATCCATTGCGGAAGGCATTCAGCTCGATGAAAAGGGAAGGCTCTATGAACGGTTGGCTGGCATTTACGAGGCAATGATTCTTGAAAACAGGGGATATGTTTACAATGCCGCCGAATGTTACCTGAAAACGAAAAACCTGACAAAAGCGATAGAAGTATCATTTAATGCCGCCACATTCGCAGTGGAACAGGTTGCCTTTGATGTTGCTGTCCGGTATTTCAAGAACACCCAATTTCTTTTGAAGCAATGCCCTAAAATAAATGTTGCACCGCCAATTGATCCTCTTAAGGTTGAAGTATTTTTTGGTGATATTTTGATGCTTACGGGAAAAAACGAGCAAGCGCTGAAAATATTTTATAATATACAGGAAAACACAAGGACACTAGACAGGGCTCGTCGTTTTGAACTGAATTACAAAATAGGCACAATCCATCACAATCTTGGCAAATACGACAAATCAATTCCGATTTTTAAAAATGCTTTGGAAGAATTGGGAATCCATTTAAGGTATAAACGCATATATGTGGTTCTGTTAATATGTTGGGAAGTCTTCGTTCAGTTTGTGCTGTCCATTGGTGGTCGATACCTTGTTGGTAGAAAAAGGGACTCGGACAGTCTCCTTAAGCTAAGAATTCTCAATAAGCTTTCTTATTCATTATACTTTGAAGACATGTTAGAGGCCTTCTTTGTTCATTTCAAAGCCCTTAATCTTGCTGACAGGGTCATAAATAGTTATGAAAAAGTTGAAACCTATGCCTGTCATATCGTTCCCGCTTGTCAGATGTTTCTCAAGAAACGATCCATGGTGTACTTGGGGAAATCACTAAGAATTGCTCAAATTATTAAACGTAAAGATATCTCTGCGTTTGGGCAATCCTTTGGAGGATTGGTACAATACTATTTTGCAAATTGGAGAGAAAGCGGCAGGCTGCTAACCGATAGTATAAAGAATTATAGTTCGATTGGTGATGTTGGCGATCAAATAATCTGTACAGAACAGTTGTGGAAAACCTCCTATTTGCGAGGACGCCTCGACGATTCTATTAATGGAATAAATAGAACGCTAAATCTTTGCCACAAGGTCAATGAAAAACATTTCCTGATTACTGCTCTGGCTGCCTCAAATCTTATTTCTTGTATCAGGGGTCGCGGAGTCAATCCTCAGGAAATGCAAGAAATCGGCCATCTCTTGAGCAATGTTACCTCTTTTCTGTCCCAAACAGAGGTAGGGTTGTTCTTTGCCGAGATTGAAGCTCAAGAGGACAAACGAGAATGTGAATATAAAAGACTTACTGAATTGATTCCTATTATAATGCGGAAAAATATTAACTCAGAACATCATGTGCCTGCATTTTCAATGTATTGTGATTTGGTTGTTAAGGAATTACTTGGAAGAAAAAAGGGGATAACCCGTATTGATGTTTCAGCTGCAAAGTTGATTTTGTATTTTCACATATATTCTCTTATTCATTTAATTTCTGCAATGAATTATCCTGCACATATGGGTTCCTACTACCGTTCCAAAGCCTGGTGGCATGCACTCAAAAACCATAAGAAAAAAGCCCACCGGAATTTCCAGAAAGCCATAAAAGCCCACCATTCACTTGATATGCGCTACGAGGAAGCCCGTTCCATCCGTGATTACGCAAATTTCCTTGAGGACTTTTGCAACCTTCCGGGAGAGGCGCGCGACAAATACAACGAGGCATACAAGCTGTTCGATTGGTGCGGGGCCAAACTGGAAACAGACCGCATCAAGGACAAGGTGGATTCGTCCTGCCTGCAACAAACCGAGCACATTGTCATACAAGGCGAAGAAACAACGACGAATCCGGTTACGTCATTCACCACTGCTGCAGGAGTGAACCAGTTGAGGGTGAATACCCTGTACGATCTCAGCAATTCAATTCAGAATATAGATGACATCAGTGAACTTCTGCACAGGATCTTGCGTTCTATGATCACGGCTACGGGTGCGCAGTTCGGCGGTCTGTTTGTGGGCGGGGATGAGAACCACCAGAATCAGTCGCTTTTCATGGACTTTGAGGGTAAAACCGTTTCTGAAAATAGTGTAAGCTATTCGAAGACTATCGTTGAAAAGGTGAGAGAAACCCGGGAAGTAATACTTGTTAGAGATGGAGTCAGGAACAGGGATGTTGCCGGTGATTTGGACAAAGATATCCGTTCTGCGCTGTGTGTTCCGCTATCCCGCGGAAAATTGTTCCATGGGTGCGTTTACCTGGGAAACAATATGGTTACCGGTCTTTTTTCCGATGACTCGAAGAAGACAGCGCTCATCATTGCGGCTGAGGCGAGCATCCTTCTGGAAAACGCCTACCTCATGGACTCCTATAAGCGGCTTAACCGCGACCTGCAGAAAAAGGTGCGGGAACAGACGGCGGACATCCGCGAGAAGAACAAACAGCTTGCAGATTACAACCTGAGGATCGTTGATTCTGAGCGCATGAAAACCCTCTTAAGCGGGACTATCGTGCACGACATCAAGAATTATGCCGCCGGCATTGAGGGCAATACCACACTGCTTGCCAGACAGTTTCCAGGGGAAGAGAAAGTTCTCAAGACAACCAGGATTGTCACGGACTGCTGTTCCGGGATTGTGAGCCTTGCATCGAACATGCTCGATATAGAAAAGATGGAAGAAGGAAAGCTGGTCCTGAAGAAAGAGATGCTCACAAAAAATGTCCTTTTCGAAATGGCAGAGCAATTGAGCCGCAACGTCATGTTCGAGGAAAAGAACATTTCTGTACGCTTTTTGGACAACACAAAGGACATGTTCGCGATTGATGCGGATTTTTACCTCATGGAACGTGTGATGCAGAACCTGTTCAGCAATGCGGCAAAATATGTTGGAAGGGGCGGTGGGGTAGTGATAAGCCTGGAAGCCGAAGGCGAAGAAAATATTCTGTGTTTCTTTAATTCCGGCAGTCCAATTCCAGACGAAGATAAATCCTTATTGTTCGACAAATATGCCCGGGTCGAGAGCAAAGGCTCTCAATATTCCAAAGGCCTTGGGCTCTTCTTCTGCAAGATGGTGATGAATGCCCACAACGGCCGAATCTGGCTTGATAGCGACTCAACGGGTAATTTTTTCAAACTTGCCTTTAAAAAAAAGCACGTCCAGTCCATGATTTCTCCGGCCGCGTGATTTCCGTTCGTTTCTCACATTTGTCCCACTGTCTATTATTTTTGTCTCACGGAGTTTGTTTTGCTTTTCCGCTTCATTCGCCGGGAGGTTAAAAGCGTATGCCAGTGCTGCTCAAAACAACGGGTCTTTTGATTCTTTCAAATGTATTCATGACCTTTGCCTGGTACGCTCACCTAAGAAATCTGCTCGACAGGAAGTGGTACATTGCCGCAATTATAAGCTGGTCCATAGCCTTCTTTGAGTACATGATCCAGGTGCCGGCGAACAGGATCGGGTACACGGCGCTGAGTCTGGGGCAGCTCAAGATTCTTCAAGAGGTAATAACGCTATCGGTATTCGTTCCGTTTGCCATTTTCTATATGCGGCAACCGCTCAAGCTCAATTTCCTGTGGGCGGGATTCTGTCTGGTAGGGGCGGTCTATTTTATGTTTAGGACATAGCATCATCGAGTTGGTGACCTTCGATTCCTCTACGAAAGTAGAGAACTCGCCATTTCATCAACAGGGGCTTCAAGGTGGATCTTCTCCAAGCCGGGATAGGAGAAATGGATGAAGTCCGGCAGTGTTACGACGAAGTATTGACCTTCTCAAGGAACATTCTGACCATCTCACGGTCGTAGCATGGAACCTCAATGATCGAGGTCCCCTTCTTGTTCTTGACAAAAGTGTAAAGTCGATTGTCACTACGGATTTTCCTCAGCAACTCCATTTCCATTTCAGACTTCTCTCTAGACTTGAGAAGATTAACGTATCTGCTGATCCTGAAAGTTGTTACAAGCTCATCTGTTGACATTGTTCCGTTCCATGGATACGCAGACGAGCCGTTGCAAACGCTCGGAGCAATCGCATCGAACCGAGACATGTTTTCAAAACCGGCCAGGTTTGGTACTGCGTAGAACATCGAGAGGCCAACCGATGTCGGCAGAGTGCTTAGCAAGGACAGCGTATCGACAGTACTGTCCTTTGAATCGCCTTCAAGGCCTGCGATGAAGTAGGAGAGTACAGGTATGCCTCTGGAAGCAATGTGCCTTACTATTGTTTCAAAGTGCGCCAGCGACGATTTGCGCTTCAGATTTTCCAGGATGCTCTCGTCGGCAGACCCCAAGGTGAAATTGAAACGAGTCATACCAAGTGAAATGAGATGATCGGCGAAACCCGGCGACAGCAACCGATAATCGATTCCATTTTCTGCCAGAAAAGAAAGGGCGCCAAAACGGTCCTGAGCTTCCCTCATGATGTCGATTAGGTATTCAGGTGCCAGAAGCATGTTGTCATCCTCAAAATTGATCAAAATCGACCGATTTTGACCTTTTTCATCGATTAGAAAGCCCTCAAGCTTGCTGAGAACCTTTTCACTTGTAGTTAGCCGAAAGGTTGTTCCATGGGTAATCTTGTTCGAACAGAATTTGCATCCGCTTGGGCAGCCGCGGCTCAAACAGGTTGAAATGAACACGGAGTTCTTGGTTTCATAAACCTTTGATGCGACCGGCTCAATCGCGCTTGCATCCGCGAATCCAGTCACCGGCGATGCGCGGAAATTGCCCTCATACTTCCACTGGAGATTGGATACTCTGTCATATGGCAACTCTTTGTTTACAAAAGCCTTGAGAAATTCTCTCAGGCCTTTTTCCGCTTCTCCGGAAAGAACAAAGTCAACGCTTGTATCTCTAAGGAAATAAAGGGGATAGGCACTAACACCAGCGCCTCCTGCAACAACCGTGACGGCGGGATTGAATTTTTTGACATTTCTCGAAATATCAATGAGTTCACTTCCATAAGAAAATGCGAAACAACTGATGAAACACAAAGTGGGCGATAATGAATGAATCTTTTGAGCGCATTGCTCTGGAGGTGGGCCAAATATTTGATATTTTGTGAAATACGAAAGCTTTCCCGTTTCGCCCGGAACCATGTATTTGCCCAAGTACGCGATATCACTTGGAATATCAATCTGTTTGCCGTTCCTGCTCATTGATGGGAAATCCAGGAGTGTTGCTTCCAGGCCGTATTGCTTCAGAATTCCAAGAACAATTCTCGCGCCCAGCGAGGAAAACCGATGTCGGGTGAAGTAGAAATCACGCACCGGCGGAACAACTACGACCGCCTTAAGGGGCGTGCAAGGCGCTAATGGGACGGACACAGGGCTTCTCCTCGGTAGAATCGCGATGCTGCCGATGTGACGCACCGAAATGGCTCGATCCATGCCACAACGGCAAAATACATTCTCCGGGGAAAAAATGGTGGGGCGGATACTCCTGATTTATATTATGTTCAATGGGGAACTGTCCGAAAGAACCTATTTTCCTCGCGGGGCAAAATGACTCGTAGCATTCCCACTGCTTTCGTTTACTACCTTGCCCTTGCATCGTTATTGCTCTGCTGCAACGGCAAGTCTTCGAACCCAGCCAGCACCTCACAACCTTCGCAACTGGATAGGGAAGTAATAGGAACTTGGCGGTATGCACTGCCCTGGAACAAGGACACAACGTTCAACATCGTTATGTCATACGACAGCACCCGTGGCTATCGGATAGGCGTTAATATCAACGGCACCGACACTATGGAAAAAGAAATGGGCGCGTGGTCTGTTGCCTCGGATTCCGCATCAAAACGAGACTCGGTATGGATGGACCGCGTCTCGTGCAGGCAAATCAATCTCACCACGAACATGCTTGATTCCGTCGATTGCGGCATCGATCGCG
>Ga0182027_10013233_pt1 | contig 11523 bp, 13 predicted proteins | sample 712E1DmetaG_FD_121300 | JGI IMG/M metagenome (GOLD analysis project Ga0182027, IMG submission 121300) | Permafrost microbial communities from Stordalen Mire, Sweden - 712E1D metaG (Illumina Assembly) | ecosystem: Environmental > Terrestrial > Soil > Wetlands > Permafrost | place: Sweden...
ACTTACGGAAGGTGCCGACGCCGGCTTCAGGCACATATAATCCCATGCAATTCGGTCCAATGATACGCAAACCATTGAGACGGGCAATTTCCCTGACCTGTTTTCCCAGTTCTATGCCTTCTTTTTCGCCTGTTTCCTCAAACCCGGCAGTAAACATGTGAATATTTTTCGCATTCGCTTTGGCACAGTCCTCAAGCACAGCAGGTGCGAATTTGGCCGGCATCGCCAGAATCACCAAGTCGACATGTTCCGGTATTGAAGAAACAGTAGGGTATGTCTTGTAACCCAAAATCTCATCAGCTTTAGGATTAATTGGATAGAGATGTCCCTTAAAACCCAACTGTTCAAAAGCGGTTATGAAGAGACCCCCACCCAATAACACCTCACCACGTTTAGAATCGGAGGGAACGCCAACTATTGCTATTGCCTTAGGATAAAAAGCCGCTTCCAGTTCCGCGTTCCAAGCCATACCAAGACACTCCCTTTTACAGGGTAAACTAAATTCATTCTATATCCCTGAAAGAAAGATAGTCAAACGGAAAGATTTAGGTTATTTATCTACCTGACTTCTCAAAATGCCGAAATACTGTATGGAAACAAAACTACAAAAAGGGTACGATGCCTTGATTTCAAAATACATGCAAATAATATTCTAAAGTGTTTTAATAAAATGGTCCGACATTTCAAGAATGACTTGACAAAAGACTGCTTTGTAAACACATATCAACGGCTGGCAATTGCTTAAAACAAGACAGCTATGACATCCCTCTTTACATTCGCCGGTATAATGTACTATTATATGGCAAGCTCAAACTGGCTGGTGTGCCTGTTGGTCGATTGCAATGTTACGTTGGGGAGCACGACTACACAGTTTGTACTAGAGGGGTCGATGGTCCGCTCGAACAGCGTGATTCACTGCTGAGAATGATGGGTCAAGTGGGAGGACAAAATACAACCGGAGAATCTACCTTCTGCAAAACCATGGCTGAAACACTGCTCACGAATTTGTATGCATTTCAGCAGGCCGTCTCTGCAATCAGGCAGCGTTACTTCGACGGTGAAGAGCCTCACTGATCTTACCAAATATACCGAAGACTTGATAAAAGAATTTAATGACCAGGTTGCCGAAGAACCTAAAGATAAGATGAACGTAGAAGCTTTGCGGCAAGGCACTGGAAAGGTTACTGCGGAGCGGGTTTCGTATCTAGTGGATATGGCCAAGGCCGAGGCTTTAGATGCTATGGGTGAGCATCAAGCAGCAATAGAGTTAGTAGAGAAGCATCTGGGCGTCTAATCATATCTATATCATCTCTTACGATATGGTTAAAGCTAATAAGAGAGAAACCTACAGAGACGGAGCTGAGGACTACAATATCTTAGTATTACATCCAGGAGTGTTAAACACTTCTTTGAGTGCCTTCGCCGCAGTGTACACGCAACCTACGCCACAAATGTATTGAGCGACTCGCAATGCTTCAGCGATTTCTTCTTTGGTGGCTCCGGCTTTGATTGCTTCTCGGGCCAGCGACTTTACGCCATCGTCCGCACCATGCACAGCGTCCAGCACCATGGCAATCAACAGCTTTACTTTTCTAGGCAGGGCACCTTCTGCAAGAGCCAGTTTTTGCGTATCGTTCACTAAATTCAGAAGTTTCGGATCTAATTCTTCATAAACTTTCAATGGATGCTCTGGCATGTCATTACCTCCTTATTTATTCTTGGCATTTGAAATTTGGTCGTCTCGTTTCAAATCTTTTACCATATTCTTAAGCTTAGCGGATGCTTGGCCTATCATTGGAGTGCCATGCCCCGGAAGCAGGCTGTCGAATTCTAATTCGGAAATGGCAATTAACGAAGCTTTGGCTTGCACTACGTCGACTGACATACTTTTCGAAGGAGATCTTGGATTACCGTTGGAGTCGCTCCTAAGAGCATCGCCTACAAAAATGATCTTCCCCGACTGGTAGAGGCAGATACTGCCATTAGTATGTCCCGGAGTATGGATAACTTTAAAGCCTGCAATATCCATATTGTCCTTCAGGATAATATCAGGCTCTACAGTATGGAAACGTACCAATGGGGACATCAATTTGAAAAGTAGTCCTGGAAGTCCTTTTACATGTTTTCCCCTGGTTTTTCCGGTAAGAACGGCAGCTTCGTCCTCATGTATTGCGAGCTTTGCACTCGTCATTTTCTTTATCTCTGCGGCACTGCCAACATGATCTATGTCGGCATGAGTCAGAACGACATAATTGATATCGGATGGCTTTTTCCCTAGTCCTTTAATGTAGTTTACTATCCTATTTCCATTTCCGGGCATGCCTGTATCAATTACCAACATTCCAGTACCGGATGTAACCAGATAGCAATTTGCGCCTCTTATACCATCAATTTTGTGAATGCCGGAAATTATTTCCATAGCTTACTCCTCTGGTTCTTACGTCTATTCTATTCCGAAAGAACATCCCATTCAAAATATTGTGATAATATTGAATAGGTCAAACGCATTTGGCAGGCAGGAGTTTCCTCCTACGGGAGCCGTGGAATTGGTTTCTAAACGGCCCCTCATTCGTTAAGTAATGTTACCTTCCTCCCAGATACTGCAAAGCCAATTTAACCTTTTCTTCCAAACTGAATTTTTGACCCGAGGGCAATGTGCCAACCGCTCGTGTAGCTTCAGTTACGGAATAGCCCAGAGAGACCAAAGCAGTCACCGCATCGGCATTTTCCTGGGCGGCTTTGCCAGCCGGAGCAGAAATCAGTACGCCGCCAACCTTGTCTTTAAGCTCTAGAATTAGTCGCTCAGCGGTCTTTTTGCCGATGCCGGGAATAGTAGTCAGGATTTCCACGCTTCCGGTGGCAATCGCCATCGCCACCTGATCGGCGCTCATAGCGGAGAGCATCCCCATCGCTGTTTTCGGTCCTAACCCTGAGACAGTAATCAATGTCTCGAAAAGCCGCAGTTCATCAATCGAGCCAAAACCATAGAGACTCATATCATCTTCTCTGACATGCAGATGGGTGTAAAGCTTTATTTCCCTACCAACTACTCCCAATTCACTCAAGACAGAAGTCGGCACACCCACCTTGAAACCGACGCCATTAACATTTAAAATCATGCTCTCCTGACTGACGGTATCAATAATTCCTTGTAAACTGGCAATCATTTTCTACTCCTTTTTCCCTTCTCCCCAAAAAGACGAAATACCGGTATTGTATAGACACGTCATGAATGGTGAGCGAACCGGATAAATAATGAGAATTCGAGCTGAGTCAGTCATGTTCTGAGAACATTGAACAGGCACAACCCCCTTGTGGATTAGACCTGGGGATATTTCTGGTCATCTTCCTGTGCTTCGATTTGGGCATCGGAATTTCCTTTCTATTGCCTATTTAGCGCGTGGATGCGCTTTTTCGTAGGTCCGCCGGACAAACTCACTGGTGAGATGTGTGTATACCTGGGTAGTTGAAATATTAGCATGTCCGAGCAGTTCTTGAATAGTTCTCAAATCTGCCCCACCGTTCAGCATATGAGTGGCGAAACTGTGTCTCAGGGTGTGTGGAGTTACCGGAGAAGTTATACCGGCCGCTTTCGCATATTGTTTCAAGATTAGCCAGAATCCCTGTCGGGTCAATCTTCCACCAAGGCGGTTCAGGAATACTGCCTTCTCATCATTGTTGCGCGCCAGTCTAGGACGGGCATCTCTGAGATATGTTTCAAGCACTTTAACGGCTTGGGAATGAACTGGTAGCAGTCGTTCTTTACGTCCTTTGCCAAAGGCACGGACATCCCCATCCGCCAGATTAATATCCTCGAGATCTAAAGACATCAATTCGCTAACACGCATACCTGTGGCGTAAAGGAGCTGCAGCATCGCCTCATCTCTATGGGATTCAGGAGTGTTCTCTTTAGTCGGTTGTTCCAGAAGCATGCGTACCTGATTGATGGAAAGTGGCTTCGGTAGCGACCGCCCAACTTTGGGAGATTCAAGATTGTGAGTTGGGTCATCCTTCAGAATGTTTTCGTTGGTCAAAAACTTAAAAAACGAACGGGCAGCCGCCAGCTTGCGGGCACGGGTGGTGGCGGCATATTTCTTTTCTTGTAAACTTAAAAGATAACGGATGACGGACTGACGGTCTACATTAAGCCAGGACGGCATGCTGCCTTTTTGCTCAGCCTCTTCCTCAAAAAAAACCATCATTTGCGAAAGGTCGTTCTGGTAGGCCATAAAGGTATTTACTGACAAGCCTTTCTCGGCTTTAAGATATGCTAGGAATTTTTCGGTATCCTCTCTCACCACAAACCTCCCGGTGTAGTTATGCCATCGATCTGATGATCATATTCCAACTTGGGATTTCCCATATTAATTCGTAGTGAAAAGACCTTGTACCTCTTTGGTCTTGATATCAATGCTATACTGAGCGCATTCAGTTGTAAAGCCTAATCAGAACCCCTTGGACATCTCATATAGCAGACACTAGCGACGAGATAGTGGGCATTGCCGGATTTGCAAAGGCTCCTGCGCTATCGATTGGTCACCTGTTGGATTCAAGAATCATACGCTTGGCGGATAAAGTAATTCTTCATCTCCTGAGCCCAAGATATCCTGGATGTATTGTACAGATGCTGAAATACCGGTCCTGTGTAAACGAATTATTAATGGGGAGAGAGAACCGAATATACGATGAGAGGCACCAAAGCATCTTTTACCCGATTTCATGCCAGTACGATTCAGTGCTTTATTCCAATGATGACGGCCCGTTGCATCTCTTTCCATGGACAATCAACTTCACCAAATCCAGCACACATCCATTATTTCTGACGAAGCTAAAAACTTCGTGATAAATTTCACGAACACGACCATGGATCTCAAATGATTTTGTATCAAAAGTCATATAGAATCCTCTTGTTTGATTCTTCTCCTGAATGGCACCTGTTATTAGTAGATGGTCACCGCCTCACTGCCTGAGGTAATATTATCGAGTTCACAGTACATGGAAATAGTGGTATTTCCTGCAACCGTTGAAGCACTGGGTTTGATTGTGACATTGGTGCCGGCAATGAGCGTGACGGCATTGGTGCCATCTGCCGCCACTGCAAAAGATATCACTTCTCCCGCATACGGAGACGACAAATTGGCAACGATGTCTGCTGCACTCGGGAGCGCTAGGGTAAGCGCCGATGTGGAAGTGTCAAAACGGAATAGTATGTATTGATCGAACTGAGCGCCTGTAACGCTCAAATTAGCGTTTCCTGCGTTATAGAAATCATTCTGAGTCTGCGTGCTTGAACTAGTACAGCCTCCAAAACAGAGCAAGCTTAGAGTTAAAAGAACAATAAAAATAGTAAGAAAAACCCAAGGTAACTTACGCTTCATATATTTCTCCTTTGTTAATGGTTCAAAGGGTGACTATCATTCAACCATATCGAGTACTCGTCAGGGAGAAGCTCTCCTCAATGGCACATCAGCACCTGCACCTGCTAGTGCTGAAGGTGGAATAACACCGCCTTTTCCTTTTGTCTGTGCATAAGCTTTCTCGTAATCTGCCATAGATCCCCCAGCCATGGATCTTAATATGCGAATCCTGTCAGCTGTAGGCGGGTGAGTACTGGTAAGATCGCTTAAAGACATTCCCTTTTTCTTGAAAGGATTAATGATATACATCGGTGCAGTAGCTTTATTAGCTGACTTAAGTTGTATTTCTGAGCGAGACAACTTTTCCAGCGCTGATGCCAAACCCTCCGGATATCTGGTATAGAGAGCTGAGGAAGCATCTGCCAGGTATTCCCGTTTCCTGGAAACTGCAAAATAAATAAGTTGTGCAAATATTGGGGCCAGTATCGCTAATAATAGGGCAATGAGAGCCACAAATATTTGAATGCCGTTCCCTCCACCTCCACCACCCCGCTTGTTGCGAGATGATGACTGCCCGCCGCCTGCATTCGCCGCCCCAAGGAAAGCAAACATCCATGCGTACCATGCCAGAATGACGATTGTACCCAGAAGAACCGTCAACAGAGACATGAGCCTTACATCCCGGTTCTTAATATGGGACATTTCGTGTCCAATGACTCCCTGAAGTTCGTCGCGATTGAGTATTTGAAGTAGCCCCGAAGTAATAGCAATGGCTGAATGATTCTGGTCCCGGCCTGTGGCAAAAGCATTCAGCGCCGGGTCTTCGATTATATAAACATCCGGCATCTTCTCCAACCCGGAAGCAATCTTCATTTCCTCAACCACATCGTAAAGACGTTGATTGTCAGCAGGGCTTATTTTCTTGGCACTTGCCATGGACAACAGGATACTGTCACCCTGAAAAAAGGCCACCAGGGTCATAATTCCCCAAATAATCAGGGCGATAATCAAACCTACAATCCAACTGCCGAGAGCCAAACCAATAAAGAAACCTAGCAGCAATAGAATTAATGCCATTCCGGTGACAAGGATAGCCGACCTGATGCGATTAGATCTGATTTGTTCCCACATACTCTAATGACCTTCTACTATGAGAAATTCACTTTTATTGGTTGCTTTTCTTCAGGTGCCTTAACTTCAAAATAATCACTTGCTTTGAAACCGGTTATACCAGCGATAATGTTTGATGGAAATTTCTGAATCTTATTGTTAAGGTTTAAGACTGCGTCGTTATAAATTTGCCTGAATGAGCTTATTTTGTTTTCAGTGGAAGTCAACTGTTCCTGGAGTGCTATAAAGTTCTGACTAGCTTTCAGGTCAGGATATGCCTCGACCACCACCATCAAACGGGAGAGCACACTACTGAGCGCTCCTTCGAGACCAGCTCGTGCAGCCGGGCTGGCATTTGATCCTGCCTGGGCAGCGTTGCGTGCGTTTGTCACTGCTTCCAGTGTTGAGCGCTCGAAATCCTTGTAGCCTTTGACAGTCTCGACGAGATTCGGGATCAGATCATATCGTCTTTTTAGTTGAACATCAATCTGCGCCCAAGAATTCTTCACTCCATTACGTAGTTTGACAAGTCCATTGTAACTACCAATGAATATGAGAAGAAGAATGACAACGATGACGCCAATAATTATTCCAACAATCATTTGATACCTCTACCTTATTTTTGTTATTTTCCCCCAATCAGGAATTAAATTGCTATGCTTCAGCCTCTTCATTAAGGAATTACATATTTAATTCGGAGAGACGTGACCTCGAACCTCTTTAGCCTCAGTAGCTAATTATATCCTAAGTGCAACTGGCTATAAAGTTTATTCAGAACCATCCAAACCAATAAATTAACGCCGGTAATTTTAGTTCAGATGCCTCTAAATCATGCACCCGACCTTATTTAAATCCTTCCGGGTAACGATCCGTAAGCATCATTAATAAAAAACTTGAAAACCCCGATGTTTGCGATAGGCTTTCATTTTGATCCCGGTATTCAGTTTTGTGAGCTTTATTATCTGACGCAAGAGAATTTCAAACATTATTGTTCGTTTTATTCACGGGAATAATTTGATCTTTTAACCTAACTTGCCCAAGGGCATTTGCGGCTACCAGATTTGATATGTCCATTCGGTAACCGCATGCTAAACATGCTTCATACCAACCGTCCATCTCACGCTGAATAAATAGATCACCATTGCACCTTGGACAACTCTTCAACTTCCAGGACACCATTCTTGCCAAACCTCCGGGTTTACGAGTATATCTTGATTCTTTATAAGCCGATTTCCAGCAATAATTAGCTCCGGCTATAAATTTCGGTCTGTATCTTACTAATATAGCCGGAGCATTCATTAACTAAATTGCTTTCTTATTAGAATAGATCTTTAATATATACGGGATTAGGGAGATGTAGTAGTTGAACTAGGAGCTACTATTGTTACGCTTACACTCGGGCTAGTTATTCCAGCTAGGGTTGCTGTAATATCAGCAGTACCAGCCGATATGCCAGTGGCTAAACCATAAGGGTCAACAATAACTGTCCCACTATTATCGGTGACCCAACTTACAAGAGAAGTAATGTCAGCCGTTGAGCCATCCGAATATGTTCCTGTAGCGGCAAACTGCTGGCTGGCATCCACCGCTAAACTGGCTGGGGTGGACGGTGTTACCACAATAGAAGATAATGTTGCTACTGTTAAGTTTACAGCCGGGCTGGTTACTCCGGACATGCTTGCAGTAATATTAGCAGTTCCTGGCGCCACGCCAGTAGCTAAACCAGTTGGGTCGATAGTAGCTATCGTGGTAGTATCACTGGCCCAACTTACCTGAGAAGTAATATTTGCCGTTGAGCCGTCCGAATATGTCCCTGTAGCAGTAAACGGCTGTGTGGCACCCACCGCTAACTTAATCTGGGTAGCTGTTGTTACTACAATAGAAGATAATGTTGCTGCGGATGTCGAAGATGGGGTCGTTGAAGTCGGAGCTACAATAGTTAAACTTATGGGTGGACTGGTTATTCCGGAAAGGGATGCCGAGATATTTGCAGTTCCTACTGCTACACCGGTAGCTAGACCAGTAGGGTCGATAGTTGCAGTTATTTGATTATCGCTGTTCCAGGTTACCTGAGTAGTAATATCAGGCATTGAGCCATCCGAATATGTAGCGATAGCCCTAAACGGCAGAGTGGAACCCACAGGTAAACTAGCCGGGGAAGCCGGTTCTACATCAATCGAAGATAACGTCATCGTATTTGTTGACGTTAATGCAGTTGTTGACGTCGGTGCGGTTGTAGACGTCGATGTTGATGAACAAGCTGCCATGATCATTGTTAAGGTGGCTACTAACCCCAAGGTAAGACAATAACCCATAAAGCGTAACTGTTTGTTTTTCATATTTCTCCTTTTCTTTGACTCATATTTCTTCCAAAGACTTATTTATTCTTCCACGTTATGTGGATCGTGAAGTAATAGTTGTGTTATCACCTGCCTCCTTTTACCAGAGTTTAAGGAATACATCCCTGGCATTTTGTGTTCACCTATATTTTGTTTCGCGTTGTTCTCACTTCTAGTCCGTTGTTTTTCTAAACCAACCTGATACCAGAACGCCTATCAGACCTAATATCAGAATCAGAGTTAAAATTACGAGAATCTTCATGTAATTAAACCCTATGTTATTTCTTTTCGATTGTCGCAGTAAGATGTATTATATTCTAATAACATGAATGTAACATGAATAGTGAACATAAACTTCATTGATTTGATAGAAGAAACATATATTGCGTACAACGACGACCAGACAATTATCATTTATATTTTTATCGTGGGAAGCTAAGGATTCAAAAAATAGTCGAAACAATAATTAATGATCCTTACCTGTGTGGTAGTGGACAGGAACACAGGAAATATATTCCACAGCCATTAATGGTGCGTTCATATTCGGGGGCTATACTAATATTAGTTAAGTCAAAATATTGATTTAAAGAATACTAACTAAAAAGGGATTCCTTCGTTATATATAGTAGAGGGTTAAAACAATCCAATAACAGTTTTAGAGAAAAATGTGAAAGATGGGAGGTGATATAGAATGTCAAAGAAATTAAAGATTATCGTGGCAGTAGTGGTGGGTGTAGTGATATTGGCGGTAGGCGGCGCTTCCGTTGTCATGGCGGCAGGTAGCACTACTACTCCGACGACAACTCCGGCAGCACAGAGCAACACCTTATTCGCTAAGGCGGCGGTAACACTGGGTGTGACAGAACAGCAACTGACAACTGCCTATCAACAAGCGAATACACAGGCAGAGAATCAGAGGATTACACAACAACTGGCACAGGCAGTGACTAAAGGGACGATTACCCAAGCAGAGTCTGATGCAATCACAGCTTGGCTGGCACAGAAACCGACAGCTCCGACCAAAGATAGCCTAAAAGCATGGCAGGACGCACAACCGAAACTGGTCAACCCGAATGCACTAAAAGGCATATTGGGCTTCGGTGGGAGAATGATGGGGGCTGCTGGTGGAGCGAATACCAATAATACTGCGTTGTTGACGCAGGTAGTGGTAAATCTCAACTCGGCTGCAGGTACATCAATAACCGTAGCACAACTACAGGCTGCAATGACTCAGGCTGAAACACAGATGAAATCAGATGCTGTGACAAAATCGCTGGCAAATGCAGTGGCTAACGGTAAAATCACTCAGGATGAATCTAACCAGATTCAGTCATGGTGGAATTCAAGACCAGCAGCAGTCGACAAATTAGCACCTAATGGTGGGTTCTGTCTTCCTGGACTAGGTAAAGGTGGAATGATGCCTCGCTTTAATGGCCCGATGCATGGGAAAGGGTTACCTCATGGGAAGACTCCGACTACGACTCCAACCACAACTCCAACAACTACATCTTAGGTTAACTCCACATCCAAAATAGTAAACAAAGCGACGCCAAATAAACGGGGCCGCTTCGTTTATTTTAGGTTGTTCTAAATTAATCAACTCTACTTATGATTGAACAGATATCGGCATCACTTTCCTATCATGCGTAGGATAGCCTTTCCAAGTTACCCTAAATAGTTAAGCGGTTACTTCCACCGTGTTGACGACAGTGCCCCGAATGAAAACGACAGATAGTTTGTCGCCTTGTTTGATGCTTGCCATAAAGTGCTCCAGGTCTGCTGTGTCAGAAATCTGCTTATTATTCATTTGGATAATAACATCACCAATGGCTAACCCGACCCTTTCGGCGATTGAACCAGTTCCTATCCGACCCACATAGGCACCAAAGATGATGGGTACGCCTTTCCTACCTGCTTTGCCAACATTGGCGATTGCCGCTCCGAACTTGGGGCGGGCGGCTGCTTCTGCTTGAGCGATGAGCTGTTCAAGTCGTGGCTGGTCAAAACCCACGACTGTTTGCCCGTCAATCACGGTCACGGGAACATTGTTTTGCCCGGTAAGTCTCACGGCCTCTTGGGCGCCAAGCGGATCGGAGCTGACATCATGGTCTTGGTAGGGTATTCCTTTGCGAGAAAGAAACTCTTTCAACGTCTGACAATGGGGGCAAGCAGGGCTGGAATAGACATCAACCTTCATTATCATCTCCTCTGGTCAAAAGAATGGGCCGTTCTGCTTACATTATAGACAGTCTGAAATCCAGCTTCAATCGCAGCATGGGACGCGAACATGCGGTACTGGGTTCTAAAGTGTGTATAGGTAGTAAATTACTCGCTATCGCTATAAAAACATCGGGCTGTTTTTGGATTGATAACCATAAATATTCAATACCCTTTTCCTTTTATCATAAATATCGCAATATGGACTTTTGCACAACAACACATTACAAATAATATAAGCAGTCACATGACGAGATGAAGGTGGGGGACTGGCTTACCGGACATGAGTCAGGGAGTCTCCTAATTTGAAATTCGACAACGACTTATCCTAAGGTGGCAATGGTTCACCAAGTGCTTGCAAGAATACCGCAGACGTTAACTAGTGTAATGTACCAGTAATAACTAGACAATGGCGTATTCATTACATTATAATAAGAGCATGTGGAAAAAAGCGGATGCCTTAGTTATAACGCAAGAACAACAAATAATCATGGATGCAT
>Ga0182027_10013234_pt1 | contig 11523 bp, 10 predicted proteins | sample 712E1DmetaG_FD_121300 | JGI IMG/M metagenome (GOLD analysis project Ga0182027, IMG submission 121300) | Permafrost microbial communities from Stordalen Mire, Sweden - 712E1D metaG (Illumina Assembly) | ecosystem: Environmental > Terrestrial > Soil > Wetlands > Permafrost | place: Sweden...
AACTGGGACACATACTCACTGGCTTCACGCTTCCACCGCGCGGAGTCCTTCGGCTCATCGCCTTCAAGCAAAGTGCCCATAAAACTAAGATGCACCCAGCCGGCCGAATGCGCGAACTGCGGCGCTTGTGGACCGTCGGGCGGTGGCGTGAGCGCGTGTGTGTTAATAAGCCCTCCCGTTCCGTCCCCCAGCACCCCGAGCTCTAGATTGAAGAGATCAATCGGTCTGCTCCACGGAATCGGAGATACGGTACCTGGGCTGCCGACCGAAGCAAGGATCACTTGTCTCCTCGGGGCACAGATGCCAGCCGTGACATTTTGGATGAGCCATCTTCGAGCGTTCGAAACCAACGGCCCACGATCGGCCGGCGACAACTCCAGGCCTAAGGCCCGCAACTCATCAATAGCACTCGAAAAGCAGGCTGAAAAAGCGGCTGTATCTCGTTCTAAAGATGGCAACTGGCGTGCGAGTTCAGGACCACCGTCCAATGCCGCGCCTGGGATCCTGACCAGCACCCCGGCAAAGGGCGCGATTTGGGGAATTGTCCTAAATCGGCTCATATGAGCCTCGATTAGAGACCGCCGCGCGAGCGGCGCGGACAGCCGCTTAGCGATCTCCTGCATCACATCATAGTATAAAGCGAAATTGGCTATTGATGGCGTCGGGCAACTCGCAGGAGACCCGACAGGAAGCTCAATTTCATTGAACAGGTCAACAGCCGCAACGGCATCAGTTTTCGCAAGTTGACGCACTGCGCGAACCTTCAGCGAAACGCGATCGATGCCGTTAATGCGGCTAAGCTCCGCGAGAGGGCCCGCCGGATAGACCCAGCGCTGGGCGCTTCCCTCCGGTGCCCCGTCGGCACGGCGGTATGCGCGATCTGCGACCTGCAGTCTTGACCCGACAGGCACCAGATCTCTTTCAAGAAGTGTGACTAGAATGTCTGATGCGAATTCCGCAGGGAGTTTGTCAGCAACAGGTATTACTGACTGAATGGTGTCGGTGTGGGCCTTCGCAAGCGCGAGCGGGCTTGTGAAGCCTACGGCCACGACCGTCATTACCCACATTCCGTGTATGTTCATTTTGTCGCAGTCACGGTTCTTGCGAAACCAGGCAGGTTGATGGCCAGCACGCTCTCGATTTCGGTGAGGCGACTCGGCATGTAAGCCCCGGGCCAGTGTCTTATCATCACTCCTCGCGGCGACAGCAATAGCGTATCGGGCGTACCCTGGAGCCTGTAATCGCTGGCGGCACCCGTGGAAATATTGTAGACGGGGTACTGGATGCCTTTGGAACTCACGTAAGCATGGAGATCGGTGAGGGATGCTGTGGAGATGGGAACGAATTTGTAGCGGCCTACCGACTGCGCAGCGAGCTCTTGAAAATTTGCGAAGTTGACCTCACACCAGCTGCAGTGCGGCGAGAACCAGTAGAGTAAGACTGGCAGAGCGCCGCGGTCGAATGTCAACACCTCCGTCGAACCGCGGACGGGCTGGAGTCGCAAAGTCGGCGCGCGTTCGCTTGTTCTGAATGGAGCGACAGGTAGAGTGTCCTGGACCTGTTTCAACCTGAGGGCTAGGCAAACCGTAATCACCACAGCCGAGACGAGAAGAACCGGCATTGTGCCTCGAACGAGTAGTCGAACTAGGTGGTGTCTATAGAGTGTGTCGAACATGGAATAGCCTCCGACCGACGCTAGTCTATTCTCAGGCTGAATTGGTTTGACTGTCAATAGGTAGGTACAGAAAGTGGTTCCGATGGTAATGAGCCGCCGAACAGACCATGCACCGGCGTTTTCAATGTGCAGGTGGCCACTCGTGACCTGCGTTGCGGTGCCCAGGTATCAGCCACGACCGGTATTTGACTTGACTTGAGAACCCTATGATGGCAACGCGCAAGGACGCAGCTAACGCCTCCTGGTAGGCGTGATGCCATGCCAACAGGGCGCGGTGCTTCAATTGGCCTTGGGAACGGCGTCGAGATGGTCCACCACTAGAACTTCAAACGGACCTTTGCGCGATTCTAGCGCCAGACCCAAACGTGACAGGGCTTGAGCGATGGTCGGGCCGGGCGCCCGTTCCGGGACCTCCGGGGCGGCTTCTTGGCTCGGCTGCGAAGCCGGGATAGCCGAGCTCGCGGTTTGCGCCAGCGGCCCAACCTCGGGATCGAACTCCAGCGTGAAGTCGTATACCCCGGCGAGTTTGGTCCCGTCCACAATTGGAAGAGCGGAGTAGCCGGACAGCAGCGAGGCCATGTCGGCCACAGTGTACATCCTCACGAACAGACCGAAACCGCTGTAGGGAGGCCCGCCCATTACAACGCGCCTCGTCCCTGGCGGCAGCGGCGGGGCACCAGGGTGCGGCCAGGCGGGCACCGCGGAGGCGTGTGAATCATCCGCGGGGGTTGAGGCGGCGGGCGCAGGCTCGGCGGTGGCCAGCTTCGGTCCACCTTTTGCGACAACAATCTCGCGGTATGCAAACTCCTTGGTCTCGTAATGATAGGTGAGACCAAAACGCTCCATTAATAGGCGTTGTAGCATCTGGCTGAACCGCTGCGTTGTAGTGCCTGGAGGTATCTTAGCGACAATGTCGTACTGTTTTGTGTCAATCGCGTCCGGACCCATAAGCTGAAAGGGGCGTAAACCATATGCCTGCAAGAGTAAAGGCCTCAGCCTAACGGCGGTATCGGTGAGCTGCCCGGGATCCGAAGTGCCGGGGCCGCCGGCGGTCCGCACTCGTTCCCCCGGGCTCGCGGGCTTCACCGAGGCGACTTCAAATGCGGGGGAGCCGGCCTCTTGCCCTAGTACGAAGGTCAGGGGGCAAACCGCCAAAACGGGAATAACCGTCCTGAATCTGATCAACATGAGTGCGGGCCTCCTTTGCCCCGCTCGATTGTACTCAGCCCATGGTACATCACTTAGCGAAGAAGGTGTCTCTTCTCGACCCGCCAGAGGGTAGCGAGCACGGACAGAAACGCGGAGTTGGGGGACGTTCATACCCACGCGGCGATCCATCATGGGCACGGGCCTGGACCCACTGATATTGAGTTCTCTGTAGGGGTCAGACCCAGCGGTCGTCGCCGAGTATGCGAATTCACTCGGGACGGCATTGTCTTTGTGCCGGTCTCGATCTGGTGGGATGGTAAGCACTATTAGCTTTCGGGCGGCTTCCAGTGGCTCGCTGCCGTCAGCATAGGCATGACGACACTACTGTCCGGCTTATGGGCTGTTCGCTGCTGACAAGTGCCTTTATTGCTGAGAGTTACATGGGCATTTGGCTTGCCGCGATTTGAACGGCGACCGGCCCCGAAGGCCGGTTTTAGGGTGGGCGACAATGGTGCGTGAATCAGGGCCAGACCGTCTTCTCCCAGTTGATGAGCTTCCTACCGGATCGCGAGTTTCGCCGTTGCGTGACTCGTTATGGCGGAGATGAGCGGCCGCGAGGCTTCTCTTGCTGGGACCAGTATCTGGCGATGGCCTTTGCCCAACTGACTTACCGGGATGGCCTTCGCGACATAGAAGCATGCCTGCGATCTCTGGGCGGCAAACTTTACCACATGGGCTTCCACGGCCGCGTGGCGCGCTCCACTCTGGCCGACGCGAATGATTCGCATGACTGGCGGATCTACGCCGACTTCGCCCAGGTTCTGATCCGCGTCGCGCGACTGCTCTATGCGTCTGACCCGATAGGCGTGGAGTTGGATCAAAGTCTGTACGCGCTGGACTCGACCACTATTGACCTGTGCCTTTCGCTGTTTCCCTGGGCCACATTCCGGAAGCACAAAGCTGCCGTGAAGATGCATACGCTGCTGGACCTGCACGGCAACATCCCAACGTTCATCAGTATTACCGCCGACAAAGTGCATGACGTCAACGTCCTCGACGAGATTTTGCCGGAGGCCGGGGCGTTCTACGTTATGGACCGCGGGTACGTGGATTTCGAGCGCCTCTACATCTTCACGCTCAGCGCGGCTTTCTTCGTCGTGCGCACCAAAGCCAACGTGGTGCTCCAGCGCCGCTACTCGCACCCCGTGGACAAGACTGCGGGAGTCCGATCCGATCACACCGTCATCCTGACCGTCATCGGCTCCGCCAAAGCGTACCCGGAGCAGTTGCGCCGGGTAAGTTATCTCGATGTGACAACCAGGAAGCGGTTCAAGTTTCTCACTAACAACTTCACGCTTCCCGCACTCACTATCGCCCTGATCTACAAGTCGCGATGGCAGGTGGAACTGTTTTTCAAGTGGATCAAGCAGCACCTGCGCATCAAGGCCTTCTACGGCACCAGCGAGAACGCGGTGAAGGCCCAAATCTGGATCGCGGTCTCGGTCTACGTGCTGGTGGCGATCATCCGCAAGCGCCTGGGGCTGAAGGTCAGCCTCTACCAAATCCTACAGATTTTGAGCGTGACGCTTTTCGAGAAAACGCCCATTTTGCAGGCACTTCAGCCATCCGACTCCCGAGACAATTTACCCGATTCCGCTAACCAATTGAATCTGTTCGCCTTATAGCCGGACGGTAGTGGCATGACGAAGATCCGGGCGGAGGTGAGGGCAGGGACGCTGGAAGAAACTCGGTGGCATAGTTACGCCGCCAACGCCATCCATGGCACCCGTCTGAGTCTGGCTAAAGGCAAGGCGTCGTCAGTCGCGCGCTGAAGCACCCGAACTCCAGCAAAATGGGGTGCAGTTTGAAGTGAACCCCTGGAGTGAGACACGAAGTTAAGGGGGTTATCGCCGTTCGATGAGAAATCATTGCACGGCGGGGTTGATGTCGTCCACTCTGGAAGAACCTGAGCGGAGGATAGGGCAACGCAGGGATGCGACCCGAGCGTCGACTCAGCGGCCGGAATGGCTGGGGCGGCTTCGGCCGCCCCGTTAAGACGCCATTCTGGCGCAACTGCGCTAAATCCCAGGGTCGCAGGGGCAGAGCCCCCGTTTCGTGGCTGGCACGCAGATCTCATGCCGTAGCACCGTTCTCGAACTCGGCCGGTGAAACGTACCCCAGCGCCGAGTGCAGGCGTTTCCGATTGTACACGCGTTCCAGAAACTCGCCGATACTGGCGCGAGCATCGTGGAAGTCGCGGTATTCGTTGCGGTAGACTTCCTCGTATTTCAGGGTCTTCATGAACGATTCACAGGCCGCATTGTCGTACGGATTCCCCTTGCGGCTCATACTGATGGTGGCTTCGTGCTGCTTCAGTAGTTCTGTGTAATCCAGTGAAGCATACTGCACCCCGCGATCGGAGTGGTGCACCAGGCCCGCCGCCGGCTGCCGCTCGATGAGAGCCATGCGCAAGGCGGCCACCGCCAGGCTGGCCTCCAGCGTTCGACCCAGCGCCCAGCCGATCACGCGCCTGGAGAATGCGTCCAGCACCACCGCCAGGTACACGAACTCCGTACGCAGACGGATGTAGGTGATGTCGGCGATCCATAGCTGGTTGATCGCCGTGGGTTTTATGTCCCGCGCCAGGTTCGGATAAACCGGCAAGTGATGGCGCGAGTCGGTCGTAACCACGAAAGCGCGGCCCCGGACGCAGAGCAGATTATCCTCACGCATCATCCGCAGCACCCGTTTGTGGTTGACCGCAAAGCCCCGCTGTTGCAGTTCGGCCGTGATTCTCCGATAGCCATAGGCCGGCGATTCCAGCGCGACCCGCTGCATCCGATCGCGTATTTCCATCTCGACGGGAGTGGCCTGTGGCGGCAGGCGCCTGCGGTAAAAACCGGCCCGGCTGAGGCCCGTCATTTGGCAGAGCGCGTTCACGGCTTGGCCTTTCGCCGCGGCTTGCTCAATTTCTTCAAACAGGCATCCGCGCCACTGACGACGGCTGGCGGGTGATGATCCCTGAAATGCTGTAAGGCTTTTTTCAAAAAGTCGTTCTCCATGGTGAGCTGGCCGATTTTGCGCTCCAGCTCGCCGATCCGGCGGGCATCGTCCAGCGCCGGCAGGTCGGCTCCACGCCGCCCCATCCCAGGGAAGGCCAGCTCGCCTTTGGCGCGCCACTCGCCGCGCCAACGCTCCAGCAAATGGGGGCTCAGTTGATATTTCCGCGCAATTTCACCGGCCGTAGCCGAACCGGCGTCCAAGGCGCGCATGGCGGCGATCTTCAGATCGCGACTGTAGGCAGCTCGGGACAAATCCATTCCTCACTCCATTCAATGTATTTGTTCCCTTAGCTCGGTGTCTCACTTTTGGGGTTCACTCCAGTTAGCGGAGTACCTGCACTTGCCCCCCGCGACGCTTCGGCACTGGCCGGAACAGCTAATCGTGACCGGAGCCGTAACGACTTACGGGCTGACCACGACCGCTGCCCGAGGTTTTCTCGGCCTCTCCAGGGCCATCTGCCCTTACCTGTTCTTCGGCCGGCTCCGGCCATACAAAGGGATCGAGAAGCTGATTGCAGCAACCGTGGGTTCCTCCATGCCTGGGCCGAAGTGCTCATCGCCGGCCAGGAAGCTGTTGACAGCGGTCGGCCAGAGGCACAAAATCCATCTTGCCTCTCTTACCCTGCCACTGGCAGGATTAACAGAAAGGCGGTCGGTGTATCCTGGATGGGATGCGGAAGTCCAAAATCGAGATTCCAGTCCAGACGTTCGCGGGCGTCCTCGCTCTCATGGCGGCAGGTACGGGGTGCGTCCATAGGCCGGTCTTGAACAGCTATCGGCTGCTGAGACGGAATAACATCCCAATCCTGGTTCCACCAGGCGTGGCCTCTGGCGCTATCTTCGTCACGTGACGAAGATGGGCTTGCTACCAGATCATCCACCACAGACCACAGGCTACCTGCGCCAGCACAGCTTCGGAAAGAAGGGCGGTGGTGCGGATCACTACTTGGACCGGGTAGTGAAGTGGCTGAAACTGAATGGTCCGATCACGACTCTAGCGAATCCAGTGCTCGTCGGACGTGTAGAAAGGCAGGTCGAATCGCTCGACCATCTGCCTAACTGAGCGCGCTTCCCTCGCTGTGAACTTTGTTTTCCACGCGTCGGGTTGGACGGAGCTGATGCGTACAGTTTCGAAAGCGCCCGGCAAATTGTTCGAAGAACTATATGCGACGTAGTCCTCCACTTCACGGGTCCAGACTAGACCAAGATGCTCAAAAACTCCGCGAAAAACACCCTTCGCATTCAGACAGAGCTGTTCGTAGAACACTCTGAGCCAGCCAGGATTCCTGGTGATGGCGTTCGCGATGACACGGTGGCGCGCCGCCCAGACCACCGCTATCTTCTCGAAGGCGGTTGATGCTTGCTCGATTGTGCGGCGCCAAAGCTCAAGGTGATCGCGGAACAACTTCGTTTGGCGCAATAGCGCGGCAACCTCGGCCTCGGGCGAGGTCCCCAATGCCAACACCGACAGGATCACCGGACAGGGATGACGAAGAACAATCACCACTTTCGGCTGGTAGCGTGAAGCGATCCATTCAACCGACATCGCAGCCGCCACTTCCTTGACGACAACGCGATAGCCGGGCAGCAGCCGGGTTCGGAGCGGATGCTGCCAGCGCCACCCCGGACAGACGAGCCTTCCGAACACGCGGTCGAGCGTGGGTTCGAGGCAACCCGGATCGCGGCTGCCGGGCGCAAGGTACCGGAACCAGTCGTCAAAACCTCCGCGAATCCGATGCGGGCTGCACGGTTCGTGGTAGTACAGGCAATGCGGCGACATCCCGAGGGTCTTGCCGACCCAAGTGGTGCCGCTACGTCCGTGACCCGCAACGAGGATAGGCTGGGCTCCAACTTGCCAGAGTGAAAACAACCGGTTCCATCGGCGAGCGGCCGGGTTCCTCGGAAATGAGAGGGTCTTGTCCACAGGGACTCCATTTTGCCAGCAGCGAACGGCGATCCGGACCGAAGGCGAAAAGTCATTCGGAGCGTAGCGACGCTAGCAAGTCGATTGTGCAGGAAGTCTTCGCCTTCGTCAAGCAAAGCCGTCCGGAGCGACGCGGCAGAATCCGGTGCGGAGAGAGAAAGGGTTGGGGAAAGGGGGTGTTGGGCGTAACGACATGCTCGCCAATCCCTTCGGCGAGCCAAACCGCCTCGAAGTTCCGCGCCGCGCTCGTGTGGATGTCGGAGACACTGCTGTCCGCCGGGCGTCCGTATCTGGTGCGGCATACCCCGCAAAGCATGTGCGGCGCGGTGGCGGGGATGATCTTCAAGCCGGACATCTCGACGCTGGAAGAGCGCGATTGCTCGATTGCTCCGGGTTGACGCCGAACGATGTCGGCGTCGTTGAGATGGAAACGCACCGGCCGCTTTTCTGCGACCCTCACCTCGGTGAACACCCAAAAACCGGCCATCGATGAACACCTGAAAACCGGCCAACGATAAACCGCCATCCAGAACGTTAATTCCGATCCGAGGGCCGATACCCTCGGCGATGTGAGTAACGTCTTGACCGAAGAAAAGAAACAGCAAGTCCTCGCTTTGGGGGCGGTTGGGCTGGTCGCTGCGGCGCATCCAGCGGAGCACCGGGGTTCGGCGGGAAACGGCGGCCGCGTATTTGAAGGCCGCGGGGATCGCCTTGCGGCCGCCCGGCGGCTGGGGACAGCATCCGCCGGCAAAACCGGCCAATGAAGTGATCACCGACTCCAGGGCGGAAAAACCGCCTGACGGGGCCGCCACCGACCCACCCGCGGCAAAACCGGCCAATGAGGTGATCACCGACTCCGCCGCGGAGTTGGCGGCCGGCGCTGCCGTAGCTGCTGAAGCGCAGCCCGGTCGAAGTCCCCGTGCCAGCGCCTGCGCGCCCCACCGGGAAGCCATCGAACTCGGGCTCTCCCGTGGCCGCAACGCGATGGCCATCTGGCAGGATCTGGTGGACACCAGCGGCTTCTCCGCCAGCTACCAGAGCGTCCGGCGTTTCGTCGAAACGCTTCATCCCAGCCGGTCGCCGGAGGCCCGTGCGGTGATCGAAACCGCGCCCAGCGAAGAAGCCCAGGTGGACTACGGCACAGGCCCCATGGTCCGCGACGCGCAAAGCGGCAAGTACCGGCGCACGCGCCTGTTCGTGCTGACGTTAGGCTACAGCCGCAAGTCGGTCCGCCTGATCGTCTTCCGCTCCAGTTCCCAGACTTGGGCTGAGTTGCACGAGAAGGCTTTCCGCCGGCTCACTGGCGTGACTCGCGTGGCCGTGCTCGATAATCTGCGCGAGGGCGTGCTGGTCCCCGACATCTACGATCCCGCGCTCAACCCGCTCTACCGGGATGTGTTGCGGCATTACGGCGCCGTCCCTCTGCCCTGCCGCATCGCGGACCCGGATCGCAAGGGGAAAGTGGAAAGGGGCGTCGGTCATGCCAAGAATACGCCGCTGAAGGGCCTGCGATTCGAAAGCTTGGAAGAAGCCCTGACCTATCTGGATCACTGGGAAGCGCGGTGGGCCGATACGCGCATCCACGGCACCACCAAGCGGCAGGTGGCGGCCATGTTCGCGGAGGAGAAGCCAGCCTTGCCGCCGCGGCCCGTCGAGCCCTTCCGCTACTACCAGTACGGCGAGCGCACGGTGCATCTGGACGGCTGCGTGGAAGTCGAAGCGGCCTACTACGGGGCGCCGCCGGGCTGGATCGGCCGGCGCGTCCAGGTGCAGTGGGATCTGCGGCAGGTGCGTCTGATGAACCCGGCGACGGGCCAGTTGCTGCGCGAACATTTGCGCCAGGCGCGCGGCGGCCATCGCATTCAGGACCAGGACCGACCCACGCACACGCCGCTGGGCACGCTGGCGTTGCTGTGCCGCGCCGACAAGGCCGGAGGGCAGATCGGCGCGCTGTGCCGACGGATGCACGGTGAGCACGGGGAAACCGTAGTGCGACGGATTCAAGGCGTGCTGTCGCTGGCCAAGAAGTACGGCGCGGCCAGCGTCGAGGAGGCGTGCGCCGCCGCCCTGGAAATGGGCGTCTGCGATTACCGTTTTGTGCGCCGGTATCTGGAACGGCACCCCCAGATGCCGCTGAGCTTGCGGCAGGTCGATCCGCTGATCCGCCAACTCACGCTGTACCGCGACTTCATCGAGAACAAGACCAAGGAGAGCGAAGCATGAACCTCATCGAGCTGGAACGCGCATTACATCAACTCCGGCTCGGCGGCATGGCCGCCGTGCTGGAAACCCGGTTGCGTCAGGCGCAAGCCGAAGCCATGGCGCCGGTGGATCTGATCTCCTCGCTGGTCAGCGACGAGCTGAGCCGGCGTAGCGAGCGCCTGCTGGAGCGGCGCCGCAAACAGGCCGCCTTTCGCGACGCGCACAAGACGCTGGACAACTTCGACTTCACCTTCAACCCGAAGATGAATCGCAGCCTGGTTTTCGACCTGGCCACCTGCGCCTTCATCGGCAAGAGGGAAGACGCGCTGTTCCTCGGCCCGGGCGGCACGGGCAAATCGCATCTGGCCCAGGCCATCGGGCAAGCCGCCATCCAACAAGGCTACAAAGTCATGTACCGGGAAACGCACGTGCTGCTGGATGATCTGGCCGAGGCCGTGGTCGACGGCACGCGCAAAGAGTTCATGGAGTCGGTGGCGACGGCACCGCTGCTGATCATCGATGACTTCGGCATGCGCAAACTGCCACTGACCGCGGCCGAGGACCTGCTGGAAATCATCATGCGCCGCTACGAGCGCGCCAGCACGCTGCTCACTTCCAATCGGCCGGTTGAAGACTGGGGCAAGCTCCTGGGCGACGTGGCAGCGGTCGCCGCCATGCTTGATCGCATCCTCCACCACGGGCATGTGCTCAAGTGCGGCCCGCGCAGTTGGCGCACGAAGGCGGCGGCAACCGCCACGGAAGGCGCACGGTGATTCCGGCAGCAGAGCTTGACCGGCCGGGGCCCCGCCCCGAACCCCGCGGGGGCTTCGCCCCTGCGACCCGGCCAAAACCAAAACAAAACCTTTCTAAGAAGGAAAAACAAAGGCATTCGCGCGCCCTCCCGCTGGTCGGGACGGGGCACGGTGGGTCAGAAGAGAAATGAGGAGAAGCTTGCCCGAGGTGGCCTCGGCGCGGTAAAACAATTTCATGTCCTGGGTTCGGCTTCGTTGGCCGGTTTTGAAGTGATCATTGATGGCCGGTTTTGAAGTGTTCACCGAGGGAAGCCTACCAACATCGGCCGAATGTCCAGGGCCGGGTGCTGAGGAGGCAGAAATCCCTGGCTCTCAGCGACGAAGCCCGGCGGATCGCCTGGAAAGCGCAGCAGCGGCTGCACAAACGATTCACTGCGCTGGCGGCCCGCGGCAAGAACCACAATCAGATCGTGACGGCCCTCGCCCGGAACTACTCGGTTTCGTGTGGGCCATCGCCGTGCATACCGAAGCGCAGTTCAAACTGACCAAGGCAGCTTAATCTTGTGATGCCTGACTGGACAGCAGCGCCGATGGCAGCCGAGGGCCCACGAAAAGGAGAACCCTCCACGACAACTATGCGGAACGGTCTACGGACCCAACCCGCGAACTCAGTCCGAGGCAGCTCCCGACGGATCATGGCCATGCGGTTCCGACCCGCGAATATCAGTGTGATCAATCGTCGCGCTAGCTCCTGGGCTG
>Ga0182027_10013235_pt1 | contig 11520 bp, 10 predicted proteins | sample 712E1DmetaG_FD_121300 | JGI IMG/M metagenome (GOLD analysis project Ga0182027, IMG submission 121300) | Permafrost microbial communities from Stordalen Mire, Sweden - 712E1D metaG (Illumina Assembly) | ecosystem: Environmental > Terrestrial > Soil > Wetlands > Permafrost | place: Sweden...
TATTTAGAGGTATGTAAAATGAATAGATTAGGTACCATGCTCCCGGATGTATTCAGATCCTTTTTTCGCCGACCGGTGACCGAGAACTACCCCTTCGTGCGTCCGGAGAAAGTGGAAAGGCTGCGCGGACTCCTGAAGTTCGATCCGGCCACATGCAATGGTTGTGGTGTATGTGCCATGGACTGCCCGGCCAATGCTCTCGAGGTTACCATGATCGACCGCAAGGCCAAACGTTTTTTCCTTACTTATCATACCGACCGTTGCATGTTCTGTGGCCAGTGTGTGGTGAGTTGCAATAAAAGTTCCTTGCGGATGTCCAACAATGAATGGGAACTGGCTTCCTTGGATAAAAATTCGTTCACAATCTATTTTGGAGAGAAACCGGATGTCGAGCCAGACGTGGCAGGCCTGCCTGAAAGCCAGCCTGAATCCGCCAAACCGGGCTGAGCATCCCTTCCGGCTGGCTGTGCTCGGCATTGGCCATGAACTGTGCGGTGATGATGCCGTAGGCGTGCGCCTGGCCGCGATGTTGCGTCCGCTCACGACCGGCAACACCCAACTATTGACCATTGAAGCCGGCCCGGCTCCAGAGAATTTTACCGGCACCCTGCGGCGCTTCCGACCCGACCTGGTGCTGATGGTGGATGCGGCCCAAATGGACGCCAGGCCTGGGACGATCAGTTGGCTAGACCTGCACTCGACCGGCGGAATCAGCGCTTCGAGTCATACGCTGCCGCTGCATATCCTGGTCTCATACTTGGTGGCGGAACTGGGCTGCCAGGTGGCGCTGATCGGTATCCAGCCGGAGCAGACCTTTGCCGACTCACCGCTCACCCCCCGGGTCCAGGCGGCCGCACAGGCAGTGGTCCAGGCGTTGCTGGAATATTTGTAAAGCTGACATGGTTGTTATGCGGAAAAATGTTACTATATAGTTTTTAATCACGGATATAACGAATATTCGAATAACACGAATAATTCTTTACCAGGTCATTAAAAACCGGATTCCGTATGTAAAATTGGTCAATTCGTATCAATCGTGATAAGGCGACCGATAATTAATCGCTGGATCCGAAAATATATTCAAACCATATAGAAAGGATAAGAACATGGCTAAAATTTTGGTAATCGACGACGATCCCGATATCGTCACCGCAGTGCGCATGACACTGGAGAGCGCCAAGCATCAGGTGGTAAGTGCCAGCAACGGCGAAGAAGGCCTCGAGAAAGTGAAGACGGAAAAGCCAGATATGATCATCATGGATGTGATGATGGAGACGCATACCGCCGGATTCCAACTGGCCCTCAAACTGCACAGCCCGGACCCCTCTTCTGAGCTGAAACAGTTCAAGGATATTCCGATCCTCATGCTGACGGCCATCCATAGCACCACACCTTTGCACTACGAACCCGATATAGACTATCTGCCGGTGGATTTGTTCGTGGACAAGCCGATTGATCCTGATGACCTGCTTGGTAAAGTGGACTGGGTCCTGGCACACAAGAAGGCATAAGCGTTGCGCTTCCCTCACCCCTTTTGCTTCCCCCGCTTGCCCTGTTATTCGAGGGTTGGGGTACGGAGTCCCCTCTCCCCGCGGGAGAGGGTGAGGGTCGGTTCCAGCAAGGAGGATTGCGTGTGAAACGAATTAGCGCATGGTTGTTGGGCGGGCGGCTTTTGTATGTATTGAGTTCTTCGCTGGCGTTGGTGGCGCTGATAACCGGCGCGCTGAATGCGCTGGTCATCTCGCAGGTGATCAATAATTACCTGGCCAATGCCCAGGCAGACCGCGAGGCGCGCGACCTGGATCTGGCCAATGGTTTTTACAGCCTTAAAATGCAGGATATCTCCGGCATCGGCGAAAGGGCTGCTGTAGATACCGTACTGGTGGAGAATATCAGCGCAGCCATCGCCGGCGACCAGGCTGCCCTCCAGAAAGTGGATCAGGAACTCGTTAAAAAGATCAATGTTCCCATGATCGGAAGTTCGCAGGCGGTGCTTGTACTCGACCGGAATGGGAATATCGTGGATGCCCGCAGCCTGTTCTTGAATGAAATGATATCTGACCCGTATATGCAGGGCAACTGGGGTAAGCTGGCCATTGTGGCTGATGAGTTGGCATCTTCCAAAACATTGACCGGAACGGAAGTTATTCCGGCAGCCCTTCTGGCAGAAATTGGTCTGGCGGGGCAGGCGCATGTGTCGGTCCTCAAGACCGCCCAGGAGGCACCTGGTCTGTTCAATTCATCCGAGGGTACCGATGGACTGGCACTGACCAGCATTACCCCCATAGTTGATACCGCTGGTAAGATTGTTGGGGCAATCCTGTCATTGCATTTGTTCAACAACGATTTCTCTTTTGTAGACAACCTGAAAAATGTTGGCAAGATCGATACGGCCACCGTCTTTTTGGGTGACCTGCGCGTCTCCACCAATGTCATGGATCAGGATGGCAAGCGGGCGGTTGGGACGCGTGTCTCGCAGACCGTTTTCGACCATGTTCTCACGCAGGGGCAGGAATATCTCGGCCGGGTTTTCGTGGTGGATGCCTGGTATATCGGGCGCTACGAACCGCTGCGTGACCACCAGGGTGATGTGATCGGGATGCTGTATGTGGGGGTGCGCGAGGCGGTTTTTAGGAGCCTGGTGGATGACTTCACTTTGACCGCAGTGCTGGTGGCTCTTTTCTGTGTGCTTGTGGCGGTTGTGATCGCCTTCCCGCTGGCCAGTTTGATCACCCATCCCATTGTGGAACTGGCGGAAGCCAACCGCCGTCTGGCCCAAGGCGATATGAGCGTACGGGTGGAGCCATACGGCCGGGGTGAGATTTCTTTGCTGGGCCGATCGTTTAACAATATGGCTGAAACCATGCTCGCGACCGAACGTGAGTTGCTGCAAAAAGAAAAACTGGCTTCGATGGGACAGTTGGCGGCCGGTGTGGCGCATGAATTGAACAACCCGCTCAGCACGATCTTGCTCTATTCAGATGTGATGTACAAAGATGCATCCGAGGGCGACCAACGTCGGGAAGATTTAAAAATGATCATGGATGAAGCCCAGCGCTGCAAGATCATCGTGGCGGATTTGTTGAACTTTGCTCGCCAGCAGGAAATCCTGGCCCAAGATACCGACCTGCCGGCGCTGGTTGGCGAAGTGCTCATCAAGGTGAACCATCGCAAGCGCTTCGATAAGATACAGATCGTCCGGGAGTTCAGCCCCGACCTGCCCCACATCCAGGCCGACCCAGCCCAGCTGCAGCAAGTTTTCATCAATTTGCTGAACAATGCCGCGGATGCCATGGAATCGGGGGGAACCATCACTATTTCGGCCGAACCTCTGGATGCCAAAACGGTCGAGATCCGCGTGAAGGATACCGGCTCGGGCATTACTCCGGAGAATCTGGAAAAACTCTTCACGCCATTCTTTACCACCAAACCGGCCGGTAAGGGCACCGGATTGGGGCTGTCGATTGTCTACGGCATCATCAAGATGCACTACGGCCAGATCCATGCCCAGAGTCAGGTCGGCCAGGGTACCACGATCGTGATCACCCTACCGGTGCGCCTTCCGGATGGACGACTGGACCGGACTGGAAACACCAGCAACCTGATTGGCTGAAGCAAGGAGCGTGCATGGACCCAAAAAGTAGAATTTTGGTGATAGATGATGAGATCGGGATCCGCAAAGGCTGCCGCAGAGTTCTGGAACCAGCCGGATACACCGTTGATTCGGCTGCCAGTTTTCGCGAAGGGTTGAATAAGATCAAGCAGGAGCAATTCGACCTCGTCCTGCTGGACGTGATGATGCCGGATGGGCGTGGGGTGGATTTGCTAGCACCCATCCATGAACAGGATCCGGATACGGTCGCTGTGGTCATTACTGGATATGCCACGGTGGAAATGGCGGTGGAGACCATCAAGCGCGGCGCGTATGACTTCATTGCCAAGCCCTTCACGACCGACCTGCTGTTGACGACCGTCCAGCGTGGCCTGGAAAAACACCACCTTTCGCTGGATGCGAAACGCCTGCAAGTCCTTGAAAAAGAAGCTTATGAACAAGAGCTTGCCAGGCAACAGGCTGAGAAGTTGGACGAATTTAAATCTTCCTTTGCAACCATGGTGGCCCATGAATTGCGTTCGCCGGTTGCTGGAGTGCAAAGTCTGGTACGGACGTTGTTACGAGGCATGGCGGGCGGGTTGAGCGACCAGCAGGCAGAAGTCTTGACACGCGTGGAATCCCGCCTGGATTTCCTGCTGCATCTGATAAACGACCTGCTGGCCCTGGCGGCCAGTAAATCGATGGTTGATGAAAAACCGCTCCAACCTGTACCAGTGCAGGCAGTGCTCCAGCGTGTCCTGGAGCGTTTTAGCGAAGAAGCCCGCAACAAGCCAGTCGAGATCAAACAATTGCTGCCCGCCGAACCCCTGGTTGTGCGCGCCAGTGAGGATGGCTTGGATTCCATCCTGCGCAACCTGATCGGCAACGCCATCAAGTACACCCCTGCCGGCGGGCTTGTGCGCGTGGAATGCGAGTTTGATGGAGGAGAAGTGGTGTTTCGCGTAGCCGATACGGGCATTGGCATATCGAAAGAAGATCTGGCGCACATCGGCGAGGAATTCTTCCGCGCCAAGAATGCCCACCTGCAAGGCATACCCGGCACAGGTCTGGGCATGAGCATCGTCAAGCAATATGTGGATCGTTTTAATGGGAAAATAAACATAGATAGTGAAGAGGGCAAAGGCTCTACGTTCACGATCAAATTGCCGTTCTGGCGGGAATAGAAGGAAGGAAGGGTGCTGGAACTGGCCCGTTTACGACGCAGGGGAAGGATCGCTCAGGGAGTTTCATATAATTGAACCTGCCCACCATAAAAATCGTCCGTTTTGATTAATTTCTTATGCATTGCAAGTGTTTTAGGGATCAACCCTGCCGGATCAGTGTACCAGTTATGGCTGTAAACCAACCAGACTCTGTCATGTCCGCGCATTAATGAAATTAACCTGGGTATATCGTTGGCTGTCATCACGGGTTCCAGGACACCATTTTTGATTAGATCGAGAGGAAGCCCCTGTTCCATCACCTGGACTAAACGCAGGTTGAATGTTTTAAAATAATAGTTAAACGGGATTTCCACAAAGTTGGAGTTGAAAAGTACCAGATCATCCTTTTCAACGAACGCTGCAACATCACGAGCAGCGCCGCTCCAATCCTCTTTTTGATAAAACTTGTAATAATCGCTGATGGAAAACAGGTTGAGTGTACTTAATATTCCCACCACCATGATAATTACAAAACGGAATCTTAATTGGACGATACCAGCCGCCAGTACCAGGAACAATGGAATCGTTGTCCAAATCAGAGTTCGATCGTAAAAAATAGGCCGGCGAATACTCACGATCAGTTCGCCCAGGAAGGGGATGGCAAACAAGGCAGCCAGAAATAATAATTGAGAAAAATTTTTCCGAAAATGAACCAGTCCTAAACAAAGCACCAGCATGTACAGGATCCAGACCACCATGGTCTGGCTGGCTAGAATTTGCGTGGATGGATACAAAAAAGACTTAAGGACCTGAATCACAGCGTCCCAGGTTGGTTTAGGAATCCAAAACCTCTGATAGACTGCGCTGGCTTGCTTGATAAAGGAAACTAACCATGGACTCCATAGTAGGAAGATGCCAATCTGAGCCTTTACCCAATTCCAAAATAAAGGAGCCTGGAAGGCGGGTGTAGGCCTGTTTTTCTTTAACCTTTGGAAAAGCATCAGACCAAGAACGAAGATATTGGTTGCTAAAGGGAAAAAGACAGCCGTATTGTGGCTGAGCAGGGTCGCAGCCGAGAATACGATAAATGCAAACCAGGCCAAGTCAGTCTCAATGCTCTGGATGGGTGACCATCGATGGCGGGATATCCTGGCTCTCCATCCGGTCTGATTGCGGCTCTTATCCTTATAGCTGAAATCTCCTTCAGTATCTGGTTCAACTGGCCCTAATGTACGCCAAGCGTGCAGATATTCCCGAAACTGGCTACCGATGGGCCTGACAGAGCGAGCATCCGTAAGCAGCCTGACAAGGGCATAAATCGCTACGGCTGCATTGAACGTCAGGAGGGTGTACATGCGCGTTTCCTGGGCATAATAGATGTTGAAAAGCGAAAAAGCCATTATCGCTGCTGCCACCAATCCCGTCACCACACCAGACATGCGTTTACCGATTAGGTAAATAATCGGGATTGTGCCTGTGCCGAAGAGCACAGAAAGCAGACGGGCGTAATAAGGGGTGTCCCCGTTGAGGGCTATCCAGCAATGCAGAAGTAGATAATAAAGGGGTGGGTGTTGGTCGATCCTGACAACCCATTGCAGTATATCGACAACACTATGGCTGGCCATCCAAACGCTGAATGTTTCATCCAACCACATCCCTTTATCACCGAGTAGAATCATTCGCAGAATACCACCAACTAATGTTATGAAGATCACCAACCAAGGCGTAAACTCTTCAAAATCGATTTCTTCATTCATCGTCATTACGAATCCTGTTATTCATGAATGTGGCTGCAAGCAAACTATTTTCCATTATATTTTAATCATTTGTGGGACCAAACTTCTAATTATTTTTGGGGAATTCTGGATACCGACAAATGGGTATACCGACATAGCATCTTGACATGCAATCGGTTTTCTTGCAATTCTGGCAGGGGACTTTACCCTCTTCCTGTTCTTGTTTCTATTAAATATTCGTTTCGGATTCTCTTATGAAAAATTTACATTCTTATCCACCCCAGTATCAACTCCACTGCCTCCGGCACCAGCGTGGCCGTTTCGGTGGAGAGCTCACGCTCAAACTCAAACTGGTAGCCTCGCACCGAGAGCATTACGGCCTGTGGGGTATTCCCATATAGAGACTGGCACATGGACAGCAGCGATTGGGCGGTCAGGTGATGGGTGAAAGGGGAGTGCTGGAACTGGCTTTCCACAGGCACCAACTGCACTTCCGAGGCAATACTGCCGGTATGGGCATCCACGAAGCAGACCCGTTCGTAGGGGGCGATTTGCTCGGCCATCTCAGGCGTCAGTTGGAGGGTAAAGGAAAAATCCAGCCGGTCGTTGGATGGAAACTCATCCTCGTAGGAATCCGGTGCGGGTAGATTCAACCGGATGGCCAGCGCGTGCAGCACATGCCAGGCCACGCCGTCATCCTGGCGGTCCGGGTTGCCATACCCGATCACCAGCTTTTGGTTCAAACCCTACCTGCCGTAGCCCGTTCCCTGGATGTAATTTTGTAGATCGTTAATGGTGCTTTCGTCTTCATCCTTAACAGCCCGCACCACATCGCCAATTGATACGAGCCCAATCACGTGCGCATTGGAAACCACCGGCAAATGCCGGATGCGGTACTTCGTCATCAGCTCCATGCAATCATGCACGATTGTTTCGGGTTTGACCGAATACAAAATCTGCGACATGACATCTTTGACTCTCGTATCCTTGGCGTACTGGCCTTTCAGTTCCCCATCCCGGGCGTAATCACGTTCGGTGAAGATGCCTACATACTGATCACCTTCTGAAACCAGCACTGCGCCGGTGTCGGCATCGGCCATCACCTTCAGGGCTTGCAAGACGGTATCGTCTGCTGCAACGGAATACACATTTTCTTCCTGTTTTTTATCTTCCAATAGTTTGCGGACAGTGATCATCTTTACACTCCTTTGCGAAACAACAGGTTTAATTGGAATTGCCATTGTATAAAGGAAGGTTTGGGTGTGTTGGGCGGGCTAGTGGTTGCCCTACACCCACTATTTCCTTCCTTACCCGGTGATTCCCAGAGAGCCAAACAATAAATGGTGGTTATCATTTTCCTAGTAGAGTATAACCACTGTTCAACATAGATGAAAGGTTTTTTTCAAATCAGAGTTGCTCCGCGTATATCTCTGGTGATTTATTTTTATCCCCCAAAAAAGGGAGAACTCCAAACGGTTAGGCAGAATTGCGTTGCAATGTGCGAATCACCTGGCCATCCGGGTTGAGGATTTCCACCTGGATGGGCATCTGCCCGATGGCATGCGTGGAACATGAAAGGCACGGGTCATAAGCACGAATGGCCGCTTCCACACGGTTAAGCATGCCTTCCTGGACATCCGGCCCATGCACGTATGTTTTTGCGACGCTATCCACGGCATTGCTCATGGCCCAGTTATTGTGCCCGGTCGAGACGATCAGGTTGACCTTGAGCAGTTTGCCATTCTCATCCGCATGGTAATCATGGATTAGCGTACCGCGTGGCGCTTCGAGCACGCCCACACCGTGACCGGTCCAATTCTTGCGTGTATTCAGGATGTCGGTGCTGAGAAGATCCTTATCCTCGCACAGCACCTGGACGCGTTCCACCGCGAATAACGCCTCGATCAGGCGGGCATAGTGGTAATACAGTGTGTTTTCCACCGGTTTGCCACCGCTCAATGCCTTGAAGACCTTATGTTCCGCGTTTGCCATGGGTGTATCGATCTTTTCAGCAATATTCAGGCGTCCCAGCGGGCCAACACGGTAGACACCTTCCGGATAGCCCAGCTTTTTGTAATAGGGGAATTTGAGGTAAGACCAAGGCTCCACATGCTCGGAAATATAATCGAGATAATTCGCGCCGTCAAATTTTTCCCGTTCCTTACCGGAACGGTCGATCAGGCGGATATTTCCATTATACAATTCCAAGCCGTTTGCAGGAGTCACCATGCCAAAGTAGCCGGTGGGGAAGACCGCGAACTTGTTGATATCCTCGACGTTCTTTTCCGCCCAGTCCTTCATGATCTGCAGGCCGGTTTTCAAGATTTCCACAGCTGCGTCCACACCCTTAAGGATCTCATCCCGTTCGCTCTCGTGCAGGGCTTTGTTGACACCGCCCGGCACAGCAAAATTGGGATGAATGCGACGTCCGCCCAGAGTGTGGATGATCTCCTGCCCGAATTTGCGCAGTTGGACGGCTTTTACGGTCAGACCGGGGTTTGCGCTGATCAGCCCGACCACGTTTCTGGTTTCGGGTGAGTTATCGAATCCGAGCAGCAAATCCGGCCCAGCCAGTTCAAAGAAGTGCATGCCATGGCTTTGGATGATCTGTCCCATGTGCATTAGTTCGCGCAACAGGTTGGCCGGATGCGGTGGGGTCTGTCCGGTTAGAGCATCGTTTGCCTTGGCTGAGGCCAGATGGTGGCTGACCGGACAAATGCCACAAATGCGTGGGGTGATGGATGGCATTTCGAAATACAGGCGACCTTCGCAGAATTTCTCGAAGCCGCGGAATTCGTTCACGTGCAGATAGGCGTGGTCCACCGTTCCACCATCGTTCATGTGAATGGTGACTTTGGCGTGCCCTTCGATGCGGGTGACGGGTTCAATCGTAATTTTTTGTGCAGTCATGTCAGTACTCCTAATCCCAGTGCAGCAAATCGTTCTTAAGTTCCAGCGTGTGTCCCTGGGCCAGTTCACTCAAAACGTAAAAGATGACATCTGCATCCGGAGGGCATCCGGGCACATTGTAATCCACCGGCACCACCTCATGGATGGCGCGTGTTTTGGTCATGGTTGCCAATTCGGGGTCATTCGGGATCTGGCTGCCAGCTTCGTTGCTTTCCGCATCCACATAGGCGCGCTGGAGCGCTTCCTGCACGCCGCAGAAATTGCGCAGGGCCGGCACCCCACCAAAAACTGCACAATCACCCAGCGCCACCAGAATTTTGGAGCGCTGACGGAACTTGCGGGCTACTTCTTCATTGGCAGTATTATTGATACCGCCTTCGAGTACGCCTACATCCACGCCGGATTTATCTGGTTCTTTCAGGTCGGTGATAGGTGAGGAGCGCAGGTCGGCCAGTTCGACCACTTGCAGGATGCGCTCATCCATGTCAAGCAGGGACATATGACAGCCAGCACATCCGCACATCCAATCCGTAGAGATCTTGGGTTTTGCCATATTGTTTCTCCTTTTGTGCGCTACCGTTAAATGGTGCTCAGAACTACGCTTGATTTCCGTTCGTGGACTACCGTCTGCCAGTCTTGCTTGACAGGCATGTTCATGCGCATGGCTACTTCCGCCAACACTGCGGCATTACCGCGGACCCCTTCAGGTGCTTGGATGGCCTGTTTGGCTTTCTGGACGCGCCCATCCAGACTGATATAGTGACCTTCCTGTTCTGACCAGAGCGCCACCGGCAGGACTACATCCGCTTTTTCGGTTAGAGCCGAGGTATAGGAGGCCTGAACTACCAGATAGGGAGCCTTTTCCAGATGCTGGACCAGGCGCTTAGAGACAAAATCGTCACCCACGGCCACATAGATGGCCTCATGACCATGCAGGTCGAATTGCTCGTCCAAGCCGAATAAGGCGGCTGCCACGCTATTGGCTTCACCTTTCAATGAAAGCAGACCAACCCGTTCACTATCCACTGCGCCTATCAGCGTCGCCAAACTGATCAGAGCTTCCACCAGCTTCTCATCGCGCTGGGCGGTGATACCCTTGCCAAATAAGATGACTGGGCTGACCGCGTGTGCAAGCATCCGGGCGGCATGGGCCAACCTTTCGGCTTCAAGGCCAGTGGCCTTGAGTGAATCGGCGATGACGGCCTCAACATCCGGAATGGCCATTGGCGTTCTTCCCAGGCCTTCCTTGACAATAATGGCCTGCATCCCGTTGATCAAAGCCAGGTCGCTACCGGGCTTGTTCTTCAACGTAACATCGGCAAATTCATCCAACGGGCCAGCTTCGGGACTGGCCTGGATCAAGTGCATGCCCTTGGGCAGAGCCCGTTTAACCAGGAAACCTGCCACCATGTGGGTTTTGGCTATGTTCGCGCCGATGCACAGCACTGTATCTGCATTGCGCAGTACGTCCAGCTTACCTTCGAAGGCGCCGTGTTTTTCGGCGACTGTATTGAGCACGGCAGTCGGCATGCCTTCTTCAGTGCTGGTGACCATCCCGCTTTTGAAGCCGTCGGCAAAGAGTTCCTTGAACATTGCCAGCGCTTCGACAGGCAAGCGGCTGGATGCGATCGCGGCCAGCCCGGCCTGAACCCTGCCAGCCAGTGGTTTGAGTTTATCGGCCACAGAACCCAAGGCTTCATCCCAGGAAGCGGGTTCGAGCTTGCCGTTCTTGCGCATTAGCGGTGTGGTGATCCTGTCACGGGTATTCTGCATCGGGTCGTAGCGCCCGTGCTCACACAACAGGCCGTGATTGACTACTCCTTCCCAATCGCCTTCTATGCGCACGATGCGGTTGTCATGCACGATCAGGTTCAGGCCGCAGCCCACCGAGCAGCCTACACAGACCGTCTTGATCTGGGTCATGCCTTTTTCGTGGCCCTGGTAGGCGCTGGTGCGGTCGATCAATGCGCCTGTCGGGCAGGATTGGACGCAGGTGCCGCATTTGATGCAGGTGCTCTCGCCCAATGGCACGTTCGTATCCGCCACGATCAGGCTCGAAGCGCCGCGTTCCGCCACTGCCAGGGTGAAGTTGCCCACCAGTTCGCCGCACGCCCGCACA
>Ga0182027_10013236_pt1 | contig 11520 bp, 11 predicted proteins | sample 712E1DmetaG_FD_121300 | JGI IMG/M metagenome (GOLD analysis project Ga0182027, IMG submission 121300) | Permafrost microbial communities from Stordalen Mire, Sweden - 712E1D metaG (Illumina Assembly) | ecosystem: Environmental > Terrestrial > Soil > Wetlands > Permafrost | place: Sweden...
AACAATGAACAATGAACAATTCCGTCTCGCACTGACGGGACTAGAGTTGTTCATTGTTTATTGTTCATAGTTCATAAAAAATATGGATTGTCTCTTCTGTAAAATAATCGCCAAACAGATCCCGGTCGATCTTATTTATGAAAATGAAAAAGTCGTTGCCTTTTTGGATATCAATCCAGTGAACCCCGGGCATCTTTTGGTCGTTCCCAAAGTTCATAGCGAGAATATCGCCGTCGCCGCGGACGACGACCTTATTGCTTTGACGCTGGCCGTTAAAAAATTGGCGCCGGCTGTTTGCGCCGCCACCTCTTGCGACGGCTGGAACCTCGAAGTGAACAACGGCAATGCCGCGGGGCAAGCTATCGACCACACGCATTGGCACATTGTTCCGCGCCGCAAGGAAGACGGTCTAAAGCATTGGCCCGGCCATCCGTACGCGGCAGGGGAGGCCGCCAAGATCATTGCTTTAATTCGCGAAAATTTAATGTCGTAAGTCGCCGCCGGCGCGCTATGTGGCTATTGACATTTTTCGTATTTTCGGCTAAGTTGGCGTTGCGTTTGTAAATTCACAACGGCCCTTGCGGCCCAACAAGGAGAAGCGCGATGAAGGAAATTCCCAGTGGCACAGAACCCCCGCAGGAAAAAGCGAAGAAGATCAGTCAGCTGATCGGCCAAAACAATACGCTGATCAATAACATCGTCGTTGATACGGTGGATGACCGGGTCATTATAAACATCGGCCGGATGCCGGCCGCGGTTTTAGCCGGGCTCGCGGCCGTTGCCGCCCTTGTCGCATGGATGAGCGGCCAAGAGGACGGCACCGGTTGGCCGCGCATCGGCTGGTTGTTCATCGGAGTGCTCGTTGCGTCCATTGTTTTCATGGTCGTGTCGCAGTTGTTTGACATGACTTGCAAAATGCAAGCAAGCAAGCGTCGCGATCTCAAAGCCGAGAACGAGGCCGATCCGAGGTTCAAGTTCGCGCGAACGATCGTCGCCGCGAATTTCGCTTGGATAACGCTGAGGAACCACTATCAGAGCGTCCACAACGCCGTCGATGGCGACCTTGGCGCCGAAGGCGACAAGCTTGCCGATGCCTGTCTCGCTTTTCTTTACGACGGGAACTCGATCATCTCCCGCGCCATCAATATCTTTCTTCTCAAAGAGGAGAGCGGCTTGTTCTACCGAAAAGACGATATTCCCGATGAGGTTGGCTTCGGAAGCGTCGAGGCGGAGCTTGACGATTTCATCAAGACGGCGGGAACGTCCGACTTCGGCAGACATCTCATTGACGCGGCCGTCAAAACCCCGGTCTGACCGCCAATTCCCGACACAACTGCGCCACCCGCTCATCCGGGGCGCAGTTTTTCTTTTTTACGCCTCAAGCGCGAAGATGCCCCTTTTATTGACCAACGGCGCATTTTGTGCTATGGTTATCACTTATGAAAATACTTATTTTGGGCGCGAAGGGGATGCTGGGGAGCGCGCTTGCCGAGGAATTTAAGAACGGCAACGAAGTGCTTGCGTGGACGCGCGAGGAGCTTGATATTGCCGATCCCGAGGCCATGGCCGCCGCGATCACTTCCGACATTGACATGATCGTGAACGCGGCCGCGCTTACCGATATTGATGCGATCGAAGACAAACTCGACGAAGCGATGAAAGTGAACGCGCGTCCGTCGGCCGTGCTTGCGGACATCTGCAATATTTTGGGCATGACCTATGTCCACTTTTCCTCGGAGCATGTTTTTCCGGGGCGCGACAATCGCGGCTATGACGAGCGCGGCAAAACGGAACCGCTCTCGGTCTATGGCAGCGCCAAAGCGCAATCGGAAAAGTTCGCGTTGGAAAATGACCGCACCTATCTCATTCGCACCTCGCGTCTTTTTGGCGACCAAGGAACCTCGGCGAACGCTAAGGAGAGTTTTGTTCAAAATATCAAGAACGCCGCTTCGTCTCAGGGCTCGATTAATTCGGTTCATGACGAAGTGGCTTCGCCTACTTATGTGAAAGATCTTGCCAAGGCCGTACGCGAACTTGTCGATACAAAAAAACCTTACGGCATTTATCACATCACCAACTCGGGGATGGCCACCTGGTATCAATTCGTTTCAAAGATCGTGGAGATGGCCAAGATCAACGCGACGGTCGCGCCGGTTGCGCGCCGCGAAATGCCCGTTGCCGCGACGCGCCCGCGCTACGGCATGCTCGTGAATACAAAACTTCCGCAGCTTAGAAGCTGGGAAGACGCGCTGGCTGACTATATGAACAATGGACAATGAACAATGGACAATTACGTCCCCCGATGTCCATCGGGGGACAAGATTTGTTCATGGTTCATCGTTCATAATTTATTGCAAGAGGCGCTTCCAAAGAACGGAAGCGCCGTTTTTGTTTCCCATGAAATATAAGGTCTTGCCGTCGGAGGCGAGCGACAGTCCGTTTAATCCTTCTCCGGTCACGAGTGTAATATCGTTCCTGGTGTCGCGGCCGTCGCGCTCGATCGCATGGATCGAAGTTTCGGTCTCGTAGATCACCCAGCCGGTGTTCACGTAGGGGAGAATGGCGAGGATCTCGTCGGAAAGGCGCGTGACGGTCTCGTGATCGTTGTTCTTGTTTTCGACCCAGATCTCGAACCCGTCGCTTTTGAACGTTTCGCCGTTGCTTTCATAGGTCAGCGGATCGGCGCGTTTGAGCATCGCGAGTTCATTTTGGTTAAGCGTCGTTTCGGCTGACGCTGCGAGCGCTTCGGGCGCGGCCGTCTTCCAAAGAACGATGCCTTCGGCGAAGGTCGCGAGCGCGCTTGCCACCGGCAAGGTCTTGCTCCATGCGCTATAGCCCTTCTTGGTCACATTGATCAGATAGTCGCTCGGAAGCAGGTCGCGCAAACGGGTCGGCGTATGCTCGGAGCGCAGCTTGCCGTCCAAATAGATTTCGGCGCCCGACGGACGCGAACGCAAAAAAATTATCCCGACCTTTTCAAGCCGAACCTTCTTTTCATTCCAGCGGTAGCCGGCCGTGTAGAGGACGACGATGGGCGCGGTGATGAAAAAAATGACAATGAAGCCGACGAGAATGCCGATCCTTGTTCTATAGGTCATTTTGTTCTATGATCATATCTATTGCTAATCATCCGTCACATGTCCAAATTCATCATCAGGGGCGGAAACGCGCTTAAGGGCGAGGTCAAGATCTGCGGCTCGAAGAACGAGGTTTTGCCGGCGCTTTGCGCTTGTCTTCTGACCGCCGAACCGGTCATCATAAGAAATGTACCACGAATTTCCGATGTCGATAAGCTTTTGAAGATCATTGTTTCGCTGGGCGCCGAAGCCGAGTGGACGGGCGAGCACGAGGTCAGGGTTTGCGCGCGCGCCGTCAATTTGGGATACATGGACGCCGCACTGGTTGCGGGTTTTCGCGGCTCGGTGCTGCTCATGGGACCCTTGCTCGCGCGCTTCGGCTCGGTCACGCTGCCGGAACCGGGCGGCGACATCATCGGCAAGCGCCCGCTTGACGATCACTTTAACGCTTTCGAGGAAATGGGCGCGACGGTCGTTGTCGCGCACGACAGCGTTTCAATAAGTGGGGCGCTTCACGGCTCCGAAGACATTTTGCCGATCTTTTCGGTCACCGCGACGGAGAACGTTCTGATGGCCGCCGCGCTCACGTCCGGCCGCACCGTCATCAAACTGGCCGCCGCCGAACCGCACGTGCAAAAATTGTGCGCGATGCTTGGCGCGATGGGGGCGACGGTGGAGGGGGCGGGGACGCATACGATCATCGTTACCGGAGCAAGAACGCTCCATGGTTGCGATCATACGATCTCGGGAGACATGCTTGAGGCGGGGACCTTTATTGTGGCCGTGGCCGCGACCGGCGGCGATGCGACGCTTACGGGCGTCGAAACGAACGATCTCGACATGGTTTTGAACGTCGTTCATTCTATCGGCATCAAGACCTCGATAGACCATGGAAAATTGCGCGTTACCGCGCCCGCGGCGATCAAGCCCTTTCGCTTACAAACGCTTCCTTACCCCGGGTTTGCCACCGATCTTCAAGCGCCGTTCTCGGTTTTGGCCACTCAAGCGAACGGCATGTCAATGATCCACGATCCCCTCTACGAGGGGCGGCTGGCGCATATCCCATGGCTCGTGAAAATGGGCGCGAACGCCGTTGTCTGCGATCCGCATCGCGTCGTCATTTCCGGCCCCACGGCGCTCCATGGCTACGAGATCAGGGCGCTTGACATAAGGAGCGGGGCCACGATGGTGATCGCCGGGCTCGCGGCGCGCGGGGAGACCGTTGTTCACGACGCCGAAGTCCTCGACCGCGGCTACGAACGCCTTGCCGAACGCCTCGCCTCGCTCGGAGCGGACATCAGACGCGAATAAATGCTATAATGACCTTCGGGTAAGAACTAACAACCCCACTCCGTTTCGGCTTCGCGGGGCAGGCTAAGAACTAAATTCCAAAACTACATCTCCATGGAAGAACCAAGAAACAAGGGTCAAATTTTAAAAAGCGGATTTTTGAAAAAGGTCCGGCTTTCTTTGGGTGTCTATATCGCGATCATTGCCGTTCTTGCGAGTTTTGCGGGCGGCGTGGCGCTTGGCGAGCGACAGGAAAAGACGGCTCCGGTCCCGGGCATCGGTACCGTCACGAACAAGAACGCGCCCGAGCCGAAATACGTTTCAAAAGACGTTGACATGAGCCAGTTCTGGAAGGTCTGGGACACGATCCACAACGAATATTTGCGCGCGCCGGTGGCAGACCCCAAACTTTTTTACGGTTCGATCAAAGGCATGGTCGCCGCGCTGGGCGATCCGTATTCGGTTTATTTCGATCCTGACGAGGCGTCGCAATTCTCAAGCCAGCTTGAAGGCACTTTTGACGGGATCGGCGCGGAAATGGGTTTCAAGGATTCGCAGATGATCGTTGTCGCGCCTTTGCCAAATACGCCGGCAACGAAGGCCGGGCTTAAGGCCGGCGACGCCGTCCTTAAGATCAACGGCGAGGACACGACCAATATGCCGCTCGACATCGCCGTCTCCAAGATCCGCGGCCAAAAAGGGACCACGGTGACGCTTAACATTTATCGCGACGGCATTGCCGATCCGTTCGACGTGACGATCACCCGCGACAAGATCGTTGTTGACTCGGTCCAGTCGAAAATGATCGACGCGACCGGGAAAGAAATTACGGGCGCCGGCGGCATCGCGCTTATCACGGTGAGCGAATTCAACCAAGACACGGTCCAAGGGTTTGACGCGGCGCTCTCTGCCATGCAACTCCGCGACGCCAAAGGCATCATCATCGACTTGCGCGGCAATCCGGGCGGATATTTGGACGCCGCGGTCGAAGTTCCGCGCGACTGGGTGGGCGACGAGCCGGTCGTTATCCAGCGCAAATCCGACGGCAGTGAAGAGGTGATGAAACCGACGATGAAGATCACGCCCGTCTCGCTCCCGACGGTGATCTTGGTCGACAAATGGACGGCGAGCGCGGCGGAGATCGTTTCCGGCGCCATGCAGGATTATGGCAAGGCGACGCTCGTGGGCGAGACGACTTTCGGCAAGGGCGTCGTCCAAGAATATATCGACAGCTTCCCCGACGGCTCCGCGCTTAAGCTCACGATGGCCGAGTGGCTCACCCCAAAAGGCCGCTCGATCGACAAAAAAGGGATCACCCCGGACATTGCCGTGGCGCTCACCGACGCCGACATCAAAGCCGGCAAAGATCCTCAGCTCGACAAGGCGATCGAGATCGTAACAAAAAAACCCGATGCAGCAGCGACAGCTAAAAAATAATGTTCGCGTCGAGCACTCGGCCGGCGGCGTGGTTTTTCGACGCTTGGATCGACGCATCTTGATCGGCTTGATCAAGGATTCTTACCATAAATGGACCTTTCCCAAAGGGCATTTGGAAAAGGGTGAAACGCCGGCGCAAGCCGCGCTCCGGGAAACGCATGAAGAAATGGGATTGAAACGCCTACGCCTCGTCGCCCCCCTGGGGGATGTCTCAATAAAATTCAAGGATCGTTTTGTTCATGTCGGACAAACGGTTCAAAAACGAATTGATTTTTTTCTGATGGAAACGCCGCCGCACGAACAAGGGAAGCCCGAGCGCGGCGAACGGATAAGCGCGATCCGCTGGGTGCCTTATCACCAGGCGGCCAAATTCGCGAGTTATAAAAACGTTCAGCCGATCGTGAAGCGCGCCGTCTTGCAACTCGACCAAACGGCGAAAAGACCAAAAATGTGAACTACAAGGATTACGCGATACAAGACGCGGATAAATTTTTCGTCGGGCTTAAAAGCGGACCCGACGGGCTTTCCGCGGCCGCGGCGCTCTCGGCGCTTACCGAGGGCGGCTCCAATCGCATTCCGCAGCCAAAGCTTTCCGGATTGAGGATCCTGATTCGGCAACTTACCTCGCCGATGACCTACGTGCTGGCCGCGGCTTTTTTGATCTCGCTCATTGTTTCCGACTTGAGTTCGGCGCTCACGATCCTTGTTTTTTTGATCCTTAACGCCGTTCTGTCATTCACCCAAGAATACCGCTCCGAACACGTCGTGCAAAAATTGCAAAAATTCATCACCCCGACGGCGCTCGTGAAACGCAATGGGGTTTGGAAGACGCTGCCGCGCGATGAAGTGGTCGCGGGCGACATGATCGCGGTCAAGGCCGGCGACGCCTTTCCGGCCGATGTTCGCATCATGAAGGCGGAGAATTTATTGGTCGACGAATCGATCCTTACCGGCGAATCGGCGCCCGCGGAAAAAGACGAGCGGACGATGACCGCATTGCCGGAGACGCCGTCGGATGCCGCGAACATTGGTTTTGCCGGGACGATCGTCGCCGCCGGCGAGGCCGAGGCCGTGGTCGTCGCGATCGGCGGGCAAACGGTTTTCGGCGGGATCGCCGCCGAGAGCAGCGAGACAAAACGGCCGTCGATCTTTGAGCAGAACATCGCTTCGTTCTCAAAGTTCCTTGTTTGGCTAACGGTGATCGTGCTGGGAGCCGTTTACATTGCGAATCTTTTGATCAAAGGCGCCGCCGAAAGCCCCATCGACCTGCTGCTCTTCTCGCTGGCCGTGGCCGTCTCGGTCATTCCCGAGGCGCTCCCTGCGGTCATCACTATCACCTTTTCAAAAGGCGCGCTTATTTTGGCGCGCAAGAAGGTGGTCGTGAAACGGCTCTCCGCGATCGAGGACCTTGGGCACATTGAAGTGCTTTGCACCGACAAGACCGGCACGATCACCGAGAACAAACTCGCGATCGGCCGCGTCGTTTGCGGCAATGCCAACGCCTGTCTGCTTTCGGCCCTGCACTCGTCGGACCTCCCGCAAGGGAAAAAACAAACCGTTTCGTCGTTCGATGCGGCCATTTGGCATTTTGCCTCGAACGAGCTTCATGGCGAGGCCAAAAAAGCGGTCCGGCTTGATCAGTTGCCGTTCGATCCGGCGCGGCGCAGGAATGCGACCATTGTCGAGCGGGGCGGGAAAATAATTCTTGCACTTAAAGGCGCACCCGAAGACATTCTCGATCTCTGTCATGTGGCGGGCGCCGCGCGCGAAGCGGCTGAATCCGAATTTAAGGCCATGGGTGAAGAGGGGATGCGCGTTTTGGCCGTTGCCGAACGCGAGGTCGTAAAAAAGGCGGAATACGGCCCGGCGGACGAAGAAGGCGCCGTCTTCATGGGGCTCATCGGCTTTATCGATCCATTGAAATCCACCGCCAAGGCCGCCATTCTGCTGGCTGAAAAACTTCATGTACGAATTAAGATGATCACCGGCGATTCAGCGGAGGTGGCCGGCGCGGTCGGGGTCAATGTGGGGATAATCAAGTCCGCAAGCGAGGTCGTAACCGGCGCGGAACTCGCCAAACTCGACGATGGCGCCTTCGCCGCCGCGGTCGAAAAAACGGATGTTTTCGCGCGCGTAACGCCCGACATAAAATACCGGATCGTGAACGCGCTCGAGAAAAAATTTGCCACCGGCTTTTTGGGCGAAGGCATTAACGATGCGCCGGCGCTTAAGGCCGCGAACGTCGCGATCGTGGTGGCCGAGGCCTCGGACATCGCCCGCGAAGCGGCGGACGTCGTGCTCTTGGAGCGTTCGCTTGCGGTCGTCATCGACGGCATCAAGGAAGGCCGCACGATCTTTGCGAACGTCACCAAGTACATCCGGTACACGCTGGTCGGAAATCTTGGCAACTTTTTTTCGATCGCCCTTATCTCGCTTTTTGTCGACTATCTGCCGCTTTTGCCGGTACAGATCCTGCTCATTAATTTGCTCACTGACATTCCGTTCGTCGCGGTGGCCACCGACAACGTCGACATTGAAGACATTGCCACGCCGCATCGTTTTTCCATCCGCGGACTCGCCCTCTACGCCAGCATTCTCGGTTTTATCGCTTCGCTTTTCGACTTTATTTTCTTCGCCATCATGCGCCACGCGGCCGTGGGCGAGATCCGCACGCTGTGGTTCGTCATGAACATGCTGACCGAAGTGGCGACGATCTTTGTTCTGCGCACCAACCGCTTCTTTCTCCGGGCGAAGCGCCCGTCATGGCTTCTGGCGCTGATCTCGGTGGCGATCATGGTCATCTCGGTCGTTCTGCCGTTCACGCATTGGGGAGCGCGTGTTTTCAGTTTTGTCACCCCTTCGGCAGCGGGTCTTGCGACGGTCATCGCCATCATGTTTGTTTATGTCGCCGCGACCGAAGCGGTCAAGCTCGCTTATCTGCGGTTCGCCAAAAAGGTGATCGCCACGCAGTGATCTTATCCACTTTGGCTCGCCGCGTCTAAAGAGTAAAATGATCCCAATATGACCAAATACATCTTCATCGTCGGCGGCGTCATGAGCGGGGTGGGGAAGGGTACGGCTTCGGCCTCGATCGCGAAGATCCTCCAGTCAAAGGGCTTCCGCGTTTCCGCCATGAAGATCGATCCTTATATCAACGTCGACGCCGGCACGATGAATCCGGTTGAACACGGCGAGGTGTTCGTGACCGAGGACGGCGACGAGACCGATCAGGATATCGGCACCTATGAACGTTTCTTGGACATCGACGTCAACTCGACCAATTACATGACCACCGGCCGGGTGTATCAGACGGTGATCGAGAAAGAACGCAATTTGGAATACGGCGGCAAGTGCGTCGAAGTGGTTCCGCATATTCCCGAAGAGGTCATCCGCCGCATCAAAAAAGCCGCGAAGATGGCGCGCGCCGAGATCATGATGATCGAGGTGGGCGGCACGGTGGGCGAGTATCAGAACGCGCTTTTCTTAGAGGCCGGGCGCATGATGCACCAGAAGAACCCGCATGACGTTCTGTTCATCCTGGTTTCTTATTTGCCCGTTCCTTCGAAGATAGGAGAGATGAAGACCAAGCCGACGCAGAACGCCAACCAGCTGTTGAACTCCGTCGGGATCCAGCCCGACATTATTTTGGGCCGCGCCGAGGTGCCGCTCGACGAGCCGCGGAAGCGCAAGATCGCCATGTTCTGCAACGTGGATGCGCGCGACGTTATTTCCGCGCCGGACGCCGATTCGGTCTATGAGGTGCCGGTTAATTTGGAAAAAGAGGGGATATCGAAACGCATTTTGAAAAAGCTGGGCCTTCGCGCCAGGAAAAAAGACCTTAAGGAATGGCGCGCCTTTTTGCGCAAGGTGCATGAATCGGAAAAGCCGGTCAGGATCGCGGTCATCGGCAAATATTTTTCAACCGGCGATTTCACTCTTTCCGACGTTTATATTTCCGTGATCGAATCGTTAAAACACGCCGCTTGGCACTTCAAGCGCAAGCCGGAGCTGCATTGGCTCAACTCCGAGCTCTATGAGAAAGAGCCGGAACGGCTCAAGGACCTGTCGCTTTACGACGGCGTCGTCATTCCCGGCGGCTTTGGCACGCGCGGGGTCGAGGGCAAGATCGCGGTAATAAAATACGTTCGCGAGAAAAAGATCCCGTACCTCGGTCTTTGCTACGGCATGCAGCTAGCGGCCATTGAATTCGCCCGCGATGTGGCCGGTTTGCGTTCGGCGAACACCGCCGAGGTCGACACGTCCTCGCCTCATCTTATTATCCACATCATGCCCGACCAAGAGGGCTTGGTGCGGCAGAAAAAGTACGGCGGCACGATGCGCTTGGGCGCTTATCCGTGCGTGCTCGCGCCCGGGACGACCTCCAGGAATGCCTACGGCAAAAAAAATATCTCCGAACGCCACCGCCACCGCTATGAGCTTAATAACGCTTATCGCGCCCAACTCGTGAAAGCCGGCCTAGTGATCGCCGGCACCTCGCCCGACAACAAGCTTGTTGAAATAATCGAGTTAAAGAACCACCCCTTCTTCGTCGCCACCCAATTCCATCCCGAATTCAAAACGCGGCCAATGGCGCCGCATCCGCTCTTCCGCGAGTTCATCCGTGCGGCGATCAAAGGCAAATAGCCAAGACTCAAAATTAATTGAATATTCAACACATTAACAGCTTGACATAAAGCTGTTAATGTGTAATTATAGAGGCGGTCGAAAAACAAAGGAGGACATCGTGGAAAAATCAGGATTGAACATCAAAAGCGCCCTGTACCGCATCGGAATGTGGTTTTCGTTCTGCGGCGCGGTCGGGATATTCGTGAACCGAATGAGCGGCCACGGAACCGGTTGGCAGGCATATATACTGGTCGTATGCTTCGTCATCGCTAGCTTCACCTTCGCTTGTCTCTTGGAACGTGTCCAACGGCCGTGGAAGTTGAAGTACCAGAAGGCGTGTATGGACCTCGATCTGCTCGAGCATGTTCCGCCAACGTTGCTCAGGTTGGTGGCTGAACAGTGCAGGCAGAAGAAGTTGCAAGAACGATCCTTGTAGCGTTTCTCGTACTTTTCCGTAGAGCCCCCCAGTCGTTGGCGGGGCTTTTTTAAAAAAGGTTAAAATTTGGTTTTTGGTTCTTGGTTTTTTATCCACACCTCTTGCATTTCTGCGTGGGTGTGGTTGTATTTAATCAGGAGGTAAGTTTAGAAATGAACAAAACAAATACGGAGAGTGCTCCGACCGAAAGTTCTTTGCCAGGGGAATACACTTGCACGGTTTTGGGCGAATCGGTCGACGGCGTCGATCTGCCGGTGCTGCACCGAGGCGCTCGCGCGATCGTGGAAAAGCGCGGCAACCGGCACGACAGCCCGTACCGAATCAATGTTTTTCGCGCCGGACACGAGTTCACCATGATCTCAATCGAATTCGGACTTTCCAAGCGACGTCATCGCCCGGAAATGTGTTTCTCAACCCGCTAGCGGATCCACGATCCGTCCTCGACCCATAGAGAGTGTGTTCCGCCACTCTCTATTTTTATACCAAAACATCCCGCCGTGAGGCGGGATGTTGTTAGTTCCTTTTGGGAAGTCGTCGCTTAGAAGCGGCGAGGGCCGTTGGCCTGCTTGAACTTGCGCATGCAGTCGCGGCACTTCAAGGTCGAAGTTCTGGACGGATCAGGGTTGAAGGGGAGCTCCGTGATAGGGGCGCCGC
>Ga0182027_10013238_pt1 | contig 11520 bp, 10 predicted proteins | sample 712E1DmetaG_FD_121300 | JGI IMG/M metagenome (GOLD analysis project Ga0182027, IMG submission 121300) | Permafrost microbial communities from Stordalen Mire, Sweden - 712E1D metaG (Illumina Assembly) | ecosystem: Environmental > Terrestrial > Soil > Wetlands > Permafrost | place: Sweden...
CCGGCGGCGCGACGCGCTCGCCGAACTGCTGTGGCGGCCGTCGGCGGCGGTGCTGCGCGGCGTCGACACCTCGGCGCACCCGATGGGCTACCTGGTCGCCACAGTGCAGCAGCGGATGGCGGCACAGGCACGCGTCGATCAGCAGGCTCACATGGTGGCGATCGAGGATCTGCGCGGCGGCGACGAGCTGCGCCACGTCGTGCTCACGACGCCGGGCATCGGCACCGCCGAGTATCTGGCCGCCCTGCGCGCGACCGGCAAGGCGGCCGACCTGCGCATCGCTGCAGATGTGGAGGCGTGGCTGGCCGGCGCCGGCAGGCGGGAACTGGGCGACGCGCGATACCAAGCCATCCTCTCGTTCCTGTGGCAGCCACGGTCGCGGGCGCTTGGCCGGCGGGCGCGGGGCGTATTCACTCGCGCGGTTGGTGGGGCGATGGCGCCGCCGACGTGGTTCTGCGCTACTGGGACCCGGCTCGACAGCGTCGTCCATCGCGCGAACGCCGGTCTGGTCCGATGATCGCGGCCAGGCGCGGGCCGCAGGCTTGGGCCGAGATTAAAAACCGATTAAAAGCCTTCCTGACGCGGTCCGACAAAACAACAGAGTAGGAGGCACTACGATGCCGCAAACAACCCCGCGCACCGGCTGCCGGCGGCCCATGCCGCCCCTCGAGGTCGGGGTAATGATGACCATGGGCGGCGTGCCGGTAGTCTTGGCGCGCCTCCGCGATCCCCAGGCTGTGCGCACCGCCGTAGAGGCGGCGATTCTGGCCGCGAACCAGCGCGACGACATCGGTGGGCGCCAGGAGGCGCGGATGCTGGCTGGGCTACTGAGAGAGATCTGAGAGAGGAGGGGTGCGCGCCGGGTGATGTCGGCGCGCCCAAAAAAAACCATGGAATCGATCAGCTATAGTGTACTGCCGATCGACGGCGATGTCGATGCCCTCGTGAGAGTGCACGCACCCGAGGCCGACGGCCTCGCATATCGGCGGCTGATGGCCGAGGAGGGCCCGCGGCGCCTCACCACCGCCGAGGTCGCGGTGGTGCGCCGCGTGCTGATCCGCCGCGGCAGCTGTGACCGGCCCACCACCGCCGCCGAAGCGGCCACCTGGCGCCGCGCATACGAGGAGGTGCTCGGGCGTCCAGCGCCCCGCAGACGGGTGACGGTGTGGTGCACGGGAGGTGCCGCATGAGCGCGCAGACCATCCTCCCGGCGGCGGCGGCCGTCGTGCCGGGGTCTGCCACATTCGATTTCCTGCGGACGCTGCACCCCGAGGGACTCGCGCCCCACCACCTCCTTATATGGACGGTGACCGGCGATATGAAGCGGAGCCAATGGTTCCGGTCCATCGAAAGCGCGGTCGCCTTCGTGGAGACTTGCCAAGCCGATGCGATCTATTTCGGCGTCGGGCTGTCGGCCGCGGATCGCGGGCCGTTCGCGAGATGCAAAGCCGACGAGATTGCCGTGTTGCCGGGTCTCGTCTGCGACCTCGACGTCGCGGGCCCAGCGCACGCGAAGCCCGGCTTGCCGCCCACCAAAGAGGAAGCGCGCAAGATCTTGCCACTCGAGTTCCCGCCGACGCTGACGGTCGATTCGGGCCACGGCCTGTACGGTTGGTGGCTGTTCCGGGAGCCGTGGCAACTGGAAAGCCCGGACGAACGCGAACGCGAACGCGCGAAGGCGCTGTCTCAACGATGGCACCACCTGCTGGCCGAGAATGCGCGCCGGCTTGGGTACGTGATCGACTCGGTGTTCGACTTGTCGCGTGTGCTTCGCCTGGTCGGCACCCTCAATCGCAAGGTTGCAGGCGACCACCGCAAAGTGGAGGTCATCGAAGTTTCCGGCCGCAGATACGAGCCGTCAGATCTCGAACGCATACTCGACTTGATGAACGTTCCCGAGATCGAGGTGCGCTCCGTCGACGAGGCCGGCCGGATCGAGCATGGGGATCTCCATGTTATGCCAGGAGTGAATCTCGCGCCGGAGCTGAGGCAGCAGATCGACGCACTCATCCAGAACGACACTGATTTCGCGCGAGTCTGGCGGCGCGAAAAACGGATGCCGCGCGACAACTCGTGGTCGGGCTTCGCGCAGTCCATCGCCAACCTTCTGGCGCTCGCCAACCTGCGCGACCAGGCGATCATCGACGTCCTCACCGTGCACCGCCGTGAGCACGGCGACGCCGGTAAGCGAGAACCGAAGGCGCTGTCGTTCTTCGTGCACACCATCGCTACTGCCCGCAAGTGGGCGACCGAGCAGCAGGAGCGGGACCGCAAGCGCGCCGAGCGGGAAGCAAAACAGAAGGAAGTCGAAGAACAAGAAGCCAAGGAGTGCGCCCTGATCGCGGAAGTTTCCGCCAGCGACTTGGACGCGCAGAAGCGGCTTGCCGAACTGCTCGAACTGGATGTGCACCGCCTGGTGCAGCTCGGCAACGACCTGGAACCGGGTTATCGCCTCGAGCTTGCGGATGGCCGGAGCGCGAGCATCCCATCGCTGGCCGCCATGACAAGCTTCGCGGCCTTCAATCGCTATGTCTGGAGATTCCTTCGCACCGCCCTGCCCGCAAAGGCGAGAAGACAGTGGCGCGCCGTCTCCATCGCGCTGGCCAAGCTCATCGTCGTCGAAGACACCGGCCTCGGCGAAGTCGAGGTGTTGATCAGCGATCTGGGCGAGTACTTTTCACAGGCTTATGGGACGTTCTTCGAAGATTTTCCTGCCGTCGAATACCCGGGTGGGCCACCCGCCGGGCGGTGCAGCAGCAAGTTCCCGCATTCCGGTTTGATCCGCGCCGAGACGGAACAAGAATTCGCGGTCGCGCTGAGACTGCTGGGCCTCCCAAGAAAAGCCGACCTCGCGGCGGTCGGCGTCTATTACCTCGAGCGGGGTCTGCAATCGGACGTCGGCGGCGAAGTCGCTCGCGCCGTCTTCACAATGCCGCCGCTCTACAACTGGCTCAGAAAGTACAAAGAACGGAAATACGACGCCGAGACTCTGGCGAAGCGGCTGATGGAAGCGGGCTTCGAGTTCAGGCAGACGGCCATGGAGAGCGGAGTGCGGCTGAAGCGGGTTTGGCGAGGCCGGCTTGCGGACGGGGAGGTGGACGACCACGCGTTCGTCTCGCAAGAGGATCGCGCGGCGTTCGGCGACGTGGTTCACCGGACCCCGGTCCAGTGAGGATCGCGGCGATGGATACCGATTCTACCCGCCGTACCCTTCACCGTCGTGAAATGAGCTTTGTCGTGTGCAACACGTGCTGCAAGCGATGTTCGGAGTTCCAGGAGTGGGTATTTTGGGTATTCGTAGCTTATTCCTGTGTTTTCAGTTAGATACACCAGGATGTACCTGGGTAAAGCGGTGGGTATGCAGTGGGTACGAGTGGGTATTCACAGGGCAACAGCAGAGGAACGCACCGCCATGAAACGATGTGTGGCGGCTGTATCCATTTGAAAAGAAAGGAACAATCGTTGAACCCGGTGAAGGGAGCGGGGATGCGCCGACGGTTGGCGACGGGCGGGAGTACCCACGACGTGTGGGTACCGGATGGGTGTGGCGCCGCGGCCGCCTGCCCCACGCGGAGGGCCCGCCCGGCGCGCGCCCGTTTCCTGGGTCCTGTCTCGCACCGGTGCCGGCGGCGGGTAGAGATGGTGCCGAACGTGCCCGCCTGTGGGCAGGTTAATTAGCTTAACTGCCGAGCTTAACTGAGGAGAATCACATGATCGCCAAGCTGCTTAACCGCCGACCAGCCTCTTCGCCGCCGCCGCCCGCCGCGCCAGCCTATGGCCCGCCGCCTGGCGCCCGGCCCGATCCGTTTTACCGGGACGAGCGTCGGGGCGACGCGGCCGAGGCCGCCACGTGGATACCGCGGCGCCCGTGGTTCAGCCGCCGCCCGCCGCAGGACGCGGACCGGCGGTGATTCACCAAGTCGAGCGGGCACAGTGCCCATTCGACGGATTCTAAAGGAGAAATGAATGTTCGAGAAATCTACCGATCAACTGGCGGCCGACGTCGAGAAGTGGGCCGTCAAAGAACTGTCGCTCATGCACCAGCAGCGCGACGCCGCCGCCAAGGTCCTGGCCTTGGAGCTGAACGCCGGCGACGCGCTCTTGGACGCCGAGGGCGACCAGCCCAGCACCGCGCCTATGGATGCGGTCGCGAGGGCGCGGTCCGAAGCCGCGGCAGTCACCGCAGCTATCGCGTCGTGCCGTCTGCGGCGCGTCCAGGCGATCACCGCGAAGCGCGCGGCGGCGGCCTCGGAGCTTCGGCGGGAGGTGATGACGCTGCGCCGCCAGCGCGATGCGCTCGAAAAGAAAACCGCGTCGCTCATGGATGCACTCGGCGAGCTGCAGGGGATGCCTTACAGCGCATCGCCGACGCCCACGGCGCCGGGCATTCCGCTGTCGCAGTTGCTCCTGAACAAGATTCAGGCGGCAGAGTCGCAGGCTTCCGCTTTGGAGTGCGAGCTGCCGCGCTCGGGCGAGGTGAGCGTCGAAGACGTCACGGGCGTGGAGGCGCTGGTCGCGGCGGTGCTGCGGGTCGAGGTGGATGTTCCCAACACGCCGAGCATCCTGGAATGGGCCGCGAGCGTCGAGCTCCGGTCCGGGCGCTTGTTCGGCGACCACCCGCGGCGGTTCCACCTGGTGTGGAACGACGGGCTGATCGACCCTGGCGAGTCGTACATTCAGATTCCCGGTTTGGTCAAAGCCACAACCGGCACGCTGGGCGGCGCGGTGCGCGAGCTGGGCACCGACCAGTTCCGCGCGGCGGTGGCGTAAGTGGCAAGTGCCGATGTGAGGCCGGCGCCGGAGACCATCCCGTCATCGGGGGCGTCGGCGCGATTGCTGGAGGAGGAACTCATCGTGGTCCTTGCCGGCCGCGCCGCCGAGGCCAGATGGCGGCGCGCGGACCGGGATGGCTGGCGGCGGCAGGGCAACACGCTCGAGCGGATTTCGTATCACGAATCGGGTCACGCGATCACGGCGGCCGCGCTGGGCCGACCGGTAAGTGGCATCGTCATCGACGTCTCGGTAACACCGGCGGGCGCGACGTCTTACCGGGGGGTGACCAGCTTCAGGCCTGGGCGGCAGCAGGCGACGTTCGACGGCTTCGAGAAGGTGCTGTCGGATTTCGAGGTCGCGGTCAATCTCGGAAAGATGGTTCTGCTGCTGGGTGGCCCATCGATAGCGGGGTGGCTGACCCACTTGAGGGCCTTGTGGTGGCGCGCCGACGCCATCCTGGACCGGCACTGGCTGGCGGTGAAGATGCTGGCCCTGGAGATCCGCGAGAAGCGGAGCGTCAATCGGGAGCGGGCCCGCGAGCTGTTGGATCGGTGGATGCCGGCGCGGGAGCGCTCGTTGGGTGAATATCTCGACGCCTGCCAGGCTGCGCGCCTCCAGGAACCCGGCGTCGGCGCGCCGGAAACGAATGCGACATGAGCAGGGCGCGGCCGGCCTCGGGCTCCTGTACCCGAGTTCCATCGGGGCTTCCTCCCCGAGGCCGGCCACCGGGGTCGAGACCGTACGGAATGGTGGGCATAGGCAAGGATGGATCATGTTCGACACAACGGCGCCATTGACGATTGGACTGGGTGCGAAGGAGTGCCGAGTTCGGTGGCCAACGGATCGCGAGTGGCTCGCGTGGATCGATGGGCAGCGGTATAAGGTAAGCCGCCGCGGTGTGAAGCTGGCCCATTGCGAGCGCCGATGCGAGGACCTGTTTCGTGTCATTCGGCTCGACACCGGCCCGTCGTTTTCCGCGGCCGAGGCGGCCAGCGTGATCGAAACGCTCGATGCATCGGAACTTGTGAGGCTCAACAGGGCGGGCGCGGAGTTGCGGGTCGAGATCGCGGCCCTCGGCGAAACGACGCAACACCTTCTTCGGCTGCCGACGGTTCATGACCTGGTCGCGCATCGTGAGGCCGTGCTCCGGGTGAATGGCGCCCGCCGGAATGTGCGATCGGTTGCGCCCACGGGGGCGCTTTATGACCACCTTCATCTCTCGCACGCTGGATACGTGGGTGCGGTCCCACTGGTGCACAAGGTGGCAATAATCGCGGATGTCATCGAACGAATTTCGAACGATCCCCAAACGTTCGAGGTCCATCTCATCGGGTCAATTTGAAAGGTGGCAACGGAATGGCAGATCAGGCGGAACGCGTAATTCTAGGTGCGGAGGACGAGGTAAGCCCGGTAGTGGGCAAGGCCAACGCCGCCCTCGACGGCTTCGAGAAAAAGGCCGAATCCTCATATGGGAAGGTCATCCGAATCTCGGACCAGACCCGGACCAGCGTTCAGAGGGTCATTGACACAGTTCAAAAGCAGGCCGAGATGTTCGGCAAGAGCGGCGTCGAGAAACTGATCTCGCAGCGCGACCAGCTTCTGCAGCGATACGCCAAGGAACCGGCGGCCATCGACGCCATCACCAAGTCCTACGAGCGCATGATCGCGGCGCAGAACCGGATCGACTCGGAGGCCAAGTTCGAGGGCTTCGGCGCCAAGGTAAAGCAGTTCATCGAGAACCCGCTGGAGGGCGCCAAGGGCGCTATCGGCGGTCTCGTTTCCGCCATGGGCCCGATGGGTACCGCGGTCGCCGTCGGCGCGGCGGCGCTCGGCACTATCGCGCTGGCGGGCTTCGAGGCGATGAAGAGCCTGGGCGCGCTTGGGGTCCAGGTCGAAGACGCCAAGCTCCGGCTGGGGATGACCACCAAGCAGGTGGGCGAGTTCTCGTTCGCGGCGCGGGTCGCCGGTCAGGACATCGGCATCTTCGAGCGCATGATGCGCGGGTTGACGGAGGCGGTCGAGGATGAATCCGCGGCCGGCGCGAAGGCGCGCGGCTGGCTGCAAGCATTCGGAGTCGATTTAGAGGCAGTGAAGACCGGGCAAGCATCGACCGCGGACGTGATTCAGCAGGTCGCGGAAGGCATGGAACGCCTGTCGCATTCGCCCGACCCATTCGCCGAGAAGAAGGCCATGATGGACCTCTTCAAACGGGCTGGAATCGAGGCCATCCCGGTAATGGAAAAACTGAACGAGAATCTGAAGACCGCTCACGAAATGGGCTTCGGGTCAACGGACCCAGAGCAGAAGCGGCTCCTCGAATACCAGAAGAACATCACCATCATCGAAAGCAAGTGGGATGGGATTGTCCGGCACATGAAGGAGGCCGCTGTCTCCGGCATGCTGGCTGTGAATAGGTGGATTGAGCGTTCTGGCGCGGCAACGGGCTATGACACCCACACTAAGACTGTGGGCGACCTCATCCGGGAGTTGGAGCCCGAGGAACCGAAGCCAATTCCGAAACCGCCGCCGCCGCCCCCATCGCGCGCGAAGCCATCCGCCGAAGCCAATGAGTGGGCGCGGAATCTTGCCGCAATCCAGAAGAAGGACGCCGAGGACGGTCTGGACGCCGAGCACAAACTGATTCTGGAGCGCGACCGGTTCTTGGAGCAAGGCAGGAAGCTCCACGAGTCGACGGTGCTGCTAGCGCAGGCGCAGAAGGCGTACAACGACCTGATCCTCGATGCTCACGTGAAGGCCGAGCACGAGAAAACCACCAAGGAACTGCAAGCCCAGGCCAAAGCGGCCCAGGTCTGGAAGGAGTTCGAGGATTACGAGGCCAAGGACAGCGCCAAGCGGACGCGCAAGATGGAGCTTGCGATGGGACCTTCGAAGGAAGATCTGAAGGGCTGGGCCGAGGGATACGCCGTCCAGGAACGGCTTGACAGCATCGCTCTGGCGGGGCAGCGCGACACCCTTAATCGCCAGGCCAGCCACGCCGAGAAGATGGTCGGCGTGAGTGGTCTCACCGGGACGGACGCCATTCAGGCGACCTACCAGATCCGGGTTCAATTGGCCGAGCAACTCGCCGCGGTCGAAGCGACCCGCATTGCCAAGGAAGTGGACGCCGGCCACCGGGCGGAAGAGACCGCGCGTGCGATCAACGACGTGCAGAAGCAAATGGACGAGGCCCACGAAGAGGCGATGATCAAGACGCGGGAGTTGCAGAAGCAGCAACTCGATGCGCTCAAGCACGAAACGGAGGGTCTCTGGAACACCCTCTTGACGCACCCGAGCCAGTTCCCCAAGCAGCTTGGCGACACCATCCACGCGGCGGTCCTGAAGCCGGTCGTCGAGGGCATGGCGGGGATGACCGCCCAGGTTTTGCAGCCGATCATTCACGGATCGGATGGCGGCGGCGGCCTGGCGGGCGTTTTCAAGGGAGTCTTCGGCGGCGGCAAGCAGGACCCGGTGCTCGTGTCTACCGACCAGAACACCACAGCGACGTTGCAGAACAGCGCGGTGATGGCGGCGTTGACGGGCATCCTGGCGGCCACGATGGGCATCGCCGCGCCGTCCTTGGGGAGCGGCGCTTCGGGCGCGGCTGGCGTGCTGGGCATCTCGGTTCCGTCGATCTCCGCGCCGGCCGCGATGAGCAGACCGGCGGCGATGGGCGGGTTCACCGCCGCGCCATGGGCCGGTGGCGGCGGCGGATTCAGTCCCTTGTCCGTCCTGTTCGGCGGCGGCAGTGGCGGCGCCGGTTGGACTGCTGCGCCTGGCGGTGGGTACGTTCCGCCGGGAGTGAGCGAGGCCGGAGCGGCGGGTGGCGGATTCGAGACTTCCGCTGGCATCCAGTTGCTAAACCGGGCGCCCGGTGGCGGTTCTCCCGCCGCCGGCCTCTTGGGTACGATCCTGGGCGGCGGGGGCCAACAGGGCCGCCCGGGTGGCGGTGGAGGCATGCTCGGCTCGATCTTCGCTGCGGGGCGACCAGGTGGCAGTGCCTCTGCACCAGGAATGGGCGGTTTTGCCGACATCCTGAAGGGCATCAAGGGCGAAGACTGGGGTGGGTTGACCCGGACGACGATCCAGAGCGAAGATGCAGGACCCGGCACCGCTTCCTACAACACGCACATAACCGGCGTGCACGGCGTGGCCGGCGCGGCGCTTTCAGGTGGCGGCATGATGTTGGCTCAGCAGGGGCTGCTCGGCTCCAGCCGCGGAACCTGGATCGGCGTCGGCGAAGGCGCCGCCGGCGGCGCCATGATCGGAATGCAGATGGGCGGCCCGCTTGGCGCGCTCATCGGCGGCGTCGTGGGCTTTGGGATCGGCATCGGCGAGGAACTGGCCGGCGTCGAGACCCCGGAACGCAAGGCCGTTGACCTGATCAAGAGCATTTATGGTGTCTCCATTCCGCAGAACAGCGGCACGATCAAGCAGGTGATCCAGATCGCTCAGTCCGAGTTCGGCGGCGACGTTAACGTGGCGGTCCGGTCGCCCAACGTGCGCAAGCTGGTGATGCTCTATTCGGAAGCCACCGGCCAGAAGATGCCTCTGTCTGCCACGACGCCATATGCCGGGAGCCTGGTTGAGCAGGGCGGCAATCTTTATCAGCAGGCGAGCTACCAGGATGCCCAGGCGCACGTCTATGCGTCGAACCTGCCCACGCTGGGTGGGATCGGTGCGGGCACTTACCCGACGCCGGGCGGCCCGAACACGGGCGGCGGTGCGGGCGCGACGTACCTCTCGCTGAGCATTGGCGGGAACGACGCGGCGAACTTCATGACCGGCCAGTATGTGACGCCGCAGTTCGTGACCGACCAGGCGATGGCGGCGCAGTACTCCAGCTATGGGCGCACGCAGCAGTCGGCGAACGGGCAGTTACCGGGGTTGACGGTCGGTTAGAGATCGGAGATCGCCGAGCCTGGAGGTCCAACACATGTCCGATTTCATTGGCCGTATCGCCGTCCCCTCCGAAGCTCTCGCCGCCGCGCTCCCAAGCTCTCGCTGCCGCGCTGCCAAGCTCGCGCTGCCACGCTGCCAAGCTCGCGCTGCCCCGCTTCGAATCTCTCGCCGCCGCGCTGTGGCGGGCTACTTGGTGGCGATGCTGTAGGTCCTCTCGTCGGCCTCGTTCTTGGTGGACTCGACCGTCAGGCCCATACGCTTGCCGACCGTTCCGCTGATGAAGCCCCGAATCGAGTGATTCTGCCAGTCGGTGGCCTTGGCGATCTCGGCCATGGTCGCGCCCTCGGGCCGGCACAGCAGGTCCAGGATGATGGCCTTCTTGCTGCCGTCTCGCGCTTCGGTGGCGGGCTTGCTGGCCTTGGCGGGCTTGGCTGCCTTGGCTTTCTTGGCGCTTCTCCTGGCCTTGGGCGCGCCGTCCTTGGGGCTGGCGTCCGTGGTCGTGGGGGCGGTCTCCGGCGCAACGTCGGCCGCCTTGGGCGCGGTGCGGGCGGTCCGTTTGGTGGTGCTCTTCTTCGTGGCGTTCTTCATGGTGTGTGATCCTCGTGACGATTCATCACTCCGGTGGCTGGCCACAGTCAAGCGCGGGATGATCTCACACACCGGCCTCCGCAGTTGCAGCCGCAGGCGCAGCAGACGATGGCGCCGCCGCAGTCGCGCGCGGTGGTGGACCCGCGATACGTTGGGCGGATCGACGTGAGCAACTGGCTGGGGCGGTAGGAGAAGTATGTATGGGCAGTGAGGTTGCGGTCTACAAGGGCTTCGACGATTTTGCGGATGAACTGCGCCAGATGGACGGCGAGTGGTGCATCAGTCATGTGACGCTCGCGCGCATCATGAGAATGAGCCATCCGAAAGACTTGGCAGACAGAATCGAGCGGCACGAAGTATGGCTCAATAGAATCAGTCGATTGCGCACGGTGCGCAATCGACCGGATGGGGGTGGGCGCGAGTGGAACGAATATTTCCTCGGAAAGGACCACTGCGTCTATCTGATTGCCAAGTCTGATATGCCGGAGGGCAATGACCTCTGCGTCTTCGTGGTCCAGGTCTTTTCGAAGGCGCTGCGCGGTGCCGACGTTCGCGAGGCGTTGATTCGGGTTTTCACAAAAGCAGCGCGTGGCGATCATCGCGCGTGGCGATCGGCAAGGCGCTGGAGGCCGAACTGGGCAACCGGCAGGGACAAAGGACGGATCGGCAACCTCAGGACAATCGTCCTGAAGTTCCGCCGGGGAGGACGAGCGAGGTCGCGGCAAAAGCGGCGGATTCCAACGCCCCAAGCTAATGCCGGAATATTTTCCGGAATTACGGCGGTCCCGCTCGCCGTGCCAAGATCCAGCAAGATGAAGTGCGGGCGATGTTCACGCGACGAACAAGCAAACGCAATAAAGATCTTTATTGCTCGGCAGTCTGCAACCCCTGCCGGCTGACCAAACGCACGGAAGTGAAAATCCAGAATCGCTTCATGTCGAAGGCTCGGAGCGCGTGGCGATCGGCAAGGCACTGGAGATGCATCTCGGCGAGAGACGCGGCCGGGATAATCGGCAAAATGTTGACGAATTGAAGGCCCGCCGTAATTCCGCAAAATATTGCGGAATTAGCTCGCGGCGTTGAAACTCGCGATGCCGCCGCGAAGGCAGCGGGATTTGGCAATCGCACCACCTACGAACAGGCCAAGAAGGTCGTCGAGCAGGCCGTCGATGCGGTGGTCGCGGCTATGGACCGCGAGGACTCGAAGCGCGCGGCGCAGTGTATCCTCACATCGTGACGTCCGCCATCGAACTTCAAACC
>Ga0182027_10013239_pt1 | contig 11519 bp, 9 predicted proteins | sample 712E1DmetaG_FD_121300 | JGI IMG/M metagenome (GOLD analysis project Ga0182027, IMG submission 121300) | Permafrost microbial communities from Stordalen Mire, Sweden - 712E1D metaG (Illumina Assembly) | ecosystem: Environmental > Terrestrial > Soil > Wetlands > Permafrost | place: Sweden...
GTTTTCGAACCGGCTTGTTGAGAAGTTGTAACGTAAGTAATGGCCAACCCTTTGATATCGGTAATACCTTGATTGTTCGATTGGCTATTTTGAGCCCAGGTGGAGGGGGCTGAGTCAACGACGCTATATGTACCTGGCCCAATGAGCATGTTTGGTTTCACATCCCAGTAGACACCCGATCTTACTGTTACCGGCCACGTTCCAATGACCTTTCCGCTAGAATCTTTTAATCCGATACTACCCGCACTAGCCCCTTGCCCATTATTCCAGTGATAGTCGGTAATCAATGTGACTTTGTAATTACCGGTGACAGTAAAAGTAGTGGGACCGGTAGGATTGTTTATAACAGCTTCCAGATTGCCATTGTTATAGATCTCGGTTTCCGTATCTGATGTAACAGCGATTGTAGTACCGGAGGTTGATGTTCTGGAGGGCCCGCTATTACAGCCAGATAATATCTGCAACGTTATTACCAACGATAACGTCAAAAGAACCAATTTATACCACAAGTATCTTCGTTTATCCATAGTGTGTTACCTTCCTAATGCTTCGATCCAAATTGTAACTTTTAACAACTGAGCGGCCGGTTATAAAAAAGGCATGAACTCAGGTGAAAATCACCGCTGTTCATTCAATATTGCTTTCTTCTCTATTTCAACTCCTGAAGACACTTATTCAGGTAGCCCCTTGCTTCCGATGCTATGCCAACTGTCCTCCACAATGGATACCCACGAGCGGTTACAGTTTGGAAGTCAATTGCTTTATCATAACCCACCTCCTTGAGATGCCTAAGGATTTTAGGGTAATCAATATCGCCTCTCCCCGGTATTTCATCCTCAGCTTTCGCACTGGAAATTGGTAGATACACAAATCGAAGAGCTTTTGTACAGTCATTGAAATGGCTATGAACGATCTTCTTACCAATCCTTAAAACAGCTTCCGCGGGATCATCTCCGCCTTTGTATATTTGGAGTAGGTCAAGGTTTACTCCAAGAGCCGGCGAATCTATCTCATCCAACATTTGAATTGTTGTCGCAATGTTGTAAACTGAAGCAGCTATATGAGGTGTAATCGCCAAGGTTATCCCCCGGCTTGCTGCCTGCTCACTTAATTTCCTGATATAACTAAATTCCTGTATTGTTGTTTCCTTATCATCGGGCTTTCCGAAAGGACGGATCGATACAATTGGAATGTTTAACTTGACGGCAACATCGAACACTTTCGTTAAAATTTTTATCTTGTCTTCGTGAGTCCGCTCTTGGAAACCAGGTCCGAAACCAGTGCTGATAGCCAGTAATTTCAGCCCGTATTTTCTTGCTAAGGCGTTAACTCCATCTATATACGATTTATTTGTATTCAACTCGATGTGCCGAACCCATTTTTCCTGATAACAAATTTCGGCCCCTTCATAACCAGCCCAGGCTATATATTTAAGGGCATCACCAAGATCTAGTTGGTTAAACAGTGCAGTATCGCATCCCAATTTCATTGTGATAACCTCCCCCATGTTTTATGTGTATTTCTAACATGTAATTTCAGGTGAATTATCGTGAAAACATTCACTAACACAAGAAATACTAACATTGATTTATGGCTGCGTCAATTAACTGAAAGTTGGTGGGACAACGGTTACCGTTTCTTATATTGACATTAAGGGTTTTGATCGCATTCTGATTATTACACCGGTGCCGGCCGGTAGATATCAATGATTGTAGACTGTCAGCGATAAAGGAACATGAATAATGCTACAATAACCATGGGCGGAGCATCAAGCAGGTTTCAATAAACGATTATCGAGCGCCTTGCACCATATCAACCAATGGTGATAAATGATCTCATTTATCTTCATGCTTATTAAATGGAGAGCGTAGCCTGCCGCAGGTGTATCAAATTCTTTATCGAGCTTTCTGCTTAATGCCGGCATACTATTACCTATTCAACTTATTCAGGAATTCGAATAGTTGAGAACCTGTTCCATGCAAGTCACAACACATCGAATTGTTTAGCTCAAGACGGTGCAAGCAACACCTAATGGAATTTAGCCAAACTCTAATGCGAGACTTAGTCAAGGAATATATTGAGGAGGCAAGCAACCAATGAAAGCAGTGATAGTGAAGGAAGTGGGTTTGCTGGAAGTGCAGGATGTTCCTGAGCCAGAACCTGAATTTGACGAGATTAAGGTAAAAATTGCCTTTGCCGGGATATGCGGTACCGACTACAAAATTGTTGAAGGTGTAGGTGGGCCGTTATATCCAGATGGTGCTATAGGATGGCCTAAAAAAACTACACCAATGGGCGATAAGTCAATGATTTTGGGACACGAAGCCTCAGGCACAATCGTGAAGATAGGCAAGGACGTTAGGGGGAATTTCAAGGTTGGACAACGGGTAGCCATGAATTTCAGGAGTACCTGTGGAACTTGTTACTACTGCACTAATGGGATGGAGCACTTCTGTGAGAGGGTAACAATTTATTTAGGGTTAATGGCAGAATATGCCGTCTTTAAAGAAAATGTTGTCTTCCCGTTGCCAGACAATGTACCTCTGGATGTTGGAGCATTTCTTGAGCCGTTATCGGTAGCCGTACATACACTCGATATTGCTCACGTGAAAATAGGCGATTCGGTAATTATTACCGGCGGCGGCCCTATTGGTTTATTAATACTTCAGCTGGCAATAAAATCCGGAGCTTCGAAGGTCCTTGTCTCTGATCCACACGTCGAAAAAAGAAAACTCGCTAAACAACTCGGAGCGGACGTGGTGGTAGACCCACTTAAGGAAAACCTCCTGGATATATCCAATGAGTTTACTAATGGCAGAGGTTATAATGTGTGTTTTGAAACGAGCGGGAAACAGGCTGTTGCCAGGCAGCTGATATTGCTGGCTGAATGCGGCGGCACTATTGTCTGGGTTGCAACCTACCCTCCGAATGTTGATGCGGGAGTGCCATTATTCTATATGCATTCTAAAGAACTCACCACTCATGCGGTAAAGGTATCTCCGTATTCGTTCCCTAGAGCCATACAAATGTTACCCAAACTGGATCTTAAGCCTTTAATCACGATTTACCCAATTAAGGAAGTTGCCAGAGCATTTGAAGCCCATAAAATGGGTAAAAATATAAAGATAATGCTTCAAACTTAAGCTCACACCCCCGGGATTAGAATTTACTGTTGCTTTACTTGTAATAAGATAATGCGCGGTAAGGCAATCCAGAAAAGTGATGTTGAATTATCAGGATTAATCCAGACTACCGCTCTTCATGTCAGGTCGATACCACAAATAATTGTTACGTCCCAGTTTCTTGACCTCATACATGGCTATGTCTGCATGTTTGAATAGTGTTTCTAAATTTTCACCATCTTCAGGATAGGTTGCGATACCAAGGCTGGCACTAATCAATTCTTTAACGCCGCGCAGAGAAAATGGTTTTCTGATAGCGGCAATGATCCTTTGTGCAACCTCTTCTATCATTTCTTTCGCACTAGCATCAGGTATCAATAGTGCAAACTCATCACCGCCCATACGACAAACAGTATCGGTCTGACGCAATATACCCGTGAGTCGGCCACTGACTTCTTTCAGCAAGTCATCACCTGCATCGTGGCCAAAAGTATCATTAACATTCTTGAAATGATCCAGATCAAGGATTATCACTGCTGTCTTCTTATCATTGCGCTTGCTGTCTGCTATAGCCATTGCAAACCGGTCATTAAATAATATCCGGCTGGGCAAACCGGTAAGAGAATCATGGTAGGCTAATGCATTAATTGTGTCTTCTGCTCTTTTACGCTCAATGGCAAAAAGCAGAGAGCGCTCCAATATATTACCATCAATTTTGCCTTTGATCAGATAATCCTGTGCCCCGGCTCTTACGGCTTTAAGTGACATTTCTTCATCCGCAAAACCTGAAAGTACCACTATAGGAATTTCAGGTACGTGAAGTTTTAATTTGAAGATTGTCTCAACACGGGGGCTATCAGGCAAATTAAGGTCTGAGAGAATGACATCTAATGAACCCTCACCGGCACGCTGGATTGCCGTTGACAGGTTGTCAGCGTGGTTAATGTTAAAAGAAGTATGTTCCGCTTTCTCTAACATGCGTTTGGTCAGAAGCAGATCTTCAGGATTATCTTCAATCAGGAGGATATCGATCTTTTTGCCTGTCTTTTCCATATTCACAATTAGCTCACTATTCCTCATTTTGTAACTAACGATTTAAACAGTTTCAAATCAGACATGAGTGCCGGTTAAATTATCTTTAACCGAATTAATACTACCCAATCGATTGACCTCCACTTTACGGATTGGTCTCCATCGGAAGTCTCCGGACTTGTTCTTGTAGATTTCGAACTTTGATGCCATGTTATTTTCTCCTATGTCTAACTATTCCTCGCAACACCAGCCGACTCAACCTTATTTACCCGCGACTGTTGTTGGATTCCGAAAGATACATAACCCAGATCACCCAGCTTCTTTGTCTTTGTCCATAAATAGCGATATCGTTCCTGGGGCGACAAGAACAGCCATCTCAAGTGAAAGGAAAGCGATTTTATCTGTCCAATCAATTCCTTCATTTTCCTTCTCCAATTTGATCCTAACTACCATAAACGCTTATTTACCATAATTATATTGTCCGGATGATAAAAAAGTCATAAAAAACTGAGTGAATATATGACAAATTCGTTACGGTTTTTGGTACAGGATAATCCACCATTGACAATACTTTTACCAAGTTTGAAAGACTAAAAATCGTTTGCTATGATTTTTCAAAGCGGTTACAGTAATACTTTAAATATTGTCAAGCCCACAATAAATGCTTTTTTATTTTGTGATTTCAAAGGTATTAAACAGAGGAAACAGATCCCCCCTGAAGGGGTATAATTATTGTATGAAAATAACGCACATCAACCCGGACGGATTGTATAAAAGTCCCGCTTTCTCTCAAGCTGTTGTGGCTGGGGGTGGTAAAACAATCTACATTGGCGGGCAAAATGGCATTTTACCAGACGGTACAATGGCCGGTGATAACCTGGCCTCCCAAACAGAGCAAGCATACAAGAATATTATTGAGATACTCAAGACCGTTGGAGCCTCGCAAGGAAACGTTGTCAAGCAAACTATTTACGTTGTTAAAGGTCAGGACATCCGAGATGGTTATGCTGCTACACGAAAAGTCTGGGGGAATTTCCCAACAGCAATTAGCTTTGCCTTTGTTGAAAAACTTGGCGTTCCCGGAGCGCTCATAGAGATTGAAGCTATTGCGGTGATAGACGAATAGTTGTATGTCTGGTGTTGCCAAAGTGATTAGCTCACCAGATAAAAACAGCCTTTTCCTTCCAGACAAAACATAGCATCCATGAAGTTCAGTTATGGTACTTTATAACACACAATCCGGATCATAATTAACGTAAATAAAATCCAATTTTCTTATTGTGCAAAGATACCTTCTCTTAACTTAATGTAAAATAAAAAGTTGCGCCTTCTCCCACTTTACTATCTGCCCAGACTTTTCCATTATGCCGACTTATAATACGCTGTACGGTCGCCAAACCTATTCCAGTACCAGGGAATTCGTGAGCCATATGAAGGCGCTGGAACGGTTTGAATAGTTTATCTACGTACTCCATGCTGAATCCAACTCCGTTATCGCGAATAAAATAAGCTTGTTTGCCTTTATGATCGATTGTGCCGATTTCAATTTGTGGATCTGACACTTTGGAACTATATTTCCATGCATTACCAATCAAATTTTCGAGCACCATATAAAGCAAATTTCTGTCTCCAAATGCAATTAAATCTGCAGCGATGGTGACCTTAACTTTCCGTTTTGGTTGAGCGTTTCTCAGATCGTCTACAACCTTTTGAGCGGTATCGGTCAGATTTACTCTTTCATAATTTATGTTGCTTCTGGTGACACGGGAAAGTTTGAGCAAGTCATCCATGAGCTGTCCCATAAGGTCACCGGAATCGGATATTTTCTTTAGATATGATTTACCTTCATTATCCAGTTCATCGTTATAGTCTTCAAGAAGCATATTACTGAAACCCATAATGCTCCTTAACGGGGCTCTAAGGTCATGAGAGACCGAATAGGAGAAAGCTTCCAGTTCTTTATTTACCGCTTCAAGTTCGGTAGAATGTTGTACTATAGCATTGTTAAGACTATTGATTTTCTCCTCTGCTAATTTACGTTCGGTAATATTATCAAAGACAGCGACAAAATAATCTCTTTGCGGGCTGTATACAGAGACTGAAAACCATTTGGATAACGCCTGCAAATAAACTTCAAACTTTTCGGACTTGCCGTTCAGAGCTACCCGTCCATAAATCTCGAACAACTCCGGGTTTGATTCCCTGATACCTGGAATCACCTCTGTCACTCGTTTGCCACCCACGTTTGTCAATCCTGTAAGTTGCTCGAACGATCTATTAACATGTAGGTAAACGAAATCATGTGAACGCCCATTTTCGAATATCATCTGGCAAAATGCAAATCCGTCGATCATATTCTCGAATAGTGAATGGTATAGCTTCTCGCTTCTCTCCAGGGCTTCCTCAATCTTTCTGCGCTCGGATACGTCAGTCAAGGTTATCCGCAATTGTTCTTCCCCAATTTTAATACTTTCAAGTCGTCCGGAGAACAATGTCCTATCCGCTTTCTTCATTATCAGAATGGAGCTTGGTTTGGTGTTATTCTCAAGCACATTCTTGCGGTATAAATAGAAACTATCTGTTTCGTCGTCCGAAACAAACCTGGTGAAGGGTTTGTTCTTTAAAGTACGTTTATCGGTCCCCAACAACCTGCATCCCGTAAGATTTGCTTCGATTATCCGACTGTGTTCATCCAGTGTGAAATAGCCCACGGGGGCGAAGTCAAACAAGTCAACATAACGGTCCCGGGCTTCTTCGGCAGCCGTTCTGGACTGTCGGAGTTCCTCGTTCTGTATTTCCAACTCCACCTGATGCACCGCGAGTTCATGAGCCAGACTTTTCAGGTCGGTCCGGCCCATATCCTCTATATTTTGGTTACTCGCGGCAAGTTGTTCCTCAGCTTTGATACGCAGTTTATCAAAACCACGTTTGCTCATTGACTGCCTCCTTACTGCACTGTCTTTTTCTCGGAGAATTGTTCCAGTCCAGCGCGACCGGTGATATCTTCGATGGACAGCAGAATCTTCGGTTTGATATCTGCTCCGCCGATTACACGCCTAGCATTGAGCAGCATGACACGGTGGCCGATATCGGGAAAGTCTTGTTCCACTCTATATCCGTTAAATACTGAATTTTTGTCTACGATGTCTTTTAGCATTTCTCTAAGCCTCGGTATATCCCATTGCCGATTGCCTACCCCATAAATAACCTGCCCTTCGGTGTCTTCCTTCTTCACCTTAAAGGCGAAATAGAAGGCATTATTAGCGGAGACGACCTTCAGTTGTTCATCCAGCACCAGCATCGGTTCGCGCACCGTTTCCCCGATGCTTTCGGCATAAATCAAACTTGCCTTTATCTGGCTGATATCCACGAATGATACCACCACTCCTTCAATGACGTTATCCAATGTCCGGTATGGCAGAATCCGTAAAGAGTACCATTTGCCGTCAACAGTCTGAACCTCCCGTTCCACAGGGATGAGATTATCCAGTACTCCGTGTGATGCCTTTACCAGAATATTATCCTTCAGGGGGGAAGATATATCCTCCACCGGACGGCCGATATCTGAGTCGATAAACTTAAACAACCGGGTAGCAGAAGGGGTAAAACGCCTGATTCTAAGCTTTTCGTCCAAAAACAATGTAGCTACCCCTGTCGCGTTCAACAGATTCAACATATCATTATTCAGGACAGTGAGGTCTTCATTCTTTTTCTGGGACTCGCTATTCAAAGTGGTCAGTTCTTCGTTGACCGACTGAAGTTCTTCCCGCGATGTTTCGAGCTCCTCGTTGGCGCTCTTGAGTTCCTCATTGGTAGACATGTATTCTTCGTTGGATGACCGGAGTTCTTCATTAGCGCTCCTGAGCTCTTCAATGGTTCCACGCAGGGTATCGCGTGTACGCTGCAATTCCGATTCTAATTCCTTTTGCGGCGGCTCAATTTCCGGTTTCCCTTTGGTTTTCCGGCGTTTTAGTCCGGGTGAGTCTTCGAAGGTAATAATCAGATCGCCTTCGAGTGTACTCAGCGGCCGCACCGTTATCTTTACATGTTGCACACCGTCGTTATATTTGAAGTTAATACTCCCGGTGGCAACTTCCTTTTGTTCCTGTGATGCTTCGTGGAGCAAGGTAGCCAGAATACTTTCCAGTTCCGGTTTAACCAAGTTCAGAAGGCTGGCTGAAGGCCTGCCTTCCGACATCCGTAAATATTTACTGGTATCGCCGTGGGTATATAATATCTGGTGATTATAGTCAACGAGTACGGAAGGCGGCAGTGCCTCAAGAAGTTTAAATGGCTCGGATTTTACTCCGGATTGAGTGACGGCATTTGATTTTTTCACATCATTATTCAACGATGGCCCCGACTGACTTAAAAAGTTAGAAGGGATACCTTTCTTTTTACCTTTAGCCTGATAGATTCTATATTTGGTATCGAGGACAGTGAAAAGGTCAGTAAATTCTCCGATTGTTTCAGATGTTCCCAGAAAAAGCAGGCCCTTTTCGTTGAGAGCGTATTGCAGCGTTGGTACGACTTTCTTCTGTAATTCGGAGTCAAAGTAAATGAGCAGATTACGCATCGATATCACATCCATCCGTGAATATGGAGGATCAGTTACCACGTCATGCACCGCGAAAATGACATTTTCTCTGACGTTTTTCTTAACTTGATAGGAATGGTCCACTTTATTGAAGAACTCATCCAGACGCTTCTGGTCTATGTCTTTAGCAATGGACGCGGGATATGTGCTTGCCCTCGCAATAATAATCGCTTCCGCATCCAGATCGGTGCCGAATACCTGGACGTCATAACGGAGGCCTGATTCCTGTATACATTCCATGATGATGATAGCGATGGAATAGGCTTCCTCTCCGGTGGAACAGCCGGGAACCCATGCCCTTAACTGGCTGCCTTCGGGTTTAGTCTTTAGCATTTGGTAGATTTTCTGCTTCAGTGATTCAAAGCCTTCTTTATCTCTAAAGAAGGAAGTCACCTGAATCAGAAAGTTTTTCATTAGAGCCTCAATCTCGGTGGGGTTTTCGCGAAGAAACTTGAGGTAATTCCCTACTGTATCAATAGAGTTCACTGCCATCTGGTGTTCAATCCGGCGGGTGATGGTGGAAATTTTATACCCTGAGAAATCACGCCCGGTTCGCACCTTCACCAGGGAAAAGATGTTTTTTATGTTAACATCGGCTTTCTTCAAAGCTTGGCGGATTTTATCCCGTTTATAATCTGACTGGTTAAGATATTCTTTCAGGACACCCGGCATAGCCTCAGGAGTCAGGATATAGTCCGCCACGCCGGTTTCTATGGCCGATTTGGGCATGCCGTCATATTTAGCCGATTCCGGCTCCTGAACTATAATCAGTCCGTCATGGGTTTTTAACGCCCGGGCACCTTCCATGCCGTCATTACCCGTACCGGAAAGGATAATGCCTACCGCCCTTTCCTTGATGTCCTCCGCCAGAGAGATGAAAAAGTGATTGATACTATGGGTAATTCCCGGATGCTCCTGGCTGCCCGCAATACTCAGTATGCGATTATGGATGGACAGGGACTTACCGGGTGGAATGATATAAGCATGGTCCGGTTTAATGGTCACACCTTCAGTGGCTTCAACGATTGGTATTGGGGAAACCCTGCCAAGTAGTTCCGCCAGACTGCTGGGGTGAGAAGGATCCAAATGCTGGATGATGATAAATGCCATGCCGCTCTTCGGGGTCAGTCCGCTGAGAAACTGAGTAAAAGCCTCCAATCCTCCGGCTGACGCTCCCAATGCCACCACGGAGAAATTACTTTCAGTGGGGAGAACGTTTTTATTGTCTGGGTCTTGTATGACATCGTTGGTTTTATTTTTCTCTTGAGACTGATTCTGATTCTTTGGCCCTTTTACTTTTCCCTGAGACAAGATAACACCTCCAGTCTGTAGTGTGAGGAATATATTTGATTTATATTTATCAAACAGCCCCATCATAACAAAACTATTTGGGTTTGGAAAGAACTATTTTGGCATTTATAAGGCATCCGTTGCCTATATATCGAGTTTAATTACTTTATGTTTCAGGAATATTATAAATAGATTGCGATCACCACAATGATCCGCTGTTTAATCACGCCACTAAAAGAGTTATTGTGACTCGCTTCTAACATTTCATGATTCGGTTCAAACACCAGCTCGAGGACTAGTTTTCTGAGCATGTGGTTTGAAAAGCCGTTATGTTGTAAAACTACGGAGTAAACAGTTTCAACAGCTCTAACCTTATAACCGGCCTGTTTTAATTTTTCTGGCATATTGACCTGCGGTCTTATGGTCTATATTATATTCATTAAAGTTTATAGGTGAATCAATAGTGGACCGGATTCACCGACGGTTATTTGAAATGGGTTCGCGAAGGGAGGTATATTTTTATGAAAACCTCTGACTTGCTAATCAAATGCCTTGAAAACGAAGATGTGAAATTTATTTTCGGTATTCCCGGAGAGGAAACTCTCGACTTGATGGATTCAATTAGCAAATCGAGCATCAGGTTTATTTTAACAAGACATGAGCAAGCCGCGGCGTTTATGGCGGATGCTTACGGAAGATTAACTGGAAAGGCTGGAGTGTGCCTTTCGACGCTAGGGCCCGGTGCGACCAATCTCTTGACGGGTATTGCCGATGCTTTTCTCGATCGAGCACCGCTGGTTGCCATCACGGGTCAGGCTGACTTAAAACGTATTCACAAAGAATCACATCAATATGTTGACATAGTGGAAAACTTTGAGACCGTTACAAAATGGAACACAAGAATCGAAGTTCCTGATGTGGTATCTGAAGTTGTACGGAAGGCTTTTAAAGTTGCGGAGACCGAAAAGCCAGGCGCTGTTCATCTGGAGCTACCTGAAAACATAGCCTGCATGGATGCCGATGAAATTCACGGAAAGCCAATCATACCGATCAGAGCCCGGAGAAGTTCACCGGATAAACACTCGCTGATACGTGCAGCTGAAATCATTGATAAATCTCGGTCTCCAATAATATTAGCTGGCAATGGCGTTATAAGGAAAAATGCAGCTTCGCAACTCCGGGATTTTGCAGAATATTTGGGCATTCCAGTAGTGACTACATTCATGGGGAAGGGTGCTATAACAGCCATGAGCAACTGTTACGTAGGAACCCTCGGTCTAACGAAGGACAGGCAGATTTCGGATGTTTTTGGAAAATCAGACTTGGTTATTGCTATTGGTTATGATCTCGTTGAGTATGCCCCCGCACTGTGGAATCCCGACCTGGATAAGAAAATAATCCACATAGACTTCACCACTTCAGAGGTCGACCTACATTATGTACCCGAAGTTGAGATTAATTCAGATATCAAGGAAACA
>Ga0182027_10013241_pt1 | contig 11518 bp, 8 predicted proteins | sample 712E1DmetaG_FD_121300 | JGI IMG/M metagenome (GOLD analysis project Ga0182027, IMG submission 121300) | Permafrost microbial communities from Stordalen Mire, Sweden - 712E1D metaG (Illumina Assembly) | ecosystem: Environmental > Terrestrial > Soil > Wetlands > Permafrost | place: Sweden...
AAAGCCTTCGGCCTGCAGCGCCTTGCGGACAAACGATGCCGTCTTCTTTTCGTCTTCAACGACCAGCACGCGCATGCGCCGACTTTGAGGAAGTGTCACCGAACCGTCAAGAACCGCGGTTAGGCGAACGATTGATCCGGTTATTTCTCCATCCCATATACCAGGATTTTGAAGCTGTCCGGGACCATCTTCCCGCGCCGCTGACCTTCCGCCGGGGCCTCGAATTTGGCCGAGGGCAGGTAAATCTTATGTGTCTTGGGGTCGAGCGCCATGGTCCGCGCACCCCGCTCCGTCGCCAGCGTCTGCACCACGGTGAGTTTGTCCGGTGTGTCTTCGTGCGCGATGGTGGTCGTGCCGTCGCCACAGGAGGCGAAGGCGAATCCGGTTCCGGGATCAAACGCATTGGCGTCCACTCCCTGCCCGGTCGGAACCGTGGCGATAACCTTGCCGCTGGTGCTGTCCATCATCACCATCGTCTTGCTGCCACCGCAACCGAGGAACAGCCGGTGGTTTTTCAAATCAATCGCCATGCCGGAAGCTTCTTCGCCCGGCGCGATCGGCCAGTTGGTAACGACCTGGTGCGACTTCGTGTCAATCACAGCGACTTCGTTTTTATCTTCGAGATTGTCATAAACGCGCCCGGCCTTCGGGTCCGCCTGGGCAAACTCCGGTTTGCCATCGAGCGGAATGGTGGCGATCACCTTGCCCGCTTTCACGTCAATCACGGTTGCCGACTGGCCGCGACTGTTGAAGAGGTAGGCTTCTTTCCGGCCCGGCTCGTAAAGCATCCCGTCGGGATTTTTACCGGTGTCCACTTTCGAAAGGGTTTGCAGCGTCTTCAAGTCCACAATGCCAGCCTTGTCTTCGCGGCCATTGCTGGTGACTCCCAGCCCAAGGTCGGGTGCGATGGCGATGCCGTGGACGCCCGGTGTGTTGGTGATTTCGCCGGCGACCTGGTCCTTGGCGAGGTCAATGACCACAACCTTGGTCCCGTGCGAGACATAGAGGCGCTGACCCGCCGAATCCACGGAGCAGTAATCCCATCCGCCGTCGCCGCCGACGGGAATTTCCTTGATGAGATGATAAGGCCCATCGGCGCGGCAAACCGCGACGGTCAGGCTGAACAGAACCGGCAATAGAATTTTTTTCATGTGTGATTGGTTTTTGTTGAATTTATCATGGCAACTTTTGCGCTTCTTGGCACTTGACGTCAACAAACGTTTAGTTTTTGTCTTTGGCCTTTTCCCCGGTCGCTTCCTTGGCTTCACTTTCCGCCGCTTCCTTCTCGACGGAAACCACGTCGCCGGTGATGGCGTCCACGTTCACTTCGGTGATGTCTTTCGTATCCGGCGTGGTGATGTCAAACGACCAGATCAGTTTGCCTTTTTCCTTTTCCAATTCGCCTTCCTTGATGGTGCCGTTGGACACCTTGGCCAGCGCAGTCTTTTCGGCGTCGTCCTTGCTGACCTTGGCTTGGGCCATCAGCTTCGCCTGTTTGGCTTCCTTATTGTGATGTTTTTCACCTTTGGTACAAACGCAGCCGGTCAGCGCACCGATGGCGAGGCTGGCGATTAGAGAATAGACCAGCCTTCGCCCGGAGGCTACGGCTAGGCAGGTGATGGAATTTTTCATGGCTTGGTCTTTGGTTTGATATTTTTGGTTTTAAAAATTGAAACGCTGCCATGAAACCTTGTGGAGATGAACGCCCGCTGAACGGCTGATGACAGTTCTGTCATTTGGAGCGAGACATACGGATAGAGAACATCAACCTCCCAATTGTCATACTTCGCATTTCAAAGGGCTTGGACGGCGCCTTCCAGATTTCCGACAGCATGGTGAAACCGTGCTGGCGCGCGAACCCCTGTTGCTGCGCGAAGCGGCGCAGGATTGAATGGCCGGAAACTTTATTGGGCCAGTTTGGGCAACATGCGTTCCGCCAGCACATCCGCTGCATTCTGCAATGCCGTCTTGGCGGCGGTCTGCTCCGCGATGTCCACGCCGACGCTGGTTTGACGGTCCACGACCAGAATGTTTCCCGAGGCGAGGTCGCGGGCCTTGATTTCGACGCGCGATTTGCAGGAAATCAGATTGCCCTTTTGCATGCCGTACGCGCTGAAGGCTTCGCCCGAGATTTCGATGGCTGGTTTGTTGGTGGAATTGCCATCCGCCAGCGTAAATCCGCATTGCTGCAGGATCAGCGACAGTTCCGTCTCCGCCGCCGGGTCAATGATGTGCGGTCCATAATGCCGCTCGCTGATTTTCACCGAAACCACCGGCAGTTTTTTCCCATCGAGGGCTTTTTTGAGTTTGGCGATCCGTTCCTCACGGGTTTCCACCCTGGCTACCAGCGTGTCGCTCTTTTCCGATACATCGGCGGCAATTTTTTTTGCAAGGCTGGACGAGAGATCAACCAGGGTGGCCGACGACCCGCCCTGCACCATTTCGCCATAAACCCGGCTCGTTTCCGTCCCGATGACCTTGGCCACAATGATGGTCTGACTGTCGGCTTTGAACACCCGACCGGTGACCAGCACCTTGGCGCCGGTCAGTTGGCCGACCTTGGCCGCGCTGTCCAGGGTGACTGTGCCGGACAGGCCCAGTTCGTGTTCGCCCAAAACCTTTTCCAGTTCCGCACGTTCCACCGTGATGATTTGCGGTTCGGCGGACAGGTTGGCGTTGACCAATGTGGCCACCTTGGGACCGAGACCACTCACGGACTCGTCTTTCGATTCGAAGTCGAAGACCGCAACGGTGAGAACGTCATTGGTTGCCGCGCGGACAGTTGTGCCTGCGGCCAGCAGCAGGGCCAGGAATAATGGAATTTGTGTTTTCATAGTTTGTGGTTTTAGTTTGTCATTAAATTTCAATTCATTGCGCCAGCAGTGGCAAAAGCCGTTCGGCCAGTTCATCGGTGGCGTTTTCAAGCGCTTTTCTTGCCGCCATTTGCTCGCTGATGTCAACGGCGACATGTTCCTGGCGGTCGAAAGAAAGAATTTTCCCGGTTGTCCGTTCTTGCACCTTGATTTCCAGCGTCGCGTGCGAGGAAAAGAAACTGCCATTTTTACCCGTCGTCGCCGCGACGGCGCTGCCGGTGATGAACAGGTCCGGCTTCGCGTCGGACTTTTCGTCAACGACGGTAAAACCCGCTTTCTGAAGAATTACCCCCAACTCTGTTCCCGTCGTTTGAAGGGCGCCGGAACCGCCGGGAAGCTGTTCGTCAATTTTGATCGATACCGCCGGACGCTGGTTGCCTTTTATTTTCCCCATGATTTCGGAAATGCGCTGTTCGCGCAGGGTCGCTGCGCTCACCAGAAAATTCGTGGATTGATCGGCGATGGTTTGCGCGATTTTTTTGGACAAATCGGAAGTCATGGCCACCAGATTTGACCTCGATCCTTCCTCGGTCTGCGAAAACATTCTGCCAGTTTCAGTGCCAATGATGTTGGCCAGAATGACCACGTCATCGCCTTTTCCTCTCGGGAGAAGAACGCGGCCCGCCACCAGCACCTTTGCGCCGGTCAATTGGCCGATTTTCGCGGCTGAATCCGGGCTGATATTTCCCGACGATCCCAAGGCCTCCTCGTCCAAAACCTTCTGTAATTGAGCTCGCTCAACAAAATTGAAACGCGGATCGGCAGACAAGTCTGCCGTGACCAGCGAAGTGACGTCTTTGCCCAGCATGATAAAATGCGATTCAAACTTGAGGATGCCGACGGTAAGGGGCTTTTGTGTTTGACCAAAAACAACGGTCGCCGCCGCCAACAGCAGGGTTGTGGTTGAAGCAATTTTTAGTTTCATAATGTTTGAGTTCATGGTTGAGTTTTCAAATCGGGCAGGGAAAACGGAATGGGATTCAACGCCAGTTTGCAGAAATAGACCAGGTTGAGCTGGGAGTTGGGATTTTCGGGCAGCTTGGCAACCAAATCGGCATGGACCACCATGATCAAGCCTTTGCCTTCCGGCACAATATAGAACGATGGCTTAATTTGGTCTTTGGGCCCCGGCGGCGGCTGAATCCAGACCATAACCACACCCTTCCGGGCAATTTTCTGAATGGCCTGTGCCAGGTCGCCGCGCATCTGCGCCTTTGTTGCAGGCTCGACGATAGCCAGTTTACCCCGAAAATCTTCCAGTGCTGATTCTGACAAATCTGAAAATTCCACGTGGTTCTGCTTGAGCAACGGCTTGAGTTCGTCATTCGGATCAAGAACCCCCAAATTTTCTTCCCCCAGCAGTGGTTTCAATTCACTCAACAAATTCGTCGGGTAAACCAGCACCTCGGTTTTCCCGACAACCTGATTGGTGCCTTCCAACCATTGAATCAGGAACCGCGTTTCCGCGTTCACGGCGGGGAAGTCTATGGGCGCGGATTCGAGCACGGTTTGCCCCGGCAAGATTTCAATTTTCTTCCAGGCTTTTTCGGACAGCGGGGCGGCCGTCGCGGAACTGGCTTGATAAAGCCGCGTGCGGACGTCGGCACCGGCGGTTTTGTCGCCGGCATTGTGCCAGATGACGGTGATATTGCGCGCCTCACCGGCGAACACCCGCTGCGGTTCCCGGTCGGGCAGCAGTTGCAACTTGGCGCAGACCGCGCCCGGCCAGCAAGCGGCCATCACCAGCAGCAGCCATGGGTTGAATATTCTCATTTCCAATAATTATGACCATTCGCGCCGGCAAACCCTTTGATAAAAGTCAGTGATTGGGTTCATGGAGTTCTGCCGTTTGACATGCCGTTGGTGGCGCCAATCTGGCCGGGCGGAATTCCCCGGTTAAATGGCGGTCCATTGGTGATTCCGCCGGGGTGCTGCCAGTAAAATTCCACCGCCGCCTTGAACAATTGTCGGGGACCAACCGGCTGGTTTGCCTCGCCCTTGATTTGGTTGAAAAGGGCTGTGGTCGGACCTCCGCGCAAATGCAGCCATCCGCGGGTCTGTTGCTTCAGGAATGATTCCAGTTCCCCAAGATCAACCCGGCCGTCGTAATTTTCATCCGGGAATCGGGAACTTGAGATGGCGGTAGCGCGGGTTCCCCCATTGGGCGACCACAGGCCGTCAAATTCGGAACGGTCAAGAAATCCGTCACCATTGACATCAAATTGCTTCAGGAGTTTTGTCGCCAGGAGATGTTGAGCAATGTCAATTCCGGCCTGTTCCTTCGGATCCAAAATTTTGTTCTGATTGGCGTCAAACCAGACGAGTTCTTCCGCATCCAGCCGGCCGTTGTGATTGACGTCAATTGTATCCAGTTCGGATTCGATGAATGAGGGGTCATCCAACGCCCCTTCTTTTTCTTCCGGGTCAATAATGCCGTTGTGACTCAAATCATATTTTGCCAGCAAATCCTTGCGGCGTTGTTCCAAGTCCTGTTGGTGCTGTTCCAGTGCGGCGGCGGCCCGGGCCTTTTCTTGCGCCAGCCGAGCAAGTTGGATTTGTTTTTGCGCAGCGGTCGCTGATTCGATCTGCTCCAGCGGGATCATCCAAACGCCGGGTTTGCAGCCTGCGCCTCCCGCTCCTACGGGCAGAAAGTTGTCGGACTTTTCCAAGCCACAAAACAGAAAATTAGTGGAGAAAAACAGCCAGATCGGCGACCTTCCCAAGAACATCTGGGCGGGGCCCGAGTTGATACCCGTCACTGGCGGGCAACCATCGGGAGCATCGAATTTCAAAAACATCTTTTGCGGCAAGGGCATCTCGCGGGAAAAACAGAGCAACGCGGCGTTGTATCCATCCTTCGGGAGAATTTTTTTGCCGACAATCAGATGCTGCTGTTCATCCACGATGTCCTGTGCTTCCGAATGATCAACCAGCAGATACAAACCGGCCTGGCAGATGGCGGCCGGCAGAGTGGCCAGACGCAAATCGGGCGGCAGTTTCCACAACGGCTCCGGGGAACCATCCGCTTTCACCCCCGGCCGGTAAAAACCCGGGAAAGCGGTGTTGTTGGGCGACCGCGTCGTTTGCCGGAGACAAAGCTCCGCCGCGTTGGTTCCCGTTGCCAGAAAGTAAAGGCTCACGGATTGGTCAATTCCACCAGCCGCCTGGTGGAATAAAATCCCATCCATGAAAACCTGCAGTTGGGACAGGGCGGGCAGCGTGATGGGATCCTCGCGCCAATCATTGCCTGTCCAGGTGAAGATTTTATTTGAGGTGCTGACCCTCAACGAATGGTTCGGCCCGTCAAACAAAGTCGGGGTCCCCAGATTCTCCCCGTCCAACAAGGAAGCGGGCGGGTTCCTTCTCGTGCTGGCCAGTATCCGGGTTGATTTTCCGCCGTCTAAGATCTCAACAATCATGTTCTTGCTGGCCGCGTAAAGATGGCCATTGATGGCAAACAATTCGTAATTATTGCCGTCCGCCACAGTTAAAACCTGCCAATGTTTTTTCTGAAAATCATACTTCTTGATCTGCCCGCCATCACAGTTGAACAACTCACCGTGCGAGAGCGTGCTGCGATGATAAAAATTGTTTTGTGTTTGTATGTCCACTTCAGGACACGCGATGACCTCCCAGTGTTCCGTTGCCGGATCAAGGATGGCTATGGCCGGGAAAGTGACGTTACGCGTCCCTTTCCAGTTTCCCTTTTCATCGAACGAATAGACGTAAGCCCCATATTGGAAATCTACCAAGAGCTTCCCTTCGTAATAATGGTGCGCGGTGATGGTGACGCTATTGGTTTCAATTTCATCGCCTAAAAGTCCAACCAAAGGGATCGGCAGGAACTTGCGAACCGTCATCACATTGATGACAACCTCGGGAGCGACATTTGAAGTTGGCGGAACCACCACCGTTTTCGCCACAGAAGCCGGTTTTGGTGGTTGGGGTTGACTTTGTGGTTGAAGGCGTGGAGCGGGTGGATTCAAGATGCGGTTCACGTCGTTTTCCAAAAACCCAACCTGGGCGATGGCGTTCATTAACTTGCCCTTTTGCATCCCTGAGGCGGTTTGGGATTGGGCAACCAGGTTGGATTTATAACCGACAATCAGCGGCTGGATTTCAAGGGCCTGGGCTTTTGAATAATTTTCCCCCTGAAACAGATTCGCAAACTCAAAAAAATCGTAGGGTTTGTTTTCCCTCAAATACTGTTTTTGTTTCTCGAATACTGAAAGGAATTTTTTGGTGGGGACTGTTTTGCTCCTGTATTCCTGACCCATCGCCTCCAGTTTGGGACGGTATTCAGCATAATAAAGGTGTTCCAAAGAATCCTTGGTGGCAGAGGCGAGTCCGCCGCCCATCCTCTCGACCAGATCGCCGGTCCGCCATTCCAAGTAAAGTACTTCGACGTTGTCGGAGATGAGCGCACTGCGGTTTGTAAAAATTGAGTCAAACAAATTGGTGAACGACTCTGCCATGGCCGCTTCGTTAGTGGCATCAGCCAGTTGCAGGGCTTTTGCTTCCAGTTGCCACAGCACGTTGGTGGATGCCTTCAATTCCTGAACAAAACCATTCCAGACCGTTGGAATACGTTTTTGATCTGTTTCATTCCATGCAATCAACCGGGGCGGGGCCATCAACAACGAAGTTCTATGATAGGTATCACGAAACCAAAACCGATCATGAAGATAACAAAACACGGGGCTGCTCATCAGTTCACGGTAAAGCGCAATGCAGTCTTCCGGAGTGTCTTGCCACAGGCAGCCGCAATCCAATTTTAAACCGAAAATGCTCAGTTGCTCCTCAAAATGGTGGAGTTCGTCATAAACGGCCACACGATCGCCCACGAAATAACTGTCGTGCACGGATGGCGATCTGGAAATCCAGGCTGCGGTTGAACGCGCGGCCGCGCGCAATTCGGTCAGTTTTTCAGCAACAGGTTTATAATAATTCGGCGACCAGTTGAACACCTGCAAAACGCGCGAGGCAACCGTCAGGTTTTCGAGGCCCAAGCGATACCAATCGGAATCGACTTTCGGTTCATCCGGCGGCAAATTGCGGCCTGACTCATTGTAGATTGCCAATGCCCGCAGGGCGGAGACGATGTTTTGGGCGTCGGGCCGCTCTTTCGGCGGGTAAAAGATGACCGTCTTTCCGGCGTCGGGTGAAACCATGTAAGCACGCACTCTTAACATGGCGCTATCGGCGTCGCGCCGGCCCAGTGCCCAAGCCGATTCTGCCGCCGTCTGCGCCTCTGCATACGAGCCCCAACGCAGCGCCCACCTGGCTTCGTCAAAATATTGCGCCGCTTCGTCGGTGGTCTTCCATTCCGGCACGCTGGAATTGACCTTCAACAACTCGGTGACTTTTGCTGCCAGATGATTGATCACTTCTGACAAATTGGTGCGGCTGCCGCTGACTTCCATCAACATTGGTGCACCACCTTTCGGCGGAGTCAGCCGCGCATTAACGGTGATGGTTTCCTTTGAATAGCCGTTTTGATCCACCGCCCCTTCGAGCAAAAAACTTCCATTCCAAAACGCCGAGTCATCCACTTTCAATTCCTTTTCCTCGCTCAATAATTGCATTCGTTGCCGCTCCAAAACAAAGAACTGACGCTCCTGACTCAACCGCTGGATGGCCAGCAGCTTCAATTGCCTTTCCGCTTCTTGTCCGTCGGCCGATTGGACGGCCGAGCGGAGATTCACCACCGAAATGGGGATCGCATCCTTGGGCAGTAGCGCCAGCTTCGGCAGCAAGGAATTGAGATGGGTTGCCACCGATTCCGCCCATGATGTGGTGTCTTTCAGCGGCCAGGGAAAACTGCCGTCCGTCAAAACCACCCCGGGCTTTACCGCAATCAACCGCGTCATCAAATTGGTCGTCTGCGGCGTCCTGACCACATCGAACAACAATAATCCATCCGCGCCGAGAATCCGGCCCAGCTTCAGATAATCCTTGTTGGCCGCCGACAGCCCCTGCTCGCGGTAGACCTTCTCGATTTCATTCCGCTCCAGCAGTTGGATTTTTTGATTGCCGGAAAGTTGGGCTGTCAAAACATCCGAGGCCGTGACCGCTTCGTCCGTTTCCGTAATCAAAGCCAGGCGCACCGGCTCGTTCGACTGCGCAAACAGACGGGTTGATAAAATTACAATTGCCAGAGTCTTCAGAAGTTTTCTCATAAATTTTCAGTTAAAGGGTTACAGATTTCAAAGTCCGGGCCTCAATCCTCAATCCGGTTTGCGCGACGACCGGCTGGTTGCTCGACCAGACAAACCGGTTCCCCATCACAATCACGCCGCCTTGCGCGTCAGAAAGGATTGTGACCTTCTGCCCGGCAATTTCGAGTTCCTGGCCGCTGAAGGTCACTAGCGACGAACATTGCTTGCCGTCGCAGATATGAACAAAAATCGGCGTTGAGGCCGGCAGGTCGGCCTGATCGGAAAGCACCAGTTGTATCCCGTGTTCATCCTGAATGATGGCCCGGACGCGGTTGGGAAAAAGTGTCAACACCTCGTGCAGCACCTTTCCGTTTTGCAGCAACGCGTAAGGATCATTCTTTTCCATCCGACCATGCCAATGCCCGATGGCGAAACCGATGACCAGGCAGGCGAAGGCGATGCCACCGCCCCACGCCAGCCGGGGCAACCAATGACGTTCAACCATCGGGCGTCCCGCCGGAGCCGCGCGCAACCTTGCCGATACCAAGCGTGGGAATGATTCCCAATAATCTTCATCCCGCACCGGAACCCGCGCGGCCTTCAATTTTTTCTCCAATTCAAAATCATTCATGGCGTCCTCCTTTGGCACTCAACAGCCGTTTCAACTTCCGGCGCGCGGCAAACACCCGCCAAGAAACAGTCGTTTCGGAACAGCCGAGAATCTGCGCCGCTTTCGCGTGGTTGTGCCCGTCGTAAATGGTCAGGACGATGGCAGCGCGTTGTTTGGCCGGCAACTTCATCAGGGCGGCTTGCACCTCCCCGCCAAGGGCATCCTCGCCGGTCGGAGATTCCGGCTCCGACCGCAAAGCATCGTTTGACTCGGCCCAATTGGCGTGAACTTGTTCGCGGCGGGTTTCACGCTGTCGCCAGTTCAGACAGGTATTGATCGCAATCCGATATAGCCAGGACGAGAACTTCGCCTTGCCCTGGTAGGAATCCAGCTGCCGGTAGGCGCGGATGAAGATCTCCTGCGCCAGGTCTTCGGCGTCCGCCATGGAGCCCGTCATGCGAAAAGTGAGCGAATGAATCATGCGCTGATGCGTCCGAATGAGCGCTTCAAAAGCTGCAGGATTGCCATCCCGGCTTTGCAACACCCAGATCTTATCTTCATCCGTGTCGCCCATGCGGCTTTCTTTTATCAAGTAGGACAATCCGGGACGACAAATCCTTTGAACTTTTTCACGCCCAAATCTGCCGGTCGAGCGAGCGATATTGAATGGCTTCCGAAATGTGGTCGCTCAGGATTTTTTCCGAGCCGGCCAGGTCCGCAATCGTCCGCGCCACCTTCAAAATCCGGTCGTAGGCCCGGGCGCTTAAATTCAAATCGGCCATCGCGTTCTTGAGCAGTTCCTTGGTCGTCTCGTCGAGGGCGCAGAATTCCTTGAGTTCCTTCGAACCCATGAGGGCGTTGCAGGTGATCTTCCGCTTGTGCGCGAAACGCGACTGCTGATGTTTCCGCGCGGCCACGACGCGCTCACGGATTTGCGCCGAGGTTTCCCCCGTCCGATCGCCGGCAATTTCCCGGAATTTCACCGGCGGCACTTCCACGTGCAAATCAATCCGATCAAGCAGCGGTCCGGATATCCGGCCCAGATAATTCTGGATTTCACGCGGGGAGCTTCTCGATTCGTGCGGCATTTTGCCGTCCGGCGTCGGGTTCATCGCCGCGATGAGCATGAATTGCGACGGAAAGGTCATGGTGCCCGCCGCGCGTGAAATGGTCACGCGTCCGTCTTCGAGCGGCTGGCGCATGGTCTCCAGCACGCTGCGCTTGAACTCCGGCAGCTCGTCCAGGAACAAAACGCCGTTGTGCGCGAGCGAAATTTCGCCCGGCGTGGGATTGACGTTTCCGCCGAGCAAACCAGCGTCGCTCGCCGTGTGATGCGGCGTGCGAAACGGCCGCCGCGTCACCAGCGCCTGACCCGGCGCCAGCAATCCGACGATGCTGTGAATCTTCGTCGTTTCGAGCGCTTCGTCCAGGGTCAATGGCGGCAGAATCGTCGGCAGCCGCTTGGCCAGCATGGATTTGCCGGTGCCGGGCGGCCCGATGAGCAACGCGTTGTGTCCGCCGGCGGCGGCGATTTCCAGGGCGCGTTTTACGTTTTCCTGGCCCTTGACCTCGGCAAAATCCAAGTCGTCGTCGTACGCTTGATCGAAAATTTTGGCGATGTCCACCTTCGCCGGCGCGATTTTGATTTCACCTTCGAGAAAGCCGGCTGCCTCGCGCAAATTTTGAACGGGGATGACCTGTAAACCTTCCACGACGGCGGCTTCGGCGGCGTTTTCCGCCGGAACGAGCACGCCAACCCTGCCGTCGGCACGCGCGCGAAGGGCGACGGGCAAAACCCCTTTGCACGGACGCACCGCGCCGGTGAGCGCGAGTTCACCCACGATGACAAAATTGTCGAGCTGGTCGGTTTCGATTTG
>Ga0182027_10013244_pt1 | contig 11516 bp, 5 predicted proteins | sample 712E1DmetaG_FD_121300 | JGI IMG/M metagenome (GOLD analysis project Ga0182027, IMG submission 121300) | Permafrost microbial communities from Stordalen Mire, Sweden - 712E1D metaG (Illumina Assembly) | ecosystem: Environmental > Terrestrial > Soil > Wetlands > Permafrost | place: Sweden...
AACGGGTCAACGCTGGGTTTGACGTTGAACGTCTCGCGGTCAAGTTCCGCCTCAATGTTAATGCCGCTGCGGGGCAGCGCGGCACCGGCGAGAAACTGCGCCTGATCCAAGTCGGTGCGGATGATTTTGCGGTTGCGACCGGGCGCGGTGAAAAACTGGAAACGCTCCGCGACGGGCACGGCATGGACGGTGGTGCCGACGACCCGCACCCAGCCGCGATCCGCGAGCAAGGCGGTATCAACGGTGGTGCCTTTCAAACTTTTGTGCAACTCGTCACGCGGCATGGACGCGCGACGGGCGAACAGGCGGAGGAAAAGGCGCGTGACGGGGTCGGCGGCTTCGGGCGGGCGTTGCGAGATGGCGACGCCTTCGGCGAGCAAATCGTCGAGCAATTGATTGATGCCAAGCAGGGCTTCCTTGACGCCGAGAATGTCCTGACCAATCCAGACCTGGCCGTAGTGGCGGCTGTAAAATTCCAGCGCCTTGCCGCGCAGAATGACGCGCAAGTCCGCGTCCGAAAGCGATTTTCCGTGCGAATGTTCCAACAAGGTTTTCAGCCGGGCGGCTTCGTCCCGAACCCAACGGCGCATCTTGGCCCAACTGACAGGCTCTGGCTTTTCCAGCCGCTTGCGGCAGACATGAATGACATCGTAGGCGATTTTCTGACTGCCGAATTGCGCGTTGTCGCCCTTGGTTTCATCCGCAATAACGGGATAGGTGGCTACCAGCAAGAATCCAGCTTCAAAAAGGGAGCGCAAGACATTCGCCCACGCGCGATCTTCGTCGTGATGGAATGTGAACGCGAGAAGTCCACCTGGCTTCAGGACACGAAATGCTTCTGCCCAGCAAAGGGTCAATCCCTTTTCGTAAAAATCCTCCGCTGGTGGCGGCCTAAATTTTGGATTGGGCAAGCCTTCAATTCTTTCCTTTTTTTGTTCGTCAGTCCGGTCGTCGGGATGTTCAGCTTCATTTTCGATGACCTCGACAGATTTCATCGTGTAGGGCTGTTTGAAATAATCTGCCTCTTTGTGTCCTTGGTAAAACTTGAGAAATGGTATCCTTAACCAAACATAAAAGAAGTCAGCTAGGTCGGCATAGAATAGGTTGTCACCAAATGGCGGATCGGTAACTACAAGGTCGTATGATTCATCGGCCAGATAGCTTAAATCCATTGACGAGCCGCATGAAATATTGGCGTTTTCTGAAAGGACTATATCTCCGATTTCCAATGTATTTCCGGCTGCGGATTTACCATTGCTGGAAAGGTAGGTTTCCCAGGGCTTCTTCAAGTATTCCTGTCCTTCTATCACATTTGCGACTGCGGAATGCCAATTACCACGGCCTAAATGGGCGAATGCTCCGTTGCCGACCGTTTGTGGACGGACGTTGTAGTTTGAGTTTGAGAACATCGGCTCTAACTTGTCGGCGGCTGTATTCCAAAAACAGAAAAGATTTTGATTCCGTAGGTATTGTTGAAATGCGCCAAGAGCCTGCTCACACAGGTCAAGTGGCATACCACGCTCCTGCATACACATAATCGCTTGTAGCAGTTGTGTGTGAATCAGGAGTTGTCTAGCGTCGAACAATTTCACCCAATGAGTAAAGCCGTGTGCAGGGATAACGTCTTTTTGAAATGTTCTGCGCGCAAAGGGCAATTCTTGTTTAGGCCAAAAGGAGTTCAAATCTGTTTGGCTTCTGTGATGCCACTCTCGTTCTGCCGCAATGAGACGCACTATATCCCTCTCGTCTGGCACCTTGAAATACCGCCCTCCATAGTTATAGCCCTCTGCCTGGCGTTTGGGGCAATGACATTGAAGCAAGTAAGCGGCTATTGGTGCGGTGTGGCCAACTTTTCGCAAAGCCGTAACTACTTCCTGTTTGCGTCCATCTTTTTTGCAAACAAAATCTCCACTATCAGGAGCCGGCCCTTTCTCGGTATCAATGACTGTTCCGTCACGCAATAAAATCTCTCTTGGAAGTCCGTATTCTTTTTTCTGCTCTGCTTCGGCTTCTTGACCTTCACTCGAAACACCTACTGATGTTACAACTTCGACACGCCCTCGAACCTCAAAGATGCGGAGATTTTTCAGTCTCTCACGATACCAGAGCGCGGTTGATTCTGGTGAAGCCTCTGCGAATCCGCCTAGTTTGACGCCATCAATCTCGCCCGGCGTGGCTTCAAACCATTTTGGATCAAGCACGAGATACATGAAGACTGGCTTGGATTGGATATTGAAATCCTTTTTCTTCAAGTCAGCGGCGCGTGAAGCGCGAAGCTGGCGCTCTAGCATCGCTTTTATGCCAGCACCGCACCATTCGCCGGTGTCAGGATGACGCAACGCGGGTTCAGTTTCGACAAGGACAAGCAACCGTTGGATGCGTTCCCGCTTTTCGGTAGCGTTGCCCTTGTTGTAGTCATTAAACAACCTCCCGAACTCCTGTGTGCTTTCGACGAAGCGTGGTTCGCTTTCTAAAACCACGCGCTCACAGCCGGGGGCAAGGCGCGTTTCGCCTAATTCGGCATGATACACCGAGCCGGTCTTTGGGGAGTGGAGTTCAAAATAGTCAGTAACGAGTTTTTTCTCTGCGATGACGGGATTCTTGAAAATTGGTGTGCGGTGGCCGCAGCCCTCGGCCATGCACGGGCCGTGCTTGGCCCAAAAGGTGTAAATAACTTCCGCGCCATCCCATTCGTAGTGCTTTCGCTGCTCCGGTGCTATGTCTATTGGATCAACATCCGCCGGTTTTCCGGTGCGCTTGTCCATCCAGCGCCCCTGATGACCGTTGGGGCAGTTGGTGACATAGAACGGATGGATGAGCGGTTTAACCTCGCGCTCAATCTCGGCGAAGAAAGCCCGCACCTGTTCGGGATCGCTGCCAGCCAATTCATTTTTAACGACGAACCACGCGACAGGATTCAGGTCGTTGCCGGTGACATGGTAGCCGAGCCGCGAGCCTTCAACGAGAGTCGTGCCGCCGCCCATGAATGGCTCAAGCACTTTGAGGTCACGAAAATGTCCGGCCTTCTGGTGATTCGCGTAAAAGTATTCCCAAACTTTGCGCGCCGCTTGTTCTTGGTCGTCGGGAACTTTCATTCCGGCGGCGATAAGGATTGCGCGGAAGATGCAAGAGCGGCGACGCGCCCACCATTTTGACATCTGGTAGATCGGCTTGCCGGCGTTGCCTTCCTGCTTGGATAGGGCATTGATTTCCGCGATGGGGAAATCCACTTCCAAGCAAGTGAGCGGCCGGTTCGGGTCATTGAAATTCACGCTGGGCAGGCGCGTGGCTTTGCCGAGATTGGGCGGCAAGCTGGCTTCGTCCAAGGTTTTTTCCGCCTTGGGTTTCTTCGGCTTGGCGGTCGTCACCGGCGCAACGCCGCCGCTGGTGAGGTTGAACACCTCTTTGATGCCGGCAAGTTCAGGTTGGGCGGAAATATCTGGCATGGTTCAAAGCGGCGGCAATTCCACCCACGGAACGGCCACTTCAAGCAGGGTGAGTCCGCCATGACAGCGCGGCGGGAAACCGCTCTGGATGCGCCATTTCACCTGGCCCATGACAACGTGATGACCGTTGGCGGTGAGGACGACGGGCGGCAATACGGGCGTTGTCCACGGCTCGGTGGCCGGACACAGGCGTTGTGCGCCGAAGGTGTCTTTCATGCGCGTGACGACCTGCTCGTCCTCAAGCGTGGTGGCAAACTGCGCGCTGGTGGCGTAGCCGTGATCGGCGGTGATGACAAGTTTGCGCCCCTGCCGAAGCCGGTTCACGAACGCCCAAAAATCATCGGACTGCAACTGCGCGGATGCGTGGCTGAAAACCGCGTCCTGCGGACGGGTGCTGTGAACATCGGCGTCCTGCCATTCGTGCCAGATAAACACGTCGCGCGTGGCCGGGACACCGCAATCCGCAAACGGCACATTCAGGACATCGGTTGCAAGCTGGGTGCTGGACAAAAGGAATGTGCCGGGCGCGTGATTGTTTTTGAGCGAGGCGCGCGTCGGCACGCCCAGCGCCCTGGCAAACGGCGTGGTGTCGGACGGCACTTCCGCGCCGGTGACGGCAACTTGCGCGGGCGTGATGCCGCGCGCCTGCGTGCCGCCAAGCAACGCGGGAAGATCGCGCAAGCTCAAGGCGTCGAGAACCAAAACTGCGCGTCCGCCAGCGGCGGAGCGATTCCACCAATCCACCAGCCGAAGCGATGTGCGACCTGGGAAAAATTGGTAAGCCTCCCATAATTCCCAGGCGGTTTCCGCGAGCAAGCGGTCGGCGGGAACGAGCGATTGATGCAAGGCGACGGGTGACGCGGTGGCGCGTGCCTCGCGCAACAACTCGCCGAAAATCTGCGTCCAGATTTCCTCCGGCGGGCGTTTGGCAAGAATGGTTTCGGTCCAGTTCATGGCGCGGGCGGCGGCGTCTGCGGCTGCTGGTAGCTGACTTCCAAGTTGGCGCGGTGCGCTGACGGCACTTGCTGCAAAATGCGGCGCAACTGCTGGGCGGTGAGATTGCTGAACTCGACCTTGGCGGACGTGAGCATCTGGTCGGGCGTGATGCCCCAAGCCTCAAGCTGGCCGATGAGCGAAATGGTATTCGACTCGGCGGTGGTGCGTTCCGTCTTTGTCACCGGCGGCAGCGGCAAATTAGTCTGGCCGGGCGTGGGTGGCGTCGTTCCCGGCGGTGTGCCGGCGGGTGTCTGGCCCGGCGCGGGTGTTGTTGCGCCCGGAGTCGTGGCGGGCTGCACCGGCGGTGGGGTCGTGCCCGCGACTGCGCCGCCGCCCGCGACGGATGGCAAGCCGATCTGCGCGGCGCGTTGTTCCGGCCCGGAACGATAGGCGCGATTCTTGATGCGCCGATAGGCAGCATCGTCGTCCTCGTCGTCGTGGTTGCGGGTGAACCAGGTATTGTTCACGTTCACCGCGATGCGGCCACGCGCGGCGAGACGAAGCAATTCTTCATAGGTCTGCGTGTCGCCCAAAAACGGAATGGCGTCCCGGTCGGAAAACGGTTCGGCGAGTTCGCGGAATAATTCGCCAACGGAGCGCGGTTGCGCCACGAACGACAAAACAAAAGTCTCAAACTCGGTCGCGTCGTAAATATCATCTTTGATTTTGTCCTCGATGGTCTTGGGCAGCGACGTGGCAAGTTCGGTGACGGGTTCGAGATCGAACACGCACGAGCCGGGATTCTGAAAATCCCAGCGGCGCAAAATGGCGAAACGGTCAAAGCGGGTTTTGAGAGACGCGATGATCGGGCGGTCAAATTCGGTGCGGAGATTGTAGTAACGCGGCTCGGTGCTCCACGCCCGCGACGTAAGATGCCCGCAGCGTGCTTGAAAAATGAGTTCGGCGTCGTCGAACAACGAGGTTGTGCCGGCCTTGGGCACGAGGAAACGCAACGTGTTCCGGCGGGCGGGAACATTGGCGATGAGCCACGCGGCGAGCGCGGCGGCGTGGCGCTGGGCATCAAATGCGATGGGCGCGGGCAGCACGATGAGGACGGGCTTTTCCCAGCGTGCCGGTTGCAACAAATCGGAGACAGATTGCCAGGGCGCGTTCTGCCAGTCCGGGCCAAGCACAATGATGTCGCTGGATGGCGCGGCGGTTTCGCTGGCGAGCATGTGCCGAATTTTTTCGCGGAGAAATTCCACGTCCTTGCCGGGATAGCGATTCGGTTGGTTCGCGTCGGCGACGTTGACATCCCAAAGCCGGTCGTTGCGGGCAACGGAACGAACCTTGGCGCGGGGGTTGTCCTCCAGATCGAAATAGAGCCGCCCGTCGGCGTTGTTCTCGCCGTGAATTTTGAAACAATTGCTGAGGATGGTATTCAGCGTGCCTTGAAACGCATTGTCATCAATCGCAGCGGTGCGCGTAATGTCGAGGTGCAACTGCTCGCGTGTGCCGCCCTTGGTGTTGTGCGGCGACAGCGAACGAAGCCAGATGGAACTGACGAGTTCGCGCGCCTCGGGGACGGGCGTGGTGAGGGCTTGGACATCCGCCAAATTGCGGATGGCAACGTCGCGCAACTGCGCCTGAAGGTCGGTGGAAGCAATGGAGTCGAGCAGGGTTTGCACGCTGCCGATGTCGCCCGCTTCGTCCACCGAAAAATCGGCGGGCGTGATGATGGGAACGGCCTCGCCGCGAGTGCGAAAAATGAGCGTGAGAATTTTGATGATGTCGCGCTCGTCCTGGGCGGCGGTGGAAACGAGAATCTGATCATTGAGCAACGAAAGCAGTTCGGGCGCAAACGGCCAACTGCCGACGACTTCACGCACGATGCGCGGGCGCTCGGCTTCCGGCAGATTGGCAAAGAGCAAGCGGAAGCGTTCGTTACCGTAGGCGCTGACGAGATTCTGAATGGCGGCATCAGGAATCTGGTCACGATTTTCAAACAGGCGATGAAGCACCATCTTCCGGCGGTCATCATTGGCTGATGCACCCTCGAAATTTACCAACGTGGGATGGTGGCGGCGAATCTGGCGAAATGCCTCGGTCTGGTTGTCGAGCACGGAAACCACGAAGATGAGCCGGTCGGGGCGCTCACACGCGATTTCGGACAAGATTTGAATAAAGCGCTCGGCGTTGGTGCGCCATTTGATCCCGGTCGGGCCGTCCTGGTCATTGAGGCTGTCGAACCATTTCTGAAATTCGTCGAGCAAAAGCGCAGTCGGCTGCAATTGAAACATTTCCTCCAAAACAGATTTGCGGGGGAACAGTTCGCCGGATGCCTGAAACTGACCGAGAAAACGCTGGCCGTGAGGATGGCGCGCAAAAATAAAATCCCACAGGAATTTGAACTCGCCATGATGGACGGGTTCGGAAATGGGCAGGAAGCCACGCGGAAGCTGGAGATTTTGCAACGTGCTGATGCCGGCGCGTGAGGCCCAATCGTTCGCCCAATTCTCAACCTGCTGCGGTGAGGCGATGGCATGATGCAGCACGGCGAGCAAATGTGATTTGCCCTTGCCGCGCGAGCCTTGCAAAACAAGCGGGCGCGGCGGGCGTGAACCGTGAAACGCGCGGAGCGCGGTCTGGATGTCGCCGGTCGGATAGGTGATGGCGAGAATGCGGTCGGCGGCGACCTGCGTTGCGCCCGTGCCGTCCGGCTCAATCAGCGAAATGGCCGTCGAAGGCAAATGCTGCCCCCGAAATTCGCCACGCAATGTCAATCCAAGCATAGAATTATTTGTTGACGGAACTTGTGCGCTGCGAGGCTAACAAGAAAGCGGTGGGGTTGTCACCATTGGAAGCGAGGCGAAGACATGATGTGAATTCCTACGTAGGGATAAAATCAGCGGCGGGAGCGACGAAGGTGGACGGTTGCGCCGGGTTTGGAGAGATTGACGCCTTTGACTTTCAACATGACTTTGGCGACTTCGCGCAGTCCGGCGTCTGCCACTTTCGGCGGGAGAATTTGAGCGAAGCGGCCTTCCATCTTGTCCATGCCGGGAATAGTGGTTTCGCCGAGGTTGAAAAATTTTCCGTTGCCGCTGCGGATGATGGGCAGGAATTTTTGTTTCTGGCCGCTGTGCGATTCGCTCATGAGGACGATGACTTCCTGACGGTCAAACGCCTCGGACGGCGGTTCGGTCATGTCCATTTGTTCGCCAGGCGTGGCGGACTTCATCCAGGCTTTAAGCGCCATAACGGAAACCGTGGCAGCATGAGGGTTCTGAAATGTCCCGCCGGTCTAAAATTGACCCGGTGTTGCAAAACCAGTAATTTCTTCGTCATCAAATCTAAACAATCGGCAAATAAGAAATTAAAAAATGACCGGCGAAAACCTGTGCGAATCGCATATCGCACGGCGCGCGGCGTTTTTTTTCAAGGTCAGGCCGAAGACGTTTTAACTTCACCGCTTACAGCTAAATATCGTGGCAAAGTGGATTTGATTTTTACTTCCCCACCGTTTCCCTTAAACCGAAAGAAAAAATACGGCAACTTGCAGGGTGAAGAATATGTCAATTGGCTTAAGGGACTCGCGCTAACCTTTCGAGGATTGTTAAAGCAAAAAGGTTCGATTGTGATGGAGGTGGGAAACTCCTGGGAAGAGGGAAAGCCGGTGATGTCAACACTCGCATTGAAGGCGCTCTTGGCGTTTCTCGAAACGGGGAAATTTTACCTATGCCAGCAGTTCATCTGGAACAATCCAGCGCGATTGCCAAGCCCGGCGCAGTGGGTAAATGTCGAGCGGATTCGAGTGAAGGACTCCTACACGCACCTTTGGTGGATGTCACCGACAGAACGACCAAAAGCAGATAATCGTCGAGTGCTAAACGGATACAGCGATTCGATGAAAAAACTTTTGGCTACCAAAAAATATAATGCCGGCAAACGACCGTCTGAACACCATATCGGCAAGAAATCATTTCTGACAAACAATCACGGCGCAATTCCTTCAAATGTCATCACGTTGGCAAATACTCAAGCGTCATCGGATTATCTTAACTATTGCCGAAAGAAAGATTTTGAACCGCATCCGGCAAGAATGCCGATTGGTTTGCCTGAGTTTTTTATTAAATTTCTTACCGACAGGGGCGGTTTGGTTTTAGATCCGTTTGGCGGAAGTAACACTACCGGCGCGGCAGCTGAAAATCTCCACCGCAAATGGCTGGCGATTGAACCGCAAAAAGATTATATCCGGGCATCTAAAGGGCGTTTCAAAAAAACATTTAGCCGCAGGAAAAAATCTCAACGAACAAAACGGCAGCGGAAATTTTAAGTTTTTAAGAATATGGCAAAAGTTTTGTTTGAGAATAATTGGTATGAAGAGCTTTCGCCAACCGGCGTGTATGAAACGGTATATGAAGGTATGGTGAAAGCACACGCACCCAATCTTTGGCCTCGTTTTCAAGGCGTCCACTTTAAGGCAAACGTGTATGCGGGGGCGGAAGGCGTAGCGGCAGATTTTGCATTGGTGGAACGCAATTATACAGAATGGTGGATTGTTGAAGTTGAACTGGCACACCATTCGTTTGAAAACCATGTTCTCCCTCAAACCCGCAAACTTGCAGAAGCAAAATATGGAGAAGACGAAGCTGTAAAACTCTGCGAAGCTTGCCCAAAACTTGATCTTTCAAAAGTCAAATCAATGCTAAAGGAACATCAGCCGCGCGTGCTGGTGGTCGTCAACAAACCTCGACTCGATTGGATAAAACCATTGGCTAAACACGAAGCGGCACTGGCCGTTTTTGAAATTTTCCAGTCAGACGATAACAAGCGGCTTTTTCGCGTTAATGGAGAACACCCTATCGGCCCTGCCGAAGTAATTTCAATCTGTCGGTTCGATAATTTTATGCGCCGTTGGCTTCTTGTTGAAACTCCAGCAGGACTTCGTGTGCCTCATGGTCATAAGATAACAATCGTATTTAACGACCATATCACAGAATGGGAGCGTTGTGCGGATTCGGGCAAAGTCTGGCTTTATCCGCCGAACGGTCCGAATCCACTTTCAGATAAATTTGATTACGAGCTTATTCGTCGAGGTGACGCACAATTCATGTTTCGAGAAATTCCAAGAAATTCAACAGAGTAACATATGAGCATTCAATTACAAATCGGCCCAGAAGTCATCACGTCCTACAAACGTCTTGCATATACACCGTGGCATGCGCTGGCTGAGTTTGTGGATAATTCCACACAGTCATATTTTAATAATCGGGCGCAACTAGATAAAATGTTTGATGGAAAAGACAAGTTGACGGTCTCTATTGAGTATGAAAAGCGCAAGGAGGGAACGCTTCGTCTAACAGACAATGCAATGGGAATGTCATACAAAGAACTCCAACATGCGCTTCATGTTGGTCTGCCACCAAAAAACACATCTGGCAGATCAAAATATGGAATGGGATTAAAAACAGCCGCTAGTTGGCTAGGAAACGTTTGGAAGGTAAAAACAAAACGCTTTGGAGAAACTGTTGAACATACGGTCACGATTAACGTAGAAGCGATTGCTGATGGTAAAGCAACGCTCCCTCACACCAGAAAAAATAATCGTCCTATAAATGACCATTATACGGTTGTCGAAATCACAAAGTTGAACCGCATTTTCCCCGGACGAACGCTGGGGAAAATCAAAAGCTTTCTTCGTTCAATGTATCGCGAGGATTTTCGGAGTGGAATTCTTAATCTGCTTTGGGGTGGCGAACATCTGACTTGGGAAGACGACCCCAACAGATTCCTCGTTGATAAGTCAAAAAAGCCTTACAAGCAGGATTTCAAATTCAGCGTTAACGGAAAAACAGTTTCGGGGTGGGTTGGAATTCTTGCTCGCGGCAGCCGTGAAGATGCTGGTTTCTCCATTATCCACTGTGGACGAATGGTGCGCGGTTATCCCGACTCATGGCGTCCAGAATCACTTTACGGTCAGTTTCAAGGCTCTAACGATTTAGTAAACCAACGTCTCGTCGGAGAAATCCATCTTAACGAATTTGATGTAAGTCATACCAAAGACGACATTCTTTGGTTGGGCGATCAGGAAGAAAAAGTCGAAGCAGGTCTTAAAAAACACTGTGGAGATTACAGAGAAAAGGCAAAGGAATATCGAAAACCAAACGATGATAGTCGCAGGCCTTCTGAAATTGAAACCACCGCTGCCATTGACGAATTCAAACAAGAACTGGCATCTCACGAAATGGCGGACTCCATCACAATCGAGACAGTGCCGCCACAGAAAGTTGTTGAGCAAGCTGTCAAGAGCATCGCTGAATCCATTACCAAAACTAGGCAAGAAACATTCGTCGGAAAAATCGGCCAGCTTACCGTTCGGTTGTTCGTAGTCGCTGATATGTCTCCAAACGATCCTTATGTGACACTTGATGCAAGAAGAAGGACAGAAGTTATCGTAATCATCAATCAAACCCATCCACACTGGAGTCAGCTGAAAGGAAGCGAAGGCGTGTTAAATTATCTTCGGCATTGCACATACGATGGCATTGCTGAATGGCAAGCTTGGTCTAAAGCCTCTCGTATTGACCCTGACACAATCAAAATCTTGAAAGATAAATTACTGCGTGTCCCCTTTGAAATCGAAAAGCACACTGGCGAATGAAAGCTTCGACTTCTCACACCGGCTCTGCGAATCGGAGACATCTCATCCGGCCCTGGCCACATTCACATAATGCTGAAATCCAAGTGTTATTCACGCCGCAGCGTGCGATAGTTTTGAATTTGCGAGGAGAGAACCGGCCTTAACCCGCCAGCACGCTTATTCAGAATAATTTTCTCCACCACGGAAACCATTTTGAAACCGTGCCGTCCGGTTCAAGCGGCGGTAAAATCGTTTTGTGAAATCCTTTTTCGCAGTGAACGAGGACACATTGATGTTTTCTCAAATTGCGCAGTTCGTAGGGTTTGATTTTGTGTTCGTCAACATTTGTGTATGAGCGCGTGAGCATACCGCCCGAATAGCCGGAGGTTCTTTGACGGACTTTCCGTTGTCCAAGAAAGTCCGCGCTTTCAACCGCGCCCGCTTCGTCCGCCCCTTTGAAAATCATCCGGTTGCGAAGATTCAGCGTCAAC
>Ga0182027_10013245_pt1 | contig 11516 bp, 10 predicted proteins | sample 712E1DmetaG_FD_121300 | JGI IMG/M metagenome (GOLD analysis project Ga0182027, IMG submission 121300) | Permafrost microbial communities from Stordalen Mire, Sweden - 712E1D metaG (Illumina Assembly) | ecosystem: Environmental > Terrestrial > Soil > Wetlands > Permafrost | place: Sweden...
CAATCCTCAACGTATACATGCCTACTAATCCGGCCGCAAAAACGCCTTCCTCACTGAATACAAAGGGCTTCCCTTAATCAGGAGTCAGAACTTCGGACTAGACAGTGGGGCAGGCCATCGTTTTCTGTGGCCTGCCTTCTTCTGGCCTGTTGAGTTATTTCTTGGACACTACCCTAGCGTCCTACCGACAGCCGGTCCGCCAGGATCGGCGGCAGGCCCGCCTCGCGGATCTTGCGCTGCGCTCCTTCCACGTCGTAGACAATCCGCCGGTAGGCCACCACGCCGGCCTCCGAATCGTAAATCGCGAAAGCCGCCCGCGGGTCGCCGTCGCGCGGCTGTCCCACCGACCCGGGGTTGATCAGGTAGGCGCACTCCGGCTCGATGCCCATCTCCTTCCGCCACGCGCGGGCGAACATCGGCGGGACAGCTTCCACCCGCGTGCGGTTCCAGACATAGCCGCCTTGCACATGGGTGTGGCCGAAGAAAACCAGCCGGCTTTCGAGGTAGGCGAAAGCGTTCAGCGCCTCGCCCGCCGTCAGCACGTATTCGTCTTCGTCGGAGGTCGATCCATGCGCCACTTCGAATCCCTCCACCGCCAGCGGACCCTTGGGCAGGCCGCGTAGGTAGGCGCGGTTCTCCTCCGTCAGCGCCTGCTGCGTCCACTCCACCGCCGCGCGCGCCACGGGATTGAACCACTCCAGGATCTCCGGCCCCGCGCAGGCCCGGTCGTGATTGCCGCGGATCGTCAGGGCGCAGTTGGCCCGCACCCAGTCCACCACCGCGTTCGGATCGGCCCCGTAACCCACCAGATCGCCGCAGCACAGCGCCCGGTCGTAGCTGCCTTTGGCTTCCCGCGCAACCGCTTCGAGCGCCTCCCGGTTCGCGTGCAAATCGCTCACGATGAGGTATCGCACGGCTCCCGGTCTATGCCTTTCTCAACCGCAAAACGGCAATCTCAGGGGGCGCCCCGATGCGCACGGGTATGCCCAGCGTTCCAATCCCCCGCGTCACATACGCCGCCGACGCGCCGGAGCGGAACAGCCCATAGACGTAAGGAGTGAAAAAACGGGCCGGGGTGATGGCTTGGTCGAAGATCTCGAGCGCCACCTGCCCGCCATGGGTGTGCCCCGAGAGCTGCAGGTTCCAGCCCTGCCGAGCGGCCACGGGGAACACGTCGGGATTGTGCGAGAGCAGGACGTTGCAGGCCCCCGGGACGATCAGCCGTTCCGCGCCGCGAAGGTAGTCCCGCTTGTCGGGAAACGCTTGATAGTCCACGCCCGCCAGGTTCAAAACGGCCTTTCCGAAACGAAGCTGACGCCTCCCGCCGCGCAGAAAAGGAATGCCCAGCGCCGCCGCCGCCCGCGCCGTATAGTTCTCGACGCGCGCGAAACGCTCGTGGTTGCCCATGCACCCGAACACGCCCGCGTCCGCCTTGAGGCGCGCAAGCTGGCGAATGCATGTATCCAGAGGATCGCTCCCGGTCGTGATCAAATCGCCCGTGATCACGGTCACGTGCGGCCGCAGTTCGTTGGCGGCGTCAATTGCGCGCGCCAGTTCCCGTTCGCTCAGGAACACGCTGAGATGAATGTCGCTCAGTTGCGCCACGCGTAGTCCCTCGAGGTCGGCCGGGAGCCCCGGCAGCGGGACGTCGAGTTCCCGCACGCGAAAGTCCGTTCGCTCGACCAGCGCCCCGTAGCCCAACACCGCCAACGGGCTGGCCGCCGCCAGGACCCCCGCCACGTTCAGCGCCCGCCGGCGCCCGCCATCGGTTTCCGCGTTCAGATGCTTGCGTAACGCCCTCACGGCCAGGCAAACGCACACCGCCACGGCGGCGCTGGCCGAGTACGCCAGGACGGCGCCCCCCAGTATGGTGCGGATGGGTTCGACTGCCCCTGGAAACGTTACCGCCAAAGGCAGGAACGAAACCACATAGCACCCCGCCGCCGCGCCGCCGAAGAGGTAGATCGCGACTCGCGCCGAGGCCCGCTTCCACCCCCGCCAGCGGCGCCCTGCGTAACGCAATAACTCCCGCGAAATCCACCACTGCGCAGTCAGCAGAGCGGCCAGACACCCATAGATTGTCAGATCCGCGTAATGGCTCACACCCGCGCCCCGTTTCCCATCCTTCATTGTAGTGGGCGCCGCGCGCGGATTTTTTCGCTCAGTCGTGCCGGTAGACTTTGACCTTCAGGATGCCAATGCCCGGACCGCGCATCTGGACCCGGCCTCCGCCTTCGTCGCCGTTCAAACGGCGCCCGGGAATCCATACGCCCTGTTCGAACCGGCCCTCATCCACCGTTCCGATGACCGCGATCTTCGGCCCCGAAGAATCTGCGGCGAATGAGGCGGAGATTCCCGTTCCCAGGAAGACAAATTCGTCCGGCGCCGTATTCAGGATCAGGCCGTAACCTGCCGGAGCTGCCTGCGGCGCCTGTCCCGGCGGAGGCGTCTGCGGCCCCCGGCGCCCTCCACCGAAGGAAATCGTCATCTTGTAGCCGCCCAAACTGACGGTCTGGCTCCCCTCCGCTCCTTGAACCGCCACCACTACCTTGCCTTCCGACTGAGCCTTGGCAATCACCGGGATCGCGCCGCCCAGCGCCTTGTAGGCTCCCGCGAGCAAGTTGTCTTCACTCTGGTCTTCAATGCCGAAGGGCGAATATCCCAGCGCGGCGTGCTGCCCGATGGCATAAAAGAGGTTGGGGACCGAGGCTCTGGCTTCGGGGATGAACAGCAGGTTCCCGGAGCGCGTGAAGCTGTTGCAGACGCCCTGAAAGTCCGGAAGGTAGATGTCCGGCGCGAACAGATCCAGTTGCGGCGCCGCCGCCCGCCAGATATTCATGACCCGCGAAACCGGCCCGCCGCTGGGGTATCCGCCAGGCAACTGCCCGTCGCTTTGCACCAGCCAGGCATTGGCATACATGGGAATCGGCAACTCCGCCTTGCCGGCCTCGGCCACCTTGCCGATGTACCGGCCGACGTACCAGGCCTGGAAGATTTCGTCCGCGTAAGCGTCCGTTCCGAAGACCTCCGGCCATGTGCCCGACGTCTTGAAGCCGTTCACGCCCCAGACCTTGGTTACCTCGGGAAGCAGATCCGCCTTGTTCTTCTGAAGGTAATTCATCAGCTCCGCCGGTACCGGCTTGTTCCAGGCGCTTTCGGCCAGCGGCGAGCGGTCGCGGCTGTCTCCCAGTTGCCCGCTCTCGTTTTCCACCTGCATCAGGATCACGGTGTGCTGCGGGTCGAATTCCCGGATGTGGCGCATCAGGGCGCGAAACGCCTTGCTATCAGCCGCCAGCGAAGCCTCCCCAAGCGGCGTCAGCGATTCCTGGTTGACTCCGGCCTTGTTTTGGACTCGCGGGAACCGCTGCGTATCTTTCTTGACCCACAGCGGAACGTAGCTGGCATTGGCGTTCTTCCAGGTTGCAAACCAGATCAGCGCCAGCCGCATGTTGTGGCGGCGCGCGTCGCGGATCTCGCTGTCCACCAGCGCGAAATCGAACTTCCCTTCCTCCGGCTCCACCAGCTCCCAGGAAGCGGTTCCGACCACTGTATTGAGGTTCAGCGCCTCCAGCTTCTTCCAGATCGGCTGCATGTACGCCGTGCTGGACGCGCTCGAATTGTGCAGCTCGCCGGCCAGCATGATGAAGGGCTTGCCGTCCACCATCATTTGGGTGACCACGCCGTTCTTCTGCAGGTGGGGCATGGCCGCGGCAGGCGCCTTGGCCGCCGGAGCGGGAGCATTCTGAGCCGCCAGGAACGTCGGCAGAAAAATAGCCGTCAGAATCGAAACAAAGCTTTGCCGCATAGTGGCTTCCTCCGTCGTTTTGAGACTTCAGGACCCCATAGTATAGCGCCGTGGGGCCGGCCCTTTCGGGCCGCCGCCGGGCTTTGGCCCGGCGTTCTTCCATTTGCCGTGGGCGGCAAGATCGTCGAGAATTGCGGTGGCCGGCGGCCCGTACCGGTGCTATTCTGAACACGCGGACCTGAAAGACCCCGGTTTTCGGAGAAGACTATGAACAGAATTTTGAATATCAAGAGGCTGGCAGTCTTGCTGGCAGTCTCGGGTTGCCTTTTTGCCGCGGATCCGGCCTTTCTGCGGCGGCAGGTATCGGACGTCACTCCGCGGCCTGACGATTTGACGGCGGCCGGCGCCCACGGCGCGTCCTACAAGCCCCTCTTCGGCATCGGCGACCAGGACGTGGATCAGCTCAAGGCCGTCGCCCGCTATGGCGAGCTCACCGTCGCGCCCGGCGGGACTAGCGCCATCGTGAGCTACCCGGCCGAAGAGCAGATCTACTTCGTCATGGAAGGCGCGGGAACCTTGCTCTACAACGGCCAGCCAACGCCGATCAAGACGAACGACTTCATGTACCTTCCCGTCGGCGTCCCGCACGGGGTCGCCAATTCGTCGGGCGCGCCGGTCCGGCTGATGGTGATGGGATATAAGATCCCCGCCGGCACGAATGTGCAGCCAACGCCCAACCTTATGCTGGCCAACGCGGACGACGTACAGTTTCAGAATTTGGGACAGCACGGCGAAACCTCCCACTTCAGGCTTTTGATGGGCCCCACCAACAGCACGCGCGACAAACTCGCTTCGGCGTACGTCATGGACAGCCTGTTCATCATGGACTTTGACCCGGCCGGGACGAACATCCCGCACAATCACCCGACGGAGGAGGAGATCTGCCTCCTGATGAGAGGTTCGGGCGACATGGTGGCCGGACGCGACGCGGATTATAAGGACGTGCGTCATCCTGTCACGCCAGGCGCCGCATTCTTCTTCAAGCCAGGCGCCGAAGTCGGCTACTACAGCAACGCCAAGGAAGGCCAGCCGCACGATCTGATGCTCGCCGTGCGCTGCCGTGTCGCGGGCATGAGCATGGGCCGCGGCGGCAGAGGAGCTCCGGCTGGCGCCGGCGCGCCGGCGAATCCGCCGGGCCGTCAACAGTAAACGCGGACCTCAGGCGGCATTGCTCCCGGCGCGCCGGAACACGGCCACGGCGTTGTCGCGATACAGCTTTCTCAGCACGTCGTCGGGCGGTGGCGCGGACGATCGTTTTTCGTCGTCTGCGTTGGCAGGCCACGGAAAACGATGGCCTGCCCCACTGTATAGCTAATTCCTGGACACTCCGCTAGTGAGCCGCCGGCGCGCTGCCCCAAGATTTCGCCTTCCTCATCAACAGCGCCAAAGGAATGGTCGCGAGGAACAGATAACCCATAATCCGGAACACCTCGACGAAGCTCATCAGCGCCGCCTGCTGCTGGACTGTCCCATAAAGCAAGGCTTGGCTCTGCCTGCCGGCGGTGGTCCAGTCGGATCCTTGCAGAACCAAGAAGCCTCTTGCCTGTCGCAGGAAGTCTTGCGTTTGCAGGCTGTAGGGCGTTACATGCTCGGCCAGAATCGACTGATGGACCTGCGACCGGCGCGCCACCCATGTTGTGACGAACGAAATCCCGATGCTCGAGCCGATGTTGCGCATCACGCTGTACAGGCTGGTGCCGTACCCGGTCTCCGCCTTTGGGATCGGGTCCATGGTCAGCGTGGTCAACGGCACGAAGATAAACCCCATTCCCACGCCCTGATTGATCTGGACCCAGAAAATGTCCCACGTGCCCGAGTCCAGGTTCATCCGCGAATACCCGAAAAAGGCCATGCTCGCCACGAGCAATCCGAAAAACACCATCCAACGCCCATCCCAGCCTTTGCCCAGCAGATACCCCACAATCGGCATGCAAAGCGCGGTGCCGACCCCGCGGGGGCTGGTCCAGATGCCGGCCGTAACCGCCGTCCATCCGAGCAGCGTCTGCATGAATAACGGCAGCAGTACCAGACTGCCGTAAAGCACGAATCCTAGAATGGTGGTCAGCGCGATGCCGGAAGCGAAACTCCGGTACTTGAGCAGCCGGAGCCGAACCAGCGGCTCGGGGGCGGAAAGCTCCCGGATCACGAACGCTGGCAGCATAATGCACGCAATCGCCGCCAGCGTCACGATGAAAGCGGAGCCGAACCAATCTAGCTCCTGGCCCTTGTCCAGCATGATCTGGAGAGCGCCCATTCCCATCGCCAGCATGCCCAGTCCCCACAGGTCGACGCGCATGGTCCCGCGGCGACGTATATAGGGAGGATCGTACAGGAATAGCGAGATCATAATCAGGCTCGCAATCCCGATCGGCAGGTTGATGTAAAAGACCCAGCGCCAGGAATACGTATCCGTAATCCAGCCGCCCAGGGTCGGGCCAAGAGTTGGCGCCGCGATGATGCCCAGGCTCCAAAACGCCATCGCCTGGCCGCGCTCCTGCGGCGGAAACTCCTCGAGCAGAACCGCCTGCGAAAGCGGCTGCAGCCCTCCTCCGGTAAGGCCCTGAAGCACGCGAAAGAAAATCAGCAGCGGCAGACTCGGCGCCAACCCGCACAGAGCGCTCGATACCGTAAACCCGGTCACCACCGTCAACAGCAGCCGCTTGCGGCCGAAGTAATTCGCCAGCCATCCCGTAATCGGGAGGATCACCGCATTGGCCACCAGGTAGGACGTCAATACCCAGGTCGCTTCGTCCGTCGAACTGGACAGGCTGCCGCCGATGTGCGGCAAACTCACGTTGACGACGGAAGTGTCCAATACCTCCATCACCGCGCTGGCCATGACGGCGGTCGCGATCAGCCAGCGGCCCGCGTGCGGCCGGTTCCCTCCGCCCGTGCTCATTTCACTTGTCGCATCCCCGGGTTCCCGAGGCGCCCGCTTTGCCTCCGCCTCCAATGGCCTCGACGATCATATCCGCGACCACGTCTTCGCCCAGTTCCGAACTCATCAGCATGTGGTATAGGTGCAGATTCTTCCAATCGCAGCCGAAATAGAGGCGGATGAAGTCGGCGCGCTGCTGGTCGGTCGAACGCATCAACTGTTCGATGTTCGAGCCCGATGGCACGCGGCTCCGCAAACGCTCGATGCGCTCGGACCGCGGGGCATGCACAAAAACGTGAAGCACGTCCTCTTTGTCCTGCAATACGCACTGCGCTCCCCGGCCGACAATCACGCAGTTGCCCCTGGAGTGCGCCTCCAGAATCAGGCTTTTCCCCAGCGCCGCCATGGTTTCCGCATCGAAGACCTTGGCGTCGGCGGGCGATGCGACCCCCTCGAACCCTCCCTGCCAAAGGCCCCGGCGGCTGACGCGGTGCAGCCAGGAGTCGCAACGCTCGTCGAACCGCCGCGCAAGGCCGTGTTCCACTTGCGCCGCTCGGGCGATCGCCTCCACCAATGCCTTGTCCAACAAATTCCATCCCAGCCTCTCGGCGACCGCGCGCGCAATCAAGCCTCCCCCGCTGCCGTATTCGCGCCCCACTGTCAGTACTCGGAACATGCGAGTCTTCTCCTATTTCGTAAGAACTGCCGCGATGGCGAGTCCCGTCATTGGGAAAGCGGCGCCGCCGCGCGGTCCAGAAACCAAACCGCGTCCCGGTATCCAATTTGCGCCGGATGCTTCTTCGGATCGTAAGCGTCGTGGAACACCGCCCGAAGGGCTTCGGCCTTGTCGGCGCCGGCCACCAGCAGCACCGTATTCCGCGCGGCTTCCAGCACGCCGGGCAACAGCGTCACGCGCCACTGGTTGAATTGCGGCGCGAAAACGGCGGCGGCCGTGCCGGCGCGGTCTTCCGTCAGCGGCGAGCCTGGAAACAGGCTGGCCGTGTGCCCGTCCGGGCCCATGCCCCGGTGCACTACGTCGAAGCGCGGCAGTTCGGCGCCGTCCAAGTGGAAAAAGCCGCGGATGTCCGCGGCGTAGCGCGCGGCGGCTTCCTGCGGGTCCATCTCGCCGTAGATCCGATGGATGTTGGCCTCCGGAATGTGCGCCGGCCCAATCAGATGTTGGTTCGCCAGTTTGTAGTTGCTGGCATCGTCGGTGGGCGGTACGCAACGCTCGTCCACCCAGAATAGATGCACCCGGTCCCAGCGAACGGCGCTGGCCGCAAGTTTGTCGAACAGCAGCTTGGGAGTGGAGCCGCCGGAGATGGCGAAGCTGACCGCATCCCGGCGGGAAAGGGCGTCGCCGAGCAGCGCCATCACGCGGCCGGCGCAAGCTTCTGCCGCGGAGGGCGCATCGGCGGCGACAATGGGAGCGGCGCTCATGTGATGGAAGCCGCGGCCAGCCGCGCGGCGGTTGCCAGCGTTCGCTCGAAGAGCGGGTCGCGGCGCACGATTCCCAGTTCCTCGCGCATCAGCAAATAGTCCGTGGGCTGCGGCAGATTGGTGCAGTGGGAAAGCCCGCCGGCCTCGATGCTCAGCCGGTCGTCATGGCGTTCCAGGGACACGCGGAAATCGCCGCCCGTCAATTCCACGTGAAGGGCGCGCCCGGTGAGATCCGGCCGCGGCTGCCAAGTCAAGTACGCATGTGCCCCCGCATCGGACAGCGCATTCGCCACCCACGCGCCCATGTACCAGGCGAACACCGGCGGCCGGACCCCCGCGAACGCCACCACGACGTTCGAAATGTCCGGCAGGCGGCCCTGGCATTCGCGGCTTTCAAAGACGCCCGAGAGCATCTCCCGCCAGCGCGTCAGAAGCGTCCACGAAAGGTCGCCCAGTAGGGGCCGGGCATGCCCGGCCCGTTCTGCTTCGCCTTGCGCCATCTCCACCAGCATGGGCAGCGCGACCTTCTCGTCCTCCAGGCCGGAGCTGTCCACAATGGCTTTATCGGCGATGGCCGCCAGCTTGCGATACCCCGGCGTGCCCAACAGGCGCGCGCTGCGCCACCATAACAGGACCGGGAGATCCGGCGCCGCGAGGGGCGGCAGAATCGAAGGCAAATCCGCCAGCGAGGCTTCCGAAGCCGTAATCTCAATGCGCTCGCAGCAAATCTGACGGCGCTGGCCGAAAGGCATCCAGCATTGGGAGTAGACCCGCTCCGCCAAAGCCGGCGCGCCCGTCCCGCCCAACCGCACCAGGATGGTGCGGGCCGGGTACTCCGGCATGAGCGCGGCAATGGTTTCGCCAAGGGCTTCCATGTCCTCGGTTTCTTCCGCCAGGACAATCAAGGTCATGGCGCACGCGCGCAGCACTCCCAAGCCGCCCCCGGCCTGCTCCTGGCCCGCGGCTACCCACAGGTCGGCCAACTCGCGCAGGATGCGGCCGGCGGATACGGTGGCGGCCACTACGGCGTCCTCCAAGCGTGTCCGCGCCGTGCGAGCATCTGGTCCGACGCTGCCGGACCCCAGGTTCCCGCCGCGTAATTCGGAAAATCGAACGCCGTTTCCCGCCACGCATTTTGGATGGGCTCCACTACCGCCCAGCTTGCCTCCACCATGTCCTGGCGGGTATAGAGCGTGGCGTCTCCCACAATCGCGTCCAGCAGCAGCGTCTCGTAAGCCGAGGGCGAGCGCTCCCCAAAGCTCGATCCGTAGTTGAAGTCCATGGAGACGGGCCGCAGCTCCACCCCTGCGCCCGGCCGTTTCGAGAGAAATTTCAACGAAATGCCCTCTTCGGGCTGGATGCGGAGAATCAGCAGGTTGGGCGCGCCTTCCGCGCCGCCATGGAAGAGGGTGAGCGGGGCCGGGTTGAATTGAATGGCGATCTCCGTGACCCGCTTGGGCAGCCGCTTCCCGGTGCGCATGTAAAATGGCACGCCGGCCCAGCGCCAGTTTTCGACGAAGAACGTGGCCGCTGCATAGGTATCGGTCCGCGATTGCGCGTCCACGCCGGGCTCCTCGTGGAAGCCGGGCAGATCCTCGCCTCCGACCCGCGCCGGCCCGTACTGGCCAGGGACGGAGTTCACCCGAATCTCATCCGGCGCCATGGGACGTATCGAGCGCAGCAGCTTCGAGCGCTCATCGCGCACCGAAGCCGCCCGGAAACTGGCGGTCGGCTCCATCGCGATGGTGGCCATCACCTGAAGCAGATGGTTCTGGATCATGTCCGCCAGCGCGCCGGCTTCCTGGTAATACGCGCCGCGCCCCTCCACGCCGATCGATTCGGCCGCCGTGATCTGCACGTGGTTAACGTAACGCCGGTTCCACAGGGGCTCGAAAATCCCGTTGCCGAACCGCATTGCCAGGATGTTCTGCACCGTCTCCTTGCCCAGGTAGTGATCGATGCGGTAAACCGCGGATTCGTCGAACACCTGGTGGATTTGTTCGCTCAGCTCCCGCGCGCTGGCCAGATCGCGCCCGAATGGCTTCTCCACCACCAGCCGCCGCCAGCCATTGCCCTTCCCCATGCCGGCGCCGCCCAGCCCGAGGGCCGCCGCGGCATACTGGCTGGGCTGCAGCGACAGATAGAAGAGCACGTTGCCGCCGGTCTGCCGCTCCCGCTCGATTTCCGCCAGCTTTTGGGCAAGCCGGACGAAGAGCGCCGGGTCGCCGGCGTCGCCCGCCACGTAGAACAGCCCGCGCGCGAAGGCGTTCCAGACGTCTTCATCGAACTTGGTGTCTTCGGAGAAGTCGCGGACGGCCTCCCGCATCTTCTCGCGGAATCCGTCGTCGCCAAGAGGCGTGCGCGAGACGCCGATCACCGCGAAGCCCGCCGCCAGCCGGCGGTCATAGGCCAGACGGTAGAGCGCCGGGATGAGCTTGCGCTTCGTGAGGTCGCCCGACGCGCCGAAAATCACGATGGCGCACTCCGGCATCCGCCTTTCAAACCGCAGAGGATCCTGGAAAGGGTTCTCCAAGGGCATTATTTACAACCTACCACGGACCCGCGGCTCCGCCTCGATGTGCTTGATTGCAGAGCCGCGAACGTCAGAGAGCGGTCCGTGAATTATCCGAGCCGCGAACGTCAGAGAGCGTCCGTGAATTATCCGAACCGCGAACGTCAGAGAGCGTCCGTCTTGAATTATCCGAGCCGCGAACGTCAGAGAGCGGTCCGTCCGCCGCTCCGTGCGCTACACTACCGGCCCCGGTAGGCTCGCGCCTGATCCAGTTGGCGGATGGCTTCATCGCAAGCGCGAATGGCCGCCGCCTTATGCCCGCCAAAATCGTGCGGGGCTTGCATCAGGTATGCCCTGGCGTCCCGAATCGACGTGATGGCCGCGACAAGCCGCGGGTGCATTTCGCGTTCTCTTTGCCCGTACAGAACGGTTCCAGCGCAGAGAACGATGCCGAGCACGATGCCTGAGATAAACTTCATTTGCGTTGTCTCCTCTCGCTGGCGCTTTCGAGCGCCGCTTGCAAGAATCTTACGCGAAGATCCGCCCCCGCGCAACTCAAATGCCAAGCTCCCGTATGCTCGCGCACTCACGCCGTCATACGCCGTATACAAATTATTAATGGGGCCTTCATACCGGATCGGGTAGAATAGAAAGGAAGCAACCGCTCAGAAAGGCTTTAAACGAATGGCAAGCAAGAAAACCTCCTCGAAGAATATCGTTGTGTCGACCGCCTCCCCGGCGCCATCCCGCAAGAGAACCGAACGGGCGCGTTCCGTGAAGCCTATGGAAACGCCAAGCCTGACCGGCAGCACGACCGCGGCGGACCAGTATCCCACGCCGGCGAACGCTCCCTCGCGGGACGAGATCGCAAGCTTGGCTTA
>Ga0182027_10013247_pt1 | contig 11515 bp, 20 predicted proteins | sample 712E1DmetaG_FD_121300 | JGI IMG/M metagenome (GOLD analysis project Ga0182027, IMG submission 121300) | Permafrost microbial communities from Stordalen Mire, Sweden - 712E1D metaG (Illumina Assembly) | ecosystem: Environmental > Terrestrial > Soil > Wetlands > Permafrost | place: Sweden...
GGTGCGGCTGTCATCGTCTTTTTCGCCTCTATGTGGATTCGCCACAAGAAACTCAAAGACTATAAGCCGATGATTACTCGCATCCTTGGGGACATTCGCACACTTCGCGATAATCCTCCGTCTAGCGGCGGTGGTACCAAATGAGTCAAACCGCATGGATTGCAATTGTGTTGGGCCTCGTAGTTGCCTTCTATTTTTGGAGCAAGTACGGCGCTCTCTACACCACAATCAAGAACAACCCTACCGCAGTCAATGCCGGCTTGACGGCTAGCCGATACATACAGGATGTTCAAGGGCTTTTCTCTGGTATCAAAGCCGTCGAGAATACCGACGACGATGCAAGCTTCACTAACAAAGTGAGTGCTTTCTTCAGTGCAACCCCGAAGAGTATCTAACCATGCCAATATGGGGATGGATAATCGTTGTTACCCTTGTAGTAGCCTGGCTACTGTACCATTTCCGCAAACCGAAACTGGCCGTTGTGAAGCCCGCTTCTGACCCTAGCAGTCTTGGCGTCCAGATTCGCAAGGGCGCAGAACAAATCCCCGTTTACGGCTCATTTGTGAAGGTTGCTGGCGTTGTCGGAAAACCGTTGAACTCGGCACTCGACAGAGTCAACAAGACCATCACGAGCGGTATTGAGCATATCCCTGTTGTCGGCAAGTATCTCGCTATTCCAAACCAAGTTGCCGGAAACTACATCAAGAAACTCAACGACTTTATCGGGCTTTAAGGAGGCCGCAAAATGGAAAACTGGCAAATCGTGCTAGCGGTAGTCCTTGGGGCCGCTGTCATCTACTACCTAATCAAGCGCAACGCCGCGCCGAGTACCGACAACAGCACTCAAGGCGCGAACCTAATGGAAGCCGCAGCAACGCCAGACCTGGCCGCGCGCTCGTCTTTCGTACCGAAATCGGAACTACAAACCATCACCCCCGCGCCGGGCATTGACCCATCAAGCGGGCAAGTCCCGAACAATCCACCCCCTCCGCAACCGTACACCAATTACGTGGCACCGGGCGCACCGCCTGCCCCTTCTCGTCCTAGTGGTGGAGTAGCCGGCGCCATTTCCGGACTTGTCGGAAATGCCGCACGACCAGGGGAACTTCTGCAACACATCCCTGTTGTGGGTTCAACTCTCGCCACTGTAACCCGTCCCGTTTCTACAATCGTTAATGTACCTGTACACGCCATCACAGCAGTCAACGCACGAGTAAACAACGCACTTGACCACATCCCCGTTGTGGGTGCGGCGTTGTCGGCGCCAGGAAAAGCCATTGCGAAAGCAACGTCTTGGCTAGGCTTCTAAAACACAATTAGTCTGTGAGGGGCAAGCGGGGACCGTCTCCCCCTTGCCCCTTTCTTTTGAAGGAGAAAAATGCCTAACTACAAATGGATTCTTGCGGCCTTCATGGCTGGCTTCATTGCTTACTTGCTGTATAAAAACTGGAAGCTTAAACAGCGCGACAATATCGATGCAATTCTCGATAAGGCGCTGAAACAGTAATGGAAACTCTAGCGCGCCTCGAAAGCCTGTACTGGATTGCCATTTCCATCGGCGTCTTTGTTGGTCTGTACTACCTGTACAAGTGGTACACCAAAGCAAGCAACGCCTGGGACACATGGAAGCCCACCCCCGTCACGAACATGTTCAGCCCGCACGACGAAAAGACCGGCGAGGCAATCGCACCACCGCCCGGAGTCGACAAAATCGATTGGCTGTTTATGCACCCCGAAGACTCGGAGGTAATCTAATGCTAGACAAGTTCATTGATTCCTTGAGCAAGTACAAGTGGTGGATTGTCATCGCCATCATGCTGGCGGGTTTCCTCTTCATTTATTTCGGGAGTGAGTAACCAATGTCACTACAGACTGAAAACAGGAACATCCCTGAATTCGGGAACCAAGACAGCAAAGTAGACTATCAGCGTTTCGAGCATCCCACACTTGACCTTGTGAACTACAGTAAGGTCGGCGCTGGCGGTTCTCTTATCATCGGTAGCACTAAATTTGCGAGCGCACGTATTTATTGCCCCGACGTGCGCGTGATATCGCGACTTGCATGTATCTTCCAACCCAATGACCCGAATACCCGTGCCCTCTATGACCTATCGAACATCAAGTCCGATATCGTCGCCTACCGATGTATGAATGCCCGGTCCCGTATCGCCCGCGTAGGCGAAATCATTGGCAAAAACGGTGTCCCATTCCAGTTCCCTAAATCGAACATCGACGGCGTAGCCTTCCAAAACGACGATGATATGCCGTGGATTGACGTCGACGTGAATCTGTCTTACCCCGGAGTGTCCGGCGTTTGGTCACTCTTCTATCACGCCACTTCCAACAACAAACTGAAGAAGGAAGAATGGCTCGGGTACATCTCGCGCGTAACAATGTCGGTACAAGAGTCTCCCGGAGTAGTCTATGACACCGTGCCGGTGTAACCATGCGATGGTTTCTCATGGCTTGCATTGTGCTGGTTATTCTCACATCACTTTGGCAACACAAGTTACCCCCGGCGGCAATCATGGAACTAATTGAAGGTATCGTCCCTGAACTGCCACAAGACCTAGCCACAGCTAAGGGTGTAGACGTCGAAGTGTATTCCCTCGCACGTGTAGGTCAGTCTGAAGAGGGTATCAGTTCATCCAGGGCAAAAATCGCTGTTATGTATGCGACACTCAGTCACGCTAACCAAATCGGTAGCACAGTGACTGCTCTCGTAACCAAGGGCAACCCGAAGCGGTCGGACTACGACCAGGCGAATGGCCGTTACGGTCGCCAGGGCATCCACCCATATTGCAGCACTATCGCCGCGCCAACGAAAAACACACTTGCTCTTGCCGCCTCTGTCTACGACCAGAGCGCACAAGACGAAACCGAAGGCGCGGAATTTTGGGACAATCCCCTTGCGCAGGCCGCGCTGCATATTGCGAAGCCGTCAATGTATAAATCCCCCGACGAAATCGCCGCAGCAAGAACGGCAGAGGGTCTTAATCAAGTCAATATTGACGGCGTTTCAACCCGCTTCTGGAAGAGGTAGATAATGCAAGACTCATTCTCTAGGCCGACCGAGGCCATCACACACGACAGTGACCCGTGCTTGCTCGAATTCCAGACAGTGGGAGTCAACGGGCAACCGCTAGTCAACTTGGGGAACACAATCAACCTCAATCAATACGCCCGTTGGCCGAGTGGAAGCCAGCCGGTCATGAATTGGGCTGCGTTCACTGGCGGAAACATTAACGTCTATATTGTCTACAAGGACACAACCAGTTCCAACATGTACGCAACCATGGCGCAAATCCAGGCCCTTGCTGTTGCGCAAGGAAAGTCGACTGTCACAAACGGCTTTCTTAACGTGACGTCTTTGGTGTCTAATTTTGGTGTAGATAAACAGAACAAGCAAGTAGACTATGTCGACGTGAACATCCAAGGTGTGTGGACTACTCTTGTGCCGAATTTTGCCCCGGCAACCAACTGCATTAGATTCTATATGTTGGACTCCGTGCCAGACCCTGGCGATTATACGAGCTGGCAAGGAGTGGTTAACGGTTCGCACACGTATTCGTCACCGGCCGCAATGTATGTGCAAACACCACCGAATTTCTATTTAGAGTTTGACTTCCGTAATTCGGCTCCGGCGTCTACTGACATTCTTCAGACTGTCCCCTATGAAATCCGAAACCGCAACCGTGCAACGTTCGTCCCTATTATCCGAGACGTGGGTCTCAACGAAACGTTGAACCTCAATTTTGTCGCGTTCGGCTCACAGGGAAACTACACACCACCCGTAGGTTCATGGGATGCTGGATATGCAGAGCACCGTGAATGGACACCAATCGGTATGTACCGAAACAGTGCCGCAGGAAACGCCTTGATTGCGCCTCAATTCGCCTACTCACTGCTTAACACGCACTGGCAAATGACCGGCGCACCATACCGACACGGCGGGTCTTCGTACGGCATGGATAACCTCAGTGCTTGGAACTACGTGAAATTCCAAATCTGGTTGGACGCGAATGCAACCATCCCCAATACTGGTACCCTTAAAATGCTGGCTAACGCAAGGGAGCTGTAGACCATGGCAACCGTCGTATCAAAAATCAATGACGCGGTAGAAGAGGCACTCGAAACCCAAATCGAGACTCCCCCGGAGGCCACGAAAGAGAAGCCCAAGGATTCCGACGAAGTCGAGTATCTTGTGCGCCGAGTATCCGAGGAAGTGACCAAATCGTTGTCCGCCTTTTTCCCGAAGCCCAAGACCGAGGAAACCCCTACCGAGGCCGACGACGATACGGAAGACTCCCCCGCACGTAGGAAGAAACGCAAGGCACCACCGGCCCAACCTGTCAAGAAGGGATTCTTCGACCGGCTGAAGTTTCCGGGGAGAAAATAGGCCGTGTGGTCATACTTAATCGACGCGGCGGCAGTGGCTACCGCATTCATCGTCTACATATTGCGCTAAAAATCCTAGGCATCCTAGGTCTACTCGGCGCCCTGTATCGAGACCCTGCGCACGCGGTTATCTACGTGCCGGCCATTGCGGCTCTAAGTGGCTCGCACTTGCTCGCCAAGTAGGAAACACGAAAAAGCCCCCGGAGTCTCATGACTTCGGGGGCTTTGCTTTTGTTAGGCTACTTGAGGTTATGAATAACCCAGACGGCCACGAGCGGCAAGATTGTGAAACTGAAAAACAGCTTGACGATTAACTCGCTATCCATCTAGGTCACCCAACCCGACCACGATTCCAACGCTTGCCACGACTCCCACGAACAGAGCCCAAAGAACCGTAGGCCAGAGGCTCACGGCAACCTCGGGTGGCCGAGGGAGGCCACAAAGATGACAAGCACAACGAGGATAAAGAGGTGCATTAGGGTTTGACTCGCTTTTGGACGAAGTAACAACCGAGGCCAAGGGCAAGCAAGCAGATTTGCCCAGTCACGAAGCCAAAGACAAAGTTAACCACGAATTGCCTTCACCGTTTGACGGTCACGGAGGGTTGGCTTTCGCTTAACCTTAACCCCCGACATTCGCGAGAGCACACAACCAAGCACTCCCTTGACTGCCCTGTCCTTAGCCCAATTCGGTGCTACAAAAGCGCAGTGATGTGCGGCCAGTTGTGCGAGCGGTGCCCGAAGGCGCTGCGCCCTTGGTAGACGCTTGACCCACTCCGATGCTGCTACGAATTTCCCTTGACTCTCGGTGTTCATTGTAATTGGTCCTTGTTAGTGGGTAGTGGTTACTTGGTCAGAGCATTGACAAGCTGGCGCAGTCGCTTGGCGTCACTCGTGAAAGCCTTCTTACTTTCCTCGCAATTCGCCTGCAACTGGACAAGAGCGCCCATTGCCCCACTAACAATGTCATCTCCGCCTGCGGCCTGTGCTTCGAGGGCCGAAATCTTGTCGGCCAGCGATGCCTTGGAAACCTTGTTGCCTGCGGTGGTGGTGGTGTTGCCTGCGGTGGTGGTGTTGACGGTAGCAGTCTTCTTTCCCATATGATTTTCCTTTGCTGATTTCTGCGGTGCGACCGGCACTGCGCGGTTTTTCCAGGGTTTCAGATAGAGGCGTTTTAAGGTGCTCATAACGTGAATCGTTTATCTCATGCAGCCGGAAGGCTGTCAAGCATGTGCTCGTGTTTTCGGTATATTTTTTCTATCCACTCCGAGGCTCGATTGTAGGCTTGACATTCGCCTCCGAGGATGGAACACCACGGGTGGCAGCGGATTTCTTGTACCCACACCACCGAGCCACGGGGCGACCGTGTTAGGACCATTCCGAGGCCGCATCGGATAGCGACCGAGGCAATCCGGAGTGGAGCAAAGCCAGCCGCGTGCAGCTCTGACCATGACCGCCCTTGTTTGATGGCGTCCAGAAGATAGGGTAAGTGTAGGTCAAGCTGGATTCGGTTTGTCATGAGCCTCGCCAGCACCTTAATTGAGGGAGGGGCAAGGTGTAGCGTTTCGGAGGGAGGCTCGTCATGACTCAGAACCGGCATATGCAACTGTCTTGCCCTCGTTTCACAAACAAGAATTCGTATTCTTTCAAACTTGCAACCATTTCGATTTCCGTGTCGTCAAGAAAATTGCTCTGCCGGTAGTACGGCAATTCCTTACGGTCTTGGGCGAAGATGCCGAGTGTGTCGCTATTGCTGATAGCCGCGCGGGGGATTTCTTGGATGTGCTGGGCATTGGCGGAAATGGAGATAAGGTTTGCCCTGCCTTGGGTGTATAGGTGGCGCATGTAGCTTTTCTTGTCGACTGCCCCGCGAAGCCATGCGCGTTCGCCTTCACAAGCATCGGACAATTCATCAGGGCTGAAGAGTACGCCTTGACCGTCAAGCCCGAGGGTCCAGATTTTGCGGGCTAGCAAGTCGAACGAAATCATATCGTCCAGATTGCCCGTGATGCCGGGACCACGGATTATCGCTTGAATATGTCCTCTGTCGTCAGCATCGACTTTGTCTAGCTCGTCTACAGCGGCGATTTCGGCGTCACATACTTCGAGATAGGGTGTTTCATCGACGGCCGACGTCTTTTGGTCGACCACTATCAAGCGCTTGTGCGCTCCCTCTGCGGCTTTTAGTAGCTCCACATTTGCAAAGGTTTTTCCCGAGCCGGTGTACCCTACCCAAAGGTGTCGGAATCCGAAGCCCCGCTGTAGTGGTGCCGTGATTTGTGCGAGACACTCGGACTTACTAATCATGGGGTAGGCCAGGGATGATGCCCGCAGCCCTAACCGTAGCTGTGTCGGCTTTCGGGAGTTCAATTTCTTCTACTTTCTTGGGCTTGCTGCCCTCGACAAGGTTTGTTAGTGCTAGGGCGTTGCCCAATAGGATGATTATCCAGGCAGGCGGCACACCGTTGACAAAATACTGTTCGCAGGCAAGTTCCCACCCAGAGGATAAGAGCACATATTGGTCACGAGCAAGGACAGGTACGTCGTCACGGAAATAGCCAACAAGAAACCGATCAAGGCTAACGTTACCAGTAGCAATCGCCGAAGCCACGGCCTCCCGGAACTTGCCAATTTTGGCGGTGCTGAAACCAGCAAGTCCGGCTTTGTTGATATCGCCTGTGACCGGCTTGGCGTCTTTTTCTTGCGCATCTTTCTCACTCCCTGAATTCGTCGAAGAGGTTTCGAATATGGACTTGCTCGCCTTGTTCGTCTCCAAAATCGATAAGGGCACTTCTACGCGCGCACGCTTCTGCGGCTGCGGCATACTCGCGAGCATTGTCTGTAGCGCTACGGTTGCGGATTCCTTTGTAACTCCATCTTCGGGGTTTCCTAGGTCTACTATTCCCCGGCCCGGAATGATTGCTTTCCATGGTCCCGATTCTTCACCCTTCTTTTTGGTCCTAAATGGGACCGCTGCGGCGCTCACTCCGCACTCACCCGTTCAATAAACGCAGCAATATGTGGGTACTTGCGCAGCTCGTTCATAACAGAGCTATCGGAAGACATAAGAAGTGATGATTGAGCAACCCCGTACAAGGTGCGCACGTGGCGGACCATCTTGGACCAGTCGGCCTTACTGTAGCGGGTAATGGCGGTCAGGAACATCCGGAGTTCCTTGTTCGTGGCCAGGTTGCGGATTGCAACAACCATGTTTTCATCACGAGAGGGCGGGGCGTTGTTGACCATATCTTCGATTGCGCTCATAGAGATACCTTTCTTGGCTCGGACGAGCCGTCACTGTGGAATATGCGTTTTTCGTAGTCAAGGTGACAGCGTTTACGGGAGAGGATTAGACCGAAGTCTCCGCGAATCACCGAACGGGCTTTTGCAAAGCGCGAGACCTCAAGGCTCTTGCCAGTAGAGAGCAAAGCCACTGCGTCAGCGGGTAGCTTCTCCCCGAACTTCGCGAAGCCCTTGGCTTTATTGGTGACTTTTCCGTCAACGTGTTTGAGCACGTAGACTTTAGGCGCGAGGAAATAGGCGTAGCTGATAGGGTTCTTCGGGAATTCGTCTTTCCATTCGCCGAGTCGTGTTCCCGTTTCCAGTGTGCTCGGTGTAAAGACAGAATCGGTGTCACAATAGTATGCCTCTCTTTCAAGTCTGAGGAGTGCCCGGCAAAGTGTCACCCGGCCGAGTGCTGTAACCCAGGCGGATATCTGCGGCAACATATAGGCGGCTTGGCGTTCGCTGCGTTCTATGTAACAGTCAACCCCTACGCTTGAGGGCATTTGCTGCATTTGCTTGTCGATGACGTCGTTTATCTCGGGGCGGATATGGATGGTTTCGCGTATGGGTTGGGAACCGAATTTTCCATAGAGCGTGTTCAGGAGGATTTTTGCGAGTCGGTCTGTCGCTAGCGACCAGGTCGGGTCCGACTTGTCACGGAATTTGTAAAGACTGTCGACGTAGGAGGAAAAGATATCACGAGTACGGAAGTAAACGGCGTCATGGTATTCGAGAGAGGCAAGCTGGCCAGCCTCCTCGGCAAGGCGCAATTCAACAGTCGAAAAAACCCCTCGCCACGTGCCCCAAGGGAATAAAAGCCGGTCATCGGTTCGGCAAGGCAATACTGGTATGTGGCACTTTTTGACTTTGACTGTTGCATCAATGAATCCTGTCAAGTCCAGGTGTACACCTTTTAGGTTCAATTCATCAACAGGTTGGTGCTTGCGCATTTGTGAGGGGTAGAGAGAGTTCACGTCGTAGTCACGTAGCACTGGTGTGTCGGGCGCGGCTATGAATTCCTTACGTAGCGGTTCGCATCGGCCACCGTAGTAGCCGGCCCGACATAAGGCTGCGGCGTGGTCGGAGATATCAGGGAGAGGCTCTTTTTGGTAACTCGTTCTGAAGGTGGCAAGGGCAGTGCTTGCGGCGCTGATACCTGCTTGCCCTCCGATTTCGTCGTGCAAAAGAGCGAAGTAACGGCTAAGAACGTCGTATAGAAGGACACAATCTGTTTTAAGGTACTCGTAGCGGCGCGGGTCCAGGTGTAGCTTTTCATAGTCGACGTCTTTCACCTTTCCAGAACCGACGAAACATTGACCGAGGTTTTCTAGTGAGTCGGGGAGTGACCTAGCACTGTCAAGAAATTTCCATGTCTTCTTGCCCTCGGAAACCTTCATACTCAGAATCGAGGACTGACTAGGAATAATTTCCACCTTGAATCCAGGCCAGTTTTTGATGATACCGGCAAGGGCAAAGACGGCGTCGAAGTTTCCTCCGTTGTGTGCGTAAAGGGGTTTTTTGCATCGGCCACGACCGAAAAGCCAGCGGAGGAATTGAGACATTGCAGAATCCGGGTCATCGGGGGCGAGAGGTTCACTCTCCCAAAATTTGAAGTCTGTTCCATTGTGCCAGCCTACGAGGTAGACCTTCTTAAGGTCGGTTGTGGTTTCAATGTCGTACACTTCGAAAGGCTTGATTTTTCCGTGTCGGGTTATCGGTGCTAGTGGCATTGGTGCGTCTCCCTAGTCGCGGTTGCTGAAACCTGGCACATCCTCGGGTTCTGCAAACTCTTGCATGACCTTGTAATGGCGCTCTGTTATTGGGCCATCGCCAGAGACGCGCATCAACTGTATGTCGATAAACTGTATGTCTCCATATGCGCGCATAACAGGTACCTTTTCTCGAAAGTCCACGTAGGCATCCTCAGGGGTGTTTGTAAAATCAGTATGGTAATATTGCAAGTGCTTTGCTGTTGGGCCGGGCTTGCCGTCAAAATCGGCTGGCGTGAAACTCATTGTGTATTGATAGTTAAAATCCACCAACGCAACGATGCGGATTGTGTAGGCTACTCTGTCCGCCGGTTCGACTGACATGATTCGCTCTTTCCATCGGTAGCCTACAATCTTGCCGGGCTTTTTTCCCTTGCGCGGCTTGAGAGGCTTAACAGTGATGGGCTCTGGTTTGCTGTAAAGCGGCTTCTCGGGCTTTACGATTTCAGCGCGGACAAACTTCTTGCCCTTGTTCCATGGGGGCGTCTTCTTGCGCTTGTAGGAGCGAACGAAATACTCTTCTCCGGAAGGCGCCTTACGCCAGTAGCCGGAAATTTTCTGTTTCGTTGGGGGCTTGCGCTTCATTTGTTTTCCTCGAAGGGTGAAAGGGCGGGCCGTTTCTACCGCGGCCCACCCCTTCGATTGAACTAGTCTTCGACTTCGACTTCAATCAAGCGCATCGGCTTACCGCCGTGTGGGTTGACGGCTTCACCAATGACGGTAAAGCGGACCATCTTTTCCAAGTCGGCTTCGTTGTCGATTACCGATGCAATAGCATAGCAAGCAGAGACGCCGACGAAATCACCTGTTTTGACGATGCGTTCAACTTCTTTGCCTTCTTCGTCCTCGGTGGCAAGGATTGCCGACAGTGGCCCCGTTTCCTTGTTTTCCACGACCTGGATAATGTAGAACGGTCGGGGGTTCTTCTTCTTATCCTTGTCGTTGGGAACATGCTTGCGGAGGAGTCCCGCAAGAACGCTGCCTTGCGTGCGAGTCCAGAAGCCGGACAATTCGATATTGTTGATTGATTCGCGCTTCGTGAATGCCATGGCTAGAAATTCTCCTCTTGCTCGTAAACGTCAACTGATACGTAGTGGTACATTGCGGTTTCCAGTTTTTGGGTCTGTGGGTTCAGGGCCGTACGTTCTGCGAATTTCTCGTAGGTGACACGGACCATTGTCCCGAGGGGGATTTTCGAGAGAACTTTGGTCGCGCCGGTCTTGCGTACTCCGACCACATCACCGGCGGAGCACATAGCCTGCCCAGTCTTCGAGTCAGTATCCAAGACGTTGATTTTCGTCGGCATGTGGGCCTTGATTAGAAAATAGCCCTTGCCGGAACCGTCGGTCTTTAGCTTCGCGGCTTCGAGTGTGCCTTCTATGCTGGCGCCTTCAGTGAAAGGAAGGAAACCTCTAAAGCTTGGCTTGCGAGGGGAGTTGTCGTCGGTGACTCGTTTCCAATTGGTCATTGTGCGGACTCGCTTTCCTTGATGATGTTGGTGGTGACTTCGTGGGATTTGTAGATGACAGCCATTAGACGGTCTACTCGGGCGAAGGCTTCCTTGCGGGCGCCAATAGCGGCATCAAAGGCATGAATCAAGTCAATCACTTGTTGCTTGAGGTTGTCGATTGTGGATTTGCAGGACGCACAATCGGGAGTACTTTTGAGCCTGTTCAGTTCTGCCCTCAAAGCGTCGCGGGAGTTTTGTGCTATCTGCAATTCTTTCAGTGCGTCGTGCATCAACATGTGCACATTTTCAATGTCCGCCTTTAGCACTGCAACTTCTTTGGCGTGAATTTCTTTCACCCTTCGTAATTGCGGTGTTGAGCCTTTTACTTGTGTCCTTTTCGGTTTCATGTTTCTTCCTTTCGTTTTACCGACTGTTTTGGTGCCGGTGAAAAACATTAGATACCAGGAGCGGTGAATGGTCAAGAATGTTTTTCGGTTATTTTCGTGTTTGGGGAGTGGGCTTCAAGGCACCGAGGGAGAAAGGCGTTCATGGATTCGGACAAAAAGCAAGTGTGTTTTTTCGAAAGTTATGACGTGGTGCTCAGAAGTGTAGTA
>Ga0182027_10013250_pt1 | contig 11514 bp, 5 predicted proteins | sample 712E1DmetaG_FD_121300 | JGI IMG/M metagenome (GOLD analysis project Ga0182027, IMG submission 121300) | Permafrost microbial communities from Stordalen Mire, Sweden - 712E1D metaG (Illumina Assembly) | ecosystem: Environmental > Terrestrial > Soil > Wetlands > Permafrost | place: Sweden...
ATAACCCGTACTCGCTATCCATATAGTATCACCCCCGACCGTACCATTTTTGTTTGCCTCCATTACACCAACGCCTCCTGTTGGTATGGCGGTCAAATCAGATGAGTTTATTGGAGATTCTAAATTATATGAAACCTTACCTACGGAATCTGCTTGAACAATGACTGCCTTAAGAGTTAAGGCTCCAGAAATGACAGGCCTGTAAACGACCAAAGTATCGGCAGATGCTGACATCCGTTTTATAATCGCCTGTTCTGTTCCGAAATAAACCCAATTCGAAGCAAGATCACGTGAAAATTTTCCTGTGATTGAAATTTCTCTCACTCCTGCAATTGCAGAAGTTGACGGTGATACACCTGTGATAACAGCACCGGTCGGATATGGATTATTCGGATCCCACATTGTCGGAGGAGCCTCAAAATTGTTGCAAGCACTCAGGACAACAAGCGAGAGGATAGAAAGACCGAAAATAAAGTAAAGTAAATCTTTTCTTTTCATAGTGATACCATTCTATTTTTTTACATTGAGAAAGATACTGTAAATCTTTGGACATTATTAAACACACCAAAAGGTGTATAGGAATAATCAATCTGAAAATTGGCGGAAGATATACCCAACCCGGAAGATGAAAGGCCTAAACCATACGTAACTCCGTCTTCATCGTCCCCAGAAATATACCCGCCGCGTAAAATAATTATATTCATAAATTTATATTCTACACCAATTTTTAACTGTTCCGGATGAGATCTTGGATGTGTAACATCACAGGAGAGAATAAACGATTGTTCTGGCCCAGGCATTTCGAAGAAATCAAAAAGATTTGCCGATAGACCGACAGTAAATAATAATGGAAGCTGGAAACTTTCTTCTTCGTAGGTAACATCTTTGGAAAAATTTCTCACAGACATTCCGAATGCAAGACTCTTGATACCTGTTTTAAAATTTGTGCCGAAGTCGTACGCAGCCGCACTTGCTATGTTCTGTTTAGTAATTACCGTATTCGCAGCATTAGGCACTGAACTTTTTCCCAACGACTGATAGGCAAATCGAACCTGAGCGCCGACAGCAAACCGATCAGATATCATTTTTGCATACCCGATCCCTACCGCCATTGCAGTTGGATCCATAGTACCGATATCAATGTACCCTTGGCTATTATTCCACACCATCGTTCCCAATACATCACCATAATTAACAGATTGAAAACTCAAACCAATGACACCATAATTTCCAGACCAAGGGGAAATTATAGCACTGCACGATAAATATTTAATATCGGCTATCCAGTTATTAACGCTCACATTAGCAGTGAGCAAACTTGGCATTTCAGCCATTGTTGCCGGATTATGAGTCAATGCCCCAGAATAACCGAAGAGCGAGTTCACAGCATCACCCATAGCGCCAGCTTTTGCATCAGATGATATGCTAAGAAAATCGAAACCAGTCTGCGCTAACTTTTCTTGTTGACCATAGGATAGAGATGCAGACAATCCGATTATCATAATCACTGTTAAGTATGTTATTATTAATCGTTTCACCTTCTTATTTCTCCTGTTTAGAAACCAACTGCTAGTACGATAAAATGACGACTTTAAATTGATTGGCTATGCTATTAATTGGACTCGCTGGTGTTGGGTTACTTATTTGCGACGGATTAGTTAATGTGAACCGGACCAAGTAAACACTCCCTTGATCGAGATGAATAGTATAACGTGCACTAATGGCTGGTACAATTTTTACTGTATTGTTAACCGACAAGATTCTTTCGCTGGAATTATATGCGGATTCTGCAGATATCACCGACGAAGGACTTACAACCGAGGTATCACTCTTCACAAGGTCAACGGTAACATAATCATTAATATTAGAGGTTCCGTTTGCGGCATTGTAATAATAAAGCAAACTCGTGTATAAATATACATCCTTCGCTTGGGCAGATTTCAAGACCGCATAGCTCACCTTGTCTGAATAGTTTATGACTATTAACGAATCTTGATGAAGCTCCGGAAGGATACTGGTCAACAAATTAAATTGAGATCGAATAATCCGGTTATCTGTTGTATCTGTTGATGTCGCAAAGCTCGTAAGAGTCTGAGATCGAACGATGGACCATGCAACAGGAAGATATCGAAATGTAACAGCTGCAGGTGGCGTCGAATTGGCTAAATTGATCGGTTGACCGGAGCCGTCGAGTGGAACATACTGATAAGAGGCTGTAAAACCTTGAGTATCATTTAGAGTATCGCTCGTTAATAAATTACCTGCCTTTGAATCAATATCCGATGCAGTAAAATTTTTGGCTTTAAAGTCAGTTGGTAATAAATTATCACACCCAAGGCATGCGAAAAATAATGCACTTACCAGAAATAGGAAAATATAGCGAATATAACTATTTTGATAATGAGAGTACATTTCGTTCTCCAAATAATTTGTATTATCTGATAATGATAAATTTCCGGATGATATTATCACCCTTTCTTAAAATCAATTGATTACTAGTATCGTCATAGATATCTTGTGTGACTTCGAAATATGCAATATATAAACCACTCACTACAATTTGCTTAGAAGAAGTCAGTGAATTCCATGTTTCATCACCACTTCCATTTGTATGATTTATAGTCTGAATTAAATCTCCTGCTTCAGTAAATATTTTAATCACACAATATTTGGGCAATCCAAAAAATGCAAGCCGGTTTGCTACCGTTCTATCGGTGCCGAATTGAAGTGATGCTGCTTTGATATTATAGGGATTAGGAACTACTCGAATATCTGCAAGCTTATTTGCAGCTGGACGCTGTAATGAGGCAGAAACATTGGTCATCGTATAGAACATGTTACTAACCAAAGGCACGCCAGGTTCAATATCGTTTGTCGTCCCATTATCTTTGGTTTGAATAAAATAAAAGTAGTTAAATCCTCGTTTTGCTGACTTATCATCATAGGAATTTGCGACATTACTCTTATCACAAGAAAATATCAACTGGAATTGTGTAGCGGTTGAAGTCTCTGCACGATATAATTGATACCCATTAAAAGTAGGCCACGATTCTGCGCTTTTAGACCATTGCAGTGAAATTCTATCACCGCCCGATGTTACAGTAAATTGATCCGGTGGCGGAGGCGGTTGAGGAATGTTATAATGACTATTGTAGTTCGCTCGTGCACGCCGAAATGTTTGGAACAACGAATCCCTTCCAGTAAACACCCATGCATTTTTATAAATATTAGCATCTTTGGTTGTGCCTCCACTCCAAGGATTCCAGGAGGTTCCTGTTGGAAGTGTAGGATTTGAAGAAGGAAGAGGAAGATCTGTGGTACCACTTTTACCATTTTGATACCAGGGCCACCAGTTCTTTACTATTTCGATATTTTTTCCTCGACTTATTCCTGCAACTGCTTCGGCAATAACAATCCGTATACTATCGCCTGGTGCGAGTGTATATGGTCCGAAACCCTGCTGGTTTTGATATCCACCTGTATTTCCACCCCATGTATTTCCAAAACCTGTGGGCCACCCGTATGCATCTTTTCCAAGTTGTTCAGCATGAGTTTTTGCATCATGCCCAGATGTCATTGATTGATATTGCTGTGCCATGGTAGTGGGATTAAATGGGTTTGACTGAGTAATAGTTTCTATGGTGCCATCTGAACCCATAAATGTCGTTGTTCGCGGCTGAGTAAGATCATTGGTTGTATCTTTCGGGGATGTATCTGCGTGCAATACCATCTCACCTGTAAACCCGATACCACCCAGAATATGTCCATCCAAAAAATCTGGCGCACCAACATCATCCAATACTCCCGTCGCAGAAGATTGAGGTCCGTAATATGCAATGCTCGCACAAAAATCATTAGGAGCAGGAAGTGCGTGTGTCGCATCTTGTCCCACTGCATCATTGATAGTGTTATGTCCATAACTGATTTGAGGATATCCCCATGCCTGTTCATAGCCCTCATTATTATCCGCAAACCGATATCTGAAATCAAATACCACACCGGTCAGTGTTTTTGCTGGCGTGATATACCCTCCGGTATTATCACTCAAACCCGTATTCTTAAAGATATATTCGTATATGTAATAATTATCGTGATACTGCTGTGTGGAAGCGAGGACCTTTCTATAGACTGTTATACCTATTGGTGTGTTCACACTGTTATAGATCATTCGATCTACAGGTAAATTTGAAACAATTCGATCTTGATTCGCCCCTCCCTCAGCAATTGCTTGATTAAGATCGCTCGCTATAGTAGGTTGAGTAAGGTCATTCTGATCAAGATCACTAGCTTTATTACCATCTACAATAACCGTAGGCGCAACAGAACGGCCAATCAATTTAAAATCCACCGGATAGGAAGCAGAACCGACGTACAGTGCCGATCGTCCAAGAGGAATTACTTTGTATGGATATGTTATACCATTTGATGGATCTGTAAAATTCGTTGTACCAATCCACAATGCTTTTCCCACATTATGATCTGTAGACGGATATTGTGCGGGCCAGCGTAACCCATCATCCTGATCTGTATTTAAATAACCTCTTCCCCTTCTGCCGTATTCAACTTCGGCACCACTACTGGAAAAATATTGCCGTAAAGAGCTCACCCAAATCCATTTGACGATTTGCGGTCCAAAAACCTGGGCTTGTAATTCCTGGGTAGTAATTATTCCATATGCATTGTACAGTGAAATTACTATGAGAGCTTTTGCTAGATATTTTTTAATCATATGAATAGTACCCTTTATAATCAGCATTCTTTATTTATAAAGTAAACGATAAATTAATGCCATAGAAAAATTGCCTTGGATTCAGAAAATCAAAGGAACTGTTATTCGGCATGTCAATGTATTCCTTATTATCTAAAATCTTTTTCATCTTGCTGTCAGGTACCACAGACCAACTGCCGTTGATATAGTTCATATATCTCCCAGTTGGACTATCATAATAAATAACAGTAGGATCGAAAGAAGATGATTGTGTATTGATTCCGTTTATGTTTCCGCTAAAAAGAATCGGAGTATATACGCCATCTGTACTATATGCCCCTACCCGATCATTGCCAGGGATATTGAGATTATTGTATGCAGGGCTTTGAGGTAAATGCAATGATCCCATATAAGAATTGAAGTCGGTTGGATCATAGAAGCTTTCTCCCGACAACCTCTTTGCATTCAATAAATTATTCGTCTCCATGAACACCGTGACTGCAAAATTTTTGAAAGAGAACGTTTTATTGATGCGAAGGTTTACATTCAAATAATCTGTAACCTGAACGTTATTTTGGATAGCGGTGGCTAGCTGCGGATTATACGTAAGCCATTGACCGGCTTTCCAGTTTCCTACGAGATTAAGAGACCAATCACCCAGGGGATCACCTCCTAGGAAATGAGGTCCAAAATTTTTCGGTGTTAAAAACGTAATACTTGCGTTGGCACGTGGTTGGGCAACCGGTGATTGTCGAACCAGCAGATATAATGGATTCGTCTGATTATTGTCGAGTATTGCTTGTTCTGCTGGATTATCAGCAATAGCTACTTGGCCAAATTGGCCCGACCTAACTACTTGATATGTGTAATTAATAAAACCCCGCACCCAATCACCGGAAGTTTTTCGCAGAGTGATCTCAAGTCCTCGAATATCCGAATAGCTATTGTTATTGGCTGCATAGTATGCAATACTTTTCTGGTCACTCGTATAAAATGTAAATGCCTGCTGAGAGGAAATATCATTATAAAAAGCTGCAATTTGAATCAAGTATGTATCAAAGAGAGATTGATCAAAACCTAATTCATAAGAGACTGTTTGAGCTTGTGGCAAACTTGGATTACCATAATTGCGCATATCGCCGGCTGCCCCACGACCTATTCTGTAAATCTCATCATAGGCAGGCATTTCTTTAAAGTGTCCGTAATTAAAATACAGTTTCGAGCTTTCTGTAATCGGATGCGAAATACCTAAACGGGGACTGAATGAAACGTCCGGTTTAACACGTTCTTTCGCATATTGAATAGTATCATTATAAGTAGCGGAGAAAAAGGATTGATTAAAAGGATCCGCATCTGCATTAACCCAACTTGTATTTGGATTGCTTATGTCCATTCTTACACCGAGATTGGCAATAAATCCGTACGCTTCAATCTTATCCTGTACATACGCAGAGATAAGGTAAGGATTGAAATGCTGTTTCACCCAATCCACATCGCTGAAAGCCGGATTCACTGTACCATAATTTATATTAAGATCGTAATATGAAAATTCGAATCCTGCTTTAAACATATGATCTTTAGTAAGTTGACTTGTAATATCTCCCTTAATTTTCAATGTATTCAGTTTGCTGGAATCACGTGCAGTAGCGCTGTGACCGCCAAAGAATAACGATGCATCTCCAATACCTGATAGCAGCTGAGAACTATATCCGTAAGGTGCTTCATCAACAAAATACCCCGGAATTATTTCATAATTTTGAGTAGTATTCCTTGGCCCTATAGGACCCGTCAGATAGCTGCGATATTGATTTTGTATACTTATTTCGTAATATGTCGATACACTTAACATAGAAGTGAGTTTTGCACCTACGTTGAAATCACTGACATCAGCCGGACAATACCAAGAGTTATCATACACTCTGCTTGACCTTTGTTCATATGTAATGCCGGCTATTTGATCCGGTGTTCGCAGATAGTCTGTCGGATTCCAAAATGGATAAGTTCCCGGAGCCTGTGTGAGCCAAGATTGATTATAATATCCGTTATCAGTCGCGTTAATAGCGACATTATAGGATTTACCTACCGAAGCATTAAGCAGCAGTTTCGTTTTGTTGTTTATATCTGAATTTAGTTTAATTGACCAGTTATAATCCTTATAATCAGGACGGCTGAGAGGAATAAGAAGCATTTCTCTGTTCATAATAAAACTTGTAAAGAACCGAAGATTGCCCAAATCCGCACCAATGATTGGTACAGGCCCGCCAATACTACCGTCAATATTATAATCGGGTGAGTTCGTAGAAGGAGTAAGTCTATGTTGTTACTCATATATACGTTGACACGCTGCGGGCGAAAGGTCAATACCCTGTTGCAAATACTGTTGAGAAATAGCGTTCCACCCAACAAACTTAGGATATTGATTTTGAGTATAAATACTCCATGCTCCATTATTAGTACCAGTCCAACAAACGGTAGGGTCCATATAGGGTCGGTTCCACATCGAATTAGGATCATATTCAGAAATTCCAAAATACTTCTGTTGTGGAGGACTGTACTTTACATTTATGGAACCATAATAATGAGCAACATCCCCTTCCTTTTGGACGATATTTACAACGCCTGTGCGCGCTTGTCCATATTCTGCGGCAAAACCTCCCTTTTCAATCGAAACTTCCTGAATGGAGGTTAAGGCAATATTAGAAATAGGTTTATTGTTTCTTGGATCACGTTGAGTTGCACCATCTACATTAAGAAGCATATCGCTTGCATTGCCGCCTCTAATTACAAATCCTCCTTCAACTCCTGCTTGTAAGCTCACCATATCATTAATCGAAGTCACAGGAAGACTTTCCAATTCATCTGGCTGTATTGCACTGACGCTGGAGGATACATCCTTTTTAACTATATGTCTTTCAGCAATAACCTCTACAATTCCTGCTTCAATTGCTTGAGACGCCATTTCAACGTTAACAGTTGCAGTCTGATCTATAAGTACACGTATTTCATTCACAGTGACTGTAGAATAACCAACCATACTCACTACAATAGTATGTGTACCCGGCGGGATAGAAAGTATGGCATAGTAACCATCAATATCTGTAGCTGCACCCAGAGATGTTCCCTTAACAACGACATTAATGCCGACGAGGGGTTCACCTGTTTCTTTGTCCACAACTCTGCCTGCTATTTTTCCTGTCGTCCCCGCTAAAACAATATTTATCGTCAGCACAAATAGTATGACAAAATAAATAAGAATTCGGTATTGACCCGATACCATAGACTTACTCCTTATGATAAATTCTTTCTATTCCAACCCTACATTATCCATCACAAAACATTACTTATCTGCAATAATAACTTAGATTCGTCACAATTAATCTTTTGATATTCAGATGGTATATCTTTTAATGCGAAAAAATATTTATTGAAAATCTTGAAATGAATATACAGTGTATTGATTTTACACTTTTTTAAATGAAATCGAATGAACTGCCTCTTACCACCTAACGATTCATCAATGTAAAGACTTAAATGAAGAATATTTCCAACTATGACTCGCGAAAAGAAAATAAAACCCACGTAACACTTATAAGAAAAACCAGTACATCAGTTTTTTGGGATGCTCTATCTCGTACTATTTATTGAGGCAGGCATGAGAATCACAATGCCTTTTCGAAATATCACACTACGGCCCTAGAGCGATAACACCTTTCTTCAACACTTTTTCCGCAACATCTGTACCAAATATAAAATTCAGTTTTTTCTGCAAGAGTCACTAGGTGACTTCGGAGGGATTATTAAGCTAATAATGACTGTATTATCAACCATGATAATTGATCAAAGGGAGAATTGCTAAATAGCGTATAAAGCAGATTTTAGACAGATATGTACATCAACTTTTCAATCCAAGTTCTTTGCACATCCTATGATAATTCGGAGGGGCAAGACCCAATCTTCGAGCAGCATCAGCATCTGATGTAGAGTGTTTGCGAATAAAAGTAAAATATTTTTTTCTGAAAATGTTTTCCATATCTCGCAATAAGGGAGTATCATTTTCATTTAGAAGTATTACTGCATCACTACCTGCTGAAATATGAGATGATGAAGGGGGAGATAAAATTTCCCTCATAATTTTGGGTGTAATAATATTCTCATCTAGAAGCAAAAGTCTTTGAACAACGTTTTTAAGTTCTCTCACATTACCTGGCCATTCATATCCCTTAAGCACATTAAATGTATCTTCCTCTGTAATAGGAGTCTGTTTTATCATCTCGATACTCATTATGCGTATAAAGTGTTCCCAGAGGACTAGAATATCTTCAGGTCTCTCCTTTAATGGAGGTGTATGGAGAGGCACAACATGTAAACGATAAAAGAGATCTTCACGAAATCTATTTGCAACTACTTCTTGTTGTAGTACTTTGTTCGTTGCGGCAAGAATACGTACATCCACTTTAATCTTCTCCCCCGTTCGGCCAATCTTCTCAATCTCACCATCTTGCATAACCCTAAGCAATTTGACTTGTGCCGAGAGGGGAAGCTCTGCAACCTCGTCTAGAAAGATTGTGCCGTGATTAGCCTGTTCAAAAAGTCCACGTTTTGTTACGTTTGCACCTGTGAATGCACCTTTTTCATAACCGAATAATTCGCTTTCTATTAATTCATCCGGTATACTACCGCAATTAATAGTAACAAAATTTTCTAACTTCCTTTTGCTCTCATAATGAATATTGATTGCAACAAGTTCTTTGCCCGTTCCAGATGGGCCAGAAATTAAAACAGTTGCGTCAGTCACTGCCAATTGCTTGATTTGAGCACGCACTTTTTGGATTTGTTCTGAAATCCCAAGTATTTTTGTATGGGACAGCATAGCTTCAACATTACGCAACAATTTCTTTTCAGACCGCATCTTTTCATACTCAAGTCTTTTCCTTTGATAAGCATTAAAGATACTAAGAATAAAATCGGTCGGCTGATAGATATATTCCTCAATATCACTTGGGTATTTCGTACAATACCAGAATGCTCCAGCTTGTAGAAGCCTACTAGCAAAATCAAAATCTGTAATATTTACTGTCATCTTTGTGATAACGATGATTTGGTGTGATGGTGCTATTCGCTTGATCGCCCTGATGAGTGCTTCTCCCATTGTCCCGCCGGCTAACTGGAGATCCATAATCACAACATCGAATAATTCATTATGCTGAACAAGTAACTCTAATGCTGTATCACCATTTGACACAACCTCACTAATTTCTATTTGATGCTCGAATGGTTTAAGTGTATTCCGCACTCGGCGAACATCAAACTCTTCGTCTTCAATAAGTAAAATTCGTATTCGTTCATCAGTTGGCATAGTTTTTCCGATCCTGTCTTCTTAATGCGGTACAATAAATGTGAACCTGCATCCCCCGTCCGGCAAATTTTCAGCATCTATCTTCCAACCGAAGCGCTGCGTTGCAAGTTCATAAGCAATATAACAACCATATCCAGAATGGCCTTTTCCCGATACGTTGCCGAAAGTTATATGCTCTTGGAATATCTTTTTAATACCACGCTCATTTTTTTCCAAGAGATCAACCCGGATTCCAACTCCATTATCGCTAATCATAATGCTTGATTGTTTAAGCGCGGGATTGAACTCCGTCTTGATCGTGATAACTTTACTATCGACTCCACCATGATCCATGCTGTTCTGGATGATCGGCTCAAGCACCTCCCACACAACATATTCATTTACTGCAACTTCGGGCATGTTAGAGTCCAGCTGCAAATCAAACTTTGTTGTTAGGCGATTATCCGATACTCTCTGAAAAATATTTTCCACAATGAATTTAATAACCTCGTTCACGTCTGTTCTAAACATCGGACCCCGGATAGTCTGAATTGGTGGATCATACCATTTCATATCATAGATAACTCGCGCAACAAAACTAACATATTTACCGATCCTATTCTTGATTACATCGTTATTGTCCTTGGTCAGATTTCGTAAATCTTCCTTAATAAAGCCGCCTATCTTTTCAGCTTTATGATGAGTATGATAAATCCGTTTGGTAAAGAGCATTTCTTTCTGGTGGTTAATTTGTTCCGCCAAATGTTGTTTTTGTTCTTCAAATAAGAGCCGCTGAACCTCGTTTCGTTCCGCAAGCGTTCGCGTTGAGATATAGAACATTGCGAACAACCCAACAATAATTAAAGCAGAATATACCAATGCCGTCTGATTGTAATTCTTTGACATCTCCTCCGTGAGGAATGTAAGATCAGGGGCTGTTTTCATGTAGAGCACCCCAACAAATTCTCCTCTTGGGACAAAGGGAATAAATACATGAAATATTCGTTCTTGTTCTACTACTGTATACGTTTGTTCGATTTTACGAAGCGTATCTTGTACGGAACGGAATAATCTCACTGCCTCGGTGTGATTACTTCCTGGATTATGAATCCTATTAGTATTCCCAAATAAATAGTCATACAGCTGTTTACCGTCGTCAATGACATCAATCATATTTCCATGAGGGATGAGAATAGAAACACCCTGAACATTTTTATCTAATAGTTGCTGACTAAAAATGATGTTAAAGTCTTGAATGATTTTCCGTTCTTCACTTTCCGACAGCCGTTCTTTCGGGCTTTTAGATTCTAAGAGCATTTCGATGGTTGTCGCCGTAAGATTCGCAATACGTTCAGCAGCATCTTGCTGATACCATTGCTGAGATTTTACAAATGCTTTTTGGAGTGAATTCTGATTCATGAAAAGAACAATGAACTGGAAAGCAATTAATACAATCGCAAGCACCGTAATG
>Ga0182027_10013251_pt1 | contig 11513 bp, 12 predicted proteins | sample 712E1DmetaG_FD_121300 | JGI IMG/M metagenome (GOLD analysis project Ga0182027, IMG submission 121300) | Permafrost microbial communities from Stordalen Mire, Sweden - 712E1D metaG (Illumina Assembly) | ecosystem: Environmental > Terrestrial > Soil > Wetlands > Permafrost | place: Sweden...
GCTTTTCAACGCCTCAGCCCAAAACTTCAGCAGCCTGCATTGGTTTACAAACAAACAGGGAACTTTTTCAGATCCGGGCATACTGAATCCTGTTTATACTCCGGATCCGGGAGATACGGGAATGGTTCATCTGACTCTTGTAGCATACGCATTCCCTCCCTGCCGCAACGACAGTTCAGGGCTTACACTTTATTATAATGCCGGACCGAAAGCTGATGCAGGGGAAAACGGCTTTATATGCGGGGGAGCCGGCTATCTTCTCAGCACCTCATCCGCAGTCAATTTTAAAGAAGTAATATGGACCACCAGCGGAAACGGGAAATTCAGCGATAATCATGTATTGCATCCTGTATATTCGCCTTCGGCGGATGACATCCTGAATGGGCAGGCGGTGCTGGTTCTGAGGGCATCACCGCTTGCTCCCTGCCAGGCTTCTGAAGATTCAATGGTACTGATAATTGGCAAAACACCATCGGCTTCGGCAGGAGCAGGCGGAGTGGTGTGCAGTGGAAGCCCGTTCACGGTAAGCAATGCCATTGCATCAGATTATTCCCATATTCAATGGACACATAACGGGAAAGGAACGCTCACAGGAGATACAACCCTGCACCCAAGCTATACCCCCGCAGCTGATGAGAGCGGGAATGTGATACTTACCATGCAGGTCAGAGGCCAAACCCCATGCAATGATTCAGCAGTCATCAGCCAGCTCACCATCACCGTTTATACCGGTATAAGGGTTGACGCAGGCCCCGATCAGCTTATACCCGACAGCACTTCGACCTTCCTGATCAGCTCGGTGCAGGGTGGTTCAGGGAACTTCTCCTATAGATGGGAGCCCGCTTCCCTGATAATAAACCCCACTGAGCTAAACCCTGAAACAGATATTCTTACAGCCGACACTTTGTTTGTCCTCATTGTGAAAGACCTCAGCTCGATCTGCAGCGGCAGGGACAGTGTGAGGGTAAGAGTGAAAAAGAACCCTCCCGCACCTCCTCCTGCTGAGGATTGCATTCTCGTGCACAATGTCATAACGCCCAACGGGGACGGGCTTAACGATAAATTGATCATCGATTGTATTGAGAATTATCCGGATAATTCAATTCAGATCTTCACCCGTTGGGGGGCCAGGGTGAGAACTTTTGAGAGATATGATAATAAAGCAATATCCTGGGATGGGACCAACGACAAAGGCGAACACCTGCCCGACGGAACTTACTATTATGTACTGAATATTAAAAACCTGGGTGTCCGCAGCGGATGGGTGTTTATACGCGACAGTTCAAAATGAAGATGCAGCCTGCATAAATAATAACGGAAGTTTGAAAAGATCAGTCATCATATTTCTTGCTTTTTTCCCGGCGCTTCTCTTTGCCCAGCAGGATGCTCTGTTCACCCAGTATATGTATACCAGGCTTGAATTTAACCCGGCATATGCAGGAAGCCATGATGGTCTTTCCCTTGACATGCTCGGCAGGTTTCAATGGACCGGAATACAGGGAGCCCCCCGGACACTCTGTTTTACCGCTCATACGCCCTTGCCAAACCAGCACCTCGGGCTGGGAATGTATGTATATATGGACCAGCTCGGGCCCACGGTCGATTACAATGCCATGGCAACCTTTGCCTACCGTATCCTTTTCCCGGGCTCAAAGCTGTCGTTCGGGGTTTCGGCCGGGATCAAGTATTACGACATCGACTGGAATGCCCTGAACCCCAAGGATGCATCAGATCCTGCGCTGTCGGGCCAGGTCAGAAACAAGGTTGTTCCTGATGCCGATTTCGGGATCTATTATTATGCCAGAAACTATTATGCCGGGATCTCGGCAAAACACCTTCTGCAAAACCAGATGCTTGTTTCAGGCGATGCTCCCGGCGGGACGGATAGCTTTACACGCCTTCTGAGGACCTATTATTTCACAGGAGGGGGGGTGATCGCGCTGCCGGGGAATGTACAGTTAATGCCCTCGATACTGATAAAATATGTGAAAAATTCTCCCTGGCAGGCCGACATCAGCGCACGCATCCGTTTTCTTGAGATCATCACTCTCGGGGCTTCATTCAGGACCGGTGATGCCCTCTGCCTGCTGATGGAACTGGTAGTTTATAAAGGGCTATCGCTGGGCTACAGCTATGACATATGGTTCAATGCCCTGAGGGGAAATAACCGGGGCTCGCATGAGATCAGGATCGGCTATGATATCGACCTGTTTAAAACCCGGATGTTAAGCCCGAGATATTTTTAAAACCCCGTCATAAGACCTGTCCGGCTCTTCTACATACCTTTCTAAAAATGCAGCTTATGGTAATCGAAGGTCGTATTATCCCTGAGTTCCTTGATCTTTAATGCGATCAGCAGGATGGCTTCCAGTTTATTCTGACGGAACCACTGGATAGCTGCAGGGCTTGCATGACAGGCATCCGCAAATACTATGAAAAAGTCGTAATTGTTTGTATGAAGCCATTGGTAAGCTTTATCGTCCTCATCAATTGCCGCATCAAGAGCAGCAATCTGGGGATAGCCATTCTTAATCAGCCAGTCTGTGGCTTCTTCGCTTCCCCTTACGGCACTTGACAGAACGGCAAGTTCAGGATACCCGTTTTTCAGCAGCCATTCAAGGATCTCTTTGTTTCCCTTGAGTGTCTCACCAAATGCAAGCCATATTTTTGGAGGATAGTAAAGCATGTACGAATTTTATCAGATGTCGGATATCAGATGTCGGATATCCGGGATCTTAAATTAATCATAAACTTTTACTTTTAGTCCTGCATCCCTGACCCGGCGGGCGATTTTCTCCATATCCTCCCTGCCGATCTTCTCCAGTTCCTTCGCCGGTGTCACCCTTGCGATAGAGTAAATCATGACAGCTTCCGGTCGTATCTTCTTCACATGTTCAATCCATGCTTCAACTTCATGATCAGTTGTATTATCAATGGGTTTCCCATTAAAATAACCTCTCAGGAACATAGTCTGCAGGATCAGGTTGCCGTTGAATTTCATCAGGTTGCTGATCAGCTGTGAAAAATCAAAGGATTCAACAGGGTTGTTCAGGATACGGAAAGTTTCTTCAGTTCCTGCATCAAGTTTCTGAATATTATTATCAAGTTTCAGGAGTGCGTTAAATACCGAAGGATCATGAATACGGCTCCCATTGCTTAATACAGTCGTTTCCGACTGCGGTGAATAACGGTTTCTGAGCAGTATGGTGTCGTCGACAATCCCGCTGAATTCCGGGTGCAATGTGGGCTCGCCGTTCCCGGCATAGGTGATGGCATCGGGCAGATAATCCTCCATAGCCAGTTCTTTAAGCTTTTGTTCCAGGAAAAATGCAACCTCGGCACGTGAGGGCATTTCCATACCTTCCCGGGTACGGGAGGGAGTCCATCCGCATTCACAATAGATACAATTAAATGAGCAGTATTTACAGTGCAGGGGGAGCAGATTGATCCCCAGTGAAAGGCCCAGGCGGCGGCTGCGCACCGGCCCGAAGATCACATCATGGAACAGAAATGGCATGGCAATAAATTAGTGCTGCAAAATTCCGCATTTTCGCCGGACTTACCTAAGACAAGGGGAAAATGATTATTTTTATTGCCAAAATCCATCATAATTTGATTTCTTTATCCGATATAAAACAACCCATAGGGCAGCATCTCGGGAGCTTTGAAAAAAGCTTTATGGCTTCGATGAAGAGCTCTGTCCCCCTGCTGGATACGGTCACTAGATATATTCTGAAACGCAAAGGCAAGCAGATGCGCCCGATGTTTGTCTTCCTTTCGGCCGGGCTTCACGGGGAGATCAGCGAAAGCACTTATACTGCAGCCTCCATGATCGAACTGCTGCATACCGCAACCCTGGTACATGACGATGTAGTGGACGATTCAAATCTCCGTCGTGGCTTCTTTTCCATCAATGCTTTATGGAAAAATAAAATAGCCGTGCTGGTAGGCGATTACCTGCTTTCGAAGGGATTGCTTGTGGCTCTTGGGAAGGACGAATTCCGTTTGCTTAAGATCGTATCAAATGCTGTTAGGGAGATGAGCGAAGGCGAGCTCTTGCAGATTGAAAAGGCCCGCAGGCTGGACATAGAAGAAAGCGTTTATTTTGAGATTATACGTAAGAAGACGGCATCGCTCATAGCTTCCTGCTGCGCTACCGGTGCTGCGAGCACCTCGAATGATCCCGGGATTCAGCAGAAGATGTGGCAATTCGGCGAATTCGCAGGTATTGCTTTCCAGATCAAAGACGACCTTTTTGATTACCAGAAGCATAATGCAACAGGCAAACCCGGAGCCGCGGATATCAGGGAGCAGAAAATGACCCTTCCGCTGATTTACCTGCTTAACAAATCAGGCAGGGCCGGCAGACGGCATATCATCAGCACGGTTAAAAATCATCATAACGATCATGCAAGGGTCGCTGAACTGATTGAACAGGTGAGTCAGGCCGGCGGTTTGCAGTATGCTCATGAGAAGATGCTGGAATACCGTTCCAAAGCACTGGATATCCTTTCAGGTTTTCCCGAAAACGAATACCGCCGGTCATTACATGATCTGGTGATCTATTCTACCGAACGGGAAAAATAGTAATTGTAGATGCGGGCGTCTCAGGCTTTGTGAAGCGTAAACCCGAACGTTGTTCCAACCCCGACCGTACTGCGCACACTGATCGTCTGCTGATGTGCTTCGATGATATGTTTGACGATAGCAAGGCCCAGGCCTTTGCCTTTAACCGAGGTTTCACGGCCCCGGGGAGTGCGGTAGAAACGCTCGAATACCCTGGGCAGGTCGTCCTGGTCAATACCTATACCGTTATCTGTTACTTCAACGAGGATGTTTTCATCCATGTCGAAAAAGCTGATCTTTGTCCGGCCGCCTTTTTCAAGCCCGTAATGCAGAGTGTTATCAATGATGTTTGTAAGTACCTGGCGGATCCTGTCACGGTCCCCGTGTACCCATACCGGTTTGTCAGGCTGGTTGACGATGATCTGTATATCTTTCTCACGGGCCCTCATTTCCAGCATTTCCACCACCTCGCGGGTCACAATACCGATATCAAAACGGATTTTATTCAGATTAAGCTGTCCTGACTCAAGCTGTGCGATCTCCCCTAAGTCCTCAACGATCCTGATCAGCCTTTCCACGCTCACTTCGGTGCGCCTGAGGTATTCCTTGTTGATTTTGGGATCATCCAGTCCGCCTTCAAGCAGAGTGGAAACATATCCCTGGACATTGAACAAAGGGGTTTTCAGTTCATGGGAAACATTACCGATAAAGTCCTTGCGGTATTCCTCAAGCTGTTTCAACCGTTCAATCTCCTTCTGCTTTTCCTCTCCCCAGTTTGCCACCTCCTTTTCCACATTATCCAGGATATTCCGGTTGGAATTAAACCGGTGACGGTCCGTTTTCTGGGTTTTAACACTATAAATCGATTTATATATCAGGCGGATCCTGGAATAGATGAACTTATCGACAGTATACCTGAAAAAATAATAGGTTCCCGTAAAAAGGATCCCTGCGGTCGGTATCATCATTAAGTATAAAAGGAATCCGGCAAGCAATGCAGGATGCAGGATGCAGGATGAGAACAGGAACAGGATAATATACCCGGCAGTTACAGCCGAGGCATTCAGGAGCGCAATGTCACGGGGATCATGGAATTTCATTCCTCTTCATATTTATAACCGACACCTTTAATAGTTTTTATCCGGTCGGTCCCAACCTTTTCGCGGATCCTGCGTATATGCACGTCGATGGTACGGTCGCCAACAATGACATTTTCACCCCACACATGGGTAAAGATCTCTTCGCGGGTAAACACTTTATTCGGTCGCGAAACCAGAAGTTGCAGAATTTCAAACTCTTTACGGGCCAGGATGATCTCTTCCTTGTTTTTAATTACCATATAACGGTCAAGGTCGACCAGGAATTCCTTTGTCATGATCTTCCCTGATATTTCCGGGATTGACCTGAACCTGCGCAACAGCGCCTGTATCCTGCTGATCAGGACTTTAGGCTTGATTGGTTTTGTGATATAATCGTCGGCACCGGCTTCAAAACCTGCGATCTGGGAATAATCCTCACCCCTGGCAGTGAGGAAGATGATGAGTGAATTTTGCATTTCAGGTATCCTGCGGATTTGATTGCAGGTTTCAATACCGTCGAGCCCCGGCATCATGATATCCAGTATGATGAGATGGGGTTTATGTTCTGCGGCCAGCTTCAGCGCTTTCTGCCCGTTCCCGGCCTTCAGTATCTGAAATCCCTCTTTGGCCAGGTTATAGCCAAGGAACTCGAGTATATCGGCCTCGTCGTCCACCAGAAGAATAATAGTATCTTTGTTTTCCATTAAGGAAATTCATTGATCCAACAAATTTAAATAATTCACGTTACATCAGGGTAAACATTAGTATCATGCAAAGGATAATAGTTTGTCTGTTATTTATTATACCGCTGATGGGTTTTTCCCAAAGGTTCAACGGAGGGATACTGGCAGGAGGGAATGTAAGCCAGGTTGACGGCGATGATTTAGAAGGATACCATAAAGTGGGATTCCAGGTTGGTGCCTATGTAAGCCTCAGGGTTTCGAAGCATTCTTCTTTCCAGATGGAGATGGAATATTTCCAAAAAGGCAGCCGCAAGGCTTCAAATCCTGATAGCGGTTCAGGTGATCATTCCTACCTGATCAGGATCCACTACCTTGAGATACCCATTTTATACCAGTACACTTTTGCAAAACGGTTACAGGCCGAAATAGGTCCTGTGGCCGATATATTATTGGGGTCCCTGGAAGAAAGCGACGGCATGGTCTCACCAAGTACAGTCCCTTTTCGACCGGTGACCCTGTCGGGAATACTGGGAATAGCCTGTTACATCACTCCGAATCTGAAAGCCGGTTTTCGTTTCAATTATTCCCTGCTTTCCATACGGCAGCCAGCCGAAACCCCACCCTCCTCCTACAGATACATACTCTTTGAAAAGGGCCAATACAATAATGTTTTATCTTTGACCCTTTCATGGGATTTCAGGAAGTTTGAATTTTAACTTTTTATCCGGAGACCGGAAATTTGAACAATAAACTGATCATCGGGATCACAGGAGCTTCGGGCTCAATTTACGGCAAGCTTTTACTGGAGAAACTTGTGGGCCTGAGCGGGCAGCTCAAAGATGTTTCGGTGATTTTCTCCGGCAATGCCCGGGCTGTATGGGAATATGAACTCGGTCCCATCGATGTGGCCTCAATTCCTTTCACAATTTATAAGCCTGACGATTTCTTTGCTCCCATGGCCTCGGGTTCCTCGGGATACACTGCCATGATCATCTGCCCCTGCTCCATGGGAACCCTCGGCCGCATCGCCTCTGGTGTTTCCAACGACCTCATGACCCGGGCCGCGGATGTAGTGCTTAAGGAAAAACGCCGGCTCATCCTCGTTCCGCGGGAAGCGCCTTACAACCTCATCCACCTGAACAATATGAAAATTCTTACTGAAGCCGGAGCTGTGATATGCCCTGCTTCACCTTCGTTTTACTCCAAACCGGCAACGATCAATGATGCTGTTATGACTATTGTTGACCGGGCGCTGACGCTGGCAGGGCTTGAATTGGAAGGATTCCACTGGGGATCAAGGAGTTAATTCTCCCGCGTACTCTATATTTCTCATCAACCTCTCATACCCGCTTTCTTCAACGGATGTCCCCTCAAACAGTTCATCGAAACGCTCTTTGCTAAGATTTATCCAGTCATTTCTCCGCATCTTCAGGAGGGCCCCGGAAGGATGGAAATGGGGATCGGTTGTGGGTTTTGAAAAACGGTTATACGGGCAGGCATCCTGGCAGATGTCACAGCCGAAAATCCTCCCCCTGAGATTCCTGCTGACATCCCGGGGCATTTCGGTGTTTTTAACTGTGGTACAATATGTTATGCACTTGCGGATGTCCAGCTGGTAAGGCCTGTCGATTGCCCCGGTAGGGCAAGCTTCCATGCATTTTGTACAATGGCCGCAATGGTCTTTTTGGGGCAGGTCAGCCTCAAGATCGAGCGTTGTGAGAATGATCCCGATATAGAAATAGGAACCCATTGAAGGATTGATAATTATGGTATGTTTGCCTTGCCAGCCCATCCCGCATCTCTGGGCCCAGGCTTTCTCCAGCACCGGTCCTGAATCGACGTAGATCTTTGACTGCACATTGTCCCCGAGAGACGAGATTAATGCCAGCAGGGGTTCCATTTTTCTTTTTATATACGGCGGATAACGTTTCCCTGGAGCATATTTTGCAAGAATGAAATTATCCTCTTCGGGGATAAATGACGGAGGGTAATAGTTTATCAGGACTGCCAGAACGGTTCTCACCCCCGGCAGCAATACATCCGGGTCAAGGCGCTGGGGGGCGTAACGCTGAAGGTAAGCCATGGTGGCCTGTCGCTCTTCTTCAAGAAAATGCCGGTAAAAATCACGAAGATCATCCAGGGGCCTGGCTTCCGCGAAGCCGCAGGCTGCAAACCCGAGGTCTAATGCATGTTGCCGGATCTGTTCTTTCATCAGGAACTTGTTTTTGGAATCTCCTGAAAATACATGAGTCATATCAAGTGTTAAAACAAGGTTCCGCTTGCCGGACCCTTGATCTTTCCCAGGTGCTTATACGCCAGCTCCGTTGCTTCACGCCCCCTGGGTGTTCTCATGAGATACCCTTCCTGGATTAAGAAAGGTTCATACACTTCCTCAATGGTGCCGGCATCTTCCGATACTGCAGTTGCAATGGTTGTAAGGCCTACCGGGCCTCCTCTGAATTTGTCAATGATGGTCCACAGTATCTTGTTGTCCATCTCGTCCAGGCCGTGCTTGTCAACATTCAATGCCTTCAGGGCATACTGGCTGATGGCAAGATCGATCTTCCCGTCGCCTTTGATCTGTGCAAAATCACGAACCCTGCGGAGCAGGAGGTTGGCAATACGGGGAGTTCCCCTGCTGCGCCGGGCAATTTCAACAGAAGCTGCTTTATCGATAGGGACTTTCAATATCTCTGCCGACCGGTTCACAATGATGTCAAGAGTCTCCGATCTGTAATAAGAAAGGCGGGAATGAATACCAAAACGGGAGCGCATCGGAGCCGAAAGCAGGCCTGAGCGGGTAGTCGCACCTATAAGGGTGAAAGGGTTCAGGTTGATCTGAACCGAACGGGCATTAGGGCCGGTCTCAATAAGAATATCGATCTTGAAATCCTCCATAGCCGAATACAGGTATTCTTCGACTACATGGGAGAGGCGGTGGATCTCATCGATAAAAAGCACATCATGTTCTTCAAGGTTGGTCAGTAAGCCGGCAAGGTCACCGGGCTTGTCAATGACAGGCCCCGACGTGACTTTGATATTGACCCCCAACTCGTTGGCTATGATATATGCGAGCGTAGTCTTCCCAAGGCCCGGCGGGCCGTGAAGCAAAACATGATCGAGAGCCTCATTCCTTTGTTTCGCTGCCTGAACAAAAACTTTCAGGTTTTCCACTATAGCTTCCTGTCCGGAAAACTCGAAGAAGCCCGATGGGCGTAATACCGATTCGATCTCCTTCTCTATCGGGCTGAGGTTATGTCCGCCGGGGTCAAGATTTTCGTTCATCCACACAAAAGTAAAAAAAACAACACTGTGAATCCAGGAATATTTTTATTACTTTTACCCTATTAATTCCTAAACCTCCGGCTATGCAACCCATAGTTGTAGCGGTCGACTTCTCCACTACCTCAATTCACGCTATTGAGTATGCAATCCCGCTTGCAAATAAGTTAAAGTGTGATATCATCCTTATCTGGGTCGATAAGATCAGTTCCAACGAGTCACTTTACCCTGATACTTCATCTGAAAACCGGAATGAAGCCAAGAAACGCTTCGAGGAGATCATACTGCAGTTCGGCAAAAAAATGGGCAAGGGATTAAAAATGGAATTTAAACTCAGGAAAGGCAAAGTCTTCCATGAAGTTTACACCCTGGCTAAAACTCTCAACGCTTTGCTTGTTATCACAGGAACCCACGGTGTAAGCGGCTTTGAAGAATTCTGGATCGGCAGTAACGCGTTTCGTATCGTGACCTATTCCTCCTGCCCTGTGGTTACTGTAAGGCATGACTGTGCGATCAAAAAAAACATTGAAAGGATCATCGTGCCTATCGACGGATCCTCAGAAACCATGCAGAAACTTCCGTTCGTAGCACTCCTGGCCAGGCTGTTCAAATCGGAGGTCCATGTGGTGGCGACGCATTCCAGCCATCTGAATTCAATTCAAAGAATTGCTGAAAAATATCTGCGGTCATCGGTCAGTTATTTTCAGGCAAATGGGATCAGCTGCATTGAAGACAGCATAATATCAAACGATGTCACTAAAGCACTTCTGCAGTATGCCGTGAATGTCAAAGCCGACCTGATTGCGATCATGACCGAACAGGAAACACCTGCCAATATTCTGCTCGGAGCCCAGGCCCAGCAGATGATCAACCAGTCATCTATTCCAATCCTGAGTGTACATCCCCAGGAACATTTTTCCCTGACATAATATGAAGAAACTCATCATTATCGTTATAGTTTTTATTCTTAGTGGCGGACTGCGGAGTGGGTTCGCACAGGAAGTCAGGAAAGACAGTGGCTCGGTGACTATCTACCAGGATAAGCTTGTTGATGAGCTTATCCAGAAACAGGTAAAACTGAGTGAAGCCGCCAGCACTACCGATGGATACAGGATACAGATCTTCTCCGACTCCGGGAATAATTCCAAGACAAAGGCACAAACGGCCATGGACGAATTCTTGACAAAACATCCTGAAGTGAAGGCCTATCTTACTTTCAAATCCCCGAATTACAAGGTAAAGATCGGTGATTTTCGCAGCAGGCTTGACGCAATCAGATACCTGAACCAGATATCATCAGAATTTCCAAACGCTTTTATCATATCTGACCTGATCAATTTTCCACAAGTTGAACCTTAAATCCGGAATATATGAGCAAGATCATTGTAGCTGTTGATTTTTCAGATTGTTCGATCAATGCATTCCTGCATGCGCTGTCTATTGCACAAAATACAAGGAGCGATTTAATATTGGTTTGGGTGCAGAAAGCTGCTCACCAGACCGATAAATTCAGTGATAATACAGTGGATGAGACGCAAAAAGTTGAAAAGGAATTTCAGGATCTTATTGAAAAATATCAGCCTGAACTACCGGGGAATAAAATTGTCTATAAGATAAGGACAGGCAAGGTCTATACCGAGATCGCAGCCAAGGTAAAGATCAGCAAAGCCTTTTTAGTGGTTTGCGGTACCCACGGTGCATCCGGTTTCGAAAAATTCTGGATAGGCAGCAATGCCAACCGTATTGTTTCGGCATGCACCTGCCCGGTGATAACTATCCGTGGCGGGATCAATATCCGGAGGCCATTGAAAAAGATAGTCATGTCGATAGACAGCACACAGGAGACAAGGCAAAAAGCCTCTTTCACCGCCATGCTTGCCAAACCTCATGGCGCCGAGCTTTA
>Ga0182027_10013253_pt1 | contig 11511 bp, 9 predicted proteins | sample 712E1DmetaG_FD_121300 | JGI IMG/M metagenome (GOLD analysis project Ga0182027, IMG submission 121300) | Permafrost microbial communities from Stordalen Mire, Sweden - 712E1D metaG (Illumina Assembly) | ecosystem: Environmental > Terrestrial > Soil > Wetlands > Permafrost | place: Sweden...
GTCCAGGCCCATCACGCCGACGCCTGGCTCAAGGAAGCGGGCGCCGTGAAGACCTGGCTCAAGCTCGCCGGCAAGGGCACTTCGGGCGGCCAGCACCAGGCCGGCACGTGCCGCATGGGCAACGACCCGAAGACTTCGGTGGTGGATCGCAACTGCCGCGTGCACGATGTCGACAACGTCTTCGTCGTGGACGGCGGCGTGCACGTCACCAACGGCGGCTTCAATCCCGTGCTGACCATCAGTGCGCTGGCCTACCGCGCCGGCGAGTTCATCGTGCAAAGCGGCCTGAAACCGCGCGCGTGAAGGAGAACGCCCTGACATGAAAATCGCACTCACCCTCGGCCTGCTCATCCTCGCGCTCCTCCTGCTGGTGCCCACGGCCAGCTTCGTCTATGAAGCCGGCGCGCCCGGCGCCTGCGCCCGCTGCCACGAGATGGCCGTGCCGGTGGATCAATGGGCCGGCTCGGCCCACCGCAACGTCGCCTGCTCCCAATGCCACGGCGACGCGCTCACCACCAACGCCCAGTTCCACATGACCAACGCGCGCCGCCTCCTCGACCACAACTTCGGCCAGGTCGCCGAGAGCGCCCATCTGCGCCCGGCCGACGTCTTCGCCATGGTCGGCCGCTGCCAAAGCTGCCATCCCCAGGAGTTCGCCACCTGGAAAGCCGGGCCGCACTCGGTGCGCTACGAGCCGCTGTTCCTCGATAAGAAACAGAACGGCGAACGGCACCTGATGGACGACTGTCTGCGCTGCCACGGCATGCACTACGCCGGCCCCATCCGCGACCTCGTCACGCCTTTGAACAACCAGGGCCCGTGGAGTTTCCGCGATGCCGCGATGGCGTCCAAACCCGCCATCCCCTGCCTGAGCTGCCACGCCATCCACATGCACGGCGCACCTTTGAAGGATCACGTGCGGCGCGCGGTCATCTCGCGCAAAGAACCCATCATGACGCCCTCGCTGGCCTTCTTTGACCGCCGCTCGCGCGAATCCGTGCCCGTCTCCCTGCTCCCTCTGCCCGCGATGCACGAGGGCGAAAGGCCCGTCAAAATGAGCCCTGACGCCCGCCAGGCGCTGTGCTACCAGTGCCACGCGCCGCTGGCCAACACCCAGGTCCGCTCCGGCGACGATCGCACGCCGGTCGGCATTCACGAGGGCTTCTCCTGCCTCGCCTGCCACGACCGCCACAAGCAGTCCACGCGCGCCTCCTGCGCCGACTGCCATCCGCGCCTCTCCAATTGCGGCCGCGACGTCGAGAAGATGGATACCACCTTCTTCAACAAGCAGAGCGCCCACAACATTCATTTCATGAAATGTTTGGACTGCCATCCGAAAGGCATTCCGCCCAAGCGCGTGAAGCCTTTCAACTCGGCGGACTGACCGCGTCCGCTCAGACGAACTCGACGCCGGCCTCTTTGGCGACTTTGCGGATGTACGCCGCGCCCTCGGCGTACTCCTCCGCCGTCTTGAGATGCTCCAGCATCAGCGGCGTCTCGCGCCCCAGCGCCGCCAGCGCTTCGAGATACGCCCGATAGTCGATCGAGCCGCGCCCGGGGATGACTTCGACGAAATGCACGTTCATCTCCGCGGGCCAGTCCAGGTCCTTGGCGTGGCACGACAGAATCCACGGCCCCAGCTTGGCGATCAGTTCGCGAATATAGGCGCCATTGTTGTAAAAACGCTCGGGCGTATTGATCGTATTGCAGACGTCGATATGCACGCCGAACGCCTTGCGGTCGATCGCCCGAATCAGCTCAACGTAGTGCGCCGCCGTGTCGGGCCAGCTCCAGCCCATCATCTCCAGGCAGAACTTCGTGCGCTTCGGCTTCACCTGGTCGATCAGCTTGCGGCAGTTCTCGACCGTCGCATCGAAGAACTCGCGGCTCAGGTTCTTTGGATGCGGCCCGTACCACACCGTCGGGCTGTACGAGCCGGAGATGTCGACGCAGTCGATCGCGCCCACCGCCTCGGCCAGCGCCAGCCGCGCCGCGACGTAGTCGAAATTCTGCTTCCGTTTTTCGCCGTCGGGGTCGAGCAGGTTCTTCCACGCGCCGACCTCGGAGATCACCACGCCCTCGGCTTTGAAGGCTTCCTCGATGGCCCGGATGCGCTCTTTGTCCTCGAGCTTCGCCTGCGGGCAGTACGCCGCCGAGTAACCCAATTCGCGGTGCGCCCGCGCCAGTTCGCGCGGGTCGTCGCTCTTGACGAAAACCGGCCCGCCGAACCGGATCTTTCCTTTCGCCGCCGCCCGCGCGAGGTTCGCCGCGGCTGCCGCCGCCAGTCCGCCAAGTACCGTTCGCCGTGTCATGCTCCATACCATATCGCGTTGGCGCTGCCGCCGCAGCCGGCACACGCGCCGCCCTTGGAAACCCGAAGACTGCCATCTCTATCCCAGGCGCGCACAACTCTCCCTATTCACACTCAGCGTCCGCTGCGCCGTGTGGACTTCAAGCCGTCTGTCCCTCGGTTTTCAAACCCAAGCGCCCGCGGGCACTCTCGTTTTCTCCCTCGCTCGAAGACGCCCGCTTCTTCTCTTCTCTTCTGCGAAAAATGCGCGTCGGGCCGGAGGGCGGAAGTGGGCTGGCCGCTACGCCCGTGCGCTCACGATCTTCAGGTACTTTTCGTAGGCCCGGTCCCACTCCGGCGCTGCGCCCGGGGCCTCGATCCGCTCCAGTTCGAATGAGTTCCGCACCACCGCGCGCAACCCCTCGAGGCCCTCGATTTCGCCTGCGCCCAGAGCCTGCACCAGCAGGTTGCCCACCGCCGTCGCCTCGGCCGGACCGGCCACCACCGTGCGCCCCGTCGCCTCGGCCACAAAGCGGTTCAGCAGCGCATTCTTCGATCCGCCGCCGACAATGTAGATCGTCTCGATGCGGCTGCCCGTCACCGATTCCAGGCTCTCCAGCACCTGCCGGTAGCGCAGCGCCAGGCTCTCCAGGCACGTCCGCACGAACGAGCCCGGCGTCGCGGGCGCGCTCTGCCCCGTCGCGCGGCACTGCGCCGCAATGCGCCCCGGCATCGCGCCCGGCTCGAGAAACGCGTCCGGATCGATCACCGCGGCGAACGGCTCCGCGCCCGCCGCCATCACCGTCAGCTCGTTGTATCCGTACTCGCTGCCCTCGAGCGCCCACGCCTTGCGGCACTCCTGCACCAGCCACAGCCCGGCGATGTTTTTCAGGAACCGGATCTTGCCCGCGGCGCCGATTTCGTTGGTGTAATTCAGCCCCAGCGTCCGCTCGTTGATCACCGGCGCGTCCAGTTCCACGCCCATCAAACTCCACGTCCCGCTCGAGATGTAGCACCAGGGGGCGTCCCCCAACCCTGGCCCCGCGGCCGGCACCGCCGCCACGGCCGACGCCGTGTCGTGGCTGGCCGTGGCGAACACCGGCGTTTCGCCCAACCCGCACGTCTCGCGGATCTCCTCCAGCAGCCCGCCCAGCTTCGTCCCCGGCGCCACCACCTCGCCCAGCAGCCGCGCGGGCAGCCCCAGCGCGTCCAGCAGCTCCGTCGCCCAGCGCGCCTCGGCCGGGTTCCAGAGCTGCGACGTGCTGGTGATCGTCAGCTCGTTCTTTTTAACGCCCGACAGCCAGTAGCTCAGCAGGTCGGGCGTGAACAGCAGCCGGCTCGCGGCCTCAAGCGACGGCGCTCCCGACAGCTTGATCGCATTGAGCTGGAACAGCGAGTTGAACTGCATGAACTGCAGCCCCGTCTGGCGGAAAATCTCCGCCCGCGGCACCGTCGCGAAGGTCCGCTCCAGCATGCCGTTGTTGCGCGCGTCGCGGTAATGCCGCGGGCTGGCCACGAGTTCGCCGCGCGCGTCCACCAGTCCGAAATCCACGCCCCACGTGTCCACGCCCACGCCGTCCAGCTTCAGCCCGCGCCCGCGGCCGGCCACCCGCAGCCCTTCGCGAATCTCGTGGAACAACCGATGCGCGTCCCAGTACAGCCCGTCCGGCAGCCGCACCGGCTGGTTCGGGAAGCGATGCAGTTCCTCCAGCTCCAGCCGTCCGCCGGAGAGCTTCCCGAGCATCGCGCGCCCGCTTTCCGCGCCGAGGTCGAAGGCCAGATAGTGACTCATTGTGGATCGCCTGCCTGATTGAGATGCATGCCCGGCTATCCCACTGAATCCTGCGTTAAGCTCAATGCGGCGCGGAGCATGTTCACGAAGCGATCAGCATATCGCAGCCCGTCCGCCAATTCTCGTGGGTCCCGCCTTCCTGTGGAGCCCGCCATCTTCTGGGGCAGGCTTTTCAGTTGGCTCCCAGGCCCCGATCAGCCCGCCTTTTCCGACGTTGTTGCCATGCTGCGTTACCGCGCCGCGACCGCAGCGTGGGGTTCTTGTTGTCATCTATGCGTTGTTGCGAGCCGCGGCCGCAGGGAATAAGCCCGAGGCCGCCAACCCGCAAAAAGCCGCGCTGACCCTGTCGCTCGATCTCGCCGAGTGGCTGACGGCGAAAACGCCGTTGCTGTGAGCCGTCCCCCCCATGCCCCGGGCTCGTACCGCCGCGAGTTTTCCTCTACCCGGCGGCGCCAGCCGGCGTTGCCTAGACCGAAAGAAGACGGCCGAAAAACGAGCGGTAGCGGCGCAGCGCCAAGCGCAGATCCTCGGTCGATACGGTCTTGTCGCTCTCCCACTGCCCTTCGAGTTTCGACCGTTCCGCCGCGAATACTTCCGCCAAGCGCTTCATCGTCCCCGCCACCAGGCTATCGGCCTGCTCCACCGCCCGGCGGGGGTCATCCACAAAGGTCCCCTGGATCGTATCCCAGCGAGCGCGAAACTCCTGCGCCTCGTGCGCTGAAAACAGCGGCGTCGCCTGTTCCCCGGTTGCCGAACAAGTTGCAGTTCCGGCCACTCCGGCGCTGCTATCGGCCACGGCCTCGACGCTGCCCGCACAGCAATGCTTTCCTGGCAGTTCGGTCGCAGTTGGCAGCAGTTCAAGGTCTTTCCTCAACCCCGTTTGCTGGCCCGGATCGGCCAAAGCCTTCGTCGTCAGTCCCGCATATTTCTGCGTTTCTTCTGTTTTATGTTCTTCAAGCATCGGATCGCCTCTATTGTGTCTTTTAAACTCTTAAAGCCGGGGCTGTTACTTCCGCGTAGTGCGCGAATTTAGGATGCTTTCTTCAGAAGCCTCTCCGGCGCGCCGACCAACTCATCGAAAAGCGTCCGGTAATGGACCATTGCCTGGCGCAATTCTTCCGTGCTGGCCTTCCCGCCGGCCTGCCGCAGCGCAATTTCATGGGCCGACCGGTAGTTTTCGCGGACCAGTGGAACGCTAACCGGGATACCCGCCGTCCGTTTTTCAAAGTCGCTGACCGGACAGCCCCGTGTGGTCAGCACATCGCTCAGCAGCCGATCCGCTTCCGTGACCGCGCCGGCCGGGTCGTCCACGAAATGCGACTGGATTTTGCGCCAGGACTCCAGGAAGCGCTGACGATCGGCTGCCGCCAGCGGCAGCAGTTTTTGAGTTCGGCTTTTCCTGTGGAAAAGGAACAGGCCGACAATTAGAACGAGCACCGCGATGAGAACGATGATTACGGCCACTGCGGTCGTGCTTAATTCTGGTAAATGCATTATATGCCTTCACTTCCTGTATCACTTCTTGTCTTGAGCCACAGACTCAACAGGTGGGGCTGAACAGGGCCGTATCCCGGCCTCATCCGCCCCACCTGTGTCCTGGTTTTATTGCGCGGGCCATATCAAATGGCCAGCGGACGCTATCCGCGCCAACGGGAATATCCCCACCCTCCACCACCGATCAGAAACAGCACTATAAGAACAATCAAGATCGTCATCATTTCTTTGTTTTTCCTTTATCCAAAACAGTGCAGATGGATGGCCAAAGATGAATGTATGCCAAACAGGATAGAATCCCGAGGCTTTCACATGGGGTGACGTGCACTTCCTGCCGTCCATCCGGCAAGAAGTGCTGATTCCGCCGCCGCCATCGCAACACGGATCATGGCGCGCAAGCCCGGGGCAGTCCTGTTGGCGGTACAAAAACAGGCAACGAAGGCGAAAATGGCAATGGCCCGGGAACGGCCTGCAAAGTGCCCGCTATTCGGTATGCGCACGACGTATCTACTCGTGGCGGCTGCTTCGATTCTGGCACTGGCCAGCGCGGGCGCAGCCGGACAGGTGAAAAGGCGTGCAGGCGCCGCGACCGCCCGGACTCTTGCCGCGAACGATATAGAGGATGCGACGAAGACTGGCGCGGTGGGGCCGGGAGCGGCCGGGCCACGGGTGGTGCGCGCGCAGATTCTCCTGGACCGCGCCCACTTCTCGCCGGGCCAGATCGACGGCGTCTACGGCAACGATTTCGGGGTTGCGGTCAAGGGCTATCAGGAAGCCCACGATCTCAAGCCGACCGGCACGATCGATGCGGAGACGTGGGGCCTGCTCAATAGCGATACCGGCCCGCTTCTCCTGACCTACACGATTACCAGAGCCGATGAGAAAGGCCCGTTCCAAAAGGCGCCGGACGACATCCTGGAAAAGGCCAAGCTGAAGTGGCTGGGCTTCGAAACGCCAGGCGAGGAACTGGGCGAGAGGTTCCATTGCTCGCCCAAGCTACTGGCCGAGTTGAATCCCGGCCAGCAACTGGACACGGCGGGCGAGCGGATCAGCGTGCCGAATGTGCGGCGCGCCGCCGTGGCGCGGCGGGCGCTGCGCGTGGTTGTGTCGAAGTCGAAACGCACGCTCATCGCCTACGGCGTTGGTGACAAGGAACTGGCGCAGTATCCGGCCACGATCGGCGACAGCCACGATCCGCTGCCGATCGGGAATTGGGCCGTCACGAAGGTGGTGCACTTCCCGTGGTTCAATTACGACCCGAATCTGTTTTGGAACCCGGACCCGAAAAAAGCGCAGGCAGTGCTGGCGCCGGGCCCACGAGGTCCCGTCGGAACAACCTGGATCGGCCTCACAAAAGAACATTATGGAATCCATGGGACGCCGGATCCGGGCCATATCCGGCACGACGTATCGGCCGGGTGCGTGCGGCTGACGAACTGGGATGTGGATGATCTGTCGCACATGGTACGGCCGGGCACACCGGTCGTCCTGGAGCAATAGCGGTGCGGCTCTGGATTTTGATGGCCGGGTTGGGCGCGGTGTTGCTCGCTGCGGGCGCGCTGGCCATTCACGCGCTGGCCGGTCGCGAGCCGGCTGGGGAAGCGCCGGTTGTGGGCGCGAGATCTTCCATTCTCGAGATGAGCCCGCCCATCCGCGGACTGGCGCTCGCGAATCTGCGGGATATGTTCAAAGAGGTCCACAACGGACATCCGCATGAGGCCATCGACATCATGGAGCCGCGCGGGACGCCCGTGCTGGCGGTGGTCTCCGGCACCGTCCGCAAACTGTTCCTCAGCCGGCCGGGCGGCAACACAATTTACGAGTTCGACGAACCGGAAGTGTACTGCTATTACTACGCGCACTTGAACGGGTATGCGGCAGGGTTGCGCGAGGGCCAGCGGGTCGGGCGCGGGGACGTCATCGGGTTTGTGGGATCGTCGGGCAATGCCGATCCGGGCGCGCCGCACCTGCATTTTGCCGTCTTCGAGTTGGGGCCGGAAAAGGTGTGGTGGAAGGGGCAGGCCGTCGATCCATATCCCGGCCTGGTGGCCGCGGTGAAGCGCACCAACTAGTACTAAGTTGCAAAAGTCGGCGTATCCAAGCGCTTGCTTGCATACGCAGCGCTGTAGCGGTTTCAGAGCCGCGACCGTAAGGGAGCCGGTATCGGAACTTCTGCAACCAGGTACTGGTGTCATGTCTCGCAGATTCTTTGACACGTCACCGGCCATTCACCGTGGCGCAGGCACTCGTGTCGACGCTCGGCCGGCGTTGTCAATCCTTGACTGAGACACTACACTAGTCCGGTCCGGAACAGGAGCTGGCGCGGCGGGAGTACAATGCGGGCGAGGAGAGGCCAGGCCGCTACTAGTAGCGGCTTATACTTTTCTAACATATTGATAACTAATCACTTAGGTAAATGAGACCGCTACGCTGTAGCGGCCTGCCTGCTTTCGGGGGGTGCTGGAGGAGGCCCAAGGATGCGGGATGTAAGGACCGACAAGGCGGGCGTTTGCCGAGCTGGCAGGGTGCTGGCGGATTCGCGCCGCTGACCGTTGGAAATGGGAAATGGGGAAATGGGACAGCATCCGCAATGCCCAATTACAGCAGATCCGGCAGATGAAACGGCGCCGGGGGCGAGGCCCTCATGGAGCAACCGGGCGCGGACGCGACGGGTGAATCGCGCGCTGCCGTCAGTGCCGATTCCGCTCGTGCATCTCGAAGAGCCGGATGGCGGGCGCTTGCGGCGAAGGGATGTACTCCATCACCGCGCCTTGCTGGCGCAGTTTGCCGACCAGCTTCGAGACGGCGATCTCCTGCACCGGCGAGCCGCCCGCGATGGCCAGCGCCGCGGCCACGCCGGCGGCCTGGCCGAGGATCATGTATTGCGGTTCCATGCGGGCCGAGGAGTAGGCCACATGGGAGGCCGAGAAGGCCACTGGAACCAGCAGGTTAGCCGTTTGCTCCCGCTTCGGCAGCATGATCCGGTAGGGCAGTTGGTAGGGCTTCACTTCCACCTGCATATCGCCCTCGTTGCGCACGAAACCGCGCGCATCGACGATCCGCTCCACGTTGTGCGAATCGCTGTTGTAGGAGCCCATGCCGACCGGGTCGGGCTTGGTCAGCTCGGTCTGCATGTCCTTCTGCACCAGGACGTATTCGCCGAGCATGCGGCGCGATTCGCGGATGTAGAGTTGGCGCGGCCAGTTGCCGGAATCGGTGAATTCGTCGCGGCACAGGCCCCAGCCGTTCATCTCCTGACGCAGGCCCGCGGGCACTTGCGGGTCGCTCGATAGGAAGTAGAAAAAGCCCTGGACGTAGTCCTTGTGCTCCTGCCAAATCAGCGCTTTACGGGCGTAGCTGGCGTCGGGATAATCCCAACTGCCGCCGATAAAATCGGTGGAGAATGCGCCATTGTTGTTGATGTCGGCCTTGCCGTTGGGAATGCGGTCGACCTTGATGACCGAATCGAGCACCGGCACGCGGCCCTCGGAGGCCACGCGCGCTGCGAGCAGGCGGGCAAACAGCGCGTAGCGCCGCGGATCGTAGCCCTCCGGCGGGGCGAAAGCGACGCGGTTTTCCGGCACCTCGGAGAAGCACATGCGGAAGTTATAGGCCTGTACGGCTTTATCGGCGGTGCCGGGAGCCGGCACGCTGCGCGTCGAGATCTCTCTCAGCAGTTTCCCGTCGGCATCCTTGGCCGGCACTTCGACCAGGAACTGGTGAAAGGGCGTGCGCGCGCGGACGCCGGCCAGGCTCTCGCCATATTGCGCGCTACCCTCCCGGCCGTAGGTGTAGGCGACCCCGGCCTGCGCCATCAGGTCACCCTCGTAACTGCTGTCAATGAAGATCTTAGCGGAGAATGACGCGCCGTTTTCCAGACGGATTTCCTGAATTTCGCGGTCGTGTTTCAGGACGCCGTCCTGCTCCCTCAGACGGTGGTTCAGGAAGACCGCGACGCCGGATTCCTTCAGCATCTCAAGCAGAATCGCCTCGCCGACGTGCGGCTCGACGTACCAGGCGGCCCCGTTGCCATAGCGCTCCATGCCGTAGTGCCGGCCGACGCGCTGGTAGAACTCGAAAGCGTAGCCGCCAATGACCTCTTTCTTGCCGAAGTCGGTGAGCCCGAGACCGCCGGAAACCATTCCACCAATGTGGGTTGTGGGTTCTAGCAGCGCGGTTTTCAAGCCTTCGCGAGCAGCGCTGACCGCGGCGATAGCGCCACCGGCGGTGCCGCCATAGACGACGACATCGAAGCGCTGCGGAGCCCCGAAAGAGGCCACGGCGAGGGAAACAAACAGGATCAGAGTGCGCATGAGCCGGGATTTCGTTCGGGTCTTCCGGGCTCACGGCGATTATACAACCTGCTGCCGGGGCAGGCGCGGAGGCCGCGTTTTCTACTTCACAAGCGTTTTACGCCGTGCGGCGCGCGCGCTTCAACCGGTGACACACCGTGTTTCACGCGGGGAAAACACGGTTTTTACCATGCTTTTTGCGTTTCCGTGTATCTATGGTTTTCTAAAGGACTTAGTCGCATTTCACTGCAAATTGCCACGCGCATCGTTTTTCCGGTCGCGCGCGTGGCCTCGTAACTGTGGTGATCTAAAGGACTTAGAGGAAGTTGGTCGAGCACCACCGCGTAATCATGGTTTTCTAAAGGACTTAGGCCAATAAACCGCGCGTTCCCCAGCAAATACGGCGCGTTCCATCGTATTCCGCGTTTTCTAAAGGACTTAGACGCATTGAACCGCATATTTTTGGGAGGAAACCGCGTATTTCCCAGCAAATACCATGCGTTCCCCTGTATTCCACGTTTTCTAAAGGACTTATCGAAACAACGCAGTATTCTTCGCACACAAGAAATCACGCTGTTTTGACGCCGTTTCCCGGCTTGCGCAGCCACAGGTAGCAGTGGTTGCCGAGGCGTTCGGCGCGCTCGGTTCGGAGCAACCAGCGGTCGAGGTAGCGCAGTGGAAACAGGAGCCAGCCGAAGGTGAAATGGGCGGCGGCGCGCCACCAGCGCCAGGGCAGCAGGAGCTTTCCGAACTCGAGTGTAAAGACCAGCCAGGTGGCGGCGGGGCCGGTGCGCCAGCCCGCGGCGACGACTTCGAGATTCCCGGCGAGCAGCCGCAAACCGGCGGGCGTAAAGCGGCGGTAGTCCTGGGGATAGCGGTGGTAGGGATGGCAGAAGGGCACGACCAGGTGGGCATAGCCGCCGGGGGCGAGCACGCGTTCGATTTCGCGGACGACGCGCGCGGGATCGACGACGTGTTCGAGCACGGCATCGCATTCGACGCGCGTGAACAGGGCATCGGAAAAGGGCAGTGCCTGGGCGTCGGCCTGCACGTCGACGCCGGGCACGGCGAGAATATCGAGATTGACGTAGCCGGGGACGCGGCGGCGCGCGCCGCCGATATAGAGATTCCAACGGCCGAGGGAGAAGTCGAGCGGCTCCCGGGGATTGGAGAAAAAGGGAGCGGGCGGCTCGAGCAGGCGGCGCAGGCGTTCAGCGAAGGGCAGTGGTAATCTCCCGGGCCCGATCATGGAGCATCATCACCTCGTTGCTGCAGCCCAGGAAGAGCATACCGCGGTCGCGCCAAAACTTGGCCACGGCGAGGTCGCGGTTCTGGATGCCGGGGGCGACTGAGTGGCGGCGGCAGGAGTCGATGATGCGCTCGACGGCGGCGATCAGCAGCGGGTTTTGGAATTCGCCGGGGATGCCGAGGCTGATGGAGAGATCGACCGGGCCGACCATGACAGCGTCGATGTGCGCGACCGAGAGCAGCTCGTCGCAGGCCTCGACGGCGCGGCGGGTTTCGATCTGCAGCACGACCATGGTGTGGGCATTGCAGTGATCGATAATCTGCGGAATCGAGACTTTTTCGAAGTCGAAATTGAATGCGCCGATGCCGCAGCCGCGAATGCCGACGGGCGGGAA
>Ga0182027_10013254_pt1 | contig 11511 bp, 9 predicted proteins | sample 712E1DmetaG_FD_121300 | JGI IMG/M metagenome (GOLD analysis project Ga0182027, IMG submission 121300) | Permafrost microbial communities from Stordalen Mire, Sweden - 712E1D metaG (Illumina Assembly) | ecosystem: Environmental > Terrestrial > Soil > Wetlands > Permafrost | place: Sweden...
AAATTGCGCTTTGAACTCTCCTGGTTGCCGCGTATAAATTTCGCGTGTCTCAACCGGGTCAAACCGACATCAATGCCGCCACGCGCTGTTGCGCGGTGTATGGCTTTCCCATCCGTCATTCCGCGTCGCCCGCGATGCACAACGCCGCGTTTGCCGCGCTCGGCCTGAATTGGCGTTACCTTGCGTTTGAAGTTGAGCCAAAAAATTTGCGGGCGGCCATCGAAGGCGCGAAGGCCATGCGCTTTGCCGGGCTGAATCTGACCGTGCCGCACAAATTGCTCGCAATGGAAATGCTCGATGCACTTGATGAATCCGCAAAAATGTGGGGCGCGGTGAACACGATCCGGTTTGAAGCGCGGGACGGCAAAGGGCAGTGGCAGCCGCTGTGTCACTTTTCGGAGGCGGTTCCCGGTGAAATCCGGTCGCAGGGTTTTAACACCGATGCGGATGGGATAGCCCGTTCATTGCGTGAGGACCTGAATCTGGAACTGGCGGGCGCAAAGGTATTATTGCTCGGAACCGGCGGGGCAGGGCAAGTAACGGCTTTGAGGTTGGCAGTGGAAAAGGTATCCGAATTGTTTCTAGTGGATTTCGTGAAAGCCAAGGCTGAGGCGGTGGCACAGGAAATCCGCAAACGGCATCCGCAAGTAAAAGTAGCAACCGGCTTTCCCAAGGGCCCGGTGGATTTGTTGTTAAATGCCACGCCGCTTGGCTTGAGGGCTGGCGACGCCTCGCCACTGGAGGGAGCGCCGTTCCCGCTGCAGCAGGCGCGCGCGGTTTACGACATGATTTATCGTCCGGCGGAAACCCAATTGCTCAAAGCGGCCAAAGCCGCCGGGTGCAAAACGGCGAACGGCCTGGGCATGTTGCTGCATCAGGGCGCGAAGGCGTTTGAAATTTGGACGGGCAAACCCGCGCCGCTTGACGTGATGCGCCGCGCGTTGGAAACCGCAGTCCGCAGTCCGCAGTCTTGAGTCCACAGTCTGCGATTGCATTTGAACAACCGCCTTTTCTTGACTGTGAACTGTGAACTGTGGACTGCGGGCTGAAAAATATGGGTAAAATTCAGAAATTCGAGGACATCCTCGCATGGCAAAAGGCGCGGGAATTGACCAAAGAAATTTACGCCCACACCAAAGCTGGTCCATTTGCGAAAGATTTCGGATTGAGGGATCAAATTCAGCGCGCCTCGGTTTCAATCATGGGAAATGTCGCGGAGGGATTTGACCGGGGCGGAGACAAGGAATTTATCCAGTTTCTTTCGATCTCCAAAGGCTCCTGTGGAGAAGTGAAGTCGCACCTTTGCGTTGCGTTGGATCAGCAATACATCAATTCCACGCAGTTCAATCAGCTTTACAACTCGGCTGACGAAGTAGGCCGGCTGCTTGCCGGGTTTATGGCTTACCTGAAACAATCTGATTTGCGCGGCAGAAAATTCAAATGATATATTCAGTCGCCAGTTTACAGTCCGCAGTCCACAGTCAAATGAGTGGATTTATGTCAGTCTTTGGAGTTGTGTTTTTGACTGTGGACTGGAAACCGTGGACTGCGGACTGGTCTTTGGTGCCATTTCACTTTTGGTCGCTGTGTTTCTTCGTGTTGGGCTGCATCGTCGGCAGTTTTTTGAACGTGTGTATTTACCGGCTGCCGCAGGAGGGCATGAGCATTGTGACGCCGAAATCGCATTGCCCGCATTGCAAGTATTCCATCCCGTGGTGCCTGAACATCCCGCTGGTGACGTGGCTGATGCTGCGTGGTCGCTGCAAGAATTGCGGTGCGCCGATTTCGCCGCGCTATTTCGTCGTGGAATTGTTGAGCGGCATGGTATTTTTGGGTTGCTGGCTGGAATTCGGCAATCCGGCTTATCCGCTTCAATCCATGCCCGTCGCCCTCGTTTATGCGGTTTTTCTCGCGGGACTGATCGTGGCGACATTTATTGATTTCGAACACTTCATTATTCCCGACGAAATTACTGTGGGTGGCGCGATTGTGGGTTTTGTCGCGTCGTTTTTGCTGCCGTCACTGCACGATGCGCACACGTTGACTGCCGGAATGTTTCGAAGCTTGCTTGGCGTGGTCGCCGGCGCGGGAGTCGTTTATATGATTTTGAGGCTGGGCAAATTGCTGTTTGGCCGGGAACGATTGCAGTTGCCGACGGAAACAAAAATCATTTTTTCAGAAACGGCGGTGCATTTGCCAGACAGGGAGATTCCCTATGAAGAATTATTTTACCGTCGCTCGGACGTGATTGCGCTGCGCGCGCGAACGGTCGAATTGGTGGATCGCGGTTACAAGGACGTGATGGTGCGATTGTCGCCATCATTGCTGGAAATCGGCGGTGAAAAAATGGATCCCACCGATGTGCCGTACGTTGAAGCGGTGAGTGAGGAGGTCGTGCTGCCGCGCGAGGCGATGGGTTTTGGCGATGTGAAGTTCATGGGCGCCATTGGCGCGTTCATCGGCTGGCAGGGCGTGCTATTTTCGTTGATGATCAGTTCCATCATCGGTTCCATCGTCGGCGTGACGCTGATTTTGATGCATCGTCGTGAATGGTCGTCGCGGATGCCCTACGGCCCTTACATCGCGCTGGCGGCGGCAATCTGGATTTTCGGCGGGAAGGAATTTTTCTTCAGACTTTTTTACTAGAGAAAAGGGCGTATTCCCTGATCCCTGAGATGATTTTTTGTAACTGTAGCTTGAGTTGAAACGTCCTATGTTCGTCGTGAAGCATCAAATTCCAGCATGAAAACTTTGACTGCCATTATTTTGGCTCTCGGTGTCGGGTTTGCCGCGGCTTACGTCGTGGTTTCCAAACAAAAAGACGCGCTGCTTGAACAATTAAAGGCGCAACAGACACAACCCCAAACCAATCCTGCTCCTGCGCCCGTCGAAAAGGTAATCGTGGCCGCCGCGCCCGCTTCGACCGAGGAATCGCCGCAGGACATTCTCAACGATTTACTCAACGTGAAGCCCGGTGTGGGAGGCGAGCGCAACGCCGGTTCGCGGATGATTGTTTTTAAATTGGAAAGTCTCGCGCAACGCGGCAAAGCTGCGGTGCCGGCCATCCGCGCGTTTCTGGGGCGGAACGTGGACGTGAATTACAGCGTGCAGGACAATTCAACCAGCACCAATCGCTTTGGCGGTCCCAATAATGGCCGGCGCGGGGGGCGTTTTCGCCGCATGCAGGATTTACAAACGGACTGGGTTGTGCCGCCGTCTCTGCGTCTGGGGTTGGTCGGCGTGTTGAAGGAAATCGACGGTGTTGAAGGAGAAGGGGCGCTGGCGGATATGTTAAGCACCACCGCACGTGGGGTCGAGGTCGCCTACCTTGCCCGCGTTCTGGAAGGAATTGCGCCGGGCAAATATCGCGATACTGCCGTCGCTGCCGCAAAGGAATTGCTGATGAATCCCCCATCCATCAACAGCCCCGACCAACTCGACGACTTGTCCAGGCCATATCTTTTCGGCGTTTTGGAGATGTTTGGTGACACGTCGTTTGTGCCCAATGCAGAGCAAATGCTCGTCGGCGCCGATGGGCGGCTCGACCAGGATGCGATGGATTATCTTTCGCAGGTTTTAAAAGACCAGTCGGTCTCCGCGCTTTACATGGCTTATGAAAATCAAAACCTCACCAATCAGTTCGACAAAATGAATCTGGGGCGTGAAATCATGAACTACGTCGGTCAAAACTCGCAGGCGAATTCGGTCTTTACCGATACGTTGAGCAATACCAATCTCAATTCGCGGATGAAGACGTTCACCGTTGCGCAACTGGCGGGTGGCGGTTTTGGACCGTTCACCTCCCAAAGCCCGACCGATCCACAAGTCATCAGCGGCAGGATCCAACTTTTGAACCAGTTACAGTCGCAGTATGCCAATGATCCGGAACTGTCGCAGGCAATCTCGCAGACCGTTGGTGCGCTTCAAAGCGGTCAGCCGGTGGATATGCGGCAACTGTTAGGCGGCGGTCGTGGTGGACGTGGCGGTTTCGGGGGTGGCGGCAACGGTCCCGGCCCTGGCCCGGGCGAGTAAATTTCAAGTGGCCGGAATAAATCGTTGAAGTCCCAACGTCGCGCCAAACAAAATCAAAAAGGCGAGGCTCAACCCATGGGGACATATTGGTGCAACGGCCAGCCAGTCCACAAAAATGATTCCTGCGAAGAGACCGGACACGATTCTTGCAATGTTGGCTTCACCCGCATGAAAAATCGGTCGCACGCAACGCGTGACCCACAGCACAAGGGCAAGTGACAGCCAAATGGCCGGGGTGCGGTTCATCCCCGTGTTCATAAGCATTGCCAGGAAAATCGGCACAGTCAGCAGCGCCAGTGGCCAGTAAGGAATGGGGCCGCGTAAATTTTCCCGTTGTGCCATGTAACTCAAGCCGGCGACATAAATTGCCAGCGCCATGCCGCACCAAATGGCCCAGCCGTTGACGCCTCCCACGCTCGCCGACGCGGCGATGACATAGATCCAGAACCGGCACACGCCCATCAGCCATGGTGAGGCGGTGATGACTTTGTGCGTCGCGTTGTAAATGATGATGCAGAACAGCAGCAGCAGCGCCAGCATGCCGGTTGTTTTGCTCACGGCGGTTAAACTCAACGCGCCCAGACCAAGCCACGCCAGTCCCCAGCCCCACACCGCTTTCAGCGAAATTGCACCGGAGGGAATCGGTCGTTGCACGCGATGCTGGCGGTCGAAGTTGGCATCGAGGGCGTCGTTTAAAAACATCCCGCCCAGATAGAATGAACCGACACCCAGGAACAGCAGGGGCAACTTTTTGAAGTTGCCGCCGCCGCTCAGCCACCAGCCGGCGAGGCAATTCGACCAAACCGTCGGCAAGTTCTGCGCACGGCTCAAAACGAGCAACGCGCGGAGTTGACGGAAAACATCCCCATTCATCACGCGGAGCAAATCAGGAAAATTGTCATTTGGCCAGCCTCCGTTCAGCAAGCTGCCGGGTATCCGTTTGTATTCTACCGCGGGTATGTTTGGTCTCCAGACCCTCCAAAAACGTGATAAAACCGGCATTTGACAAGATGCAAACCGGCATTGACATACTCGGAGCAAAAGTTTAATGTGCGGGAAATTCCAACCGATTGAGCCATGCTAATTCGCATTAGTCTGATTGTGGCGATTGTCGCGGCGCTGGCCGCTGGCACGCTGAACATTGTCCAAGTCCGGGATAAAATCACCACGCTGATTTCCCAGCGCGACGACGAGCACAGAAATCGCGTTGCCGCTGAAACAGACAGGGACAGCACCAAAAAAGAACTGACCAAGACAAAAGATGTTTTAACACAGACACGGCAGGAATTGACTGACACGAAAACCCAGCGCGATAAAGCCGTGGCCGAGTCTGATGTGCAAATCAAGCGCGCCAGCGATTTATCCGATAAACTGGCCAAGAAGACACTGGAATTTAACGACTCACAGGCGCAACTGGCGGCTTACGCGGCAACAAGCCTTACCCCCGACCAGGTGATGTTATTGAGCAAAACGCTCAAAAATACCCAGACGGCGCTGGATGTCGCCAAGGAGGAAAACATTGTTTTGCAACGCGCTGTCGGTCGTTTGAACAACCAGCTCGCTGCATTCGTGGGGACGAACTACATCGTCAAGTTGCGCGCCAGCCTCAAAGGCAAAATCGTCGCTGTGGATCCCAAGTGGGATTTTGTTGTGTTGAATATTGGCGAAGATCAAGGTGTGCTGGAGGACGGTGAAATGCTGGTCAGCCGCGACGGCAAACTCGTTGCCAAAGTCATTGTCCGCAGCATTCAAAAAGGCCACAGCATTGCCAATGTTGTGCCGGGTTGGCGGCTTGGTGACATGGTTGAGGGGGATGAAGTGACTCCGGCGCATCCAGCTTCTTGAAATGAGCCGCCGGCCTGCCAAATGGCTTTTTCTGCTCCTCTTGGGAGTTGTGCTTGCCGGTGTTAGCGGTTGTCAAACCAACGAACCCGCGAATGCTTCGGTCCGCCCTTGGAACACGCCTCAAAATTGGGAGGGTGGCATGCCCATGATGAATCAGCAGCATGAATGAATCGTTGTTGCGGGTCATTCCGCAACTTTCACGCAGCGGGTTGCCGTCAAAATGAAATCCACCTGCACGTCCGACGTTCCAACCGGAACTTCGGTTACAATTTGTTCGTCAAAAGCCACGCCGCATTTGGCACCACGCACTTCCGTCAGCAATCGGTCATAAAATCCCCTGCCGCGACCGAGTCTGCAACCGCGCAAATCAAAAGCCACGCCGGGAACCAGAACCAAATCAAATTTGCCGAGGGGAATTTCCGCGCATCTCGCCGCCGGTTCGCGGATGCCGAATTCTCCAGCCACAATCTCGTTCTGCAAATTTTGGACGCGGCATGCAACGTAACTTTGATCTGCCGAATCAAAACGCGGCAAAGCAGCGGTTTTCCCCATGTTGATGGCTTCCTCCAAGAGCGGCCATACATCCACTTCATTTGACACCGGCGCAAAAAACAATACGGACGTGGCATTTTTCCAAATGGATTGCTCCTTGAGAAGTGTTCGAGCCTGTGCCGACGCCGCTTCGCGCGCCGCCGGGGAAATCCTTTGGAGCGCGGCGTGGATTGGTTTTCGTAGCGCGGCCTTGGCCGCTTGAATGTGGGGTTGCATTTTTAGGAAACAAAAAATTTAAAATAACCACGGATGGACACGCATGGACACGGATAAACAAACAAGCTGATAAATTTCAACCGCCTGGTTTTGCAGCCATTCGTTAAATTCCAACTTTCCAATCCGTGTTTATCCGTGTTCATCCGTGTTAAGGCTTTGGTTTTTTGATCTTGGTAAATTCCGCCCGCCATTTCTCGACGCGCTCTTTAATTTTCTTTTCCACGCCCTGTTCGGTGGGTTCGTAGTAACGCTTGTCCGCGCCGAGATAATCCTGCGCCACAAAATGTCCGGGATGATCGTGCGCGTATTCGTAGCCTTGGCCATGGCCCAGCCGTTCGGCGCCTTTGTAATTGGCATCGCGCAGATGTTCCGGCACCGGCAGTGTGCGGCCCGACCGCACATCTTTCAGCGCCGCATCAATGGCCAGATAGGCGCTGTTGCTCTTGTTCGCGGTAGCAATATAAACCGTTGCTTCCGCCAGCGGAATGCGCGCCTCGGGCCAGCCGACAAATTCCGCAACTTGCAACGCCGCATTTGCCAGAACCAAGGCCATCGGATCCGCAAGGCCCACGTCCTCCGACGCGCAAATCACAATCCGACGCGCAATAAAACGCGGGTCTTCGCCGGCGTGAATCATTTTTGCCAGCCAGTAAAGGGCCGCGTCCGGGTCGCTGCCGCGCATGGATTTGATGAAGGCGGAAATCGTGTCGTAATGCGCGCCTTCGTCGTCATACACGACGGCTTTTTTCTGGATGCTCTGTTCGGCGGCGGCGAGGTCAATGTGGACGACCCCTTTTTTATCAGGAGCAGTCGTGAGCGCGGCAATTTCCAGTGCGTTCAAAGCCTTGCGCGCGTCGCCATCGGCGATTTTGGCAAGATGGCGCAACGCCTCTTCTTCCGCCTTGATCTTCATGTAACCAAGGCCGCGTTCACTGTCAGCCAGGGCGCGTTGCAGCAGCGAAAAAAGTTCATCCTCGGTCAGCGGGCGCAATTCAAAGATTTGCGAGCGCGAAACCAGCGGCGAATTGACAAAGAAAAAGGGATTGTGCGTTGTTGCGCCGATGAGCCGGACAACGCCGCTTTCGACATCGGGCAGGAGCACGTCCTGCTGTGCCTTGTTGAACCGATGGATTTCATCAATGAATAGAATCGTCGACTTGCCGGTGTTTTCGAGGCGGTTGGTGGCGGCGGACAGGACATGGCGCATGTCGGCCACGTTGGATTCCGCGCCGCTCAAGCGTTCGAATTTGCTTTTGGTTTGACGCGCGATGACTTGCGCGAGTGACGTTTTGCCCGTGCCGGGCGGGCCGAAGAAAATCAGCGATTGGATGCGGTCGGCTTCGATGGCACGGCGGAGCAATTGTCCGGGGGCAAGAATGTGTGTTTGCCCGGCAAATTCATCCAGATTGTGTGGGCGCATCCGCGCGGCGAGCGGTTGATGACGCGCGCGGTCGGCTGCCGGGGGATTTTCCGGCTTTTGTTCGGCTAAAAATAAATCATCACGCGCCACGGTGAGAGTTTAGCGTTTCCAAACGGTTTGCCCAAAGCAAAATCCGCGTTCTACAGTCTCCATTCCGCAATAAAAAACCCCACCCTTGCCGTGTGGGACAGTACCTTTGAACATGTTTTACAACATGTGGAACCCGCCGGATTGCTTTCGACTTCCACTAAAGGCATTGTCGGCCACAACCGCGAACTGGGCTCTTGGATCGCTTAATTACGGTTCAAGGTTTAGTCGCCAATCACGAACAGGGCAGGGTAAATCTGCTCTGAATTTCCAAAGAACGCCTTGCACATTCGCTTCTGACTAACTACTCGCCCCACTGGCGCTTTTTCTCAAGTAAAATTTCAACTTTTTTTATAATGCCAAATGACAAATCAAAACATCTATCCCAAAAACAGTCAGGTTGTATAGATGTAGCTGATTATGAGTGGCTGCGGACTATTCCATTGCTCCCAACACTTCGTCCAGCGACACGGTGGCGAAGCTGGTGGCGTAGTCGCTCATGCCGTACGGGATGATGAGTTCCCGGCCGTGCCGCAGCGCGCCGCAGGTGTACACCACGTTCGGAACATAACCTTCGCGCTCCGATTCGTTCGGAGAAAGCAAGGGTTCGCGCAAACGTCCAATCACGCGCGTCGGATCGTTTAAGTCGAGCAGAAATGCGCCGAGGCAATACTTGCGCATCGCGCCGACGCCGTGGCTTAACACCAGCCAGCCGGCTTTGGTTTCAATCGGCGAGCCGCAATTGCCCAGCTTGATAAATTCCCACGGTTGCGCGGGAGACAGCAACAGTTTCGGCTCGGCCCAAAAATGAATATTATCGGAGAACATGATTAAAATGTTCTCGTCGTCCTGGCGCGAGAGCATGGTGTAGCGGCCGTTGATTTTGCGCGGGAACAGCGCCATGCCCTTGTTCTGCACGGCGGGGCCGTTGAGCGTGATGAACTTGAAATAGCGAAAGTCCGGCGTTTCCAGCAACTGCGGCAGGATCATCTCGCCGTCGTAGGCGGTGTAGGTCGCGTAGTAGGCAAAACTGCCGTCGTCGTTCTGGAATCGGACAAAGCGCGCATCCTCGATGCCGTTGCTCTGGCTGGCCGTGGACGGAAACAGGACGCGCTGGGAGACCCGGCTGTCGGGAGCAAAGCACACTTCGTAATTCGACTCGGCCAGCAGCAGGATGCCGCGCGTGGTACGGTCAGCCGTGACGTCAATCGGGTCGGTTTGCTGGCGCTTCATAGCCAGGACATGGTACAGGTCGTCCAGGATGAAAGTCTCAGGAAGTTGATCCAGCACGCGCTGGCAAAAGTCATTTTGCACACCCGCTTCCTGGAGTTTGCGGCCAAAGAGCGCCTTCTCGTAAGCGGCACTCGGCACGCGCTCCGGTTCGGTTACAAACGGCACGGGCGGCGCGAGCGTGATGCGATGCTGCGCGCTCGCGGTGCCCATGCGGAAGGTAATGGAGGAAATATGCCCTTCGCCCGTGGCACGCAGGCTCAGGATGAAACGGAGCGCGCCCCGGGGTAGTCCGGACTGGTCGGGATGCGGCACGATGGAAGGATTGAACAGCGCCGCGGATTCCGGGGAGTATTCGTGTGTGAAGTGAGCGCCGATGAGCGCCTGCCGTTCCGACGAAGGCTCCCACGTCCCGCTCAGGTAATGACGCACCTGCGCAAAGCGGTTGCGGAAAAATTTTTCAACGTGCTCGTGCCGATCCTCAAATTCGCCCAGCACCCGGCCCAGCAACTGGGTGATTTCCTCGTCCGGGAGTGCCATGATGCGGGCGACGACCCTCCGCGCGATGTCATCGCTGCTGGGATAAAAAGGTCGCAGGAGCACGCGCGAGCGGTCGGGCACCAAAGTGGGTCCAATGCGTTTGGCGTGGATAGATGGCCGGGTGGGGATGGTCATATTTTTTGCGGCGGGTTCCAGCTCGCAACGGTCATTTGCCGTTTGGTTCCTTGAAGCTGGTGATGGTGTTCTGGAGCGCCTGCATTTCCGCCAGGGAGAGCAGGAAGGCGAGCGTGGACTCGGCGCCCTGGTTCTGGCTCAGACGGTCCACGTGCAATCCGTCCCGGCAGCCGCCGGTGGTCGAATCATAAAGCGCCAGACCCAGATCGTTCCGGCCGAGGAACCACTCGAACGCGCGCCGCGCTTCCGTGACCCAGAACATGTCGCCTGTTGCCTGATACGCCTCGATGCAGGCGGCAATCGTTACCTGGGCTTCGATGGGTTGCTGGTCGAAAATCGCGCGTTCCTTGCCGCGTGGATAAAATCCGTTCGATCCAACGGGCCGGAAGGAACCGGCATCCGAAGTCTGGATTTTTATCAGCCACCGCAGGGTCTTGAGGCCGAGTTCCAGCATCGGTTCGTTGTTCAGGCAGCGTCCGCTGAGAATCATCGCGTGCGGCAGCTTGGCGTTGGCATAGGAAACCACTTCTTCGAACCACTGCCACTCGTCGGTGGCGGCGTCGGTGTGGCGTTGCATGAGTTTTGCCGTGAGCGATTCACGAATCTGGTTCGCGCGCCGGTCGCCGCTGAACCGCCGCAGATATTCGTCAATGCCGATGAGCGTGAACGCCACCGCGCGCGGCGACATGAAGTCGGCGGCCACGGGCAGGGCCAGTTCGAACAATTCCGCCGCCAGCATTTGAAAACTGCCCTGGCCCGATTGTGACACGCACAGGCCGAGCGCCCATAGCGCATGACCCTGGCAATCCTCCGAGCCGACTTCTTCCAGCCAATGCCGGTCAAAGCTCATGAAGTTGCGGAAGCGCCCGCGCTTGCGATCGAAGGCGTGGTTCAGGAACGCGGCATAGGTGGCGGCCTGTGCGCCGAGGCGCGGCGAGCCGTGGCCCAGCTTTTGCAATCTCAGCGCGAGCACCAGCGCGCGCGCGTTGTCATCCGTGCAATAGCCTTCGGCGAAGTTTGGCACCGTGAAGCTCGCGTGCTGGAAAATGCCAGTCGAATCACTCATCCGAAACAGATGGTCGAGCTTCATCTCCGGCAACTGGCCGGGCTGTTCGTCGAGCGTCTTGATGGGCGAGGATTTTCTTCCTACGAAACTGTGGTCCAGGCGCGCCTGCTCGAAGGACTTCACATAAAGCTGCGCCACGCGGCTCCATACCATGTCGCGCCCCAGCTTGTAGGCGTTCTTTCGCATCGAGTGGCGCAACGCCTCATCGCGCAGCAGTTCGACCACGGCGACGGCGATGGCCTTCGCGTCGCGGAACGGCACCAGTTTGCCGCGTTCGGCGGTCAGCAATTCCGCCGCGTGCCAGTAGGGCGTGGACACCACCGCGTTGCCCGCGCCGAACGCGTAGGCCAGCGTGCCCGAGGTGATTTGCGACTCGGTCAGGTAGGGC
>Ga0182027_10013255_pt1 | contig 11511 bp, 12 predicted proteins | sample 712E1DmetaG_FD_121300 | JGI IMG/M metagenome (GOLD analysis project Ga0182027, IMG submission 121300) | Permafrost microbial communities from Stordalen Mire, Sweden - 712E1D metaG (Illumina Assembly) | ecosystem: Environmental > Terrestrial > Soil > Wetlands > Permafrost | place: Sweden...
GGTAATGGTGACTACGAGGTGAAGCTAGAAAGAAAAGAAGATATAGATAAGGTCATAGAGCTTATTAAACAAAGCTATGAATATAATAAATAGCCATAGAAACGCTTAAAATGCCTTAAATTTGACCTGTTGGTAACTAGACCTACACAATTACCCCGGAATGAAGCTAATATGCCACAATGGTCGAAAAGGTCCCATTTATAAGTTAACTTAAAAAAATATATGGATTGGAATAAACCGATTTTAGGTTCAGGAAAAATTAAAGAGAAATTACCAAAGATTATAAAAGAAACTAAAAACACTTGTGGTGAGTGTGGGAAGGTCTGGCACTATGGGAAACAAGATGTTTTTGAAAATAAAATGAATGCGGTAAGTAATGTCGGAAAGGCAATGTCCTGTTGTGGAGGGTGTGTCCCAGCTCTCTTAATAAAAGACAAAAAAGTAGTTGATTTAAAACGCTGTCCTTCATGTGGATCAAAAAATATAAAATCTGAAGAAATATCTTATGAAATTACTGAGTAATGTAGTAATATTTCCTATACGCTTATATCAAATTTTTATATCGCCAGTACTTTCAAAATGGGTTAGTTGTAAATTCTACCCATCATGTTCACAATATTCAATTTTATGCATCAGAAAATACGGAGCCTTTGAGGGTATAAACAAAACAGTTAAAAGATTGAGTAAGTGTAATAAATATAACCTAGATAGCTGTATAGATTTTCCTTAAGTAATCTAGATAAATGATATACCCGGTATCGGTCCGTTCAAATACATGACAAATTGATTTGCCACAATAGCAAAAGCGTCTGCCAAATCATCATGCTTTTCCACTCCAAAACCGGTAAGTTGCCCGATTAATTCTTCACATCCTTTTTTGGGAAACAAGATATGACCATTTTGAATAGCCATACTGGTCATCATTACTCGTTCACGTTTGTCTCCATGCGGAGTTATTCCTTCTACCCACAAACCGCCGCTTTTCAATTGCTGGATTAGGGCTTCTTGGTAACCAACTTTTTCAACATAGATGGACGAACAGCCACTCGATCTAAGGCTTACAGCTAGTGCCTTTACTTGATTAATTTGTTCCGGAAAAGTAAGGCGTTTATTAACTGGAAATGGGTGTACATATGCTCTGCGCTCTCTTCCGATACAATAAATTTCCAAAACCACCATGGCTGTATAATCCGCCGTCTCGCTTTGGGAGATTGCCAGATCAACGCCAATCCAAAGACCAACGAATGACTGTGGGCGATCCGGAATCTCATCGTAATATTGAATCCATTCCGGTTGTACAACTCTTCCAGCATCAGATACGATTCGAAGAAGATACTCACGTTGCCAAGCGATTTCATTTCCGACTTTGTGTTTTTCAATTTCAATATATTCTTCATTTGGATATTTGCCGAGCCAAGCAATTTTTCCTTCGCTGTTTATTAGTGGGTATGATCTGAATTCCGCATCCAATAATTTTTCTTCCACATCTTGTTTTAAGCGCATCATTAAGCTGTCTTCGTGGAGTAAGTTTCCGACCACGATTAATTGGGTATCTCTATCTCCGGCCGGGATAACTTCACCGCGGAGCCAATTGTGGGTCTTGTCTCGGCTTTCTCTTGTTTTAACCGAAGCCATGTCTTCCACGTCGTCGCAAATAATTAAATCCGGGCGATACTGGTGGTGTCTGATTCCACGAATACTCTGTTCACTCGAGGCGGCAGTAACCCTGGCGTTCATATTGGAGAAAACCAGAGACGATGCGCCCCATTCGTCGGTTTCTTCCTGGAACGGTCCTAGGTCATTTCGGAGGAGTTCGTTGCTTTCTAGTTCGCGCTTCAAATTCATCATATGCTGTTTTGCCTGACTACGAGTTTGGCATAGGATCAACACAAATTTCTTTTCTTTTTTACCAAGAATTGCCCAGATTGGATAGGACATGGTAAGCAAAGTTGATTTGCCCGAACCACGAAATGCCACTACAAAAAGATTTTTAACATTTTCATCCTCCGTTAGGCTAAAAATTTCTTTTTGGAATGGTGCAGTTTCATACTTCACGTAGTGGGCAAAGTAGAAGTTAAAGAAATACAAATGACTTTCTTTAGTAATAGCAATACGAACATTACGATTTTTAAACATCTCATTCTCTAAGTTATTTGGTATTTGATTTTTCATTGTTTTCGTTATTATTGTTATTAATTTCCTCAGCTCCCTCGTCGACATTAAGGGAAGCAAGATTAGCAAGTCGTAAAGCTTCAGTGACAATTATTTGTTCTTCCGGTGTTAATTCTTGTTGGATGGATTTAATATTTCCAGTGACTTCTATTCGATCCTTAAATTTAGGACTGCGTTTTCTAAGCCAGAAGGATATGGCCTGCCAGTTTTTGTCTCGGATTAAAGAAATTAATCTAGACTCAGTCATTTCGTTAATGAGAGTTTCTCCTTCTGTTAGAGCTTCTTCTAATTCTTTGGCAAACTCCTCATCCTCATCACGCCATCTGTACACTGAGGAACGAGCAATTCCTAATTTTTCACAAGCCACTTGAATAATTGGCATCTTGCGAATTTGTTCAATGAATAAAGTTTTTGTTCTATCTTTTTTCATAATATTTTCTTCGCTTTTAATCCTGTCAGTTTCGACCAGCGATTCAAAATAACTTCTGCATATACAGGACTTTTCTCCATCAGAAAACATCTACGTTGCATTTTTACTGCTCCGATTAAAGTTGATCCGCTACCACCATATGGTTCAAAAATTAAATCTCCTCGTTTAGTTAGAACTTTAATGTAGGGAATGAGTATTTCAAGTGGTTTTGTACCGAAAATAATTCCTTGCCCGGAAGATTTTTCGTCCGCCGCGATGTGTTCAATAAAATCAGTCGGACAATACTTTTTTCCTTTACCATAAGATTCCCAATGAGGACTACCTGAGGTTGCAAAGAGAGCTGTTTCATATTCAGTCTGCAGTAATTCATCCGACTCCTTTTCAACATTAAGTTCAACTTTTCCTGAAGTTCCAACTATTGCAAAGTCATGCTTATTGAAAAATTTATATTTAGCACTGAATCCTTGGACACGGTTTGGAATATGCCATATTATGGTATTTCTGTATTTCCAGTGTTTCTCTAATTCATTCCAGATAGTTCTAAGATTCTTGGGATTTTCATAGATTATAATTGAGAAGTCCGGTTTCTGAATCTTGGCTACATTATTCATCCACAGTTCAGTAAAATTATCCGGTAATGTTTCAGTGCCTAGGTACACTCGATCACGCTTTAATCCAAAGCCTTTAGTCACATTGCCATTTTTCTTTTTCTTACCTTTTAGATAATCCAATAAATATGGAGGGTCTGTCAGACAAAAATCCGCTTTTTCTCCACCCATGAGTTTAAGTACATCAGCTTCAACCATTGAATTCCCAATCATTAACTTACTGCCATTCAAATCATATACTTCTCCTGTTTTCACCTTAATTTTATTTATATTCAATTTAGCCAACTCTTTTTTCAAGTCAAATACTTCCGGAGTTTCATCAATCCCAAAAACTTCATCTAACTCCTCACTAGAGAAACCGACATCTTTCAAAAATATTTCTTTAAAATCGGAAAGTAAGTCCCAATCAAACGATCCAGTATTTTTGTTAAGTCTAATATTCAGTTCTTTTTCTTTTTCAATATCCGGTATGTTAATATAAACAACAGGTACTTCTTTTATTTTTAGTTCCTTTATCACAGACAATCTGAAATGGCCTCCAATCACTATACCTTTACGATTCGGTGCGGAGTTAACCAGTAATGGATCAACTAACCCGTATCTGTTTATACTTTCCTTGAGTTGGATCGCTTGTTCTTTAGACCATTTTCTTGGATTATATGATGCAGGTTTTAATTCTGAGACTGGGACATAAATAATATTTAATTTTTCTTTTTGTATATTCATAATAAAATACGATCACTTAACTTATAATGATGATCGTATTTTATATGCTTTATTTGCTCTCTATGTTGTATTTAAACGATTCGTTTAAGCGGAACTTTCAGCTTAGCCACGCGTGATACAGCTTTTCTTATATCGCCTAACTCAATTCTTGAGTATTTGCTATGTAATTTCCCCCAAATAACATCGTCTAGTGCATGATGCATGTTCTTTTTTGACGCTCTTCCAATATTTTGTCTTGCACGACGGTTTCGCTCTTTTTGATATTCAAAAAAGATATCAACATCACGTTCAAATGTTTCCCATTTTTTATTTTTCCCAACATACCCTGGCATTCTTTTCTGCTCATAAGAAATCAAGTCCCAAAATTTTAACAAATGTTCTTTTTTTGTGTGTGGATATAGTTTTATACACAATTTGCCATTTTCATGTGTCAATTCAAAAAAATCTTCAAAAAATTCCTTTTTTCCCAAAAAGATACACCTGTCAAAAAATATATTCATTTTTATATCATTTGTATCAAGACCAAATTTTTTCATTATATAATTTATTGCCATCAATGGTGGCAATGGTATATTTTTTCTTTCTTTTGCATCCAGAAATGAAATCGATTTATTATAATCTCTCATAAACCTGTCTTGCCAAACAAAATATTCTTCCTGATTTCTGAATCCTTTTTTGGGAACTGGGTGACCAAACTTTTTATACTGTTTCAATAAATTTCTAACTAACACCTTAAAAACAGGGTTTTTTAACAAAACTCTGAGCCGGTAATGCTTCGTAGAATATATTGGCTCTAGATTTTTTGTTTCACTTTTTTTCTTAAGCATACTCTGTAATTCTAACATTTTTATCACATTATATGATTAATTCATAACAGTTTTGTTTTATAATTTACTAATGAAAAATTTCAACACCGCTATTAAAAATCTAAATAGGGTATTAAAAGAGAAACAGCCTAAAACCTTTAGCAGTTCTTGGATATGTAAAAATTCTCAGCCTACCTATAACTATTTTAGACTAAACTTTAGAACAGAAAACAATGACATTGATTGGGATTTAGTTACTCAAGCTCTACATCGCTCATTTCAAAAACGCTGGGTGAGATATAAAAGAAAAAAGATAAAGGTATACAAACGGCAATCCGAGGTTGATGTAATTTTAGCTAAATATAAAGATAAACTATATACGTTCCTTAGTCCAGCTGATGAGCGTGATAAAAAGATACAACATAGGATGATAATTAGTTTGGTCAGAGTAGGACAGAAAGGTAATGTCTGCGCTCAACAAGAATTGGTTAAATGGATTACATTTATTACTGATGATTGGATTGACCGTTATCCGCAAATGTATCGATGGAAAGGATACACAGATGAGATAGAAGATAAAATAAAAGGTTGCATCTGTCGCTATCGTTACACAGGATCCTTTCTTGGCTATTTATTTAAAACTCTTGAATACTCCGCTAGAGGTAAACCATTCCTAGTTTCAGTAGATGACAAAATATTTGACGGGACAAAGACAAGGCTTGAATATCTTATTGTTGATCAGGGTGAAATACAAGAATGAGACAGCCCCCTTTTGTGTCCTATTTGTCCCATGTACAAAATATAGACCCGACCGAGAGGGCTGAATGTGATATACTGAAATTGTTTGAATAACGCTTATGGGGTCTAACTTACAAAGGTTCACAACCGAGCAAGGGCACAAAATTTTGATTTTTTTATCTATTTTTGCTATTATTTATCTATGTCTCCAGAAGAAAGAGAACTTTTAAAGAGAAGTGTTAGTCTCTCGGAAGATAATCATAGAATGTTGCGCTCGATTAGGCGCTCTATGCACATTTCCAGTATTGTTAGCATTCTCTATTGGGTAATTATTATCGGTTCTGCGGTCGGCGCCTATTATTTTGTTCAACCATATGTGAACCAGATAATTAATGTATATGACGGAGTCAAAGGCAATCTTAATAACTTGAATACTATGCTTCAGGGTGTTAAGAAATAGATAGACAAAAAATTACATCATTGCAAAAAGTTTTATTTTTAGTACTATAATGGAAGGTAAAAATGCTGGGATAGCTCAGGTAGTTAGAGCATTCGCCTGAAGAGCGAGGGGTGGGCAGTGCAAATCTGCCTCCCAGCACCAGAAGAATTTTGCTAGATTGATTTTACTTTGACGTTATTTTTCTTTTCTTTGTCCACCTTTTTAATTTTGATAGTGAGGAGCCCGTGACGCTCCGTTGCCTCAACTTCTTCCGGTTCCACTTCTACTCCGAGCGAGATGGTGCGGGAAAATTTTCCCCAATAAAGTTCTTTGGAAAAAAAGTTGTTTTCATCGATGGTCCTACTCTCTTCTCGATGTCCCTTGATAGTGACCATATCACGGGCGATTGATAATTCTAAATCTTCTGGCTTTACTCCGGCCACCATTGTTTGCACGATAATATCCGTTGGAGTTTGATAAACATCAACGGCTAATTCCGCTTCTTCATTTTCTTCTTCAATCCAATTATTGCCCGACTTTTTATCTCGAGCTTCCTTATTTTCTCCCATTACAATTCTTCTTGGTTCTTCGTTTTCTTCTTCAACGTTCACGCTTCCAGTCAATCTCTGCCAAAAACTTCTTTTTTTATCCATATATTTAATTCATTCTTCTTACTTTTTCAAAAAGTAACATTAAAATAATAGTGACGACCCACAAAAAACCGAACACTCTTAATACTTCTAAAAAAAATCCTCCGTCATTTACATTAGCCTTTATTATAAAAAAATTAAAGACACTATGCAAGGCAATCGCCAGTATAAAACCGATAACAACATAATATTTTTTTTTAAATCCCCCCATATGTAAGGAAATTCCGAGCATAATACCCAGAATCCCGCTTGAAACAGTATGTAAAAGCGTGGATCCCAAAAACCTGAGCTGTCCTAAAGATATCGCTGTAAACAGTCCAACGGTGGTTTGATTCAATAAAAGCGGATTGATTAAATAGAGGGCATTTTCAAGGGCGGCAAAGCCCAAGGCGGCGGTAATTAAGTAAATTGGCCAATCGATAGGCTCAGCAATATAAGTTGTCCTATAGAGAACTACCATTACAGCCAGATATTTGATTATTTCTTCGGCGCTCGCCCACAACACGATTTGACCGTTTGCCGAGTTTATATGCGCTTGGATAAATTTTTGAATTGGCAAAACGCAAACTACCCCGATCATCCCTACAATAAAAACTATCACGAGGAGTCCTTTTGGTTCAGGTTTTTTTTCTTCTTCTTTAAGCCAGAACCATAACCACAAAAGAGAGGGGATAATTCCGCCCAAAAACGCTAAGCCTAGAATTTTAGGATCGCTAGTCATTGGGCTTGCCCTGAGCGGAGTCGAAGGGCCACTTTTCAACCATTAAAAGATTTTTTTTACCAGGCATCATCGACCAAATTTCCTCGGTGACAAAAGGCATAAAAGGATGGAGCGCTCTTAAAAGTATATCCAAGTGTCTATAGATGAGTGTTTTTGCGGAAATACTATTTTTATTTTTCAGAATTTTTTCTTTTGATCTTTCAATTATTATATCCGCGAAGATATGCCAGAAATAATGATAAAGCTTTTCGGAAACTATATAGAATTTATATTCATCCATTTCTTTGGTGATTTCTTCTATCAAATTATTCAGCTCTTCTTCGGATTTTTTATCTTCCTCGTCATAGTTTTTTGGATCAAAAGTAGTTAAATCTTTTGTGTTATCCAAGACAAAACGCGTCGCGTTCCAGATTTTATTGGCAAAATTTTTATATCCTCTAATTCTTTCTTCAGCCAGCGCCAAAGAAGTTCCGGGCGTATTGCCGACCACCATCCCGATTCTAAATGCATCCGTCCCAAATTTATCCGTCAACGTCAGTGGATCAATTACATTTCCTTTGCTTTTGCTCATCTTTTGCCCTTTGGCGTCAAGCACCATTCCATGCATATAAACGGTTTTAAATGGAATTTTACCTGTGACATAGAGTCCCAGCATAATCATTCGGGCAACCCAAAAAAACACCAGATCTCCAGCCGTTTCCATCACATCGGTCGGATAAAATGTTTTAAAATCTTTTGAATCGGGATAACCCAGCGTAATAAAAGGCCACTGGCTTGACGAAAACCAGGTATCAAAAGTATCTTTATCTTGCACCACTTTGCCGTTGCATTTGCTACATTTTGAAATTTTATTTTCCAGATCTGCCATGCCGTTACCGCATTCCAGACAGATTTTTGCCGGAATAGGAATGCCCCAGACGATTTGTCTGGAAATATTCCAATCCATAATATTTTCGAGCCAATAGGTGGTAATTTTTTTGTAATGTTCCGGAATATATTTTATTTCTCCGTTATTTATTTTCTCCAGCGATTTTTGGGCGAGCGGTTTCATTTTTACGAACCATTGATTTTTTATTTGGGGTTCGATGATTGTTCCGCATTTATAGCAAGTTCGGACAACGTGTTTGTAATTTTCGTCTATTTTTTCCACCAAGCCTTTTTTTTGCAGTTTTTCAATAATCAAAGGTCTAGCTTTTTTTATATGCTGGCCGGCAAATTCTCCCGCGATGGGAAGTAATTTTCCATTTTCGTCGATGATTTGTTCCTTGTCCAACTTATGCCTTTCCGCAATTTCAAAGTCTGTCGTATCGTGCCACGGTGTAATCGTCATCACGCCGGTGCCGAATTCCATATCAATCGCTTCGTCTTTTATAATCGTGGCCTCAATCGGACCGTTGATCCATTCCAATTTTATTTTTTGGCCGTCTGTGTATTCGAAGTATCTTTTGTCTTTAGGATTCATCACCACATATTTATCGCCAAACTTCGTTTCCGGACGGGAAGTGGCAATCGTAAATGGTCCATATTTTAAATAATAAAAGCTTTCGACTCTTTCTTCATCTTTAATTTCCAAATCGGAAAAAGAAGTTTGATGTTTGGAACACCAAGAAACTATTCTATTTCCTCTATATATTAAATTATCTTCATACATTCTTTTAAAAGTTTGATAGACGGTTTTTACGACACTCTCGTCCAGCGTGAATTTTTCACGGGACCAATCGCAGGATGCTCCCATTTTTTTTATCTGTGATTTTATGTTTTTTGAATTAGCAAGAGTAAAATCCAGAATTTCTTTATATAATTCTTTCGGTTCAATTTCAAATCTAGTGCGTCCTTCTTTTTCTAATTTCTTTTCATATACCACTTGGGTTTCAAATCCTGCGTGATCCAATCCTGGCAACCAAAGTGTTTTAAATCCTCGCATTCTCTTATAACGTACTATTATGTCTTCAATTGTCATCACCAAACCATGTCCGGCATGCAAAGAGCCATTGGCATTTGTCGGAGGCATTATTATGGCAAAAGGTTTCCCGTAATTTTTATTTTCTTTTGGATTATCCACCCAAGGTGGATGCGCCTCGGGCGCAAAAAAACCGCTATCTTCCCAGATTTTATAAATTCTTTCTTCTGTTTCTTTGGGGTTATAGGGTTTGAGCAGTTTCTCATTCATAATAGTCATACTGCAAATAATACCATAGAATATTAGGTTTTTCTACTTGAGTCTCAAGTTGCCAGTCGCTTTTATTTTGTTCAATTTAGGAACTTTTTTTTTGTTTTTTATATAATTCAAGTATCCGGCAATGCCAATCATCAGCGAATTATCTCCAGCTAACCCTTGAGCTGGAAAAAAAAGTTTGATCTTGCGACCGGTGACTTTCTTTATTTCACTTTTCAGGTATTTATTAGCCGCGACTCCGCCAGCCACTATTAGGGTTTTGGCGCCGTATTTTTCTATTGCTTTTTGTGTTTTAGAAACTAAACATTCAATTGCGGCATTTTCGAATTCCAGAGCTATTTTTGATTTTGTTTCTTCGTCCAGTTGTTTCACCCCGCCTATTTCAGGCGGGGCAAGTTTTCTAATTAAATAAAGAACAGCGGTTTTTAGTCCGGAAAAAGAAAAATCAAAGTTCTTGCTGTGGAGCATCGGGCGGGGCAGGGAAAAAGAAAATAAACTTTGCAGGGACTCCGCAGGGCGACGGCCCGAGGACTGAATAAATTTTTCAGTAGAAAAATTATGACCCTGTAAAGTTTGATTTTCTTTTTCCCTTGCTCGCTCTTCTTCTGCTAATTTTGAAATTTGGGGTCCGCCGGGATAAGGAAGATCGAGCATTCTAGCGACTTTATCAAAAGCTTCACCAACAGCGTCATCTAAAGTCTCGCCGACTATTTCATATTGCATCAACTTTTTAGCAAGTACCAATTGAGTATGTCCGCCAGAAACTAAAAGTGATAATATTGGCAATTTTATTTTGGGGATTTTAAATTTTCCTTTATTTTTTCCAAAGACCGAGAATATATGTCCTTCCATATGATTTACCGGTATTAAAGGCACGCCCCATTTTTTAGCTAAATCTTGCGCAAAAACAATACCCACCCAGAGACACATTTCCAAGCCTGGGCCATAAGTTACCGCTATTGCATCTACTGGTTTTTCTTTTTTATCTAATTTAGCTTGCTTTAAGCTTTCTTGCAGTAAAATAGGTAAATTTTTAATATGTTCTCTTTTTGCGAGTACTGGATAAACACCGCCATAGGGTATATGAATGTTTATTTGAGAATTTGAATTATTTGCCAAAACTTTTCCGCCCAAGGTGGATCCGCCTCTGGCGGAAAAAGATCCGTGCATATCCAATATACTTATACATGTATCATCACAGCTTGTTTCAAGACTTAAAATTTTCATGTGTCTTTACTATACCAAGTTAGAACCTATTTTCAAAATAAATACAGTATGATATAATTACAGGGTAGTATATGTTAAATAAAATTTTCCAAGGAAAGGAAAGGAAAGGAAAGGATCCTTATAGTTATTTTATTGTTTTTTCTTTTTTCTGCTACTCCGGCTCTAGCCTTCAATCCAATAACTTTTCTAATTAATGCTTACAAGGCGTATGTTTCTCCCGCGCCGGTAGTTGAAAAAGTGGCACCCACAGTTACCACCACCCCGCCTTCGGCACCCCTCCTTAATCAAGGAGGGGAAAGGGGAGGTAATTCTGTTAAATCTACTTCTTCTCCCGTCACCGTAATTAATTCTTCTCCTATCTCCGACGCCACTCTCACCGCTGCGCTCGAAAGAATTTTAAGCAATCCAAACATTGTTTCTAAATTAAGAGGTCCTCAAGGAATACAAGGACCTTCGGGATCTAATGGCATCACCAGCATCCAATCTTCTTCCCCAAACCCTGTCGCCTATATGCCCGTAGGAATCACGTATCCAGATCCTTCCCACAACTTCTCTGGTGGAGAATATGCTTCCATCGCGAATCTATCTTCCAATCTTTTCACCAACAATGTTTCCAACATTACCACGCTTAATGTGAAAGGAGATACCACCGTGAGTGGCGGTTTGAATGTCGCCGGCACAATTTCTGGAAATGTCTCTGGCGCATTGAATCCAAGTTTCACTTTAGGTTCTGTTTCATTTCAAGGAGCAACCGGACTCACGCAAGACAATGCAAATCTTTTCTATGACGCAGTGAATCATCGACTTGGTCTAGGCAC
>Ga0182027_10013256_pt1 | contig 11510 bp, 12 predicted proteins | sample 712E1DmetaG_FD_121300 | JGI IMG/M metagenome (GOLD analysis project Ga0182027, IMG submission 121300) | Permafrost microbial communities from Stordalen Mire, Sweden - 712E1D metaG (Illumina Assembly) | ecosystem: Environmental > Terrestrial > Soil > Wetlands > Permafrost | place: Sweden...
GCTTTGTCCGATTGCCTGCAAACTTTCTCGCAGCACCATTTCTATATCGCCTATCCGAATCTCTTCCTTTCCCTCCTGGTTAGCCGCAGCTTCCACCACTTCCACCAATAACTTGCCTATTTCGTTTATCTTTTCAATGTTATATTTCATCGAGAACCTCCGGTAGTTTGGTTTGGTTGCAACCTGACTATCCTACCTGAGGTTCCCTTTCCCTGACAACCTTTGCGTGCACACGATTGGATGCAATAGGATTGTGCTACACTCTGAATAGCGAAACAGGAGAAATCAATGAGCCAAATTTATAAGTTACCTCTGGTTTTGGAACCTCAACCTGAAGGCGGGTATGTTGTCACCTGCCCGTTATTGCCTGAACTGATCAGTGAAGGCGAAAGCATGCAGAGTGCCTTGCAGAACGCAAACGATGCACTTGCCGCGCTTGTGGAGGCATTGAAGGATTTGAAAAGACCTTTACCTCCTGCCCTACAAGCAACAAAAGAAAATACTCCGCTTTGGGTGGAAACTGTTCCGGCCATATGAAAAAATCACTTACGAATGAGATAACTTTGAGCAAGGTTACTTCAGATTACCAAAGACTTCCGAGATTTTAGAAATCTCGGAAGTCTGCTTTAACGTCCCGTCATGTTCATGGAGCAGATGCCACAAGGCCGTCTTTCAAGTTGTACAAATTATGGTAGCATATTCAGAGATAAAGGAAACCAAATATGGAAACGCATGTAACGGCAAAAGGACAGATCGTAATTCCGGCAGAGTTGTGCAGGAAATACGGGATTAAGAACGGCACAAGAATTGTCATTACCGACAATGGAGATTCCATTACTTTAAAACCGGTTACGGAACAACGTCTCAGGAACTTGCAAGGCTCACTAAGAGGAAAGGGCCTGTTGAAAGCGTTGGTTGAAGAACGCCGTTTGGATCAGGAAAGGGAAGATAATTCTAGCCACCATAGTACTTGACTCTCACGTATCGATAGCCTTTTTTGAAGATGCGCGAAGAGCAGATTTTGTAAGACGGTTGATTCACGCATTACAGGAATCTCGGGGGTTTTGTTTAACCAGATGAAAAGGCAGTCGGAAGCATGGTAAGAAAATTGCATTAGAACAAACCATGGGGAAGGATTGGCGATTGGCAGAATATGTGTTCTTATCCTTGAGATTTGCGATAGAATAGTCATAGGTCACTGATAATGAGCAGAAGCAAAAAGAATCAAGCTATCACATTTATTGATTTATTCGCTGGAATTGGTGGTATAAGGCTTGCCTTTGAAAATGTTCTTAAACTATAGGCATATGAAGTCCTAATAAAACTAGGCGCTTCCATGGGAATAAGCTTCGAGCATCTTGAGTTTGGTCAGCCTTACGAACGGCCATTTTTAGCAAAGCTTTGGGGATATCAAAGTTTCCATGCTCTATCCAAAGGAGTCGTTACACCTGCTAATACTAAATCCATTATTTTGTTTGTAACTAAAGATAAGCAGCAAGCTTTGCCCCAATACAATGATTTTATTGATGGAAACATGCTTTACTGGGAAGGTGAAGAAAAACATAGTTCAGATAAAAGGATTATCAAGGCAATTAGAAACCAAGATGAGATCCATCTATTTTATAGGGATATTCATCACACTCCGTTTGTTTACTTTGGAAAAATAACGTTGACCGACTATCAGTTAATAGAAAATGCGCCAAGTAAATTCCTCTTCAGAATTGAAGCTTTATCCTCCGATATAGATGCATTCAGAGAAGTACGAGAACATGCAGCAGAATACAAAATTTTGGATAAAACTGAGCAAGAGCAAGTCGTAATTAGTAGACTGGGACAGGGCAATTTTAGAAGAAACGTAATTCAGCTTTGGGGAAGTTGCTCTGTTACCGGATTACAGAATGTTACTTTATTGCGAGCATCGCATATCAAGCCATGGAAAAATAGTGATAACAATGAAAGGCTGAGTCCCTACAATGGTCTTTTGTTGATTCCGGATTACGATTTCTTGTTTGACAAGGGCTATATAACCTTCAAGAACAATGGAAGTATTCTGGTTTCTCAAAGACTAAGCCCATTTGCGCGAAAAGTTTTAGATGTTCGCGATGAGTTACAGTTGCGAAAAGTATTCCCTGAAAACAAAATGTTTCTTGAATTTCATCGTAGCGAAGTGTTTGAGTAGCTTGGAGAGGCCATGAGCAACATAAAATTTGAATACCTTTACCGCGATGGCGCAAATACCAAATCTTGGGGTGAAGTAGTTTTCAAAAATCCCGAACGATTAAGTTTAGACGAGATTGACAAAAGACTTGTTACCGCCTTTTTACCAGACAAGCTATTTATTGCTACTCAAATTTCAATACCGGAAGAATTCCTATTCTTGGATGGAAAATTTACAAAATTCGATCATTGTTATCATGAGTATGATTGTGTAGAAATTTGTGAAGAAGATTCTACAGATAATTTAGGACGATCAATTAAAGGTTTTTTGCTCGATGTGGAACTAGCTGCAAAAGAAGGTTGGAAAGCATTCGATATTTTGGAACACACTTGACTTCACCACCAAAAAACGTTTCGGGATTATTTCCCGACGCGCCGATGAAAAGTCAGGATGCGAATGCCGATAGATTACTAAGGCCTGAATTCCCTGTTGCTTTTTCCACAAACCACATTTATACTCAGGCAATCTTAATGTTTCAATTCCTTTATTTTAGCGGTGCCAAAGAAGCCACATGACCAATCCTCCCCCCAATACACAACCCAAATCATCAAACAAGCGCCAGCCGCCCACCATCACGGCGAATGCGCGCGAGGCGGTGCGCGACCCGCTTCATTTTTATCAAAGCATTGCCGCGGAATATGGCGATATCGTCTGCTATCGTCCCGCCCCCGAACCGGCCTACTTGATCAACCACCCGGATTACATCCGGCATGTGCTGGTGGATAACAACCGCAATTACAGCAAGGATACGTATTCGAACCGGTTGTTTTCAAAGGTGGTGGGCCATGGCCTGCTTACCTCGGACGGCGAACAATGGCGGAAACAAAGGCGCATGATGCAGCCGGCCTTCCATCACACACGCATCGAGAAACTGGACGGCATGATCGTGGAAGCCGCGCAGTCCATGCTGGACGGCTGGCAGACGGCCTTCGAAGCAAACCAACCCATTGACATTGCACGCGAGATGGCCGCCCTGACCCTGACGATCACCACCCGTTCCCTGTTCGGTGTGGACCTGGGAGACGAAGTGCGTGAAGTGGGTGAGATCATCAACCGCGCCGCCAGTTTCCTTGAAAAACCGGGCAGTTCGAGGTTGATCCAATCTGCAAAAGAATTCGGCGAAGTGGTGGACCGCATTATTCAACAGCGCAAACAGAACTTCAAGGATGGCGGCGATTTACTCAGTTCCCTGCTCATGGCACGTGATGAGAATGGCGCGGCGGAACTGGATGATGAAGAATTACGCACTCAGGTCATGACCCTGATGCTGGCGGGTTACGAGACAACGGCCAGCACTCTGACGTGGACCTGGCACCTCCTTGCCCAGAACCTGTGGGCAATGGAGCGCCTGCGGAGCGAGGTGCGCCAGACCTTACAAGGACGCCTGCCTCAATACGCCGACCTGGATAACTTGACCTATACGGGCATGGTGCTTGATGAAAGCTTGCGCCTGTTTCCCCCCGCCTGGACGCTGGGCCGCCGTGCAATCGCTGAGGATGTCATCGGGGGATTTTATATACCGGCGGATGCAGTGATCGCCATCTGCATCTATGTACTTCACCGGCATCCCGGTTTCTGGGAGGAACCCGATACCTTTAACCCCGAGCGCTTCTCTCCTGAGAATTTAAAAAATCACAACAAATATGCCTATATTCCGTTTGGCGCGGGACCGCGCCAGTGCATCGGCAATAATTTCGGTTTGATGGAAGCCGCGCTGGTCATGGCTTGTGTCCTCCAGCGTTTCGAACTACATTCAATGCCGGGCATGGAAGTCAAGCCGCAGGCGCTGTTCGTTTTGCGTCCCAACCGCGATGTAATGATGAGTCTGCATGCGTGAGGTTAGGAGTCGAACTCACCCACCTTGGAGTTGTTCAACCAGACTTCGTAATGTCCCTTCGGAAAACTACCGAGTGCGAGGCTGGCTTTGAGAGGCGTGGCCAGGGCCATCAAGGTGCAGGCTTTGTCTTTTTCCGCAACCGCGTAGGCGCTGATGTTGATATGGTTCTGCGCGTCGGGCGGATTAACTTCGGCACGTAATTGAAAGCAAGGCGTGGGAGGAAAATATGAAAAGTTCAGCGTAATCTGCGGCGGCTGGGATTCCGCCACGTTCAATGAAGAGGAAGCAATGCGTACTTCACCGCGCTGCATGGAGGCATCGCCGGGCTGCGGCGCATACGGATTATTCCCCTGGTTCACGGGCGGGATTGGCGTAAATGTGGATGCCGGGGTCGGCGCGCAGGCCGTGAAGATCAGGGCGGCAAGCATGAACAGCAGAATACGGCTAAAGGTTTTCATTTTTTCTCCATTAATTGATTTACAACATAAGACGAAAAAATATACGTTTTGTTCCGCAAATAGCCTGAGAAAGTGTTTTGGAGATCAGAAATTCAACCAGAGACCCTGAAAGGGCGCAGGGCGTTGAACGAGGATAAACGTTGATGGGATTAACACGGAAAAACCTGTTTTTCAAGAACGAAAGCAACCCAAAATCGTTGTTCATCTCTGTTTATCTCTGGTGAATCCGAATTTCCAATCACTCTCTGAGGATATCCTTCCCATCTTCTCATAAAATATTCGTATAATATCAGGCAGCAATTGCAGCAACCATTCACGCAGTCCCAGGAGCAAACATGAAATTTGGAATCCATAACCCCTCGTGGATATTCGGTTCGGACCCGTACGAAATCTTCGAGGAAGTCAAACACAAGGCGCAATGGGCAGAGACGCACGGCTTCACCTGGTTTTCCTTGATGGATCATCTCATTCAAATCCGCGGGGTGGGCGAGGCGGATGAACCGTTCATGGAGGGCTGGTCCACGCTGGCCGCGCTGGCGGCGGTCACCAGCAGGATACGCCTGTCGCTGCTGGTCACTTCGGTGGGATACCGCAACCCGGCGCACCTGGCAAAGATCGCGGCGGGCGTGGACATCATCAGCCGCGGGCGGCTCACCCTGGGCATCGGCGCGGGCTGGAACGTTCAGGAATACAACCAATATGGCTGGGAATTTCCCGAGAAGCCTGCCGTCCGTATCAAGCAGATGGAGGAAGCGATCCAGCTCATCCTGAAGATGTGGAGCGAGCCGCGCGCCACCTTCGACGGGAAATATTTCCACATCAAGGAGGCCATGCTCGAACCCAAGCCGGTACAAAAGCCACACCCACCCATCCTGATCGGCGGAGGCGGCGAGCAACTAACCTTGCGTGCCGTGGCGCGTTGGGGCGATGCCTGCAATGTGTTTGGCGACCCTGAAATGGTCAGGAACAAATATGCCATTCTGAAGAAGCATTGCGAGGATATGGGACGCGACTTCAACTCGATCCAGCGCACGAACCTGACTTCCCTGCTGGTGGCAAAGAATGAATCGGAGCTTAAGGCCAAGAAGCAGCATTTGAACATGCCCGATCCGTTCCGCGGTTATGCGTTGACCGTCTCACAGGCCGCTGATTTGATCGGTCAGTATGAAGATGTCGGCACACAATTGCTCATCCTGAGCAGTATCAGGAACGAATTTGAAACCCTCGAACTGCTCGCCTCGGAGGTCATGCCGCAGTTTGCGGATTGAAATTGATTCAAACATTCTTCATCATTGACTTTCCTTTTTGAAAAGAAACAGAAAGGTTTTTTAATCCGCGTAACTTGCTTTCAAGGTACAATCCAACCTTCGACTGGATGGTTATTATGAATGAAGCTTTAGACATGACAAACGGGACAAAAAAAATTCACTGGCAGGATGTGGTCGCTCGTTATGCCAGCTCTGATATACGCCGCAGCTTGTGGCAGGTGGTCAATACGTTTGTTCCGTATTTCGCACTCTGGTACCTGATGATTCGCACTGTCAGCATTTCATACTGGCTGACCTTGCTTCTGGCGATTCCCACCGCCGGGTTCATGGTGCGCACGTTCATCATCTTCCATGACTGTGGGCACGGTTCGTTCTTCAAATCAAAGAAAGCCAATGACACACTCGGCATTATCACCGGCATCATCAACTTTACTCCGTACTATCGCTGGCGCCACGAACATGCGATCCATCACGCCACGGCCGGCGACCTGGATCGGCGCGGCATCGGGGATGTTTACACGATGACGGTCAAGGAATATCTCGAAGCGCCGTGGTGGAAGAAGTTCGGATATCGCGTGATGCGCAATCCGCTGGCGATGTTTCTGATTGGGCCGTTGCTGATCTTCGTGATCATCGAGCGAATTCCGCCCGCCAAAGGTAAACGCGAAATCGCCAGCGTTTGGTGGACCAATGCGGTTTTAGTCGTATTGATCGGATCGCTCATAGGACTGATCGGCTGGAAAACCTATCTGCTTGTGCAGCTGCCGGTTTTGATGATCGCCACTTCGGTTGGAGTTTGGCTGTTCTATGTTCAGCATAATTTTGATCCGACCTATTGGGAACATCAGGAACAATGGGAATTTGCCAAAGCCGGGCTGGACGGCAGTTCGTTCTATAAACTGCCCGCTGTTTTGCAATGGTTTACCGGCAACATTGGGTTTCATCATATCCATCATTTGAGTCCGAAGATTCCCAATTACAAATTACCCAAATGCCATAAGGAGAATCCCATCCTCCAGGTTAAGCCGATGTCTCTGCTTTTTAGTTTGAAATCACTCCGCTTGCGCCTTTGGGATGAAGAGAGTCGAAAGCTGGTCGGTTGGAACTTTCTCAAGCAATACCGCCAGGCTCACAACCCAATATAAAATAAAGATAAATCAAAATCTCCTGCAACGATGCGGGAGATTTTGCTGAAAGCGATATTTTGGCTGAAAACCCTCGGTTATAATGCGGCGCATGATTAACGCATTGATCTTCGACTTCGACGGTTTGATCCTGGACACCGAAACCGCTGAAATCCGCACATGGCAAAAAATGTATGCGGAATACGGCCATCCTTTTCCCGAGGACGAGTTCATCCAGACCGTTGGCGGATACGGCCTATCCAATTTCGACGCGGCGCGCTACTTGCACCAGGTGACGGACGGCGCGCTCAACGAGGAAACGGTGCGCCTGCGCTTCAAAAATGAAAGCGGGGAGGAAATCCGGCGCAGTCCGATTTTGCCCGGTGTGCAGGACATCCTCGCTGAAGCCAAACGCCGGCACATGAAACTCGCCGTGGCTTCGAGTTCCAAACATGCATGGGTGGATGCGCACCTCACCCGCCGTGGCCTGTTCCAGCAATTCGATATCATCATTTGCTCGGAGGATGTGCCAACAGGCCGCACCAAGCCATATCCCGACTTGTTTTTGAAAGCGTTGGAAGGACTCCAGGCGAGGGCTTGTGACGCGATAGTCTTGGAGGATTCGCCATATGGCGTCGCGGCGGCCAATGCAGCGGGGATCGCGGTTGTGGCTGTACCAAATCCGACCAGTTCTCGCCTGCCTTTCCGCGGGGAATATCTTAAATTGAAATCGCTTGCAGAGTTATCGCTGGAGGAGATGATTACCCACTTCGATGAAGTCAGGAATTGATATTCTGAATATCAGATATTAATGATTTTATTCCAGCCAACAGCCGATTGAGGGTATAACCGGCCGTCATGGGATGTGACCTACCCTCCTCCATAAAGCTTGCGGTGCACAATGCTTAGGGCGCGCACCTGTTCCGCGGCGTGATAGGAGGAGCGGACAAGCGGTGCGGCTTCCACCCATTTGAAGCCGATCTCCAGCCCATAACGCTTCAACTCGACGAACTCCTCCAGCGTGTAATAGCGCTCCATGGGGAGATGTTTCTTGCTCGGCTGGAGGTATTGGCCGATGGTCAGGATGTCCACTCCCCACGAACGCTGGTCGCGCATCACGGCTTTCACTTCGTCCAGCATCTCGCCCAGTCCGACCATGATGCCGGATTTGGTCAGGACTTCGGGATCGAGCTTCTTGGCGTTCGAGAGGGTGGCGGCGGCCCAATCATAATTATCCTGCGGCTGGACCTGTTTGAATAAACGCTGTACCGTTTCCACATTGTGGTTCAAGATCTCGGGTCGGGCATCCATCACGATCTTGAGTGCCTCGAGCGAGCCTTTGAAATCGGGGATCAATACTTCGATCGAACAACCCGGTAGTACCTCGCGGATGCGGCGGATGACCATTGCAAAAATCGGCGCGCCGCCGTCCCTCCGGTCATCGCGGTTGACCGAGGTAATGACCGCATGTTTAAGATTCATGGATTTCACGGCCTGCGCCACGCGTTCGGCTTCGCCCCAATCCAGGAGGGCGGGCTTGCCATGCTTGATATCGCAAAAGCCGCAGGTGCGCGTGCACACGTCGCCGAGCATCAGGAAGGTGGCTGTGCCGGAGCCCCAGCACTCGCCCATGTTCGGGCACATGGCTTCTTCACAGACAGTATGCAATTCCTTCGAGCGCATCAGGGTTTGCAGGCGTTCGTAGGTCTCGCCGGAAGGCGCGCGTACCTTGATCCACTCGGGGCGGCGCAAGGGATGCACGGTTAAATTATCGGGGTTGACTCGATCTCGTGTTGGGGTGGATGTCATGAGTTAAATAAGGATATGAGTTTCCAGGATCAATGCAAATTTTATCATCCCTCTTCAGTCGGAAAGATGACGAGGGCATTGCAATGATCAGTTCGTTATATTTTGCGGACTTTAAGTCGTAGACCTTTCACTTCGGTCACTTCGACGCTCTCACCCGCATGAATCTGACCCGACCCTTCGGCGGCTTCCGCGCTCCAAAGCTCCGACCCGATCTGGACCTGTCCTGTTGCGCCAAAATCCATTTTGGCGAATCCCGATTTACCCACCAGCGTCTGCACACCGGATTGAAGCGGGGAATGCAGTGTGCGCAGGGCAAAGGTCAGGATCACGGCAAACAACAGGCCGATGGCGATGGCGACCGCCACAACCAGCGGCACGGAAACGCGCTCGAAGGACGGCACGCTCGGAGAATTGAATAGCATAAGCGCGCCGAAGATGAACGAAGCGATGCCCACCACCGTTAAGGCCCCATGCGTTGGCGCTTTGATATCGAGGATGAACAGGACAAAGGCCGTGGCGACGAAAATCAAACCAAACCAATTTACCGAGAGCAGGCCCATACCATAGATCGCCAGTGATAAACACACTACACCGATGAAGCCGGGCACCCATGTGCCGGGATGGGATATTTCGATTTGCAGGGCCAGCACGCCAACCGAGAGCAAAATGAAGGCGACATTCGAATCGGTCAGGATCAATAAAAGCTGTTCGATAAAGTTCATATCCAGCGGCTCAGTCACTGCATTGGCAGTTTTGAGCGTGGTGGTGCCTGTGGCCATGAGTACGGTGAAGCCATCAAGTTTTTTAACTACATCGTTTACATCCGTGGCGATGAAATCTATCAGGTGGGCCTGGAGGGCCTCGGAGGCGGAGACTGCCTTGCCATTATCAATCATATCCTGCGCCAACTGAGTCGCGTCGGCCCCGCGCCTTTCCACCAGCGGACGGATGGTCGCCTTCATGATCTCCTTTTGTTTCGTGACGAGATCTGAATCCAGGTTTTGCCCGCTTGCATCAATTGGGATGGAGGCACCGATTGCCGCTTCGGGGGCCATGGCCGCGACGCGTGCCGCCATGGTAATCAGGGCGCCGGCGCTGCCAGCCATTGCACTGTTCGGCGCAACATAAATTACCACAGGCACGCTGCTGGTACGTATATCCTGAATGATGTTGTCCATGCTTTGCAAATCGCCGCCGGGTGTATTCAATTGGACGATGAGGACTTCGGCCTTGCGCTGCTCGGCAGTGTGGATGCCGCGTTCAAAATATTCCTGCATCGCAGGCTCGATGACGCCATGCGCATCCATCACTAAAATCAAGGGTTGATTCGTCTGAGCCGCTGCGGGATGAAATATAAGGAACAAAGCTAAAAAGAAAACCGATAACAGGCCAATTCGTTTCATAAGGGACTCCGCCATAATTATAAACCCTGCGAAGGTTTAAAACCTTCGCAGGGTAAGCCATCAGAATTGGCCTTCGAGATAGGCACGCGTGCGCTCATGCTGGGGATTGGTAAAAACCTCATGCGCAGGCCCGGCTTCGACGACTTCACCGAGATACATATAAATCACGTAATCTGCGAGACGTTTGGCCTGACGGAGGGTGTGCGTCACGATCACGATGGTATATTGCTGCTTAAGATCCAGCAGACGCTTCTCGACGTTTTGGGCTGAGATCGGGTCGAGCGCCGAAGTCGGTTCGTCGCCCAAAATGATCTCCGGCTCAACCGCCAGCCCGCGCGCCAGGCACAAACGCTGCTGCTGGCCTATCGAAAGGCTGGTGGCCGGGTCATGCAGTCGTTTGCCGACCTCATCCCAAAGCCCGGCGATCTCAAGGTAATGCTTGACGGCCTTTTTATAGGCAACGCGGTTCTTATACATCTGGTGAATATGCATGCCGTAGACCACGTTCTCATAAATGGACATCGGCAGCGGAGAAGGACGCTGTGCCAGCAGACCGACGCGCTTGCGGACTTCGGTTACATCCACATCGCGCGCATAAATATCCTGCTCATCCACCAACACTTCGCCGGTACTTCGTGCGCCGTCGGTCAACTCGAGGAAGCGATTTAGGGTTTTAAGCAGGGTTGATTTGCCGCATCCGGACGGCCCCATAATGACCGTGACCTGTCTGCGGGGAATCTCGATATTGACGTCTTTCAGCGCCTGCTGTTTGCCATAATAAGCGTTCAAACCGCGCACTCGAATATGGACATCCATATCCTGGGATGGAAGGCTTTGTGCATTTTGAAGGGGAGGATTAAATTGCTGTCCCTGGATGGGAGTAGCCATGTTTGCTCCGTTATTTCACCGTGTATTTATTTAATCGAGCTGAAATCCAGCGCGAACCAATGCTGATGATCAAAACGATGATCGTAAGGATCAACGCCGATGCATAGCCTCGCTGTTGAACCTTTGGATAAGGCGTGCCCAACTGAAAGAATACCGCCAAAGGCAGGGAGGCGGTCGGCTGCATCAACGAGGTGGGAAGCCGATCCGTGTAGCCTGCCGTAAATAGGACCGAGGCCGCATCACCGATGCCGCGTCCCAGAGCCAAAAGGATGGCCGTGATAATGCCGGGGAGCATTTGACGCGTCACGATGCGCACGGCCACCTCCAGTTTGGTCGAACCGAGCGCCAGCGCGGCCTGTTCGAGGTCAACGGGCATGCGGCGGATCACTTCATCCATGGCACGCACCATGATCGGAAGTTCAACCAGCGATAAGACCACGATGCCCGCCAGGAGTGAGGCGCGCAGCCCAATGGCGAGCATGATCGTGAAGCCAAACACGCCATA
>Ga0182027_10013257_pt1 | contig 11509 bp, 8 predicted proteins | sample 712E1DmetaG_FD_121300 | JGI IMG/M metagenome (GOLD analysis project Ga0182027, IMG submission 121300) | Permafrost microbial communities from Stordalen Mire, Sweden - 712E1D metaG (Illumina Assembly) | ecosystem: Environmental > Terrestrial > Soil > Wetlands > Permafrost | place: Sweden...
AAACCTTCTTCAAAAACAAAAAGTCAGGCATTGATCACCCCGCCTTCACATGCTATTGAGCAAGAACCTGCACCGGCAAATGAGGTGAAATAAAAGATGGACGGGTTTCCGTCCCTCACTTTCTTAATTCAAAAAAATATTGTAATTTTGCGCCCTGATTTTTAAGGAGTAATTACAATTAAACAAATATTGACCCATGGCCAATCATAAAAGTTCAGAAAAGCGGATCCGTAGTTCAAGAACAAAAAGAACTGAAAACCGTTATCAGGCAAAAACCGTTCGTAATGCGGTAAAGAATCTGCGTGCTACAGAAGAAAAAGAAGCTTTAACAAAAGATTTGCCAAAAGTTATCTCCCAGATAGATAAACTTGCGAAAAAAACCGTTATTCATAAGAACAAGGCAGCAAACCTGAAAAGCAAGCTGATGAAAAAAACAGCAAAAGCCAAGACGGCCTGATCATATCCGCTTTCCAAAACAAACACTACTTTTTCCGGGTCCATCGGAACCCCCTGAAAGACAGTCTTTGGATATAGGTTTTCAAATGTCTTTCTTTTTTACGGGGATAAATATCATCAATCTTAATCAATATCCCGGTTTCCTCGACTTCCCCGAAGCCATGGTTTATGGCTGTCCCGAAGGTCCGCATGGTAGCGCTTAAATTCATATAGGCATTAACAAGGGGAGGCACCAGTTCGCCATGGCTCCTGACCTGGTGGATGAGTATCTTATAATTCTCTTCAAAACTCGGAGCGCAGAATATACTATTCAGTTTGTCCTCACCGGTTTCCGTTATTATCATTTCCCTTGGAACCATGAGATGCTCGTGATCAGGAAAAAATTTTCTGAGAAAATATAGCACAATATCCCTGGCCTCCTTATTATATTGGGGATACATTGTCATCTTGCCAAAGAAATAATTTACATCTGGGTTTTCCACAATGATAGCCCCTAGTCCGTCCCAGAGGTTATCCAGTGAATACATGCCTCTTCTCAGGTTAACCATCGGCTGGTACTCCGGTTGGACAAAGGAACGACCAAGTTCGATTGACCAGGAAAGATAGTCACGGATGAATTTATGCGAAAATTCAAATAAATCGGCTGTGGCTGAAATGAGGCGGCCCTGTGCATCGCAGGGAAGGTCTTTGCCATGAATAAACCTGTAACCTCCCACGATCTCATATTGTAAAGGATCCCAGACAATAAGCTGGTGAAAGGGTTCCTCCATGATATCAAATTCATCAATATCAACCTCTTTCCCTGTTCCTCCACCTGCATCCCTGAAGGTAATCTCTCTCAGCCGGCCGAGCTCCTTCATAAGGTTCGGAGAATCGTGCGCTGTAAAAATATAGATCTTATTATGTCCGTTATTGGTATTCCTGACAAACTTGGAGTCGGTCAGTTCTGCTTCAAGAAGATGGCGATCAACAGGAGGGATGATAGTTTCCATCGTAAAAAGATAACAAACAGTTGCAAAATTAATAAAATAGCACTGATTTTCTAATTTTGCATTATGACAGAGAAAATAGAGGAGATCCCTGAAAAGCTGATCAATCTGGAGGCTGTGTTCGCTTCGAAGAATCCCTACTTGCTGAAATTTATACCGGCTTTTTTTATGAATTACCTGAAACGGTTGGTTCATCAGGATGCTATTAATGGATACATATATAATCACAGGGATAAATCCGGATTGCCTTTCATTAAGGCTATCCTTAAGGAATTCGGGGTAAATATTATCACCCGGATCAAGGGAGAAAGACAGGAACAGCTTCAGGAGAAACTGTCTGCCTTGCTCCTTGGCCGGCGTCTAATTATTGCATCAAACCATCCGCTGGGCGGACTGGATGGGCTTGCCCTGATGGACCAGATCGGGTTGGTCAGGTCCGACCTGGTCTTTCCGGTCAATGACCTGCTGATGAATGTCCCCGGCCTCAGGCCGGTCTTCATCCCCATTAACAAACATGGCAGGAATACAGAAAACGCCAGGATTATTGAGGAAACATTCGCTTCAGGGAAAGTGATCTTATATTTTCCGGCAGGGTTGGTGTCCAGGAAATTCAGGAAAGGGATCATCAGGGACCTTGAATGGAAGAACACATTCATCAAAAAAGCAAAAAAGCACCAGAGGGATGTCTTACCGGTTTTTATTTCCGGGCGAAATACCGACCGGTTCTATAACCTGGCAAACCTGCGTAAGAAATTCGGGATTAAAGCGAATATTGAAATGTTTTTCCTCGTGGATGAGATGATGAAGCAAAAAGGAAAGACAATAAACATTATTTTCGGGGACATCATCCCCTGGAATACCTTTGATCAATCAAGAAGCGACCAGCAATGGGCTGAATATGTTAAGCAAAGGGTTTATGAGCTCGGGTGAGAAACTCAATACTCTTTTCAACGCCAGTAATTATATGAATTTCAAATTTGTTTCCTGCAGTGCCTCCCTTAAAGATTGCCCGGATCCGAAACTGCCTGAATTTGCATTTATCGGAAGATCCAATGTGGGTAAATCAAGCCTGATCAATATGCTATCGGGCCGGAAATCTTTGGCCAAGATATCTTCAAACCCCGGTAAAACAAGAACAATAAATCATTACATAGACGATGATGCATCGTTTTACCTGGTTGACCTCCCCGGATACGGCTTTTCCAGGCTTTCAAAGAAGGAAATTTCCGCATTGGATAATATGATACACTCCTATATCCTGAAAAGGCAAAACCTTAAATGTATTTTCGTACTGATCGATTCACGGCATGAACCTTTAAGGCAGGATATCAATTTCCTGACCTGGCTGGCCAGACATGAAAAGAAATTTTTTGTACTGTTCACCAAATCTGATAAAAATTCAAAAACCGGACTGGCAGGCCTACAGGCAAATTATTTGGTAAAAGCGCAGGCAATGGTGCCGGGACTTGTTCCCGGAATCATACCCACTTCTTCAGTAACCCGACAGGGGAAAGAAGAAGTGATTTCAATCATTAAAGAGATGTTGATTACCTGAGTTCGACAAGGACCTGGTTTTTAATAACCTTATCACCCTGTTTGACATGGACCTTCTTTACCGTGGTCGAAAACGGAGAAATAAGGTGGTTATCCATTTTCATGGCCTGAAGGGCTAATAATGTATCCCCTGCTTTTACCTTATTATTCTCTTTAACAAACACTTTCGTAATAGTCCCCGGTATAAACGCTGTGATTTTCTTCAGATCTTTGGGAATATAGGGAGCCCGTGCCAGAAACTTCCGGGTGGGCAAAGTTTTAAATGCAATATCTTCCATTTGGAAAGCTATGTAAACAGGTTCCGTGTTTTCCTGTTGTTTTTCCTTCTCTTCCATAGGATATCAGATTATTGTATTGATTGATTTCGTTTCAGAAAGGAGGAATTCCATGCTTTTTCTTTGGAGAAAGTTCGTTTTTACTGACGGCAAGGGTAAGTGAATGTGCCAGGAAGTCCCGTGTTTCTGCCGGCTCGATCACAGCATCCACATAACCATAAGCTGCTGCCACATAAGGATTTGCGAACTTCTGACGGTACTCTTCGATAAGTTTTTTCCGGGTCTCTTCTGGATTATCAGATGATTTGATCTCATTGCGGAAAATAATATTTGCAGCTCCCTCGGGACCCATTACTGCAATCTCCGCAGTGGGCCATGCAAAAACAAAATCTGCACGTAAATGATGTGAACACATGGCTATATACCCTCCTCCATATGCTTTTCTGAGGATCACCGTAAGTTTTGGTACGGTAGCTTCACTGTATGCATATAATACTTTGGCTCCATGCCTGATGACCCCTGCATGCTCCTGATCAACTCCCGGAAGATAGCCGGGAAGGTCAACAAGAGTGACGAGAGGGATGTTGAAAGCATCGCAGAATCTGATAAACCGTGCAGCTTTATCGCTTGAATCCACGTCCAGGACACCTGCGAGTACCATAGGCTGGTTCGCGACAAATCCTATGGTCTGTCCGTCAATCCTTGCAAACCCAACCACTATATTAGCTGCCCAGTGTTCGTGAACCTCAAAGAAATCAGAGTCATCGACCAGGGCTTTGATAACATCCCGGACATCATAAGGTGTCATCGGATTGGTAGGAAAGATGCTGTCGATTTTGTATTGACGGGATTTAGGAGCTTTCTTGGGAAACATCTCTGCCTTTTTATCATTATTCCACGGGATAAAACTTACAAGACGCTTGATCATCTCAAAGCAGTCCGCTTCACTTTCGGCAAAGAAATGCGCATTACCTGTAATTTCGGCATGTACCCTCGCACCTCCGAGATCTTCCATGGATATTTCTTCTCCGAGGACGGTCTTGATGACCTCAGGTCCCGTAATGAACATTTTAGAGATCTTATCAACAACGAAAACAAAATCGGTAAGGGCAGGGGAGTATACAGCTCCGCCGGCGCAAGGGCCAAGAATGACACTTATCTGGGGGATGACTCCGGAAGCCTGGGTGTTCCGGTAAAAGATCTCGCCATAGCCTGCCAGGGAGTTAACCCCTTCCTGTATCCTTGCTCCGCCTGAGTCATTGATGCCGATCAGGGGTACTTTCATTTTCATGGCATGATCCATGATCTTGGTGATCTTCTTGGCATGCATATAGCCTAACGATCCGCCGGCTACTGTAAAGTCCTGGGCAAAAATGCAAACAGGCCACCCGCTGATGGAGCCTGTCCCGGTTATAACACCATCGCCGGGAAGATACTTTTTATCCATGTCGAAATCCTGTCCCGCATGCTTGACAAACAGATCATATTCATGAAATGAATCCGGGTCAAGAAGCGCAAGAATCCGCTCCCTTGCTGTCATTTTACCGGATGCCTTCTGCTTCTCAAGGGCTTGCTCACCACCCCCCTGAAATGCTTCGTGCATCCTGCGTTTGAGTTCATTGGTCTTAGCTCTTAAACTCATGTTTGTGGTTTTTTGCGCAGAGGGGTCAAAAGTACAACTTACAGGATGATTTTCTAACGGGTTAATCAAATGAAACTACCCGGAGCTTTCCTTAACCTGATCTTTTGCATTAAAATTTAAGTGATGGCGGCTCTGTAAAATTGAGACTTTCAGTCGATTAATAAAGATTGTTAGGTTGTTGTCGCTTTTTTTTTCAATGTGAAAAGAAAAACGTTAAAAATTGTTAAAGAGAAGAAGGTTACATTATATCCCGGGCTGATCAGGTAGCCTGAAATACTCCGTGCCGGCGAAGTGCAGTTAAACAGCAAAGAACCCGGGCATAACCCGTATGAGAAGACACGTAATTATTTAAAGGTCACAACGGTAACTCCCGGCCCGCCCCGTTCAAGCAGTTCATCTTTAGCACTGCTGACTTCCCTGACCGAACGGAGATAATCTCTTGTGACCTGGCGCAGGACCCCATTACCTTTTCCATGCAGGATACGGACTTCCGGAATAGAAAGCATAACGGCATCGTCAATATACCTCTGGATCACCGACAGAGCCTCATCCACCCGTTTACCCCGGATATCAAGTGTTGACTGGAACTCGTAGAGTTTACGGTTGAGTTCATCGAGATAGGATTGGTACTGATGGTGCCTTGGGCTTAAGGGCTCAAATCCCTTAGGCAAAGTATCCCGGGCAGGAATTTTTTCCAGGGTTGCCGGTCCATCTGATTTGACCGGAGTGTTTAGCCGGGGTATTTCATCATCAGCGGGTTTTTCCAGTTTCTCTTTTAAATCCTTAATCTCCATGCGGGCTGATTTTGTCCGCTCTTTTTCGGCCTGTGCTTCCTTTATCTCTTTTACAGTTTTTTCGATGGTCTTATTGGCTTCTGATACCATCCTTAATGCCTCTTGCCTTGCTTTCTCCAGAATTTCCTTTTTGGATCTCTCCAGCTCGGAAGTGAGTTTGTCATATTTCCCGATCAGCTCGGCAAGGAATTCATCGGCGACCCTTATCTCGGAAGATTTTTTTGTCATTTCATCTTTCTCGATTTCAAGATCCTGGATCTGACGTTCAAAGTTAAGCTGGCTGTGCCCGGTTTTATTCCTTGCATTGTCCAGGATTCCGGCCGGGAACCCGATCTGTGCTGCTATTTCAAATGCAAAGGAACTGCCCGGTTTCCCTTTTTTCAGTACATATAAGGGTTTAAATTTCCGTGAGTCGTAAAGCATGGCTCCGTTGACAATTCCTTTCACCTTGCCTGCAAGTAATTTCAGATTTGAATAATGAGTGGTAATGATGCCATAGCATCCTATGCCGGCCATTGTTTCCAGGCAGGCTTCAGCTATCGCTCCTCCCTGGGAAGGATCGGTTCCCGACCCGAATTCATCGATAAGAAGCAGCGTCCTGTCATCGGCATTCTCTATAAAATATTTCAGGTTGAGCAGTTTTGAAGTATATGTGCTCAGGTCATTATCAATGGACTGTTCATCACCGATATCAATAAAAATCTTTTCAAATATCAAGAATTCAGAATCCTCCCTGACAGGTGGAAGTAAGCCGCACTGGAACATATACTGGATAAGGCCTGCGGTTTTAAGGCAGACTGATTTGCCGCCTGCATTCGGCCCGGAAATAATGAGGATACGCTCATCTCCTTTCATCTCCATGTCAAGCGGCACCACCGTCTTGTTAATCTTCCTGAAATGAAGAAGCAAATTGGGATGCACTGCCTGGAACCAGCTGAACTGTGACTTGTTTTTATTTCTGCGATGAACAGTTTCCCCTGCTGCAATTTTTGGCAGAACCGCCCCTGTTTCATTGGCCAGTAAAGCCTTGGCCCGGATAAAATCAATGACACCCAGGTATTTGTATAACCTGAAAAGGAAGTCGGTTTCAGGCCTTAACTCATTAGTAAAATCAAGCAGGATCTTTAATATTTCACGTTTCTCGGCATACTCAAGCTCCCTGATCTCGTTATTGGTTTCAAAAATGGCTACGGGTTCAAGGTATACCGTCTGACCTGTAGCTGATTCGTCATGTATGTATCCGCTGATTTTCCGTTTATGTGCGCTGAGCATTGGAATTACGAGTCTTCCGTTACGGATTGTCACCTCTGCATCATCCGGCGTCCATCCCGATTGTCTTGCAACTTTAAGGTCATGAAGTATCTTATGCTCCACGCTGGCAAGCTTATAGTTCTTTTCTTTCCTGATCCTGGATAATTCAGCTGAAGCGGTATCACGGATCAGGCTTCGTTCATCAAGGATACGGTCAATCCGCCGGATGATCCCGGCCGGAAGGGAAATAACGGAAGAAGATATTATGTCGGCTGCCGGCTGTTTATCCTGAGCTCTTTTATCTCCCGGGATATCAGACGGATCATTATTTAATCCCTCCCAGGAAATTTTTTCGACCAGATTAAAGAGACCAGGATATTCTTCCTTCCGGGCCGAAAAAAAACTGATCAGGTCAGATATGGCCAGCAGGGAAAGCCGGAGTTCGGATATGGTCTCCGGTTCCAGGTATGTTCCCTGTATCCTGATCCTGTTAAGTTCCGGAACAAGGTCGTAATAATCCTGGGCCGGAAAGCCTTCCTCGAAGGAAATGACTTTAAGCATCTCACCGGTCAGCCTGAGTTTTGCGTGAATATCCTGCTCATTACCTGAAAAGGAAATGCTGTTTACGAGGTCAGTACCGAGGGGTGAAAGGCAATATTTTTTCAGAAGATCCCTTATGAGATCGAACCCCAGTTTATTTTCAAAAGAAGTTGGATATAGCATACCACAAAGTTAAAAAATTTGTACCTTTGCAATCTGTTAAATGATTCACAAAGATTAGGACCAACATCTTAAAAATCAATATATTATGACTAAGAATAAAAAATATTTGACATGCGATGGTAACCAGGCGGCAGCTCATATGGCCTATATGTTCAGCGAGGTGGCAGCCATTTATCCTATCACTCCATCTTCAAACATGGCCGAAAACGTTGACGAGTGGGCAGCTCATGGCCGTAAGAATATTTTCGGGGATGAGGTCCATGTAGTTGAAATGCAGAGTGAGGCAGGAGCGGCCGGTGCAGTTCACGGGTCGCTGCAGTCGGGGGTGCTGACCACTACTTTTACCGCTTCACAGGGCCTGTTGCTGATGATTCCCAATATGTACAAGCTGGCAGGCGAACTTCTTCCCGGGGTTTTTCACGTATCAGCCCGTACAATTGCTGCACATGCCCTTTCAATCTTCGGGGACCATTCCGATGTGTATGCAACACGCCAAACCGGTTTTGCCATGCTTGCCTCGGGTTCGATCCAGGAGATCATGGACCTTGCAGGGATCGCCCACCTGAGCTCCATTAAACTCCGTCTTCCTTTCCTTCATTTTTTTGACGGATTCCGATCATCCCATGAAATCCAGAAAATTGAAGCCTTCGAGACTGAAGATATGGCCAGGCTCCTGGATTATCAGGCATTACAGGAATTCCGCGACAGGGCTCTCAATCCGGAGCACCCTGTAACCCGCGGAACGGCCCAGAACCCGGATATTTTCTTCCAGGCCAAGGAAGCCGTCAACCGCTTCTACTATCCGGTGGCAGACATCGTGGATCAATATATGAAAGAGATCACCAATCTCACCGGAAGGGAATACCATCCTTTTGTTTATTATGGAGATCCCCAGGCCGAAAACATAATCATAGCCATGGGTTCGGTCACTGAAACCATCCGTGAAACCATTGATTATCTGCGTAATAAAGGCGAAAAAGTCGGGCTCATAGCAGTTCATCTTTATCGCCCGTTCAGTGCCAAATATTTCTTTAATGTCCTCCCGCCTTCAGTAAAACGTATTGCGGTTCTTGACCGGACAAAAGAACCTGGGTCCAACGGTGATCCGTTATACCTCGATGTCAGGGATATTTTCTATGACCGTGCCGAGAAACCTATAATCATAGCTGGTCGTTATGGCCTGAGCTCCAAGGACACCACACCGTCCCAGATCCTGGCTGTTTATGAAAACCTGAAACTGAATGAACCGAAAAATCATTTTACTGTAGGTATTGTCGATGATGTCACCTTCCATTCCTTACCTGTGATTCCGGAGATAGATATTCAGCCTGCCGGTGCATTTGCAGGGAAGTTCTGGGGTATTGGCTCAGATGGAACAGTCGGAGCCAATAAGAACAGCATTAAAATCATCGCTGATAATACCGATAAATACGCCCAGGCATATTTTGCATATGATTCCAAGAAATCAGGAGGGGTCACAGTATCACACCTCCGGTTCGGCGACAGCCCCATCCGTTCCACCTATCTTGTCAACATGGCCGATTTCATTGCCTGCCATGTCCCCTCGTACCTGGATAAATATGAATTACTGAAAGGACTTAAGAAAGGCGGTACATTCCTCCTCAATTCCATCTGGGATGCTGAAGAAACCAAACAACGCCTGCCTGACGCCATGAAAAAATATATGGCAGAGAATAAAATCAGGTTCTATATCATCGATGCCACGAAAATTGCCGAGGAGATAGGGCTTGGTAACAGGACCAACTCCATCATGCAATCAGCTTTCTTCAAGCTGTCGAATGTCATTCCTTATGATCAGGCTGTAAAAGATATGAAAAAGGCCATTCAAAAGACGTATGGCCGGAAAGGGGATGAAATCGTAAGTATGAATTATGCCGCCATCGACAGGGGCGGGGATGTTATAGAGGTTGAGATCCCTGCAGAATGGGCAGGAATAGAACTTAAATCACGGGATGAAGATTTGAGTTTACCGAAATTTGTCAGGGAAGTTTTTGAACCGGTCAGTAGTATGAGGGGTGATGATATCCCCGTAAGTGCCTTCCTGGGAAGGGAAGACGGAACATTCCCGTCAGGGACCACCGTGTTGGAGAAACGTGGCATAGCAGTTAATGTTCCGCAATGGATACCCGAAAACTGTACACAATGCAACCAATGCGCATATGTTTGTCCGCATGCTGCAATCCGTCCCTTCCTTCTGAACGAGGAAGAAAGGAAAAATGCACCTGCAGATATGAAGACTGTAAAAGCAATCGGGAAAGAACTTGCCGGTTTTGAATTTAAGATCCAGGTTAGTGTACTTGACTGTACCGGATGCGGGAATTGTGCCGACATATGTCCTTCCAAGGTCAAAGCCCTTGAAATGCATGAGCTTGGAACCCAGATGCATGAAACATCCAATTGGGATTATCTTGTAGATAAGGTTTCCTACAAGACAAATATAATAGACAGGTTCAAGACATTCAAGAACAGCCAGTTCTCCCAACCTTTATTTGAGTTCTCAGGCGCTTGTTCAGGTTGCGGTGAAACACCATATATTAAATTGCTGACCCAGCTTTTTGGTGAAAGAATGATGATTGCCAATGCCACCGGTTGTTCATCGATATACGGTGGCACGGCACCTTTTATCCCTTACAGGGCTAATTCGGAAGGAAAGGGTCCGGCCTGGGCAAACTCCTTGTTTGAGGATAATGCCGAATACGGTTACGGAATGGCATTGGGTGTTCGCAAACTCAGGGAGCGTATCGGGAGGAAGATGCGGGAAGCGATCAAAGAAAACATGATGGGAACCGAAACTCTTGCTGTATTCCAGGAATGGCTGGAAGGCAGGGATGACCCTGAAAAATCAAAAGCAGCTGCCATTAAACTTATTCCTTTGCTTGAAAAAGAGAATAACCAGCTGGCAAAGGATATCATCGATCTCAGGCAGTACCTTATCAAGAAGTCTATCTGGATCATCGGAGGCGATGGCTGGGCATATGATATCGGTTACGGCGGGTTGGATCATGTCCTGGCCTCCGGTGAAGATGTCAACATCCTGGTACTTGATACGGAAGTTTATTCCAATACCGGCGGACAGGCTTCCAAATCCACTCCGGCAGGTGCAGTTGCGAAATTTGCAGCATCAGGAAAGAAAGTCCGGAAAAAGGACCTGGGAGCCATGGCTATGACTTATGGCTATGTATATACAGCCCAGGTTGCAATGGGTGCAAATAACGGACAGCTTTTCAGGGCTGTTAAAGAAGCAGAAGCATATAAAGGGCCTTCACTTCTCATTGCCTATTCCACCTGTATTAATCACGGACTGAGGTCCGGGATGGGAAAGGCCCAGGAAGAAATGGACCAGGCAGTGAATGCAGGATACTGGAATCTATACAGGTATAACCCGGGGCATGCCGCCGAAGGGAAAAACCCGTTCACCCTGGATTCAAAGGAACCTGACTGGACAAAGTTCCAGGAATTCCTGGGAAGTGAAGTGAGGTACACATCTCTTAAAGCCATGTTCCCGGAAGAAGCCGCTGTACTGTTCAAAGCCGCAGAGGACAATGCACGCTGGAGATTTGAAAATTACAAGCGCCTGGCAGAAATGAAATATGAGAAATAATTCTGCGTTTCATCTGGAATTGGATATTTTGTCATAAACCTTTAAAAATCATAATATGCCTACCCTGACCACAAAATACATGGGTCTGAATCTGAAGAACCCCATCATCGTTGGAGCCAGTAACCTGGTGAAGGACCTGGATACGATCCGGCGCCTGGAAGAAGCCGGAGCGGCAGCTATCGTTTATAAGACCCTCTTTGAAG
>Ga0182027_10013258_pt1 | contig 11508 bp, 8 predicted proteins | sample 712E1DmetaG_FD_121300 | JGI IMG/M metagenome (GOLD analysis project Ga0182027, IMG submission 121300) | Permafrost microbial communities from Stordalen Mire, Sweden - 712E1D metaG (Illumina Assembly) | ecosystem: Environmental > Terrestrial > Soil > Wetlands > Permafrost | place: Sweden...
ACAGACATTGTAAAATACTTGAAACAAGCGGTCGCTGACGGCGCAGAGCTGATCAAAGCACAAGGTGACAGCGGATTGACGCGCGAGTTTAAATATCCATGGGGTAATTTTATGGTTCATGGCTGGTTCGGCTGGGTAGGTATTCTCGAGCACGCAGGTGAACATTTTGGACAATTGGTGGTGTATTACCGCGTCAATGGAATGATACCGCCCGAATCCAGACCAAGAAAATAACAGAGAAATAAAACTTTGTCGGGATATATAGCGATACGTCCCGACAAAGGCGAAATAAACAATTTATAAGCGTTCAGGAAGATGGCGGCAACTGATGTATTCTCTTCCGAAGGAACGAGCACTAAGAAAGATATGTTTCCATGGCGTAAGTATTGTCTATGAAAATAATGTCCTTGTTATTCACCATACAAATCTCATACATGAAAGTATAGGTACCATTATGCGCGCACTTGCTTCTCCTGCTTACGGAACTCTTGAATCCTTGAGGATCGTAGATCTGCCGATGCCCGAACCGGGCCCCGGTCAGGTTCGCATCCGCGTCCACACATCGGCGCTCAATCCTGCCGACTTCAAATCTATTACCGGCGAAGCAAAAATCCTGCACGCCCGTGTCTTCCCTATGGTCATGGGCTTTGATTTCTCGGGTGTCATCGATGCGTTGGGGAAAAATGTTTCCGGTTTTGGACGAGGCGATGAGGTTTTTGGACATCTCCCGTACGGTCGTGCAACTCGGCTTGGTGCCTTCGCTGAATACACACTCGCGAACGCGAATGCGATCGCTAAAAAACCTGTCGGGATTAAACACGCGATTGCCGCCGCAAGCGCCACATCCGGCCTCACCGCTCTTCAATCATTGCGCGACATTGGCAAGCTGTCTTCAGGGGGAAAAGTACTCATCATCGGAGCTGCAGGCGGGGTAGGTTCGGTTGCTGTCGGGGTAGCGCAAAAGCTGGGAGCCCGCGTGACTGCAATCTGTGCCACACACGCCGTGGATTTCGTCAAGGATCTCGGAGCTGATGAAGTTATTGACCGTCTAAAATTTTCTCCTCTGCAAACCGCACGAGGACATTTCAACGTGATATTCGATACTGCCGCCGCATCGTCATGGAAAGCAAGCCACCGATTAATCGAGAAGGGCGGCGCTTATGTAACCACGCTGCCTTCCATTGCATTCTTATGGGATAAACTTGCCAGTATAGTAACTCCTACTCGTGCGCATTTCGTCATCGTCAAACCACGTGCAGATGATTTTAATCTGCTTGGGATTTGGCTCAGTCAGGGACTTAAAGTCCCGATTTTTCAGACCGTGAAGGTCAAGGATGTTGCCGCCGGACTCAAACGCCTTCAGGCTGGTGGCGTGCATGGCCGCATCGTTGTCGACGTTGCAGGCGGATGGAATTGAAGAGAAGAAAATTCCAATACATGAACTCATAGTGTTATCTTATCCTTTTTGCCAAAGGCAACAAAGTGAAATTAGCACCTCAAGATTTTTTTAGTTAATGCGGATTCTCCTCAATAATGGGTAACTGCTTTTATTCTTTAATTATTATTGGAATTTCGCTTGACTTTTTTTGTTCTTCTGGTTAATATAAGTCAAGTTCTGATAGAGCATAATAATATCCTTTGTACAACAGGTCATAATCAGAAGGAGAAGAATACAATGAAAAAGCCCTTCGCTCTCATATTAATTGGAAGCGCGATGGTGGCGGGTTCATTCGTTGGCTGCAGCAATAAACCTTCGGAAGAAGAGATGAAGCAGTTAAACGATTTGAAAGCAGAAGTAACGTCGCTTGAAAAAGGAATTGCAGCACAACAATCAGAGAAGGCTGCTCTGTTGAAGTCGATTGCAGAGAAGGATGCACAATTAACACAGTGCGCCAAAGATAAAGAAGCACTCCAACAGCGTCTTAAAGGCGTCCAGTAAACGGATTGCCCAACAAGGAGAATGAAAAAATGAAATATATTATTCGTTTGACTATCATTGCGGCGCTGGTGAGTGCTTTCGTTTTCAGCTCGTTTGCGCAGGATCAAATGACAAAAGAAGAGTGGCAGAAACAAATAACAGAAATGACCGCGAAACGGAATGATTTGAAGAATCAGTTTGCCGGTCTGCAGAAAGAAGTAGCCGATTTGCAAAAGCAGGATGCTGATAAAGCGCAGGCATTAAAACAATGTCAGGATGCTCTTGTATCGTTACAAAGTGACCAGGAAGCTCCTTTGAATGCGAAGCTTGATGCGATTGATGCACGTCTCAATGAACTATCACGCCTGTCAAATCAGGATCTATGGGCGCGCAAAGCAGAATTAGACACTGTTCAAAATTGGATTAACGAAGCAGGAAAAAATCCGAACAGTGCAATTCAAAAGTATCAGGACCGCTTGAAAGGTCAACAAATCCGTCTGGATGCTTTAAGGAAAACCTTAGCTGATATTATTGCGAATGGTGAATTGACACCGACCTATACTGTCGGTACATGGGCAAAGGACCGTGACTGTTTGTGGAATATTGCAAAGAAGCCAAAGATTTATGATAACCCGTTCTTGTGGCCAAAAATTTGGCAGGGTAATCGTGATCAGATTAAAAATCCTGATGTAATTCACAAAGGCCAGAAGCTGAAAATTCCACAGATGGCTGATTTAACCAAGTAAGAAAAATCAGCTGTGCGTAGGTACTGGTCGAAGAAACACGCACCAGCGGCTGCAGCAAAGCCATAACGGAATTGAATTACGCGCAATCTTGCGTGTGTATACGGAACTTGATGATAAACGCCCTTACGGTAATTTTATTGCCGGAGGGCGTTTGTTTTTTTCTCCACATACCAAAGGAGTCTAGAGAAGTTGACTGAAAAAAAAATACCGCTTGCAGGTGTTGATGTTGTGCAATTACTCGGTTTCAATGATGCAAATCTTCAAATGCTTGAAGAACGGTTCGATGCTAACCTCACGGTGCGCGGCGATCAGCTGACGATTCAAGGTTCGCAATTTGAAATCGGGAAAATTGAAAAAGTTGTCAGCGAACTCATTTACATGCTGAACAAGAACGGCTCTCTCAATCCAAACGATATAGATACCGTCATCGATCTTGTTGTGGTCAACGGCTTTACCCCCGATCTTCCCTCAGAAACAAAACCGGAAGAAAATGATACTGCAATATTGTACACAAAGACCGGCATCATCAAACCAAGAACACAGGGCCAGAAGCAGTACATTCAGCAGATTAGGAAAAATGACATTGTCTTTGCGATTGGACCCGCAGGCACCGGTAAAACATATTTAGCAGTTGCTATGGCAGTTGCCTCGTTGAAAAACCGGGATGTGACACGCATTATTCTGGCACGACCGGCAGTTGAAGCCGGGGAAAGCTTAGGATTTTTACCCGGCGATTTCCGCGAAAAGATTGATCCGTACCTGCGTCCGCTGTACGATGCACTGGATGATATGCTCTCGGCAGAAAAGCTGCGAGGGTACATTGAAAAACGAATAATTGAAATTGTACCCCTGGCATATATGCGTGGACGAACGCTGCACAACGCGTTTGTGATTCTGGACGAAGCACAGAATGCTACGGCAATGCAAATGAAGATGTTTCTCACGCGGCTTGGTACAAATTCACGAGCCATTATTACCGGTGATGTTACACAAATTGATTTGCCTGCAAAGACAACATCGGGACTTGTTCAAATACAAGAAATACTAAAAAAAATTCAGGGTGTGACATTCTGCTATTTTGATAAAAACGATGTCGTGCGTCATCGTCTTGTAAAGGATATCATTGAGGCATACGAGCGTTACCAGGCAAATGGAACGGGAGAGGGAAAAACAAACAGCGGGAATTAAAACGTATTAGAATATTTCTAAAAACTCAATTTTCAAACGCCAAATAACAAACTACACTCAGATCTCAAATTCTCAATGGCACAAAAGTAACTATTTTGTGTTATGGATTTTAGGATTTCCTATCAACTTTTCGATTTCTTCTTTGCATCCCAGATTTCATCCATCTCCTTCATCGATACAGCTCCGATGCGTTTTCCGCGCCTTTGAAGTTCTTGTTCGATATGATAGAATCGTTTTGAGAATTTCTTAATCGACTCTTTCAATGCAAATTCCGGATTGACTCCAATAAATCTGGAGTAGTTGACCAATGAAAACAGTACATCGCCGTATTCTTCCTCGATATGAACATGGTTTCTGGATCGTTCTGCGCCGGCGAGTTCCTTAATTTCTTCATCAACTTTTTTCCAGACATCGCGCTTCTTCTTCCAATCAAATCCAACTTTCGATGCTTTCTCCTGAATGCGCAGCGCACGAAGTAACGCCGGCATCTCCTTCGGCACTCCATCAATCACCGATTTTCTTCCTTCGGTCAGCTTGATGTGTTCCCAGTTTCTTTTTACTTCGTGTGAATCTTCCACGACAGTGTCACCAAAAACATGCGGGTGCCGTCGAATCATTTTCTCGGAAATGGAATCGATTACGTCTTCTAAAGTGAACGATTTCTCCTCTTCTGCCATCACAGCGTGAAGGACAATATGAAGAAGCAGATCTCCCAGCTCTTTTTTGAGTTCGTCTGAGTCATTTTGATCAATCGCTTCGATGACTTCATACGTTTCTTCGATCAAACTATGCCGGATAGATTTATGTGTCTGTTCTCGGTCCCACGGACATTCTTTTCTGAGCCGCCTGACGATTTTGACAAATTTTTCGATAGGTTCATTGCTTTTTTTCATTGATTCTCCAATTCTGATTCATCATACCGAAAAACAATTCCAGAATCAAACGTTTGTTTTTTTAGAAGTTATTGCGTAATTTGAATTTATGTGTAGGATTGTTGTTGCTGGTAAAAGGTAGTACTTCGCTGCACGGAAGGTGCTGCAGTGAATGATTCCACTTTATTGTGGAATTTTTGAGAAAAGAATAGGTAAGCGTATAAAGCGGACGAGTTGTTAGGAAAGAACGAATAATTGAGGCTGTAGCTCAATGAGGAGAGCGTCTCGCCTTCGGCGGGAAGGTCGTGAATTGAGTAACAGTTTTGAAAATTTAATGGGGCTGTAGCTCAGTTGGGAGAGCGCTTCGTTCGCAACGAAGAGGTCGTCAGTTCGATCCTGATCAGCTCCACGAAGTTATACTTGGTGATGAATAATTGGTGTGTGGATGAATGAAAAATAGGATACCATCAATTATAAATGACCAATCACAAAAATTTAATTGTTGGAGTAGTATTTGTTTACATGGGGTCAAGTCCTGCGCAACAAAGCATTGCCCAACCCCGCCAGGTCCGGAAGGAAGCAACGGTCGGTAATCAGTTTTGTGTGACGCAGGGAAGCTTGACCTCTTTTTAATTTTCAAAACTTACAGCCACCACCGATGGCTCATTCGCTCGACGAGTCCGTTGCAATCTAACGACCGCCGGCAATTGGAAAACGGTACAAACAATATGGTTTCTTATACTATAACCATTCTTATTCTATCCGTCAGTTTGACGCTTTTAGAGAAGCGCCGTTCTGTTGATAGCAGGGCACTTTGTTTTGACCGAATTGGAGGAAGACTCACGCGAGTGTTTCCCCACCTCGAATGGAATCTGCATTTGGGCGGGACTTTTCCACTTCGTTTTGAGACTCAGCATGCTCATCACCCAATCTTATTGCTGAAGTGGAAGAGGATTCCGCATGAAAAAAGAAATTATCATCAATTCTACTGCGAACGAACATCGTATTGCCATTCTTGAAGATGGCAAGACTGCAGAACTGTTTGTAGAAACACCCGGTAAAGCACGCAACGTTGGCGATATTTACCTTGGCAAGATTGCCAAAGTAATGCCGGGTATCCGTGCAGCATTTGTCGATATCGGCATGAATCAAGATGCCTTTCTGCATTTTTCTGATGTCGGGTCTATTGAAGAGTTTAATACACTCTTTGATGAAGATGAAGACGAAAAGGAAGAAGAAGCGGCAGAGGCGGCATCACAAACACCCACTGAAGCAGCGCCCGTAAACGGTGTCCCGTTAAACAGTGAACCTGCAGCGAGTAAAGACCACCGCCACGATCAACAACGACGCCGTCATTCTCAACAAAATATCCCGCCGGTCAATTTGCAAAAAGGGCAAGAAATTTTGGTTCAAATTACGAAAGAACCGGTGGGGAAGAAAGGCGTACGTGTCCGTTCTGCAATTTCCATGCCTGGACGTTTTCTTGTTCTTATTCCCTTCGATGGAAAAGTTGGTGTCTCCAAGAAACTTTCGAACTTCAAAGAGAAACGCCGTCTCCGCAAAGTCGTCCGTGAGATGTTACCGAAAGGATTCGGCGCAATCATTCGGACAGTCGCCGATGGGAAAACAGATGAAATGCTTCAACAGGATCTCGATGAATTAATCAAAACGTGGCAGGGTATCGAGAAATCTGTGAAGTCAGAAAATGCTCCGGCACTTATCTATAAAGATATGAACACTACTTCCAGTGTTATTCGCGATCTGTTTCAGGATACAGTTGAACATGTTGTCGTAGATGAAAAGAAACTTTTCAAAGAGATTCGTGCTTACGTTCAATGGGTATCGCCCGACATGCTGAATCGCGTGGAGTACTATCGCGAGAAAGAACCGATTTTTGATAAGTACGGCATTGAGAAGGAAATTCAAATTCTTCTCAGTAAGAAAGTGTGGTTGAAGAGCGGTGGGTACTTGTTCCTCGAAAAAACGGAAGCAATGACGGTGATTGATGTGAACAGCGGGCGTTATGCGGCGAAAAAAGAACAAGAGCTGAATTCACTCCGCACGAACCTTGAAGCCTCGCGCGAAATCTGCCGGCAGCTTCGGTTGCGTGACATCGGCGGTCTTGTAGTTGTGGATTTTATCGACCTGGAAGATGAAAAGAACAAGAAAAAAATCTACGATGAGATGAAAAAAGAATTACGGAAGGATCGCGCGAAAGTGACTGTTTTGCCGATGACGGATTTCGGATTGGTACAGATTACGCGTCAGCGTATTCGTCAAAGCTTGCAATTGAGTTTTAGTGAAGGGTGCCCGATGTGCGGCGGCACTGGATTGGTGCAGTCTAAAACATCGACAATGAATCAAATTGAGCGCTGGATTAAGCGATTCAAAACAGAGAAGCGTGAGTACCGATTAGAATTAAGGGTCAATCCGGTAATCGCGGAATACCTTTCTGTCGGCACCATCAGCCGGCTGACAAAACTGCAATTCAAGTTCTTCGTAAAAATGAAACTCATTCCGGATCCTGCATTGCCCGCTGATGAATTTAAGTTTTATTCGGTGAAGCAGAAGAAAGAAATTACAGATCAGTATAAGTAGAATGAGAGGCTGGTCATAGATATCGGCAAAAATATATTTATTGTCGATTGAAAAAAAACGCAAAGGAAGTAATGCTGAAACAAACTCCGTTTTACAATCTGCATACAGCGCTTGGTGCAAAGATGGTAGAATTCGCTGGTTTTGAAATGCCTGTCCAATATACAAGCATCATTGAAGAACATCATGCCATACGCCTGTCGGTGGGTGTTTTCGATGTAACCCACATGGGAGAATTCTATGTACGCGGCAAAGATGCACTTCCGTTTCTGCAGAAAGTAACCATTAATGATGTCGCAAGATTGAAACCGGGCAGGGTGCAATATTCTGCTATGTGCTACGAGGATGGCGGAATTATCGATGATCTTCTTATTTATCGTATGGAAAATCAGTATATGCTTGTAGTGAATGCATCAAATTTACAGAAAGATTTTGAATGGCTTCATTCTCAAAAATTTGGTGATGTAGAGCTGGAAGATATTAGTGAAGCGACAGCTCTGCTTGCTGTGCAAGGTCCTAAATCATTAGCGACACTTCAAAAATTGACAAAAGAAGATCTCTCCAAAATCGAATACTATGCTTTCACACGCTGCATGCTTGCCGGGGTTTCGATGATTATTTCCCGCACGGGGTATACAGGTGAACTAGGATTTGAACTCTATTTCGATGCCGATGCAGAAACAGCAAAGAAGATTTGGAATGCAATCTTCGCTGCCGGTGAGGAATTTAGCATTCGACCGGTCGGACTTGGCGCCCGCGATACGCTGCGTCTTGAAATGGGATACTGTCTCTATGGTAACGACATCGATAAAACAACGAATCCGCTGGAAGCTGGATTAGGATGGATTACAAAACTGAGTAAAAAAGAATTCAATGGACGCAATGCTCTGCTGAAAGCAAAAGCGGAAGGATTGAAGCGGAAACTTGTTGGCTTCATACTCCCGGATCGAATGTTAGCGCGTCACGGTAATGAGTTTATTTTCAAAGGAAATGTCGTCGGTCAGGTGACAAGCGGCACTTTTTCACCGTCGCTTAAAAAAGGGATAGGATTGGGATATGTCTCTGCCGAGCTTGCGAATGCGGGAAATGTTGTTTCGATACGTATAAGAGGTAACGAGATACCTGCAACAATTGTCATGTTGCCGTTTCTACAAAATCATTAGAAGGACGTGTATGAAAATAGATCTCAGCTTTAGCGCAGCTCAGTTCGACGATTTACAACTGCGCGATAAGAATGTCGTGGTACTCGATGTGTTACGCGCGAGTTCGACAATCACGGTTGCATTGAATAATGGTGCACGGGAAGTTATTCCGGTCGCAAGCATTGAATCTGCAGTGAAGATTTCCGGAAGTCTCTTTGGAGAAGTGACACTTCGCGGCGGTGAACGTAACGGAAAAACAATCGAAGGATTTAATCTCGGAAATTCGCCTCTCGAATACAGCGAAGCTGCGGTGAAGGGAAAATCTATTATTTATTGTACAACAAATGGTTCGGTTGCAATGGCGAAGAGCAGATACGCACGTGCACTCATCATCGGTTCCTTTCTCAACCTGACGACCGTCGTAGATTTTATCAGAGAAGAGAACAAAGATTTTTTATTTATTTGCGCAGGCAGAATAAATACGCTTGGATTTTTTAGTTTGGAAGATGCAGTCTGCGCTGGCATGATGATTCAAAAACTGATGAAGATTGAATCACTGGAATTAAATCTCAGTGATTCGGCAAAAGCTGCGCACGCTCTCTATAAATCATTCGGCCGCTCGATTCTCAAGATGTTAAAGACTTCGGAGCATGGAAAATTTTTAATCGAGATCGGTTTCGCAGATGATTTAAAAATTTGTGCAGCTGTCGATTCTGTTCCAGTACTTCCGGTACAGATCGAAAATAAAATCAAGTTAAAAAAAGAAGAACCGCCTGTGGTTTCTCTCTAAAGAGTACCTGCAAGAAATTTTCTTATGGCAGAAAATCAAAAAATATCTGAGAAGAAAGAAAAACCACAGCATCTGCGGCAAATTGGGGCGTTTATAGGAATCCTTGCTTCGCTCATGGTTCTTTTGAGCATCATCTCGTATTCCGCTATCGATCAAGCGAGCGGGGAAATTTCACTGTGGGATATATGGAAAATATTTTCAAACGATGAAAATATACTGTTGAAGGCAGAGCGCACGCAGAATTGGCTTGGTTTGTTCGGAGCCGTGGTATCAAATTGGTTCATCAACTCAACTATTGGCTTCGCCGTCATCATCGTGCCGTTCCTCGGATTTGTTTGGTCCCTCTATTTATTAAATGAAAAAAACCTCCGACGCAAACTTATCCTCACGAATTATACAATTATTCTCGCTATTCTCTTTGCTTCTTTTGCCGGATTATTGAAGCAATTCGATAGTGCGTTGCCTATGGAATGGAGTGGAGTTGTTGGTCACTTCATTGCCTATGTGCTTGTGAAATCTGCCGGTCTCACCGGTGCAACAATCTGTGTCGTTGGCGGGTTCGTTATCGTACTCACGCTGTTAGTAGATTTGGATTATAAAATCACATGGGCAAAACTACGCGATGCTGTTGCTGACTGGATGGAGTGGCTGAGAGAAAAACAAGCATCATGGAAAGTCCGGCGTGATGCCAAACAAAAGAATATTGAGACAAAGCAAGCAACGGAGGTAGTTCGGATAAAAAAACCGGCAGAAGAATTAACTGAATCTGTTGCTCGAGTAAAAACATTACCGACTCCAGTCAACCCTGTCATCAAACCGGCAGATGCAAAACATGCTGTGGAGGAATCTGGTGAGACTGATGTTCAACTGAGCGAGCAACCAAAAGATACCGAGCTCTCCATCGATATCCGCGAGAAAGTTGTTGAAGCAGAAGTCGATTTCGATGAACGGCCAACTGAAGTAAATGAAAATGCTGTGGAAGAAATCGATTATGTTTTTCCATCGGTGGAACTTCTTGACGTCCACCGGGATAGTGAAAATGTTAATGAAGATGAATTAAAGGCCAATGCCGAGTTGCTGCGTGCGAAGCTTTCAGATTTTTCAGTTGAAATCGACAGTGTCTCCGTGACTCCTGGGCCGGTCGTTACGCTCTATGAACTTGTTCCAGCCGCCGGTGTAAAAATCAGTCGAATCGAAAGTCTGCAAGACGACATAGCCCTTGCGTTGAAAGCAAAGGGCATCCGGATCATTGCGCCCATGCCGGGCAAAGGAACGGTCGGTGTTGAAATTCCCAATCATAATCCATCACTTGTGACGATTCGCAGTATTATTAATTCCGCAAAGTTTCGGGATTCAAAAGCAACGCTTCCGCTAGCGATGGGAAAGTCAATTTCAGGTGAAGTATTTGTAGACGACCTTGCAAAAATGCCGCATTTGCTTATTGCAGGATCAACCGGATCCGGCAAAAGTGTCGGCATCAATACCATTATCACAAGTTTGATTTATCGGCTGCATCCGAGTGACGTGAAATTTGTGATCATCGATCCGAAAAAAATTGAACTCACACTTTTCAAAAAACTGCGAAGTCATTATCTTGCAGTATCGCCGGATTTAGATGAAGAAATTATTACAGAGGCAAACAATGCTGTGCTCATTCTGAAGAGCGTTGAATTGGAGATGGAGAACCGTTACGATCGCTTAGCGGCTGCCGGTGTACGAAATCTTGCCGATTACAACGAACGGTTCGCCGCCGGTCGTTTGCATGATTCAGATACCATAAAGCACCGTAAAATTCCATACTTAATAGTTATCATTGACGAATTAGCTGATTTGATGATCACTGCCGCGAAAGAGGTAGAAGAACCGATTGCTCGTTTGGCGCAATTAGCGCGCGCCGTTGGTATTCACCTTGTAGTTGCCACACAGCGTCCTTCTGTGGATGTTATCACGGGTGTCATAAAAGCAAATTTCCCGGCACGGATTGCCTACCAAGTTTCATCGAAAATTGACTCGCGCACAATTCTTGATATGAATGGCGCAGATCAATTGCTCGGAAACGGCGATATGCTATACTTGCCGTCCGGCTCGCCAAAGCCGCACAGAATTCAAAACGCGTTCATTTCAACAGACGAAGTGGAACGAGTGACCAATCATATCGGCAAACAAAAGGGATACAGCGCTCCATTCAAATTGCCGTCTGTTTTGGAAAAGAAGCGGCAAGCCGGCGCAAGTGCAAGTGTAAGTGAAGATGAATTAT
>Ga0182027_10013259_pt1 | contig 11508 bp, 9 predicted proteins | sample 712E1DmetaG_FD_121300 | JGI IMG/M metagenome (GOLD analysis project Ga0182027, IMG submission 121300) | Permafrost microbial communities from Stordalen Mire, Sweden - 712E1D metaG (Illumina Assembly) | ecosystem: Environmental > Terrestrial > Soil > Wetlands > Permafrost | place: Sweden...
GTCAAACCTCTGGATGGTTACGTGGAAGCGGTTCTGAAGACAGCGGGGATCAAAGACTTCGGGAATCTGAAAATAGTCATCGATACCGCCAACGGCATGGCCGGCATGATCCTGCCGAAACTTCTGGAAGGGAAGAATTGTACCGTCTATCCGCTCTACTGGGAAGTGGACGGCACATTCCCTAACCATGAAGCGAACCCTTTGAAAGACGAAACTCTGGCTGCTCTTAAAAAGAAAGTACTGGAAGTCGGCGCGCACCTCGGCGTGGCGTATGATGGAGATGCTGATCGCGTAGGATTCGTTGACGAAAAAGGCGAGACGATTCCAGGCGACATCATCACAGCCCTGATAGCCTGCGAGATGCTGAAGGACAAACCTGGGGCGACAATCCTCTATGACTTGCGAAGCAGTTGGGCCGTGAAAGAAGAGATCGCGAAATGCGGCGGCATTCCAATGATGTGCAGGGTCGGCCACGGCCTCATCAAGCAGCAAATGCGAGAGACGGGCGCTTATTTTGCCGGAGAACTTTCCAGCCATTACTACTTCTCTGATTTTTATATCACGGACAACGGCGATTTGGCGATGCTCAAGATAATCCAGTACCTGGCGGAAGAACAGAGACCATTCTCCGAAATCGCAAAGCCGATCATGCGATATTTCCACAGTCCTGAGATCAACTCCAAAGTGGCTGATGTCGCCGACAAGCTAGCGGAGATTAAGGAACGCTACAAAGACGGCCGCATCATCGAATTGGATGGGCTGACCGTAGAATATTCCGATTGGTGGTTCAACGTGCGCCCAAGCCAGACTGAGCCACTACTCCGCCTAAACGTAGAAGCAACCACGGCAGCGAAGTTGGATAAAAAGACAAAGGAACTGCTGGACCTGATAAGAAGCTGAGGGGAAGAAATAGATGCTGGATCCGAGATTTATACGAAACAATCCCGACCTGGTGCGCGAGGGAATCAAAAATAAGCGAGTAGATGAAGCTATACTGGACGAGTTCATAGAGGCCGACGCCCTCTGGCGACGCGCGCTCACTCAGGTGGACGAACTCAAGGCGCTTCGGAATACTACGTCCGAAGAGATAAGCAAAATGAAACGCGCCGGTCAGGATGCTTCACAAGAAATCCTTCGCATGAGGGAAGTTTCGGATAAGATCAAAGAACTGGACACGGAAGTGCGTGAATTCGAAGATCGAACCCAGCGCGCGCTTTTGATGATCCCGAACATCCCAAATTCAAGCGTGCCGGTCGGCACAGATGAAACGCAGAATGTGACTATTCGCAAATGGGGAGAGCTCCGCACATTCGATTTCCAGCCGATTCCTCACTGGGATTTGGTCACCAAGCTCGGATTAGTCGATTTCGAACGCGGAACGCGGATGTCCGGCAGCGGATTCATACTCTACACGGGACTTGGCGCTAGGCTGGAACGCGCGCTCATCAACTGGATGCTAGATCTCCACATAACCAAGCACGGATACAAGGAAGTCATGCCCCCCGCGCTTGCCAATCGCGCCGCCATGATCGGCACCGGGCAGATTCCGAAACTGGAGTTCGACATGTATCGGCTCCCGGACGATGATCTTTTCCTGATCCCCACCGCCGAAGTCCCTCTCACAAATATATATCGTGAAGAGATTCTCGACGGCGGCGATTTGCCGATATATCTCACCGCATTCAGCCCATGCTTCCGCCGAGAAGCGGGCGCGGCGGGGAAGGATACTCGCGGATTACTTCGCGTTCACGAATTCAATAAGGTGGAGATGGTGAAGTTCGTAGCTCCTGAAACCTCTTATGACGAGTTGGAGAAGCTCACGAACAACGCGGAGGAAGTCCTGCAATTACTGAATCTCCCCTACCGTGTAGTCTCGCTCTGCACTGCGGACATGAGTTTTGCAAGCGCGAAGACATACGACTTGGAACTCTGGTCGCCTGGCGTAGAGCAATGGTTAGAAGTCTCGTCATGCAGCAACTTTGAAGACTTCCAGGCCAGGCGGGCGAATATTCGCTTCCGCAACGAACCGGGAGCCAAACCGGAGTTTGTACATACTCTAAATGGATCAGGCGTAGCTCTTCCTCGTCTATTCGTTTCGATAGTAGAAAACTATCAACAAGCTGATGGTTCGATAATCGTTCCTGATGTCCTCCACTCATACATGGGTGGAGTGACGGTTATCAAGGCCGGTAGTTAGAAAGGCCATTGCAATGCAAACGGTAAAAATACTGATTATGATCGTCTTACCGATCATAGTCATAGTGATTGTTCTTGGACTGAAGGCCCTGGGCCGACTAGTCCATGCGAGAAACAAAGTCGATCATTCCTGGATGGCGTTGGAAGAAGCCTTCTCTAAGCGACGCGACCTGATCCCGATAGTCATCAAGATACTCCATGATCATAATGACAAGTATTCCAATGACTTCGACAAGGCCGCCCAAGGCGCCATACAACTAGCATCACCTCGCGACCAGGAGACTGTTCTTTCGAGATTATTTATGCAGTTGGGAGCGCTCCAGGTTGCAGATAATAGATCTCTGATAGACGATGCATCATTTCAGGAATTCTTGCTGATGCTGGGCAGGGTAGAGGACGATATTCAGCGCTACCATAAAGAGTACAACGAGGCCGTTATTAACTACAACGCGCTTTTCAAGATATTTCCCACAAGCCTCATTTCTGAAATCATGGATTTCGAGCGGGAAAAACCGTTTGATATGAAGTACGCAACCGAACGACCCCCAGATGAGAATCTAAAATCTCTCCTTTGAGCTTTTGGATTCGGGAGGCAGGCATCGTCCGGCGTTCAGCCGCCCCACGATCTTCTCTACGGACTTCATCTAGCGTCCATGCATATAGGCCGCACACTCGCTCCATTGCCGTGTCTGATTTTACAGACAAGCCATCTCCTGATATAATTGCTGGAGTCGAGTCCGGTTTTATCGGCGGAAGCGAGGCTAGAGCGTCATTGATGCTTCTTCGCAATCCGCCTATTCCAATGACTCGCTTGGAGGAGACTTTGGCACGCAGGACATCACGTCTAGGTTCTAATTTCTTCCTGTTTGTTCTGGCCGCGCTTCTGGTATTCTGTCTCTGGCAGAATATGGCGCTCAAGAAGGAAATCGAAACACTCAAAGCCAGACCCACGGCTGCTCGCATGTCCAAGGCGGAGACAACTCAAGGGCATTCGCTGCTTGAAAAAGCCTGGGATCACATAAATAAAGCATTGAAGTTTGCGAAGGATGGGGACACGGTTCATGCGAGGAAGGAACTCGACAGAAGCGTGCAATTGACTCAAAAGGCGGGCGCGAATATTGTTGACCCGTTGAAGGGAAGGCTCGATGGGGCGCAGGGCGTAGCTCGCGAATGGCTCGACAAACTCGATGCGGCGAAGAAAGCATTCAATGCTAAGCCAACAAAAACCGAAGAGGATTGATCTAAGTGTATAGGCGAGCCTCCGGCTTCCTTGTCATGACTTTTTTGTTCGCGGGCTGCCTTCTCTATATTTCAGGATGCAAGCCTCAGAGTCTGGTCAGCACTAAAGAAGAAGTGAACATTGGCCGCCAGGTAGCTCATGAAGTCGAGAGCCATTACAAGGTGGATACTGACCCACAGATCAACGCATTGGTGAACCAGATAGGACAGACCCTGGTCAAGCACTGCGACAGACAGAATATCAAATACACTTTCAAGGTTCTGGATATTTCCGACGTGAACGCTTTCTCCCTGCCGGGCGGGTGGGTTTACGTCAACAAAGGATTGATCGATGCGACTAGAGGCAGGGAAGATGAGCTAGCGGGCGTCATTGCCCATGAAATAGGTCACGTGGTAGCGCGCCACGCCGCTGCGGCAATGGGCAGAGGACTGGAGGCGGATATCCTGGTAGGGACTCTGACCAGAGGGCAGACACAGCAGTTTGCCGGGTTATTCGCGGACCTTTCGCTCTTGCATTACAGCAGAGAGCAGGAATATGAAGCGGACAAGCTGGGCATCAAAGAGATGTGGCTTAGTCGCGATGAAGACCCGATGAGATATGATGCTCAAGGGTTAGTTGATTTCTTCGGCGGTCTTTTGGCAATGGAAGGAAACCCGCCGTCTCAGACCGAGCGAATGTTTAGGACTCATCCGGTAACTTCGCAGAGAATCAAGTTCGCTCAGGCCTATCTGGACGACATTCGCGCCGGAAAATCGAGTCCATAGTCCGTTCAACAAGTCAGAGCCACCGGCTCTGACTGCGCGTTCAGGAGGATGAATTTTGAAGGTCGCTGCCGTAGTTCCGGCTTACAACGAGGCAAGCCGGATCGGTGTGGTACTTGAAGTACTGAAACGCAGTTCAGCTATTGATGAAATAGTTACTATAAGCGATGGGTCAACCGACTTAACTTACGAGGTAGCCGCGAAGATTGAAGGCGTAAAAGCAATCAAGCTCGAGCGGAATGTCGGGAAAGGCGGCGCTATGCTCGCCGGGGCCGAGAGTACTGATGCCGATGTTCTTGCCTTCTTCGACGCGGATCTCATCGGGCTGACGCCTGAACACGTCAACGCCCTTGTACAGCCCCTGCTGGCCGGAGAATCGGTCATGAGCATAGGCATTTTTCGCGCGGGCCGACGATGGACTGACTTGGCGCAGAAGATTGCGCCCTATATATCGGGGCAGAGGGCTCTTCGCAGGGAGGATTTCATATCCGTTCCGGGGCTGGAACAAGTTCGTTTCGGCGTTGAAATCGCCGTCGGGCGATATGCGCATTCGCAACGAATCTCGATTATCAGAGTTCCATTCGCGGGGGTTACGCACCCATTGAAGGAAGAAAAACTAGGCCTTCTTCCCGGAGTTGCCGCCCGCGCGGGGATGTATTGGGAAATAGCAAAACTGCTTGCAAGGCGTGGGCCATGCAGTAACGGCAGCAAACCAAAATAACATCACCCACAAACGCCCGGCGTTTGTGGGTGACTTGTTTTCAGCGCTTCTTCTGAGGATTCTGTGCCTCTTCGGCTTTGGTTCGCTGTTTGAAAAGTTCTTCTTTTCTTTTCCGCGCTTTATTTAACTCTTTAGCTCTTACTCTCAATGTCTTTCCTCCACTTATCGTTTTCTAAATATTACTCAAATTTGTTCCCTCGCCCGCTTGCGGGAGAGGGTTAGGGTGAGGGCGCTACCGAAACTGCACGATTGTCCGCTAAATATAACTCAGCCCGGACCAGTTAGCGTCATTCGCTATTCTGGCCGCGATGTCCACACCGTAGAAATCTTGTATGGGCGACAGGATTTCCGGGTTCTTCTCCCAGACTTCTCTAACGGCGTGGCGAACTATGTTCGTTCCTTCAAAGGTCATCTTCCCAAGCGGCTGCCGAGTCACGCCTGACGGCATTCCCAGCGCCTGCATCAACGTCTTGACCGCCAGCGGGTTTCTGAACTTATCCTGCACAACAACGTTAGTCCCATTCGGCAGCGACCGGATGCTATCCGCTTTCACGGTTACAATTTGGAACAGTGGACGCAACGCCTCTTGCAGAGCGGACGCCCCCTTCTCATCTCCTGATCGGACTTTACTCACCATCTGAGATATAGCTCCAGGGCAAATATTCGTCATCACAGAAATCACTCCCTGCGCCGCTATATTCGGCTGGGTCATAATTTGGTAGGTTATATCATCATCACCCGACATGATGAAGAACGCCGGGCCGGTCAATCGGCGGGTATAAACTATGCGCTCGATATCCCCCGTTGCTTCCTTCACCGCATGGATATTCGGGTATTCCGAAGCGAGGATGGCAAGATCCTCGGCGGCAAGCGCCGTCCCGGAGCGCCCTGGGATAACGTAAGGCACAATCGCCGTGTCAGGAAACATCTCGGCGACTACACCGTAATATTCATTTCTCAATTCAATGGACGACGGAGCGTTATAATAGCAATCCGCCATAAGCACCGCCTCAGCGCCGTGCTCCACGGCATGCTCTGTGCTCTCCACGGCTTCCTGGGTGGAATTGCTCCCGGTGCCCGCAATAACCTTGCATCTTCCGGCGGCGAGCTTAAGCGTGGCCTCTATGACGCCATCATGCTCATCCCATCTCAGAGTCGGCGATTCGCCGGTCGTACCGCACGGGACAACCCCGGTAATCCCCTGATTGATTTGGAACTCGACGTTTTTCTCAAGCCCCGCCCAGTCGATTCCTCCGTCAGAATTCATCGGCGTGACGAGCGCTGTCCATGCTCCTTCAAAATTCATTAGCTACCTCCGGCTAAGGTCTTAAGTGTTGGATGAAAGTATTGATAGAATATTCTACCCTTTACGGCAGAATTTGGCAAGCGGCAGACGTGCCTGCGGAAGAATCGTGCCGGAGTTTGAGATTGAATTTCCAGAGGAGAGCGTCGGAGGACTTTACGATCTGGACAACATTCCTTTTCGTTCGCTCAGTTTTATGACCAGCATCTCCAGGCTGAGTCTTGGGGAGGAGGATGCTTTGCTTTGGCCTTTTACGGCTAGTTCGCAGGACAGGATGGCTTTCAAAGAACGTTGCAACTCAGGCAGGGTGAAATGATGAGCTTGTTCGAGGAGTTTGGTTCTCTGCCAGTCCGCCAGGGACAGGGGATTGGGGTCTTTCATCAACATCTCTCGAAGCGACTCGGACACATTGCTTAGGTGACGTTTGCCGTCTTGGGTGATGAGAAATTTTACCTGATAGAGCATTCGCAGATGTCTCCCCAGCAGGGCGAGTACCTTAGACGCTTCTCCGTCCGGCTTCGTGCTGGCGGCAAGCGTTTCATTCAGCAGATGCACCGCGGTATCCGCTCGGCCTGCTGCCACGGCGTCTATAAGCGTGAAGACTCTGTCTTCCGGAGATTTTGTCGTGACCAGTTCCACGTCTGAAGAGGTTATCAGGTCGCGCTCACCCACGTAGGTCGCCAACTTATCCATTTCGCGCCCCATGATGGATGGGGCGGACTGCATGGAGTGCGCGAAAGATTGCAGCGCCGTCGGCTCGAATTTCTTCCCGCATTCCCTCGCCATTTGCATCACGAGCGTGGTTATGTCCTGGGCTTTCAATTTATCGAAACTAATGAGAACTCCGTGTTTCTTGACGGCAGAGACCAGAACCGATTGCAGACCTTTCTTGGATTTTGGCCCTGACTCTTCTTCCTCGTCATTCTCAGTCTGGCTGGCCTGCTGCTTGGCGGATGACTGGGCCGATTTGCGCTTGGTCGGGTTTTCATCTCCGGAAAGCATAACCAGACAACTCTGAGATCCCAGTTTCGGGAGGAATGCCGCAATCTTGGATTGACCATCTGCATTCAGCTTGTCTATTCTGTCTACTAATACGACCTTGCGCACGGATCCAAACGGCATAGTCATGGCGGCGGAAAGGATGTTTTCCGCCAACGTGGAATCCCCATCGAATTTCTCCAGATCGAAGATTTCCGACCCAGGGTCTATTACGGCGGCAGTGAGTTGATTCACGGCGGTCATTCTCCGGGAGTCTACTTCTCCTGTGAAAAGATAAGCTTTTGCAATGTTGTTCAAATCAAAACTTGAGTTGCTCTTCGCCATTATTATTCCTTTTTGCGGGATTGCCTGACTTGCCTCAAGAAAGCAATCGCTGTTTCTTTGCTGAACGAAGGTCTTGCAGCAGACGACTGAGCGCGGCAGCGCTCTGAGTCAGACGTTCTTGAGGTGGTTCGCTGTCGGCGTATCTGGCTTCTTCGAAATCGGTAGTAATAGTCACAACCGCCTCGGATAAGTTGCTCAGCCCGACATCAAATCTGGTTGATAAGGCGGCGGCATACTCCGAGGGAGTGAGATATGTTTCCTTTGGGAAGCCGAAACGCGAGAGCATTTTGCACATGCGCGCATACGTCTCTATCGCCGGGCCGGTGCGCTGAGAAATCAGAACTCCAGCCTTACGCCTGGATATCCTCAACTTATCGAGAATTTCTACCTTCAGCAGATACAACAAAAGCAACAGAATAGAGCCGGCGACTAGTAAAGTCGGCCATTTGGGCGCTAGATTACGGGCCAGACGCTGCAGAGACTCGAAGAAGCCTATCTTCCTGGTGCCCGCTTCGCCTCCCGGGGTCGGATCAAACTCGATCCATCCGTAATCCTTGAAGTATACTTCCACCCATGCATGTTTGTCCTTAACGCTGACATGGTATTTATTATCTTTTCCATATCCGCCGGGTGCAAACCCGGTCACCCACCTTGCGGGAATACCTGCCTGGCGACACATTATCACCATGGCGCTGGAGAATATATCACAATAACCTATTCGTGATTTGAATAGAAAATAGGGCACTGGATCCTCTTCGGAAGGGGTAGGCGGAGAATTGAGATCATACTTATACGTTGCCACCAGGTAGTTTCTGATAGCCACAGCCTTGTCGTAGTTGTTTTTCTCTTTTTCGGTAACCTGACGCGTTAGAGTGCTGACCTCCCAGCAAGATTCGGGCGTTTGCAGATAACGCGAGGTAATCCCTTCCGGATATTCCGGCGAAGCCGCCCTCAACTGACGCGGAGTGGCGGAACTGACTTCCGAGACGACGCGATAAGAGGTTTCGCGACCATAGCTATGATTCGTTTGAATCATCCCGTCCTTATAAGCATAGCTGAAACTGCTATTGGCTGTAATGCTCCTGGGTTCTGCCGCCGCGAATATCATCTGGAATCTGGAACTGACTATGCTGAAATTCTGAGAGAGTTTCCTGACAGATAAACGTTTGCCGGCCAATAAGTCATTCGCAATATTGGTAGTCTCTCGCCGTTGTGTCGGGATTTGTGAGCCGGGAAGCCCGCTTTGAGATGGTCGCCCGGGTGGATTCATTCTCTCATTTCTTCGCCACCAGTCGCTACTACCGCCTTTGCCGAAAAAATTGCTCCTTCCCACGGCAGGACGACGTATGGATGACACCTCGCTGAGCCAGCCTTTACCGTTGTATTTGTCGAACGTCTGACCACGCCAAAGCTTTGCCTCGCTGGATTGCACGTTCAACACTTCCTGATCGATATCAGAGGCCGGACCGGTTGCTACTTCCTGGTAAATTTGCGGGGAGAATTGCGGATATGGGGCGGATATATGGTAGAACACAAATCTCGGCAGAAACATCTTGCCGAAGGCTGAGAGCAAAATCACCCCAAGGATTAATCCGCATGAAAGCGACACTATTGTTATAGTGAATGTAAGCTGTAATCTCGACCTCGCGACTTGCGGGTCAATCGGTTTTGCGACGTCACCTCGGTTCTCACGGCTCGATAACACGGTCGTCTGCATAAGAATAAATGATGCCAGCCCGATGAATACTATGAAACAGGCTAGCGTCGCGTCACCGCCACCTAAGGTCGCAAGCAGCCCGATCATGCTTAACGTTGGAACGCACAAGAAGAGTACCGATCTGCTGGAGGTCAGGTTGTAACTGCAAACGATCATCAGAAATGCCAGGAATTCGGCTATCCGTGGATCCGATGATCTGATAAATCTGGGGTGGAAGACATATGGACTCAACACTATCATAAGACCAATGAGGCCAAGCGCTATGATTGAGGCTATGACTAGTCCCTGATCTTTACTCAGTTGTCCGGTATTCACGCACCAGCTAACGCAAAATCCCAGAGGAAGAATAAGAAAGGCGAGCAGAGTAAATAAGTCAGCCCCTAAGGCACTTATCAGGGCTATCAGGCCGACCATGCCGGCCAAAAGACCGGCGACATACACTGGGATATAGGCCTGCATATTCTGTTCAGGGATATCTCTTTCTGCGCTCATCACTTTACCTTACACCACATCGCTCCGCTGGAGCATTCGAGAACTGTTATCATTCTCTCAGTCAGCCTATTCGCAGGCAACTCCTCGCCTTTATTCATTTTCGGGAACGTTAGTTGAATGATCCTCACTCCAATACCCCTGTAGACCAACGCTTCCACGCAAAGAACCAGTTCCGTGCTGACAGACGAAACAAAACATACTACAAACGAGCCGCGAGCAAGAAGGCCCGATTCCTGCATCAGCACATCCGAAATTGAAGTCTTCTGATCGGCCTGAACACCAGCAAGAGTTTCAAGAATGGCATACAGATGATCTATACCAGATCCTGGGATAGTCGAAGGCCCATGAATGCCTGCGCCTAACAGCCGAACTCTGCTGCCGTTAAGGAGTATTTGCTCGGATACCCCGGCGGCTATCTTGACTGCATATTCAAGCGACGTGTTCCTGCCGACCCCGGTCTCAGAGCCTTCCTGGAGGTCAAGCGCTACCACAGTATCCTGGAGTCGGGTTTCTTCGAACTCCATGACGCTCAGAGTGCCGTGCCTCGCGGTGGATGGCCAGTGAATTCTTCGCAATTCGTCTCCGGTCTGATACTCCCTGACCCCGTGGAAATCTACCCCACTGCCTTTTGCGCCTCTGCCATCATAAGCGTCGGTCTCAAACTCGGAGAACATGCCGGATGGCGTTACAGTTAATCCAGGCACTTCAAGCGAACTGGGAAAGACGACCAGTCTTGAAGAGATGCGAAATCGCACGGAGAAACTGAAGAACCCTAGCGGATCCGAAATCCAGAGCCGCAACACCTCGATCTTATATTCGCCTCTTTTTCGAGCAGTCACCGAATAAGAGACGACTCCTTGACCCGATGAATCCCAGTCTACAGTATCTTCGCTATCATCGGTCTTCTCAATCCACTCCGGAAGAGAATCGTCAACGATAATAGATCCGAGAAACCGGCTATTCCCGAGTAGGTGAACCCGAACCACTGCCGTCTCATCTTCACGCATATATTCAGGCATCTCGCGGACGCATTGCAATCTGTACAGGGCGAACCGGGTAACCATGTAGGACACAAACGGCATGGAGAGCAATACACCGCACATGTAGTAGAGTTCATTGAAGCGCATGTACAGGCCCTCTATCATAAGGAACAGCGCCGAAATGATAATTGTCAGGAACATTATTGAGGGCATTGCATTACTCCCAAGCCGAACAGCGCGCGACTCTTACACATTAAATCAACTCGGCACCTGTATGCTGTGCAGAATCTCGGCGATGACGTCGGGCGCGGTGGTGTTTCTCATTCGAGCTTCGGGCTTCAGAATCAGGCGGTGGGCCAATATCGGCAGCGCAAGGTGTTTAACATCATCGGGAAGGACAAACGCCCGACCGGAAATGAGCGCCAGCGACCTAGCGGCATGAGACAGGTTCAGTGAACCTCTGGGGCTGGCGCCGAGTGAGACCATCGGATGAGAGCGAGTAGCTCTGGTTATCTCGACAATGTAATCTCGAATAGATTCCTCTATGAAGACGCTCGCGACGCTACGCTGTAGCTCGCTCACTTCTTCCACGGAGAGGACAGTCTGAATTTTCTCAATCGGATGATCGATCAATTGGCTGTCAAGAATCTGTGCCTCCTCAGATTTGGAAGGATATCCTATTGCCAACTTCATCATGAAACGATCTAGTTGCGCCTCCGGAAGAGGATAAGTCCCATGATATTCGACGTTGTTCTCGGTGGCGATTACGAAAAAC
>Ga0182027_10013260_pt1 | contig 11508 bp, 27 predicted proteins | sample 712E1DmetaG_FD_121300 | JGI IMG/M metagenome (GOLD analysis project Ga0182027, IMG submission 121300) | Permafrost microbial communities from Stordalen Mire, Sweden - 712E1D metaG (Illumina Assembly) | ecosystem: Environmental > Terrestrial > Soil > Wetlands > Permafrost | place: Sweden...
ACACCACGCAGACGCAAACTGGCCACGGTCCGATCGTAGAAGACCGCGTAGCCGCAGCGCCGACAGGGTGCCGAGCGGGTGGCGTGGGCGCGGGCGCGCTCGGTGCCGGAGTAAGGGCCGATGTCATGACCATCGGTGAAAGGGCCCAAGTCATGGCCAAGGCCGGCCGCGAGCGCCTTGGCCTTGGACTCGAGCAGGAATTCCTCATCAGCACGACTCATCGGGATACTCCTTGGTTAGCGACAGGGTTCTGACAGGGCCGGGCCAAAGAAGATGGGGTAGGCGTGCCCGCCCTCGTAACAGGCCAAACGCTGGCAACGGACACAAGCCGATTGCCGGCGGTACGACGCGCCTGGCGCGTAGAAAGGCCCCATCACATGTCCCAGGGCTTGCGCCTTCTCCTGCGCGCGGACGTCGGCCTCTTTTGTGAGTTGGTTGTCTGCGACGCTCATCGGTCGCCTACTTGACCTTGGGGCATTTGTACCAGCGTTCGGACGACCAGTTCCAAGTATGCAGTTGGCGTTCGTCGCCGACGGGGAATCGCTCGTCGAGGAAGTAGGAGACTTGGAGGCTGCAATGACGGCAATTGGCATAGCGAGTGTATTCGTTGATGATCTGACGGCTGAAGGAAGTCAGGTCGTGCCCTAGGGCTTTGGCTCGAGCCTTCGCATCGGCCTCGAGTTCGCGGGCTTGTGGGGTTAGCTTCATGGATTCTCCTTCTTGCTAGATGGCGTGTCCGCCCTTGGTTGTGCGCGGCGTGTCGGTGCAGCGTTGGGTCAGCGGCGTGCCGGTGATGCCGCCTGGGTTGGCCGGAGTATACACGACTTCGGAGCCGCAGTTGCGACAATAGGCTTGGCGGAAGGTCTGATTGGCGGTCGCCAGATCGTGGAATCTTTTGAGATTGTGTCCCATGGAGATGGCCCGGGCATAGGCTTGTGCTTCGAGCTCGCGGGCTTGTGGGCTTAGAGACATGAATCCTCCTACCGCGTGGGCTTGTCGGACTTGGTGCCGATCTGGGCGTCGCGGGCGGCGACATCCTTGATTCGGCACTGGACCGACTTGGTGGCGACATGGCGCCAGCCACGGTAGGCGATGGCATCCGGCTCAATGTCCGTCTCGCAATAAGCGCAAATGGTGCTGAAAGGATAAGGCCAAGCTACTTTAACTACCACGATGGACTCCTGTTAGTTCCCACGACCAAGCCAATGTATATCTCGTGCGTCTTGCGTCAAGGCGGTGGCCACGATACGACGCTAAACCGCGCGCAGCCAGGCGGCCGGGACCGAGATCTTCTCCGGCCCGCGGACGCGATTGCGACCGCGATCGCCTTGGACTTTGCGTTCCACCTCGAACTCGACCAGGTGTGAGCCGGTGTAGCCTTCACCCAGGACGACGCCGACTGCGCCATTCTGGATCTTCATATGGAAGTCCTCGACTTTGCCAGCGGGTGCCGCCAGGACCACTTTGTCACCTTGAGAGAACATGATCAACCTCCGATATGTGTTTGGACTTTAGATTGCTTTCAGCGCGGATGGCGGCAAGGCTGCTCGAGGCTCTCGCCATGGAATTGGGCCATCGGCTCAGCCGAGAAAGGGGAATAGATAGCAGAATGGCCGCATTTGCGGCAATGAGCCTCGCGCCAGGGCCGGGGGCCCAGCATCCAATCGAAATCGCCGATCTCATGGCCCAGGTTGCGCGCAGCGGCGCGCAGCATGGCCTCCACCACCGGATTGATCTCCGGAAGAGTGGTCTCCTGCTTGTTGGCGGAGTTCATGTCCGGCCTCTAAACTTGCGCCGAGGCCGGACAGCGGACAACGAGCACCTGGCCCCGCAGGGTGGCCGCACTGGTTGGTCCTTCGCGGTATTCGAGGTGTTTGCCGCAGTGGCGGCAGAAAGCGTCGCGTAGGCCGGGTGTTTTAGAGTCGCTGGCAAAACGGCCCAGGGAATGTCCCATTTTGCTTGCCAACATACGGGCGAGGTTCTCAGTATCAATCATCGCCTCTGTGCGGACCATCTTCCAAATCCCCTCTTGTAACTGGAATTTCTACTCGATGAGAGGATCATACACCAGTTGGGCGATGATGCCAAGCCAGGGCACATCTGCAGACCTTAGCTTGCCATCTTAGTGCGTCAGGGTCGGAGTTGGCTTTGCGCCTGGACGGCCCACAGTCCGTCGACCCGGCTCATATTGGTCTTCCTAAGCGCAGCGTTCGCGCAGGGCGTTGCCAAAGAGGCTCGCGCGCGGATGGATTACGTCAAAATGGACCAAACCGTTGCATTTGGCGCAACGCGCTAAGCGCATTTTGGTGTTGTTCCGGGCCGCCGCAAAGTCGGCCAACTCATGGCCGAGTCTGGCCGCCTTGGTCCGCGCGATTTCTTCGGTCTGGACAATCTCGTCTTCTGGCATGCGAGTCTCCTAAGCTTTTGTCGGGAGTAGGTCCTTGTTCGCTCTAAACGGGCTCTATTTACTCGGAGTCTTCCGACAGCGGCGGCTGATGTCGGTCAGGGTGAGGGTGGGCTCGGCCAATTCATAACGCGCGACCAGGCCACATCTGGAGCAGTGGGCGGAGCGGCTGGCCGGATGCGGGTCCGGGGTAAAAGGACTCAAAATATGGCCTCGTGCGGCGGTCTCTTGCCGGGCAAAATCCTCGATCCGCTGGGCTTCGTCGGACAGTGTGGCCCCGCTCACGACTTGACCCCCAGACAACGATCGGAGAACAGGTCGCCGCCAGTGATCAGGCGCGGGTAGCCGCCGGGCGCGACCAGGGTCTCGACTTTCTTGCCGCAGCCCTTGCATTTGGCGGCGTGGCAGGTCATGCCATCTGTGATGACACCATTGACGGTGGGGAGTTGGACCCGAGAAAACTTACCCAAGACATGCCCAAGCGCGGCAGCGCGGGCAATGGCTTGGGCTTGGATCTTCTTGGTCTCGATGGCCTTGGTAGTCATAAGCCCTCCTTCTGTTTGCGGATAGAAATACATGATTGCGCAATCGCTTCGCCCGCGATGAATTTGGGTCGATCGGCGTCACAGGCCACGGTCGCCCCGCAGGGCCCACAGGCGGCCACCATGTCAAAGGCGCCACCGATGGGCCGCCGCTCAAAGGTCCCAAGATCGTGTCCGAGGCGCACTGAGTGGGCGCGCGCCAGGCGCTCTAGCGCTCTGCCCTTTCCGGCCTCGAGGTCTTTTGGCATGGCTTTGCCTTCCGATAGACGCTAATCAGCGGGCGTTGGCATTGGTGCCATCGAGCAGCATGTCCAGATGCAGCAGCCGGCGGGCCGAGACGTTGTTGTCGTTCGAGCTCCAGTCGTGGATGCCGGTGGTGTAGTCATAGCTCGAGTGGACAAAGACGGTGGGCGGGATGTCCGCCAAAGTCACCAGGAAGACATATTCGGCCCCAGACAAGTTCACGCGCTTGACCCGGACCTGTTCCTTGCAGCCCCTGTCCCGCAGGAAGGCTTTGACCGCGCTGGCGTTCGCAAAGATGTGCTTGGGTCTGGTGGTTGGCACGATCAAAGCTCCTATCAACAAGATGAAGGTTTGGACGACTAGGGCAGCTTGGGCCGCCCCCGCCCTGGCGTCAAGACACGGGCTCGTCGCGGTCAGAGTTGGGCGGCCCAGAGTTCAGAGCCCATAGCCGGCTTCGATCAACAGGCCACTGGCACCCCCGTCGATCTGGCTCCAGAGCTCCTCAGTTAGGTGTGGCCAGAAGGGCGCGAAAAGCGCCAGGTAACCCCTCCAGGAGGCCCTCAGGGCGGCGTAGGAGGCCCCCAGAGGCGTCGCAGGCTCATTTGTGGCCGCTGGCCCCAGTCCCTTGATCAACTCGAGGTGCTGGTCGCAGAAGAGGTGCCAGAAGGCCTCGCGCAAAGCGCTGGCCGCCTCGTGGAGCCGGTGTGCATCCATGAGCGCCCGAATCTGGCGCGCCGCCTGAGCATGGCGGGACAACAACTCGCTCTCAGGCGCAGACAGCGCCTGCGGGTCAAATGCCTCTGATTGCGCGGCGCCCGAAATGATCCCCCGCAAGGTTAGGAAGCGCCCAGCCTGCCAGAGCTTGTTGCCCAGGCGGCGGGAGGCCTCGAGCTTGTCGGGCTGCCAGCGGGCATCCAAACCTGGCGCATGGCCTTCGATCAACGCCCAGCGCAGGGCATCCGCGCCATAGCTCGAGAGCAGGGTAGACGGATCTTGACCATTGCCCGCGGTTTTGGCCATCTTCTTACCACTCTCGTCGCGCAACAGGCCATGTAGATAGAGGGTCTTGAAAGGCAGCTCGCCAGTCAGGGCCAAGCCCAGCATCAGCATGCGGGCGCACCAGAAGAACAGGATGTCGTGTCCGGTCTCTAAGGTGGCGGTCGGATAGAAGCGCCGGTAGTCCGCCCCGGACGCGCCAGTGATATCGGGCCAGCCAAGGGCGGCAAATGGCGAGAGCCCCGAAGAGAACCAGGTGTCGAGAGTGTCCGGGTCGGGGCTGATCTCGGAATCTGCACAAATGGCACAAGCCTCCGGGTCGCCATAGTCGGGCGCTTGCGGGGTTGAAATGTGCCCCGCACGGCAAGTCCAGGCCGGGATAGCTTGCCCCCACCAGAGCTGGCGCGACAGGTTCCAGTCGGTGATGTTGTCCAACCAGTGGCGCAGCGTTGCCTCAGCGCTTGCTGGGATGATCTTCAGCGCGCCTGCGTCGAGTTTGGCGATGAGCGCCTGCGCCAGCGGGGCCATGCGGGCGAACCAGCCCCGCCCAGTCCGGCACTCGGTCATCGTTCCGCAGCGACCGCAAATGGATGAACCCCCATCGCGCATCTCGAGCTCCAGATCGGACAGACCCGTGGCGCAATGCGGGCAGTAGGTGATCTGGGTCTCGCGCCGCTCCAGGAGCCCGCGCTCGTATAGAATCGAGAAGGCGGCCCGGGAGGCTTTGGTATAACGGGGCCCCAGGGTGAAAGTCTCGCGCGACCAGTCGGCCAAGGCGCCAAATCCGCGGATCTGGCCCCGGATGCGTTCTTGATTAGTTGCGGCGAAATCGCGCATACGCGCCAGATAGCCTTCGCGGCCCAGGGCTTGCGCGCTGGTGCCTTCTGCAGCCAAGGTCCGCTCAAGCATGTAGCTCGCCCCGATCGACGCGTGGTCGGTCCCGGGCAGCCAAGTGGCGTCGAGCCCAGAGAGCCGCGCATGGCGGATCATGGCGTCCTCGAGCGACAGGAAGAGCAGGTGGCCCAGATGGAGAGATCCGGTGATGTTGGGTGGGGGCATCAAAATGGCGAAAGGTTCGGACCCCCGCGCGCCGGGCTTCGCTGTTTGCTCGTGGGGCGTGCCGGCGCCGGCCTCGGCCCAGCGGGCTTGGATCCGCGCTTCGAGGGTGGCGGGGTCGTAAGAGTTCTTAGCGGCTTTAGGGGTGGGGTTCTGGGTGGACATTGAAGGCTCCTTTTCCTGATCGTCGTCTCAGAGTTAAAAGAGAACTCGCCAGGTTTCCCTGACGAGTGTTGAGCGCTGCGCACGGCGAAATCTGCCGGTCAGCGCTCCCTAACTACGACGACGGCGTAGGCAAAGCGACGAGCACGTCGAGCGCGCCACTGGTTGTAGCCAATGGCCGCAAGCGAGAGGATTTCTGCGAGTCGAGCGAACATGCCTGATCTCCAAGTGATGCCTTTGATTGGCGCACCCCTACTATAGCGCTTCTGGGGCCATCCGTCAAGAGTTCGACGCAAGAAGGCAGAAGTGAGCCGATTGGATTTGACCGCTGGCCAGGATCACCTAAAATGCGCCGATGCTCTGGCGGCCTCGATTCTCAAAGCCAGAGCGAATGAAAGAGTGAGAAGATGAAGACCGACCTCGATAAGAATGAGCTGCGAAACCGGCTCACCCCGCTGGCGTTCTCGGTGACCCAGAGTGGCGCCACCGAGCAGCCTTTCAGCGGCGCCTTCTGGGACAAGCACGAGCAGGGCGCCTATCGGTGCGTGGTCTGCGGGCAGGAGCTCTTTGCCTCACAAACCAAGTACGACTCGCGCTCGGGCTGGCCGAGCTTCTATGACGTGGTGGACAAGGCCCATGTCGTCTTGGTGCTCGATGCCAGCCTGGGTATGAGCCGCACCGAGGTCCGCTGTGCCAATTGCGGCGCCCATCTCGGCCATCTCTTTGACGACGGCCCGGATCCCACGGGGTTGCGCTATTGCATTAACTCGGCTTCGCTGGACTTCGAGAAAGCGCAGGACTAGAGTCGGCAAGACTCTAAATCAGGCTCATGATCCAGTCGCGTGAGATGCGCAGAGTGCGCGGTCCACGGCGACCCAGAGCCTTGCCATCCCAGTTGGCCCCGCCACTCTCGAGCACGCCGGCGGGCAGACCGACTTCGGCCACGAAGCCCTTGCCCTCCAGGATCTTGAGCACCGAGATGACGGCGCCCGATCCGTAGTCGGCCATGACTTCAGACAGATTGATCGCCTTGCGCCGTGAGTCGGTTTGGATGGACACTTCCATGGCCACGATGGTCTCGAGTGGCAACAGGTTGAAATGCAGGGCTTTGATGTCGGCCGGCGCCGACACCCCGATGCGCGCGGGCTTGGCCAGGGCATGATCCAAGAGCGGCCGCCAGACCGCGCGCAGTCGCGCCAGATGATCGGGGAAGACCGCCGGTGCGAGCTCGCCGTAATGATAGCGCGCATACGAGGGATAGAAGGGGGTGATGCTGCCGTAACGGCGCAGTCCCTGCACCGAGGAGGAAGGCAGCAAGTTGTACCCTTCGACGATGGCGTCGATCAGGGCCGGGGCGCACAAGGGCGCATGGACCGCGCGCACGGCCGCGCTAATCAGACGGACGGTCTTGTCGTTCTCGAAGGCGAAGCCGTCATCGTAGTTTTGGAGCCGGACCGACAGGACGGTCGAGTTGGCGACGGCCTGTTCCTCGAGCTCCACGCTGAAGCGATTCTCCAGCTCTTCGAGCAGGCGGCCAGATAAAGCCTTGCGCGCCGCGATGTCGCCCCCGGCGAAGAGAAAGTCGAGATCCATGCCGTAGCCGTTGGGATAAACTTCGCCGCAGGAGACGATGATCGAGCGCGCGGTCTTGTGGGCGGTCATGGCCCTATTGTCGCACATCGGCAGCTCAACGCGCAAGAGCTCCTAGGTGTGGCGACGGGGTCTCTAACTGGGCGCGGAGCCTCGGTCCCAAGAGAGTCTTGCTTAGACATCTCGCTCAAAAGCTGGGGCTTCCTCGGCGCTAGGCGGAGTTTTCGTTCCGCCAAAGCCACTCGCGGGCGGTCAAGCGGCTGGCGTGGATCGCGCCGGCGCGGACGCGGCCGAAATAGCGGAAGTGCCAGGGCTCGTAGGCGTAACCTGTGAGACGGGTCTTACCCTTGGGATAAGAGAGCACGAAGCCGAACTTATGGGCATTGGTTTTGAGCCAGGGCCAGGCGGACCGGGGGCCGAAGTCGATGGTCGTGCCCAACTGGTGCTCGGAGTGCCCCGGGCGGGCGGCCACGCGCAAGGCGTAGGCATGCCCCTTTTCGCGCTCGATCTGGGCGAAAGTGGCTACCTGGTCGGCGTAATTGCGATAGGCCGAAGTGGCCTGCAGTTTATGTCCGGCCGACGCGGCCGCGGCCACCAGGGCGCGCAGGTCAGGGATGACCAGGGCCCGGATGCGTCCTTCGCCCGGCCGCAGGGGCGGGAATTGACCTTGCGCCAAATGCAGCGGCAGCAGGCCCTCGCACTCGAGTCCGGCCCGGCTCAGGGCCACGAGATCGGCCGGCGCAAAGCCTGCCGGGAGGCGCAAGTTTGGATCCAGCAGGCAAGCGGCCCAACCGTCAAGACTGCCATGGCGAGTCAGGACTTCGCCAATAACACAGGGCGGCAAGGGCGGGGGCTTGGGGCCACGAGCTGGGCGACTAAGAAGGGAACGAAGAGGTCGGATCATCAGGCGTTAATAGTCCCATAGTTGGACAAGATCGGCAAGGCCGGTCTGGTCGGTCAGCCGTTGTTGCTCCAGAGTGATGCGTTCAGGGCCAGCAGGACGACGAATACAGGGGCCGAGATCAGCAAAGACCAGGTCAGGCGCACCCGTAGGCCGGCCTGGGTCTGGCGGAACATCGAGACGCCGGCCCAGATCGCAAAGGCGAAAGCGAGCAAAACACCACCGAGCATTGGGCACTCCTTCTTTTAAAGCATCCCAGAGGGGAGTCTGGCAAAGAGGTTGGACAAGTCAAGATTGGGTCAATCTCTGATCAGCGCTTGACCAGCATGTATTCCACCAGGGCTTGTGCCGCCGCGTTGCGGGTGGGGAAGACCACGCCGTGGGGTGGTGGGCCGATCTCGACGCGGAAAGAGGTGGGCGCAAAATCAAAACCACCAGCATCGCCGACAAAGACGGTGCCGACCTGACGCCCGTCCAGGATGACCTGGTGATAGGGCTTCTTGCGAATCGTGCCCATGCGGGAACGCAGCTCGACGGTGTGGCCTTGGTGGATCCAATGGGTGGCTGGCATGATATGATCTCCTATCTATGGTCGTTCGAGCAGCTCGAAGCCGTTGGAGCGCTTGCGGAAGCGGTCAAGGCGGACTTTGCGCTCCATCTTGTTGCCCGTACGCCAACTGTAATTGATGACGGCATAGGCGCCGACAACCGAGATCACCTTGGCACTGCCGGTCATCCGTGGATCGCAGTTGCGCCAGACCTGGCCCACCGCCACACCGTAGGGGTTGGTCGCAGCGACTTTCTCGAGGTCCTGCTTTTTAGTGGTAGCCATGAATTCTCCTTTTGATCTCAACGATAGCTAGATGACGCCCGGGCATTTGCGCTCGAGCGCTTCGCCCTGCGGTTTCTCGGGCCGGGCCAGAGTGTAGAAGACGCTCGCGCCACAACGGGTGCAGAAGCTCATCCTATACCTGGGTTTGGCGCTGTCATCCACGAAGGGGCAAAGGATATGGCCCAGGTGGTTGGCGGCTTTCCGGGCGCCCTCTTCGACTGATTTTCTCTCTTCTGGCGTGGGCATGGCACTCCTTTAGATGTTATAAGGCTCGGATGCCGGGCTTGCGGCCGGTGCAGACTTCCGACAGGGCCGACCCGCTCAAAGTGGTTTGTGGATCATCATTGCGATAAAAAGCCGACCGGGCGCATTTGCCGCAAAGCGCATAAGTCGTGGGCCCCCCAGAATCGAATTGTCGGCTGGGGGCGAATACTCCGAGCCGATGACCCAACCCACCCGCCTTGGTATAAGCTTTGTCCTCTGCTTGCTTCTGCTGCGCTTGCGACATCTTCTCCCCCTAGTGCTTCATCTTCATGTGGCCGTCGCACTCATAGCCGGCCGTCAGGGCGCTGCCGTAGAGGGTGCCCTTAGGGTCATCGGCGTGGTAATAGGCCCCGCCTCCGCAACCATTGCGGCAATGAACAGAAAAGAAACCGTCGCGGTCGCCCTTCTTGACCGAGAAGGTGCCCAGATTGTGGCCAAAAGAGGTGGCGCTGGCGTAAGCCAGGGCCTCGATTCGCTTGCGCTCACCGACAAAGCCTTTGGACGGCATCGCTAAGACTCCTTCGAGTCGGCCCTCATGGCTGGTACATCCTGGGCCAAGTGGGACGGCCGCTCGACGCGGCGGCCAGACGATAAGCGCCCTTGTCGCATTTGCTCCTGAGCGCCCCGCCTGAGAGCAGCCCCTCGTAGAGGTGGTAAGTGACCGCATTGTCGCAATCTCGGCAGGTGGCTTCGCGCCAGATGGCCTGGGCCGGACCGAGTCGCGGATCCACGCCATGGGTGTGCCAACGGCTCATGGTGTGTCCCAAAGCCTTGGTCTCGGTCTGCGCTCGCGCCTCGAGCTCGATCATCTTCGGCGTGCGCTTCATCAGCTATTCTCCATGGGGCAGGTTTCGCTCAAGGCCGATCCGACGGCCGAGGTGAGGGGGTTATCCAGGGAGAATTGCACCTCGCGCCCGCAGGCGACACAGGCGGCGCAACGCAGATGAGCGTCAGATCCTTGGGTGAAAGGGGTTAGGCGATGACCAAGGGAGAGTGCCCCCTGGCGCGCGATGTCTTCGGCCACATCGATGGTTCCCGCGTTGGGCTTAAGTTTCATTTTGGAGCCTCCGACCTTTCGAAGATTAGCATCAGCGATCACATTTTTCATTCAGGGCAGATCCGCCATAGGAGAGATCTTCGGGCTTGGGGGCGAGGTAGCTGACACTCTGCCCACATTTGGCGCACAGGGCCGTGCGGTAACGGTCTCGGAATTGATCGTAGCGCCAAGGCCCCATGACATGACCCAGAGCCTGCGCCCGGCGGACCAGCGTCGCCTCGGCTTCGAGCATTTCGGGGCTGCGGTTCATCAAAGAGCTCCTCAGAAGGCTTGGTGTTTGGGCGGTTCTCTCACACTCTGCGCGAAGGTGCCCGCCCGTCAAGGAAGAGGCTGCGCGGCGGCCCGGGGCTTTAGTTTTAGAAGTCGGCCTTCTGGGCTTTACTGACTACCGCACGAGACTGACATAGAAAAGGAGGGCCGCCGCTGCGTAGGCCAACAGCAATCCTCCGAGCACATCGCGCCAGCGCGCCCGCCCCAGCATGACAGTTATGGCGCCCACGGCCAGCACGGCACCAAGGGCAATCGGCAGTGGATTGTAGTTCTCGCCCAAAGAGACCTGGACGGCCGAAGTCGCGCCAAAGGCCACTAGCCCTGTCAGCCCGAGGGTTGCCGTGTGCGGCCAGCGCACGGCAGCGACGCCGACCAAGAGCGATACCGGGACGGCGGCGAGCAGGCTGGACCAGACTAGGGGTGGAGGCGAGCCAGCGAACCGCAGGGCGTAAGCGTCGAGGAGAGCGGCGGCTAAGACCGCCAGAACGATAACCGCCGACCGGCCAAGTCTCCATCCTCGGGTTCGCGCCATCGTGCTCATCGCCGCCGAGCCTGTGGCTAATTCCGCCGGCGCGGATTGGGCTGGGCGATCTGGGCCAGCAGCTCCTTGGCGGCGGCCAGGGGCGCCCCTTCCAATTTGCCTGGCAGCACGACCTTGACACGTGCTAACAAATCACCCACACCGCTGCGCCCAAGCCTGGGCATGCCCTGGCCCGTGAGCTTGAAGACTTGGCCGCCTTGGGTGCCGGCGGGTATCTTGAGCAGGACCCGCCCGCGCAAGGTGTCCACTTCCACTTCAGCCCCAAGGAGCGCTTCAGCCAGGGTGATGGGCAGCTCGCGGGAGAGGTCGGGCCCGGTACGGGCGAAGACAGGATGGGGGCGGACCTTGGCCACGAGGTAGATGTCGCCGGCGCCAGGGCCCGACCCGGCCTTGCCGCGCAGGCGAATCTTGGAGCCGGTGTCCACGCCGGCCGGGATCTTGACCTCCAGGCGCTGCTCGCCGATTTGCAGTAACCGGGCCGAACCGCCATAGGCTTCTTCCAGCGAGAGCTCCACCTCAACACTGACATCGAGATCTTCCTGGCGCGGGGCGGGGCGGCGCGAGGGCCCTTGAGCGAACAGGTCGGCCAAAGGATCCCCGGTGCTGCCAGCGCCCGAGAAGGGGTTCGCGGCGCGGGGACGAGTGTTCCC
>Ga0182027_10013261_pt1 | contig 11508 bp, 9 predicted proteins | sample 712E1DmetaG_FD_121300 | JGI IMG/M metagenome (GOLD analysis project Ga0182027, IMG submission 121300) | Permafrost microbial communities from Stordalen Mire, Sweden - 712E1D metaG (Illumina Assembly) | ecosystem: Environmental > Terrestrial > Soil > Wetlands > Permafrost | place: Sweden...
TGTATGGGTTTGCCTGCTGGCGTAGCTCAATTGGTAGAGCAGCTGATTTGTAATCAGCAGGTTGCGGGTTCGAGTCCCATCGCCAGCTCTTGAAAATAGAAATGTCCGGGCCCGGCGCAGGTATTGGGTCTGCATGAGTCCAGTCGGGCAGGTAGCGAAGCGGTCAAACGCAACAGACTGTAAATCTGTCGGTCTCGCACCTTCGGAGGTTCGAATCCTCCCCTGCCCACCTCCGATGGAATCCTGTCGATGATCATCCGGCAGGCAGAGGTCGTGATATGTGGATCGTTGCGGGAGTAACTCAGTTGGTAGAGTCACAGCCTTCCAAGCTGTTGGTCGCGGGTTCGAGTCCCGTCTCCCGCTCTCTTGGAGATTTTTTCGATTTTCCATCTTCAATCGCTCTTGTGCTTGCGTAGCTCAGTTGGTAGAGCACTTCCTTGGTAAGGAAGAGGTCACCGGTTCAATCCCGGTCGCAAGCTCAGCAGAGAAGCGTACAGACATCACAGAACCGTAAGGCGACGCCGTGCGAGATATCATCACGTTGGAATGCATCGACTGCAAGAGGCGCAACTACTCGACCACCAAGAACAAGAAGAAGCAGACCGGGCGGGTCGAGTACAAGAAGTTCTGCAGGCACTGCGGCAAGCACACGACCCACAAGGAAACGCGGTAGTCGGGACGCGCCGGAGGGTGCATTCTCCGGCGTGTGGTCACCGCGCCGCCGGCGTCTCCGCATTCCGGAACGAACTCTGGTTTTTCCCTTCGCGCGCCGAACGCGGGGTTTCACGCTCCGGGGGGCAGGGGAGCGATACGTGAGTAGCTCAATTGGCTAGAGCAGCGGTCTCCAAAACCGCAGGTTGGGGGTTCAAGTCCCTCCTCACGTGCAGGGGGTATCGTCAGTCATCATACTAACGACCGCTCATGAAAGAGAAAATCCTGGGGTTCTTTACCGATGTGGTAAAGGAAATGAACAAAGTCACCTGGCCGAAGAAAGACGATCTTCGCGACTCCACCGTGATCGTACTGGTGGTCTGTCTGATCGTTGCGGCTTTCGTCTACGTCGTGGACGCGGCGGTCAGCGGCCTGCTCCGCCTGTTCCTATAAGAGAGGAGAAGATGCCGGAGAAGAAGTGGTATGTTGTCCGGACGTATTCGGGCCATGAGAACAAGGTCAAGGCGTACATCGAAAACGAAGTCGCCCAGGCCGGCCTCGGCGAGAAGGTCACCTCGGTGATCGTTCCTTCCGAAAAGGTCTTCGAGGTGAAAGACGGGAAGAAGAAGAGCAAGACGCGCACATTCTTCCCGGGCTACATACTCGTCGAAGCGCTCCTCGATAAGACGACGACGCACATGATTCTCAATACTCCGTCGGTGATTTCATTCGTCGGCCCGAAGAATGCCCCCGCGCCCCTGCAGGCGTCGGAGATCCGCCGCCTTATCGGCAAGATCGAAGAGCGGAAGGACGTTGAAGTGATTGAGGTCCCCTTCAAGCCGGGGGACGCCGTCAAAGTGACCGACGGACCGTTCAACAACTTCAGCGGGTTCGTCCAGGAGATCAACGAGGAAAAAATGAAGCTGAAGGTCATGGTATCGATCTTCGGCCGCAAGACGCCTGTCGAGCTGGATTTCAGCCAGGTTGAGCTTGAAAAGTAAACTGACAAGCATCGCGGAAAGAGCATACTCATGAAAAAGATCACCGGTTTTATAAAGCTGCAGATCCCCGCCGGTCAGGCGAACCCCGCCCCTCCCGTCGGCCCGGCTCTCGGGCAGAAGGGGGTGAACATCATGGAGTTCTGCAAGCAATTTAACGCGCGCACGCAGGCGCAGGCGGGGCTCATAATACCGGTCGTCATAACGGTCTTTTCAGACAAGTCGTTCACGTTCGTCACCAAGACCCCCCCGGCGGCAATACTGCTTGCCAGGGCGGCGAAGGTGGAGAAGGGATCGGCCGAGCCGAACCGGAACAAGGTCGCGAATGTCACGAAAAAACAGATCCGCGAGATCGCCGAAATGAAGATGCCCGATTTGAATGCCAATTCCGTCGAGGCGGCCATGTCGATGGTGGCGGGGACCGCGCGGAGTATGGGGATCACAGTCGAAGATTGAACATTCTGAACCATCATTTGTGGGAGAGGCAGTCATTGCGAGCGGCGCCTCGTCTGCACCACTATTATAGAGAGGTCCGGTCATGAAACAGAGCAAGCGGTTCAAGTCTGCTTCGACAAAAGTCGAGGCGAAGAAACTCTACACAATCGACGAGGCTGTCGCACGAGTCAAGGAGACCGCGACGGCGAAGTTCAACGAATCGGTCGATATCGCGGTCAGGCTCGGCGTCGACCCGAAGAAGGCTGACCAGGCGATACGGGGGACGGTTGCGCTCCCGCACGGCATCGGCAAGGAAGTCCGCGTTCTTGTGCTGGCACGCCCTCCGCGGGACGAGGAGGCGAAGGCCGCGGGGGCTGAGCACGCGGGACTTGCGGAGTACATACAGAAGATCCAGGCGGGATGGGCGGATATTGACGTGATCATCGCGACCCCCGACGTCATGGGAGAGGTCGGCAAGCTGGGGAAAGTACTCGGACCCCGGGGGCTCATGCCCAATCCGAAAAGCGGCACGGTGACAAACGAAGTCGCAAAAGCGGTCAAGGAAGTCAAAGCCGGCAAGATAGAGTTCCGTGTCGACAAATCCGGCATACTCCACGCCAGCGTCGGCAAAGCGAAATTCGAATCGAACCAGCTCGTGGATAACATCCGCGCTTTTCTGAATACGGTGGTCCGCCTGAGGCCGTCGACGGCCAAAGGGACCTACATCAAGAGCATCAGCCTCTCCAGCACAATGGGGCCGGGGGTGGCGGTGGACCGCACCCAGGTTGCGGCGCACTGAAGATTGTTACGCACTCACATCACATAACAGGCGCATTGATTGCCCGGCGTCCGCTCGATATTCGGAGGACCGGGGCTTCTCTCTCGACGCGCTGCATAATCTGTGGAGGTAGGGAAAAAGAATGAAACGGGAAGAGAAAGAACAGATCGTCGCCGGGGTGTCTGAAACCGTCCGGAAGGCGCACGGTATGTTCTTCACAGACTTTACCGGCCTCACGGTGGAGCAGGCGACGGAGCTCCGCCGCGAGTTCCACAAAGCGGGGGTCGACTACAGGGTCGTGAAGAACACGCTGATACAGAAGGCGCTCGAGCAGGTCACCGGGTACGACGGCGTGTACGGGAAGCTGGCCGGACCAACGGGGGTTGCATTTGCCTTCGAGGATCCTGTCGTCCCTGCCAGGATCATCCAGAAGTTCTCGGAGAAACACAAGAGGCTCTCCCTGAAGGTCTGCGTGCTCGAACACCAGGTCTTTGAGGGATCCAGGCTTGCGGAGCTCGCAAAGCTCCCGTCGCGGAAAGAGGTCATGGCGTCGATCCTGGGGAGCGTCCAGGCCCCCCTTGCCGGCGTCCCCACGGTGATTAATGCGGTGATACGCGACATCGTCAGCCTGGTTGATGAGATCGGGCGGAAGAAAGCCGCTTAGGTGGCGCACGCGTATTTGACGTAACCGAAATCAAGCAGACAAACATAGGAGAAACCGTCATGTCAGTTGCCGAAATCGTGGAAAAAATTGAAAAGCTCACTCTTCTCGAGGCGGTCGAGCTGAAAAAAGCGCTCGAGGACAAGTTCGGCGTCACTGCCGCCGCTCCGATGATGATGGCGGGGGCCCTCCCGGCCGCAGGGGCCGCGCCCGTTGTGGAAGAGAAGACGGAGTTTACTGTCGTTCTCAAGGAAGCCGGCGCGCAGAAGATCAACGTGATCAAGGTCGTCCGCGCGGCGACGGGCCTCGGGCTGAAGGAGGCAAAGGATCTTGTGGACGGCGCGCCGAAGCCCATCAAGGAAAGCGTGTCCAAGGAAGACGCAGAGAAGCTGAAGAAAGAGCTCGAAGAAGCCGGCGCGAAGGTGGAACTGAAATAGGTTCTCTCCATGGCACCTCCGCGTCGCCCGGCGGCGCGGAGACGGTTTTTTCGTCGCACTTTTTGCAGCCGCCCATGTCCCTCGCACAACATGCTGATGCAGGCCGATAAGAGAGTGCCGCTCGAGCGGCACCGATTATCGGCTTGCTGTTTTCTGTTTCCCGGAGGGATGGGTCATACGGATGTTCATCACTTACCAGAGGAGTGGCTCGCTTGAAGAACCAATCCAGCAAGCGGATCTCGTTCGGCAAGATCCCGGAGATCATCGAAGCACCCGATCTGCTCAACATCCAGCTCGAGTCGTGGGAGAGTTTCCTGCAGGCCGACACCGCCGCGGCACGGAGGCGGAACAAGGGCCTTCAGTCGGTGTTCAAAATGAACTTCCCGATCACCGACGCGAGGGAGAATTTTCTCCTGGAATTCGTCGAGTACTATGTCGAGAAACCGAAGTACTCGGTCCCCGAGTGCGAGGAGCGCGGGCTCACCTATGCGGTCCCCATCAAGGCGAAGCTGCGCCTGTCCCAGAAGGCAGAGGACGGGAAATCGTACGTGAACACGATCGAACAGGACGTCTATCTGGGGAACCTGCCGACGATGACGCACCGCGGGACCTTCATCATCAACGGGGCGGAGCGTGTGGTCGTCAGCCAGCTCCACCGGTCTCCGGGTGTGTTCTTCAGTGAATCGACCCACCCGAACGGGACGCCGATTTATTCGGCCCGGATCATCCCGTTCCGCGGGTCGTGGGTGGAGTTCACGACCGATATCAACAACGTGATGTACGCGTACATCGACAGGAAGAAGAAATTCCCTGTGACGACGCTGCTGCGCGCCCTCGGCTATTCGTCCGACGACGAGATCCTCCAGCTCTTCAATCTCGTGGAAGAGGTCGACGTCAACAAGGTCGAGCTCAAGGACTACGAGGGGCGGGTCATCTGCAGCGACGTGGTGGACAAGAAGACGGGGGAGATCTTCATTGCGAAAGATTCCACGCTGACCGACGAGCACATCAAGCGGATCAGGAAATCGAACGTCAAGAAGCTCCGCCTGCTCGTGCAGCAGGGGAACGAGGAATCGGTCATCGCCAAGACGATTTCCAAGGACATCGTCCGCTCGGAGGAGGATGCACTCGGGGCCATCTACAAGCAGCTCCGCTCGGGGGACGCGCCGGACCTGGAGACCGCCAAGACGCTCATCGACCGCCTTTTCTTCAACGAGAAGCGGTATGACCTCGGGGACGTGGGCCGCTACCGCATCAACGGGAAGCTCGGCCTCGACATCCCTGTGACGACGACGACGCTGACGAAGCAGGACATCATCGCGATCATCAACTACCTGATCGAGCTGCAGCAGAAGAAGCGCTCGGTGGACGACATCGATCACCTGGGGAACCGGCGGGTGCGGACGGTCGGGGAGCAGATCGCGCAGCAGTTCAACATCGGACTCGCGCGCATGGCGCGCACGATCCGCGAGCGGATGAACATCCGGGACAACGAGAATCTCACGCCCCAGGACCTTGTCAATGCGCGGACAATCTCGAGCGTGATCAATGCGTTCTTCGGGACCAACCCGCTCTCACAGTTCATGGATCAGACCAACCCCCTGGCCGAGCTGACGAACAAGCGCCGCATGTCGGCCCTTGGACCGGGCGGACTCACGCGCGAGCGCGCCGGGTTCGAGGTGCGCGACGTCCATTATACCCATTACGGCCGTCTCTGCCCGATCGAGACTCCGGAAGGGCCGAATATCGGACTCATCTCGTCGCTCTGCATCCACGCCCGCGTCAACGAGTTCGGGTTCATCGAGACCCCGTATCGCAAAGTGAAGAACGGGAAGGTACAGGACGAGATCGAGTTCCTCACCGCCGAACAGGAGGACGTCCACACGATCGCGCAGGCGAACGCCCCGATCGACAGCAGGGGGAGTTTCGAGAGCGACAGGGTGAAAGCCCGCTTCCAGGGAGATTTCCCCGTCTGCAGGCCCGACGAAGTCCAGTACATGGACGTCGCGCCGAACCAGATCGTCAGCGCGGCCGCCGGATTGATCCCGTTCCTGGAGCACGACGACGCAAACCGCGCGCTGATGGGTTCCAACATGCAGCGCCAGTCGGTTCCCCTCCTCCGTCCGGAGGCGCCGCTCGTCGGCACCGGGCTTGAGGAGAAAATCGCACGGGATGCCCGCGCCCTCATTGTGGCGGAGCGGAACGGCACGGTCGAATACGTCGACGCAACGCGCATTGTCGTGATTTATGACATCGATGAAAACAGCACCGAAGCCCTGATCTCGTTCGAGGACAAGCGTCACGTCGAGTACCGGCTGACGAAGTTCTTCCGTACCAACCAGGACACGTGCATCAACCAGAAGGCGATCGTCAAGCCGGGCGACAAGGTGAAAAAGGGGGACGTGCTGGCGGACGGCTCCGCCACCGAAGGGGGGGAACTCGCCCTGGGCAGGAACGTGCTCGTGGCGTTCATGCCCTGGAACGGCTTCAACTTCGAAGACGCGATCATCGTGAGCGAAAAGATCGTCACGCAGGATATATTCACGTCGATCCATATCGAAGAGTTCGAGCTCCAGGTGCGCGACACCAAGCGCGGAGAGGAGGAGCTGACAAAGGAAATCCCGAACGTCAGCGAGGAAGCCACCAAGGATCTCGACGAAAACGGAATCATCCGCGTCGGCGCCGAGGTGGTGGAGGGGGACATCCTCATCGGAAAGATCACGCCGAAGGGGGAATCCGATCCGACGCCCGAGGAGAAGCTCCTGAAGGCGATATTCGGGGAAAAGGCGGGGGACGTCAAGGATGCATCCCTGAAGGCGCCTCCCGGCATGAAGGGGGTGGTGATCACCACCAAGCTCTTCAGCCGCAAGAAAAAGGACGCGGAATCAAAGAAGGAAGACAAACGCAGGAGTGACGCGCTCGACAGGCAGCGGCGGAAAATCGTCGTCGACCTGCGGGAGCGGCTCGCGAGGAAGCTCGGAGTTCTGCTCGAGGACGAGAAGTCCGTCGGCGTGAGGGACAAGGACGGGAACATGGCCTTCCGCGCCGGGACCCAGTTCCGCGCCGAGACATTCGACGCGTACGAGGACCTTGAGAAACTCGACTTCGCCGCGGAATGGGTGGACGACAAGCGGAAGAACGGGCTCATCAACAGGATCTTCACGAATTACTTCGACAAGCTGACGGGTATCGAGGAGGAGTTCCGCCACGAGAAGAACAAGATCCAGCTCGGCGATGAGCTTCCCCCCGGAGTCGTTCAGCTGGCGAAGGTGTACGTGGCCAAGAAACGCAAACTCTCCGTCGGCGACAAGATGGCGGGCCGCCACGGAAACAAGGGGGTAGTCTCGCGCATCGTCCCGGTGGGAGACATGCCGTTCCTCCCGGACGGGACAGCGGTGGATATTGTCCTGAACCCGCTCGGCGTCCCCTCCCGCATGAACCTGGGACAGCTCTACGAGACAGCTCTCGGGTGGGCGGCGGCGGAGCTCGGCGTCAAGTTTGCATCGCCGATATTTGACGGGGCGACCTGGGAGGATGTTCAGGGAGAGCTGCACAAAGCCGGATTGAACGAAAGCTCCCGGTCGGTGCTTATCGACGGGCGGACAGGAGTGAAATTTGACCAGGAGGTAACGGTCGGAGTCATCTACATGCTCAAGCTGTCGCACCTGGTGGACGACAAGATTCACGCACGATCGATCGGACCGTACTCCCTGATCACCCAGCAGCCGCTGGGAGGGAAGGCGCAGTTCGGCGGCCAGCGTTTTGGAGAAATGGAAGTGTGGGCGCTCGAAGGATACGGCGCGGCGCACGTCCTGCAGGAGATCCTGACGGTCAAGAGCGACGACGTCTCCGGCCGCGCAAAGGTCTACGAGGCGATCGTCAAAGGGGAGAACCTGCCCGAATCAAACGTTCCGGAATCGTTCAACGTGTTGATTCGGGAGCTTATGGGCCTCGGGCTCGATGTGAAGCTCGACTAATACCGTGGTGGTGGCGCAAGAAGCGCACCACCGGTCCGGCACAACAATAGGTTTGGAGGAGTCCCATGGCGTTGTTTCATCACGACAAAGAAGCCAAGAAGAATTTCACGCGGATAACGATAAGTCTCGCGTCGTCCGATATGATCCTGCAGCGTTCGCACGGTGAGGTGACAAAGCCCGAAACGATCAACTACCGGTCGTTCCGTCCCGAGAAGGACGGGCTCTTCTGCGAGAAGATCTTCGGCCCGGTCCGTGACTGGGAATGCCACTGCGGGAAATACAAACGCATCCGCTACCGCGGCATCATCTGCGACAGGTGCGGTGTCGAGGTCACGCAGAAAAGCGTGCGCCGGGAACGGATGGGGCACATCGCGCTCGCCGTTCCGGTGGTCCACATCTGGTACTTCCGGTCTCTTCCGTCAAAGATCGGCTACATCCTCGGAATGACCTCGAAGGACCTCGAGAAGATCATCTACTACGAATCCTATGTCGTGGTCAACCCCGGGACGACGGGACTCCAGAAGAAGGACCTGATCTCGGAAGAGCAGTTCTTCGAGATACTCGCCACCCTCCCCGACAACCATGACGATCTCGAGCCGACCGACAAGCGGAGGTTCGTCGCCCAGATCGGAGGCGATGCGATCAAGAGCCTCCTGAAGCAGGTCGACGTCGGAGCGCTCGCGGCGGAGCTTCGTGCGCAGATCCTCGAGGAGACCTCGGTCCAGAAAAAGCAGGACGCGCTCAAGCGCCTCCGGGTGGTCGAGGCGTTCCGGGAATCCGAGGCCGGCCCGTTGAACAGGCCGGAATGGATGGTGCTCGATATCATCCCGGTGATTCCCCCGGAGCTCCGGCCGCTCGTCCCCCTGGAAGGAGGACGGTTTGCAACGTCGGACCTCAACGACCTGTACCGGCGCGTGATCATCCGGAACAACCGGCTCAAGCGGCTGATCGACATCAAGGCCCCCGACGTCATTCTCCGCAACGAAAAGAGGATGCTGCAGGAGGCGGTCGATTCGCTCTTCGACAACTCCCGACGGGTCAACGCCGTGCGGAGCGACAACAACCGCGCGCTGAAATCGCTCTCCGACATGCTGAAAGGGAAGCAGGGGCGGTTCCGGCAGAACCTTCTCGGGAAGCGCGTCGATTATTCGGGCCGTTCGGTGATCGTCGTCGGACCGGAGCTGCACCTGCACGAGTGCGGGCTTCCCAAGGATATGGCGGTCGAGCTTTTCAAGCCGTTCATCATCCGCAAGCTCATCGAGCGCGGGATCGTCAAGACGGTCAAGAGCGCAAAGAAGATGGTGGACAAAAAAGGCCCGGAGGTGTGGGAGATACTCGAGAACATCATTGACGGGCACCCGGTGCTCCTCAACCGCGCTCCGACGCTCCACCGGCTCGGCATTTAGGCGTTCCAGCCCGTCCTCGTCGAGGGGAAGGCCATCAGGATCCACCCGATGGTCTGCACGGCGTTCAACGCGGACTTCGACGGCGATCAGATGGCCGTGCATGTGCCCCTGTCGTTCGACGCACAGCTCGAGGCCCGCATACTCATGCTCTCGAGCCACAACATTCTCTCCCCGGCCAGCGGGGCGCCGATCGTGACGCCCACGCAGGACCAGGTCCTCGGGTGCTACTATCTCACCAAGTCGAAGAGCGGCGACACGGGGGAGGGACTCATTTTCTCGTCCCCCGCCGAGGTGATCATCGCATACAATTACGGGAAGGTCGGCCTCCACGCGCGCATCAATGTGCGGATAGACGGGAAGCTCGTGGAGACCACCACGGGGCGGGTGATATTCAACCAGATCGTGCCGAAGGAGATCGGGTTCTTCAACGAGCTCCTGAACAAGAAGCGCCTGGTGCAGATCATCGCGTCGGCCTTCCGGAGGGTCGGGAACCTGAAGACCGCGGAATTCCTGGACAAGCTGAAAGACATCGGGTTCCGTTACGCCACCGCGGGGGGGCTCTCGGTGAGCATCGACGATGTCATCATCCCGAAGGAAAAGGAAGAGATCATCGGCCGGGCCCAGAAGAGCGTGGACGAGGTGGAGAGTCAGTATATCCGCGGCTTCATCACCAAGGGGGAGCGCTACAACAAGGTCATCGACATATGGACAAGCGTGACCAACCGGGTTGCTGAGAGGCTCTTTGAATCTCTCCAGCACTCCCGCGACGGGTTCAACTCGCTCTACATGATGGTCGATTCGGGCGCACGCGGTTCCAAGGAGCAGGTGCGCCAGCTCGCCGGGATGCGCGGACTCATGGCGAAGCCGCAGAAAAGCCTCTCGGGGGCGACCGGAGAGCTTATCGAAAACCCCATCATTGCGAACTTCCGCGAGGGACTTTCGATCCTCGAATACTTCATATCGACCCACGGCGCCAGGAAGGGGCTTGCGGATACCGCACTCAAGACGGCGGATGCCGGATACCTGACCCGCCGTCTCGTGGACGTCGCGCAGGACGCGATCATCACCAATCTGGATTGTGGCACGATCCGCGGGGTCGTGACGGGCGCTCTCAAGGAGGGGGAGGATGTGAAAGAGCCCCTGGCAGAGCGCATCGTGGGACGGGTCTCCGTCCATGAGGTTGCCGACCCGATCTCGGGCGAGGTGCTCGTCCGCGCGGGCGACCTGATCGATGAGGAGCGGGCCGACCGGATCGCAGAGACATCGATTGAAGCGGTGGAGATCCGGTCTGTCCTCACGTGCGAGGCCAAGCGCGGCATCTGCGCGCTCTGCTACGGGCGGAATCTGACTACGGGCAAGCTCATACAGCCCGGGGAGACGGTCGGGATCATCGCCGCGCAGTCGATCGGCGAGCCGGGGACCCAGCTGACGCTCCGCACGTTCCACACGGGGGGGACGGCCAGCCTCATTGCCTCCCAGTCGCAGGTCTCCTCGAAGTTCAACGGGACGCTGCAGTACGAGGGGGTGAAATTCCTCGAGGTGCCGGACGACGATGGGTCCAGGATTATCGTCTCCGGGCGGAGCGGCGTTGTCAACGTCCTCGACCACGACAACCGCATGCTGACGAAATACGACGTTCCGTACGGAGCGACAATGCTCCTGCGCGACGGCGAAAAGGTGGCGAAGGGGCAGATCATCTATGAATGGGATCCGTACAATGCGGTGATCATCTCCGATCATTCGGGGTCCGTGCACTACCACCAGCTGAAAGAGAACGTGACGTTCCGCGAGATCGACGACGAGCAGACAGGGCACATCCAGAAAGTCGTCATCGATTCGCGTGACCGCACGCTCGCCCCGACGCTCGAGGTCCACAACAAGAAGGGGAAGGTCGGGGCGTACATCATCCCGACACGGGCGCACATCGTTGTCAACGATGACCAGCAGATCATCGCCGGGACCGTGCTGGCGCGGATCCCGCGCGACATCGGCAAGACCCGCGACATCACGGGAGGCCTGCCGCGCGTCACGGAGCTCTTCGAGGCGCGGAGCCCGAACGACCCTGCGGTGGTGTCGGAGATCGACGGCATCGTCAGCTTCGGCGCCCAGAAGCGGGGGTCGCGGGAGGTGATCGTCACGAGCCACGACGGCAAGGACATCCGCAA